>Ga0210405_10003674_pt1 | contig 14871 bp, 10 predicted proteins | sample IncBWH11MmetaG_FD_155492 | JGI IMG/M metagenome (GOLD analysis project Ga0210405, IMG submission 155492) | Forest soil microbial communities from Barre Woods Harvard Forest LTER site, Petersham, Massachusetts, United States - Inc-BW-H-11-M | ecosystem: Environmental > Terrestrial > Soil >... | reverse complement strand
ACCGGGCGAAAAGCACCAGCCTCCGCCCACTCCGTAGTACGCCATCCCCCATTTCACCGCGCGTTGCAGGTTCGGCAAAGTCTTGGCGGCCAGACCATCGATACGCTCCGCGATACCGCGTTGCGGCTGCGGCAAGCTGGCAATGTAGTCGAACACGGGCTTGTCGCCTTCCGCCGCTTTCACTGCGCTCGCTTTGCCGGTCATGGCGACCAGCAGCTTCGTAATATTTTTGCCTTTGCCGTCAGTCTTCCGGTTACGCTTTTTCATTACCTCACCAAGGTGATAAAAGGACACACGCAACTCTCCCGCGCTCTGATCGCTCCGTGAGCTTCGCGGGCCTCGCCGCGACCGACTGCCTCCTATTTGGTTCCGAGGAAGCGCTCGACGATCTCCGGCATGCGAGTGGTCGGCTAACAAGGGGCGCCCAACCGCAAACATTCATAGTGCAATTCGCGTGACCTTATTATTCTACCCAGGGGTGCTTATTCCCTTCTTGAGCATTTCAATGGCTTTCCCCAATCGCTTCAATCGTGTTTCTTCTTTCTTGGCGTCGGTAATCCAGCGGCAGTACTCCTTGCGGTGGGTGTAGCTTAGTTTTTCGAAAACTGGAAGCAGCCCTTCTTTCTTGATCAACTTTTCAAATTGAGCGGGCACTTCGACGGTTCTTACCTCTTCATCTCTCCAGACAACGACCTCAATCGTATCGCCTGGGCCTTTCCCAATTTGCTCGCGTATGGATTTAAGCACTCCCATCATATGAAGGGGATTGCGGTACTTGATCAGTGAACCGGTATACGGCGCACCATTGAAGGTCGCCTTTACAGGCACCTTCCCTTTGGTGGCGAATTCCTTCTCGGTATCATATGGAAAAAGCACATAAGCCCCTCCGCCATCGCCCCGCTTCGATTTTCGCCTTGAATTTGTATTTCTTCATCGATCGGATTTTTGACCCGCCCGGCCTTGGTCACTCGGAATTAAACCACTTTCCTTGGTAGCGCGCTACCCAAGCGATTACTCCCGGTTTGTCAACCCTTACCTAATCGCGTTACGTCAGAGTTGGCCGTCACACGTCCACAAAATCAGGAAACCTGTCTTTTCCGTTTTCCGCGACTGCGTTCCCGGTGAAGCGCTAGTCGATTTCTCGCTAACGTATTCTTGAGCAGAACGTCCCCTAGTAATCAAAGGGGAAGTATGAGAATCTTCCCTTTGATTGCCAGGGGTACGAATGGATACGGCAAAACTCGAATTCTTTCGTGGGACGCTTGATGTTCTCATCCTCAAGGCCTTGGTCTGGGGACCGCTCCACGGCTACGCCATCACCAACCTGATTCGCCGCCAGAGCGACGACGCCCTTTTACTCGAAGAAGGCACGCTCTACCCGGCCCTCTGGCGTCTGGAAAACAAGGGACTGCTTGACGCCGAGTGGGGATTTTCCGAGAACAATCGCAAAGCCAAGTTCTACCGGCTCACCACGGACGGCCGTCGTCAACTGCGTCATGAAGTAAGGACCTGGGAGGCTTACGCCGCCGCAGTCGCCAAGGTACTCGGTGCGACCCAGCCTCCGTTGCCGGAGGAGATGGTATGACGCCCACTCCGATCTGGCGCCGCTACGCCCGCATCCTCGGACCCGACCCCGCCGCCGACGTGAAGGACGAACTGAGCTTTCACCTCCAAGCGAAAATTGACGATCTCGTGACGCAAGGCTGGTCTCCTGAAGCCGCTCGCCTCGAAGCCGAACGCCAGTTCGGGGACCTGCGCGCCGTGCAACAAATCGGCGTGCGCATAGGAGAAAAAATGGAACGCCGCAAACGCCTCCAGGATTACTGGACTGACTCACTCCAGGATGTGCGCTACACCTTCCGCACGCTGCGCCGCGGCCCGGGTTTCGCTGCCGTCTCCATCATCATTCTGGCTCTCGCCATCGGCGCCAACGTAGCCGTGTTCAGCGTCGTCAACACACTACTGCTGCGTCCGTTGCCCTTTGCCGACTCACGCCAGCTTGTCTGGATCGCGCCGCCGCCGACTGCCTGCGGCCTCTCTTGTGCCACCTATTCCGCTGACGCCTACGAAGAATTTCGGGAACAGAGCCGCGTCTACCATGACGTAACCGGATACATGGCCTTCACCACCCCCGACAATCTGCGCCTCACCGGGCGTGGTGAGCCCGAGCCCGCCACCGGCTTCGAAGTCATCGGGAACTTCTTCCAGGTTCTCGGCGTGCAGCCCGCCATGGGCCGTTTGTTTACCCAGGACGAATCTCGCGGACCGCATCCAATTGCTCTGCTGTCCAACCCCTATTGGCAGCGCCAGTTCAACTCCGATCCCGCTATCGTTGGCAAGGCAATCGAGGTGAACGGGACTCCGATGACGATTGTTGGCGTTTTGCCTGACAGCTTCGACTTTGGTGCGGTGTTTTCTCCCGGCGCGAAAGTCGATCTCTTCACCCCGCTCGACTTAAATCTGGAGCGTGACTGGGGCAACATCGTCACTCTCGTTGGCCGCCTCAAGCCGGGGGTGACCGTAGCCCAGGCTCTGGACGATGCTAACCGCGTGGCGCCGAACATATACTTCAACGTGAAATATCCCCAGACGCTGGGTCGCTATAAAGGTGATCTGATTCCGGTGCCGCTCAAGGATTACGTCACGGGCAAGCTGCGCCGATCGCTGATTGCGTTATGGTGCGCCGTAGGCGCGATTCTGCTCATCGCTGGCGTTAATCTCTCGAACCTGCTGCTAGCCCGCGCCGTCGCGCGCGCGAAAGAGTTTGCTGTCCGTGGAGCGCTCGGGGCCGGTCGCGGCCGCATTGTCCGACAGCTACTTATGGAAAGCCTCGTGCTCTCCGGCGCGGGTGCTGCTATCGGGCTCGGATTGGCTCTTATGCTGATCGCGTGGCTCGCGCATCAGGGATCGGTGGCTCTGCCTCTCCTCAGCAGTCTGCGTATTGACGGCCAGGCGCTCGCCTGGACGGTTTTCGTCGCCGTCTTCACCGCCATGATTTTTGGCCTGCTTCCTGGCCTGAGGATAGCCAGCGGCAATCTTCAAGAAATGCTGAAGGACTCCGGCCCCGGCGCAGGCCTCGGTCGCAAACACGAGCGCGTCCGCGCCGCACTCGTCATCTTCGAGGTAGCGCTGGCGTGCGTGCTGCTGGTGAGCGCGGGCTTGCTCCTGCATAGTTTCGTCAAGGTGCTCGATGTTGATCTCGGCTTCCAGCCCGATCGAGCCGCTTCTATCAAAGTTGACTACGACGATAGCGCCCCTAACGAGGAAGGCAGCCAGGCCAAACGCGGCGAGATCTTTCAGCAGATCATCGCGCGTGTCAGCGCGTTGCCCGGTGTCGAGGCCGCCGGCATGTCCGACTACCTCCCGCTTGGTCCGAACCGCGAATGGGATACGCCTGTGCCGAAGGGAAAGATCTTCTCTCCGGGCGAATTGCCGGATCCACTGGTCTATGTGATCACCCCAGGGTTTATTCGTGCCATGGGCATCCGTATACACGGCCGCGACTTTACCTGGACTGATGGGCCGCACAGCGAGAGAGTCGTCCTCATCAATGCCTCGGCCGCCCGCGTCTACTGGCCCGGCGAAGACGCAGTCGGCAAGATCCTCATGCACGGCAAGGAGGAAGATCGCGTCGTCGGCGTCGTCGACGACGTCCACGAAGAAACGGTGGAGGGCGGGACTGGATCGCAAATCTACTATCCGGCAATGCAGCAAGGGCCGTCGGGTGCGCAACTCGTGGTCCGCACTAGCCTGCCGCCGGCGACCCTCGGCGTCACCGTTGTTCGCGCCCTGCGTGAACTCAATCCTAAACAACCGTCCGCCGAGTTCCGGCCGATCCAGACCATCGTCGATCGCGCCGTCTCGCCCCGCCGCTTCTTTATGTTGCTCGTGGGAGCATTCGCCACCCTCGGGCTGATACTGGCGGCACTCGGCATCTACGGCGTCATCTCGTATTCGGTCACGCAGCAAGCGCAGGCCATCGGTATCCGCATGGCGCTCGGCGCAAGCGTGGGGCACGTGCAGCGTCAGGTCCTTGCCGGTACACTGCGCTTGGCGCTTGCTGGTATGGCCGGGGGCACATTGCTTGCACTCGCAATAGCCAGGCTAATTTCCTCGCTATTGTTTGCCACCTCGTCCTGGGATCTGCCGACGTACCTCGGGATGGTGCTGGCATTGTTACTGGTTGCAGCAATCTCCGGCTACATTCCCGCCCGCCGCGCCTCTGCCGTCAACCCTATGGAGGTCTTGCGCAGCAACTGACTGTAGACCATGTCACTTCAGCCGGAAGAAATTGGATCGGAGCGAATCGTAGGAAATTTGAGTGGCAAGAATTGAAGAACACATAGACTAGCCCCCTCCATCTGAGGGACTCTCTTGCGGCTTCCTGGCGGTTCGTCGGCAACCCTTCCCTTACCGGATTATGGAAGAGTAGCTCGTGATCCGGGAGTGAACCGCCATCAGACGGCAGCGGGATCAAATAGACTGAACACATGCCCCCCGCTGACCGCAAATATGACATCGTCCTCTATGGAGCCTCGGGATTCACCGGAAGGCAGACGGTCGAGTACTCACCAGTATCGCCGGGATCGAGCTCGTCGAGGACGTCGTGAATGTGCGTATCCGCCAAGCTCGGGACGTGCACGAAACTAGCGTGGCTCGCAGGCGTCGGGATGATCACCATGAGCAGTGTCAGTATCCCTTACAATTCTGCAATTCAACACAGTGCCTCTCATGCTTGGCAAGTTATGCAGCAGCTTTTGACGGGCTACATTGTGTTCGGTGCAACTTTTCGTGTTCGACCAATTCTTCAACTGAGCGCACCAGGATCGAAAAACCACAGGCGGTGCACTTCGATTGCAGGAAGAAGACCTCACACTGCACCACGGGGTTCCGAGTAAAGTCGTACTCTTTAAATTCCATAGGACATTCCTTTGGCCAGAGTCCTGGGTGACGAAGCGGAGCCGACCTCAGTACGCCTGTCAGGCACTCGTGCTCTGCAATCCCACTGACGCAATACATTTGCCAAAATGCAGTAGCTGCGATTCGTTTCCCTTGCTTCTTTTCTCAAGCGATTCGCTTTCTGCTGCCATCTGTTTTTTGGCTCCTTTAGGCTGTCGAGTATCGGCTTTCTCGACACTTTCGACCTCTTCGACAGCTCCCCTCCTGCACTTCCTGAAAACTTCGTTCAATTGCCGTTACTTAGCTTTATGTCGTTTTGGTATGCGATGTGCCTTTGAGAAGAGTGCGATCGCGTGACTGACGCGCCTGAATCGACAAGACGACTCTTGGGACACATTTCCCTTCAACCGAGCAGCGTCCCGATTCAGGCGCGCCAGTGACGCGATTGAAACGGGTGTCAAGTAACCACGATTGAGGGGAAAGAAATGCTCAAGCAAATATCTATAGCTCTAGTTAGTGCGGTTCTCCTGCTCCATACACTTGGCTGCAGCAATGGCAACGTGCGGGCTGCAGCCCCGCCTCCGCCACCGGTGGTCGAAGTCGCGCCGGTCATTCAAAAGGATGTTCCGGTTCAGGGCGAATGGGTGGGAACACTCGAAGGCTACGTCAATGCGCAGATTCAGCCGCAGGTGAGCGGTTACCTGATTCGCCAGGATTATCACGAAGGCGCATTCGTCAAGAAGGGTCAGCTCCTCTTTGAAATCGATCCCCGTCCATTTCAAGCGGTGCTTGATCAGGCCAAAGGGCAATTGGCGCAGGCTGAGGCGCAGATGGCGAACGCCGAAACGAACGTGAAGCGTGATATCCCCGAAGCGGAGGCTCACGCCATTCCCCAAAGTCAGTTGGATACGGACACGCAGTCGCTTCGTGGGGCGAAGGCAGCAGTTGAGGCCGCCCAGGCGTCGGTCGAACAGGCCGAACTGAATTTGGGATACACGAGAGTTGTCTCCTTAGTCGACGGAATCGCCGGCATCAACACGGTGCAGGTGGGCAACCTAGTGGGGCCTTCAACGGTCCTCACCGCGGTTTCGCAGGTAAGTCCGATCAAAGTTTATTTCCCCATCAGCGAACAGGAATACCTGCGCATGGCGGACGGCGGCGGTCCGGTTAGCGTGGACTTTCTGACACACGCCTCACGCATCCCGTTGCGGCTGACTTTGGCCGACGGGAGTACCTACCCGCATCCGGGCAGAATCATCTTCGCGGACCGCCAGGTAAACACGCAGACCGGAACCATCCAGATCGTGGGCGAGTTCCCCAATGTGAAAAATCTGTTGCGACCGGGACAATATGCACGCATTCAGACGCCCACCGGAAACATCACGGGAGCGCTGCTGGTGCCGCAGGCGGCAGTGAATCAACAGCAAGGAACGTATCAGGTCACTGTGGTCGGCGCCGATAACCGGGCGCAACTCCGCACGGTACAAGTCGGGCCGAGAATTGGCACGCTGTGGGTGGTCACGTCCGGACTGAAGCCGGGAGAACGCGTTGTGGCGGTTGGTGCGGAAAAGGCAAAAGAAGGCGAACTGGTAAACCCCACGCCGTTCAAAGAAACCGAGGAGCGCTAATCATGGCAAACTTTTTCATTCGACGACCCATCGTCGCGATCGTGATTGCCATCCTCACGGTCATAGTCGGCGTGATCACAATCGTGGCATTGCCAGTAGCTCAGTTCCCAAATATTGCTCCTCCTGAGATCAGGCTGCAAGCCAACTATCCGGGTGCAGACGCACAGACTCTCGAGCAAGCAGTTGCTACACCCATCGAGCAGCAAGTCAGTGGCGTCGACAACATGACCTATATGTACTCGCTGAACGCCACGGCGAATCAGCAGACTCAGTTGCTTGTCGATTTCGATCTCAAGACCGATCCAAACATGGATCTGATCCTCACGCAGTCACGCGAGCAGTTGGCAAACGGCCAGTTGCCGCCCGAGGTGAACAATTACGGGATCACCCTCAAGAAATCGACCACAGCTCCTCTAATGTTGATCACTCTGTACTCGCCGCATGGCAGCCGCGATTCGAACTATCTGGCGAATTACGCCTACATCAATCTCAATGATCCGATCGCGCGCTCGTACGGTGTCGGCCAGACCCAAGTCTTCGGCTCAGGACAGTACGCCATGCGGCTATGGGTGAAGCCTGATCAGATGGCGAAGCTAGGCATCACCGTCACCGATATCGCGAACGCGCTTAAGGCTCAGAACACCGTCAATCCGGCGGGTCAAGTAGGGGGTGAACCAGCCCAGAGCAATCAGCAGTTCACCTATGCCGTGTTGGCTCAAGGCCGCCTGACTTCTCCGGAACAGTTCGGCGATATTGTCGTGCGCGAAGCACCGAACGGTGGGACCGTTCGCGTCAGAGATGTCGCTCGGGTCGAATTGGGAACCCAAGACTACAGCCTGATGTGTCGACTCAATGGCAAGCCCAGCGCCGCCGTTGCCGTCTACCAGTTGCCCGGAAGCAATGCTGTTCAAACCGTTGACGGCGTCCGCAAGCTCCTCGCCCAAATGAAACAGCGTTTCCCGCAGGACATGGATTACACCATTTCTCTCGACCAAACACTCCCGGTGACGGAGGGCATGAAGGAAATCATTGAGACCCTCGTGATTGCGATCGTGCTGGTCATCTTTGTGGTCTACCTCTTCCTGCAAGATTGGCGTGCCACACTGATTCCGATGCTGGCCGTGCCTGTCTCCTTGGTGGGAACGTTCGTTGTCTTCCCGTTGTTCGGCTTCTCGATCAATACGCTTTCGATGTTCGGGTTGGTGCTCGCAATTGGACTGGTGGTCGATGACGCCATCGTGGTCGTTGAGGGAGTGCAGCACCACATCGAAGAAGGACTGAGTCCCACGGATGCCTCCATCAAGGCGATGCAGGAACTCTCCGGCCCGGTGGTAGGTATCGCTCTGGTTTTAGCCTCGGTGTTTGTGCCGACCGCTTTCATTCCTGGCATCACTGGCAGGCTTTATCAGCAATTTGCCATAACGATCGCGATTTCGGTAATGCTCTCTGCCTTCAACGCTCTTACCCTGAGCCCCGCACTTTCGGCGCTTCTCCTCAAACCTAAGAAGCAGACTCGCGGACCGTTGGGAAAATTCTTTGGCTGGTTCAACGCATACTTTGAACGCTCCACCGACAGCTTTGTCCGCTGGTCGGGAGACCTGATTCGCAAGGCAGGCGTGGTGATGGTGCTTCTCGTAGTCGCCGGTGGTGCGGCATGGTTCATTAGCAAACATCTACCCACCAGTTTCCTGCCCGATGAAGACCAGGGCTACCTTTATATCAACATGCAGCTACCTAGGGCCGCTTCCATGGAGCGCACAAGCGCGGCGGCAAAACAGGTAGAGGACGTTCTCGCCAAAACGCCAGGAGTTCAGTACACCACCAGCGTCGTCGGTTTCAGTCTGCTCAGCTACGTTCGAACTTCGTACAACGCATTCTTCTGGGTGTCGCTGAATCCCTGGGATGAGCGCAAAACACGGGACGAACAGTATCAAGCCATCAAGGTTCGTTTGAACCAGGAACTCAAAAAGTTGCCGGATGGGACGGTCTTCAGTTTCTCGCCACCCGCGATTCCGGGCGTCGGAACTGCTGGCGGCGTCACGTTTGTCCTCGAAGACCGCGCCGGCAAAGATGTCAAGTTTCTTACGGATAACCTGAACAAGTTTATGGCGGCAGCTCGCAAGCGCCCTGAACTTGCCCAGGTCAGCACCACCTTTATCCCGAGCGTGCCGCAAGAATTCATCAACGTGGATAAGGACAAGGTCTTGAAGCAAGGTGTGAATTTGACGGATGTCTACAGCACCATTCAGGCGTACATGGGCGGATTATTCGTCAACTACTACAACGATTTCGGCCGTACCTGGCAGGTGTATGTGGAAGCGGAAGCGCCTTATCGTGCGACGACCAACGATCTTGGCCAATTCTATGTCCGCAATGGACAAGGGCAGACTGTGCCGCTTACTGCGCTGGCAAAATTCGAAACCCGTTCCGGTCCCGAGTTCACGATGCGCTACAACGAGTATCGGTCCGCACAGATCAATGCTAGCGCCGCGCCGGGTTATAGCTCCGATCAGGCATCGGCAGCCCTCGAAGACGTTTTCAAGCAGACCATGCCCCGCGAAATGGGTTTCGATTACCTGGGCATGTCTTACCAGGAACAAAAGGCGCGCCAGGGAGTGCCTCCGTCCGTCATCTTCGGATTCTCGCTGCTGTTCGTTTTCCTGATTCTGGCAGCCCTCTATGAAAGCTGGACGGTGCCTTTTAGCGTGCTGCTCAGCACGCCCGTGGCAGTATTCGGAGCTCTCGCATTCCTGTGGCTGCGTCGTTTCATAGTTAGCCTTTACCTGCCACAGTACATGGTCCAAATCGAGAACGATGTCTACGCCCAGATCGGCTTGGTGATGCTGATCGGCCTGGCTGCGAAAAACTCGATTCTGATCGTGGCGTTTGCCAAGGAGGACTACGAACGCGGCATGTCCCTCGTCGATGCCGCACTCTCCGCCGCGCGGCTTCGCTTTCGGCCACTCATGATGACCGCCCTCGCCTTTATTCTCGGCTGCGTACCGCTCTGGACAGCGTCCGGCGCAGGCTCTGTGGCGCGCCAAATCATGGGCACGGCGGTAATTGGCGGCATGGTCGCGGAGACCTTTATCGGCAGATTCTTTGTTCCGGCGATTTTCTATGTAGTTGAGAAATTGTCAGGCGCTGAGCGACGGAGAGCACTGCCACTCACGGCCGCCGAAGCGCCGAGTCAGGGAGACTGAATTATGAAGAACACTGCACTCTTAGGAATTCTAGCCGTGCTACTTCTCGAAGCCGGCTGCATGATGGGGCCGAAATACAAGCGGCCAACTGTGGATGTCCCGCAGGAATATCGTGCACCTGCTCCGCAACAGGCCGACCAAGCCTCGTCGCTGGGCAACGAGCAATGGTGGCAGGTGTATCAGGATCCGGTGCTCACGCAACTGATCCACACCGCCATTGCGCAAAACTACGACGTGCGGATTGCCGCCGCCCGCGTTCTTGAAGCCCAGGCGCACGTCGGGATTACCCGTTCCAACCAGTTACCGTCGGCGAGCGTCGGGGCGGATGTTTTCAGCCAGCAAAACGCCAAAGTGACAAAGCTGTTTCCCGCATATCAGGTCAATGGCGGCGACCTGAATCTCTCGGTCATCTGGAATCTGGACTTCTGGGGAAAGTATCGCCGACAAACCGAAGCGGCGCGTGCCCAGTTACTAGCAACCGAGTGGGGACAGCGAGCGGTGCTGTCTTCGCTGGTCGCTAATGTAGCGACAGCTTATTTCCAACTTCGCGCACTCGACATCGAACTCGATATCTCGAAGCGCACTCTGGCCTCGCGGCAAGAGTCCCTCAAGTTAACTCAGTTCCTTGAAAGCCATGGGTCGAACTCCGGACTGGACGTGAGCCAAGCGGAGCAACTCGTCTACACCGCGTCCGAAACGATCCCAGACCTAGAGCGGCAAATTCAGCAGCAGGAGAACTTGCTCAGCGTTCTTCTCGGCGAGAATCCTGAATCCATTCCCCGCGGACGCACGCTGACCGAACAGCCCGTCCCCCAAAACGTTCCGGCCGGCATTCCCTCGGAATTACTGGAGCGCCGGCCGGACGTCCGCCAAGCGGAAGAGATGATGGTTGCGGCGAACGCACAAATCGGCGTGGCAAAAGCCTCATTTTTTCCTAACTTATCGCTCACCGGACTAGGAGGACTGGAGAGCAATGCCTTGCGCCAGTTCATCACCGCGCCATCGGAGACCTGGTACGCGGCCTTCAATGTGAGTCAACCTGTCTTCGAAGGAGGGGCTCTTCGGTCTCAACTCAGGCTCGCTCGCGCCAACTGGCAGGAAGCGTCGCTCTCCTACCAGCAAACGGTTCAGAACGCCCTGGAACAAGTTTCCAATTCACTCGTCGCTTCTCAAAAAGACCGCGAGTTCCGCGAGCAACAGGAACTGCTCACGAATGCGGCGCAGCAGACCGATCAATTGTCCGAGGTGCTCTATAAGAACGGCGGCGCGAGTTACCTCCAGGTCCTGACCAGCGAGACGAATTACTTCTCCGCGGAACTCAACTTGGTGCAAGCCCAGCTCAACGAGCGTTTGGCTCTCGTTCAGCTTTACCAGACCCTCGGCGGTGGATGGAAGCAATAGGGGAAGGGTAGAGACGTTTAGGAGAATGCCGGTTGCGTACGACGGATCTCGTGAATCTGGAGAAGCATTATTAAACGGATAGCGTCTCTTTCAATCCTCTTTGCTGCGCTCATCGAGTTCGCGATCGAGCGCGCAAGGTTCGACCTATGGATCGTGATTATTGCCATAGTACCCCTATTGTGGAATCCGGTGGGACGGGCGCTTCGGATCACACGAGAGAAGTAACTTGTGGTCGGCAGCAAACACGTAAAGACAAGTAGCTGAAAGCCCTGGCTGGCTGTCGGATAGCAAGTGAAGGAGCGGTCACCTTGACACATGGAGAAAAGGTGCAATGATCCAAGAAATTCAGGTTGGAATTGTCGACACGCGAGTCCCAGGCGATGCTGGCGCGGAAATGGTTGCGCCGCACAGCCTCGGCCTCACGTGTAAAACGACTGCAGTGCAAGCGACCACACAATCTTTAGCGGTTTCGGTGTTGGATCTAATAGCCACGCGAGCAGGTGAGCTCACGGGCAGCGCAATTGCGAAGTCGGTGGAATTGGCGCGATACGCTGAGCAATTGGGATACAGACGCTACTGGGTGGCGGAACATCACTCCATTCAAGGACTGGCTTGCTCAGCCACGCCGGTGCTGATCGGACATATCGCCGCTGTGACGAAAACAATTCGAGTGGGCAGCGGTGGAGTCATGCTGCTAAATCATGCACCGCTGGTGGTGGCGGAACAGTTTGGGACGCTGCAAGCGATCTATCCGGGGCGAATCGACCTGGGGCTGGGACGAGCTCCGGGAGGCGATCTTCAAACCATGCGCGCGTTGCGACGCGGTTTGGCGCAAGACGGCGATGATTTTCCGGCGCTCCTTGAAGAGTTACGCACATACTTAGGACCTGAAAGACCTGGTCAAGCTGTGAAAGCAATTCCCGGACAAAACAGCAATGTACCAATCACGTTGCTCGGATCGAGCGGGTTCAGCGCTCAATTAGCAGCGGCCTTAGGGCTGCCGTTTGCGTTCGCAGCGCATATTGCCCATCATGATTTGTACTCGGCAGCGCAGCTCTACCGAGAGCAGTTCCAGCCAAGCAAGGTATTACCGAAACCGTATCTCCTCGTTGCCGTGCAGGTGATTGCGGCGGAGACTGATGCGGCAGCTCAGCGATTGTTCACTACTCCACAGCAGCGTCTTCTACGAGCGATTCGGGGCGAACCGGTGGAATTGTTGCCTCCCGTCGATTCCATGGAGCACCTATGGCATGACGCAGAGCGAGCGGCTGTGGAGAACCGAATGCGTGCGGCGATCGTGGGATCGGATGCAACCGTGCAGGGTGGGCTGGAGAGACTGGTCAGTGATACGCATCCAGATGAGGTGATCGTTGTGACCGAAACGTATGAGCACTTTGACCGAGTTGATTCATATCGACGCGTGGCTCATATCGCCGCGAAAATCTTGGGGACAGGTGACACTTATGCTGGGTGACGCCGGCGGACGGCTGGTCAGCATTCTCACAGTTACCGCAGACGGTGACATCGAACGAGATCGGAAGGAAGCTGAAGCGCGAGGCTTCCGCAAGATCACTTTCCTCATCGACTTCGAGCGAGCTCGGGACTCGATGCGGGAGATCACCAATTTGATTGATACTGGCTTGGTCCGCGTACCTCCGATCGAAATGCTTCCACTGGAGGATGCCGCCCGGGCGCATCGGATGATTGAGACTGGCCACATTCGAGGGAAACTGGTGCTCAAGGTCGCAGAACTTCCGTCTTGATGCACGTCCAGTCGGCACAACAGTGCCAACGGCAATCTAATTCTCAAATGTTGGCGAGTCCAGTAGGAGTACAGTTTTACCTGGGATTCCGGCAGTGACACGTAATGAGGGCTATGAACGCGAACGTCAAATTGAGGAAGTCTCGGCAGTTGCCACCAAAGACATCACGGAACGTATTAGTGATTGACGTAGGTGGCACTCATATAAAGGTCTATCCAGTCGGTCGACGCCAACCGATAAAGATCGACTCCGGTCCTGCCATGACGCCGAAGAAAATGATTCAGTCCGTTCGCACCGCAGCAGCCGGCTGTCGGTACGATGTTGTGTCCCTCGGCTACCCCGGCCCGGTCGTGCATGGGAAGCCACTTCACAATCCTGTGAATCTCGGCCCTGGTTGGGTTGGGTTTGATTTTCAGAAGGTATTTGGCCGCCCCACTCAAATCATCAATGACGCTGCCATGCAGGCACTCGGCAGTTATCGCGGCGGACGCATGCTATTTCTCGGCCTCGGCACCGGGTTGGGATCAGCTCTCATTGTGGACGGAGTACTCGAGCCCATGGAGCTAGCGCACCTCCCATATAAGAAGGGGAAGACGTTCGAGGACTACATCGGCGACTCCGCCCTTAAGCGGCGAGGACAGAAGAAGTGGACCAAAAGTGTGTTCGATGTGGTTGCAAAACTGAAGAGCGGGTTGCAAGCAGACTACGTGGTACTGGGCGGTGGAAACGTCAGACGGCTTACTACTCTTCCGCCACATACATTTCGAGGAACGAACGAGAACGCGCATAAAGGTGGTGTTCGGCTGTGGCAGCCAGGAGGCAAGCGGCGGCAGGTAACTTCGAGGGTATAACATTCATGACCAACTCCCACTCAGACGCACTCGTTTTTTTCGGCGCTACGGGCGATCTTGCGTACAAGAAGATTTTCCCGTCGCTGCAGGCGATGGTGAAGCGAGGAAATCTAAATATTCCCGTCATTGGTGTCGCCAAGGCAGGATGGAATCTCGATCAACTTCGCACTCGCGCGAAGGACAGTCTCGAGAAGCACGGCGGACTCGATCCAGCTGCTTTTGAGAAATTAACCCGCCTATTACGCTATGTGGACGGCGACTATCAGGATCCGTCGACCTTCACCGCGCTTCGGAAGGAGCTCCAGGATGCACAACGCCCAGCGCATTACCTGGCAATTCCACCAGTTCTATTCGAAGTGGTGGTTGAACATCTGGCTCAATCCAACTGTGCACACGGCGGACGAGTCATCGTGGAGAAGCCTTTCGGGCACGATCTTGCCTCTGCACAGGAGCTGAATAAAGTTCTGCTTGGTGTTTTCGAGGAAGCCGACATTTTCCGCATCGATCATTATCTCGGAAAGCGCGCAGTGAATAACGTGCTCGCATTCCGTTTCGCCAATACTTTTGTGGAAGCCTTCTGGAACCGCAACTACATCGAGAGTGTCGAGATCACCATGGCCGAAGACTTCGGAGTACAAGGACGCGGAGGCTTCTACGATCAGACCGGGGCCATCCGCGACGTAGTTCAGAACCATTTATTTCAGGTGCTGTCGAACCTTTCCATGGAGCCGCCGGTTCAATCCGATAGCGAGTCGATTCGCGACGAGAAAGTGAAAGTGCTGAAAGCCATTCCCCCAATAGAAGAGAAGGATCTGGTGCGGGGTCAGTTCCGCGGCTACCGCGACGAAAATGGAGTAGCCAAGAACTCGCAGACCGAAACCTTCGCTGCCCTAAAGCTGGAAATTAATTCGTGGCGCTGGAAGGGAGTGCCGTTCTATATTCGTGCCGGCAAGTGTTTGCCCACGACTTGTACCGAAATTGTCGGTAAGTTCCGCAAGCCTCCAACCCTCATTCCCGACAGTCTGCTCGTCGAAAATCATCTGCGGCTGCGATTGAGTCCGGACATTACGATCGCGATGGGGATGATGAACCTACTTCCAAGCTCAGAAGGATTTGCGCTTCAGAC
>Ga0210405_10003673_pt1 | contig 14874 bp, 13 predicted proteins | sample IncBWH11MmetaG_FD_155492 | JGI IMG/M metagenome (GOLD analysis project Ga0210405, IMG submission 155492) | Forest soil microbial communities from Barre Woods Harvard Forest LTER site, Petersham, Massachusetts, United States - Inc-BW-H-11-M | ecosystem: Environmental > Terrestrial > Soil >... | reverse complement strand
CGCCACATGCTGGAAAATCTTTCCGGCCGCACCCATGCCGTCGTAACGGGCGTCACTCTCATTCGCCTCCCAGACGCCGAGCGCCGCAGCTTCGTCGAATCTACCCTCGTCCATTTCTCCCAACTCTCCGCCGAAGAAATCACGCGTTATCTCGCCACGGAAGAGCCCCACGACAAAGCTGGCGCCTACGCCATACAAGGCCGCGCCGGCCGCTACATCTCGCGGATCGAAGGCGACTACTTCAACGTGGTCGGCCTGCCCCTCTCGCACCTCACACAAGCCCTAATCGACCTCGGCTGGTCCGAAGACTAATCACCCCGTCACGCCGCTGAAGGCAGCCGCGCTAATGCGTCTACTCCCAAAACAAAAAAAGCGCCCCAACCAAGTCGGAGCGCCTTAAAGAGCTAAACCCCATAGCTCTGTACGAAAGGTGTTCTTACGCCTTCTTCTCTTCTGCCGGCTTCTCCGCAGGAGCAGCCGCTGGTGGAGGAGGCGCCGTCGTCGACGCTTGCGCTCCAGACATACCTTCCTTAAATCCGCGCACACCTTCTCCCAACCCGCGCATCAACTCAGGAATCTTGCGCCCCCCGAAAAGTACGAGTATCACGATCGCAACGATCAACAAATGCATTGGGCTGTCCCACATAGGGCACCTACCTTTCGCGCCGGGATAAACGCACCCGCACGCAGGGGCTAAACACTGCAAACAACCTAAAGTATAACACGCTCATCCCCAGCCCGGCGCGTCACTCGCTCCCGGTCCAGGTATTCCAACAAGGGAATAGCATACTTTCGCGTGATGCCCGTCAAGTCCTTGAATCCGGGTACGGAAATTCGCTCTCCCTTCGCCTTTTTGTAGGTAGCGAGCCGCTCTTTCAGATGAGCCAGCGCGTCCCGGTGAAAAATAAGCTCCAGGCTCACCCGGACCAAGTTCTTCTCGCGCAACAGAATTTGCAGCAACTTTTCTGCGCGCTTTGCCTCCACCGAGAGTTTCGCCAGCACCTCTTTTACGGACGGCACCGCCAGACCCGCGTCAGCAAAGGCCTTCTCGATCTCTCCCTTTGCCTTAGCCTCCTCCGGCTGCAGCGAAATCTCCGATCCCGCCCGCTTCACAAGCTCGGCCTGCAGGTCCAGTTTCTTCTCCGCTGCCAACTCTTCCAGCGCCGCCCGAAATGTTTCCTCCCGAACGCGCCTTCCCAGACTGGCGCGTAGATCTTCTCGCGCAATTCCTGGCGAAAGCGGATTCTCCTTGTGAAACCGTTCCACCCGCTCGCCGATTTTCCTCCGTACTTCGTCAAACGCTTTTCTCTCCAGCAAGATCAATGGCTCCGCCGAAACGATCTTAATTTTCTCGGCCACGTTGGGACGATGTGCAACTTCTCGAACTTCGTTTTCGAACCATGCTGTTCGCGCCACAATTTCGTCGAATCCCAAACCCATTAACGCGCGCTCCGTCATTGCGACAAGCACATCGTCACGTTTCCCGCGTTCCATTATTTCAAGGAACGCAGGCCGGCCCGAATCTCGCACAGTCGGCCGCCTCGCCAGGCAATCCAGCACTTCGCCCCCGCCGATCGTAACGACCGGCGAAAATTGCCGCACAATGAACCGGTCGCCGGGCAGCAACAACACGGCATCTTGCAATCGCATATGCGCCTGCGAGCTTTGCCCTGCCGCAAGAACGCTTTCGCCATAGAGAAAAACCTCAGCTATCGTCTCCGCAGTCCCTGCATGAAAATGCACTCGCGAGCGATGCTTCAGCTTCCGCGCGGAAGGTAGCAGGGTAAGACTCACATCGATCCTGCGCGTCGTACGAAAATGTCCCGGCGTGGCAAGGGTCATCCCGCGCTTCACATCACCGTGATCGATACCCGCCAGATTTATGGCCGTCCTTTGTCCTGCGATCGCGCGCTCTACAGATTTTCCGCCCGATTGCACGCCGCGCACGCGCAGTCGCTTGCTTCCGGGAAACAGCTCGACTTCATCTTCCGCGCCGATGCTTCCCGAAATCAGCGTGCCCGTCACCACCGTTCCAAAACCCTTCATCGCGAACGCCCGGTCGATCGGCAGCCGGAAATATCGAGCCGCATCTTTTCCCGAAATCTGCGTTGCGACGGCGTGCAATGCCTTCTTCAGTTCTCCGAGACCAGCCCCAGTCTTCGCACTGACGGGAACAATGGGCGCCTGCTCAAGAAACGACCCGCGCAAATATTCTTCCACCTCCAGCTTCACCAAGCCCAGCATATCCGCATCCACCAAGTCGCTTTTGGTCAACACCACGACCCCGCGCGAAACGCCCAGCAACCGGCAGATATCGAAATGCTCCCGCGTCTGCGGCTTGATGGATTCATCCGCCGCAATCACCAGCAGCACGAGGTCGATCCCCGCTGCCCCCGCCAACATGTTGCTCACAAACCGCTCGTGCCCCGGCACATCTACCAGACCGAATCTCATGCCATTTTCTTCCAGAAAAGCAAAGCCCAGATCGATCGTAATCCCGCGCCGTTTCTCTTCCGCGAGCCTGTCCGGATGCGTCCCCGTCAACGCCTCCACAAGCGCAGATTTACCATGGTCGATGTGACCTGCTGTTCCGACAATCACGCTCTTTGAAGTGGTATTCATGAATAAGAAAGCACAGCACCAGTCGCCACGCTGCGCTTGAGGATTAAAGTAGCACAGGCACTCTTGCCTGTGCCGTCAACCACACTTCGCCAGAGCTTTAGGCAACCAACACTGCGGTTTCTAGAATTGGAATTTTGAAAGGGGCGAAAGCGTCGCCCTATTTCGCGGCCGCGATTTCGGCGACCACAGCTTGGGCTGCAGCGCGAGGATCTGGCGCAGCTATGATTGGCCGGCCTACGACGAGATAGTCCGCGCCAGCCTTGATCGCATCCGTGGGGGTTGCTGTGCGCGCTTGATCGTCGTGCTTTCCACCGTTCTCGTTCTCTTGGTTATCGGGTCGCACACCCGGTGTCACAATCAAGAAGTCTCGTCCGCAAGCCTTCCGAATAGCTCTCGCTTCCTGCACGGAAGCCACAACTCCATCGACACCCACTTCTTTTGCAAGCCGAGCCAGCTTCACAACGCGGCTCTTCGGAGGCCCGCCGATGCCCGTCTCGCGCATTGTCTTCTGGTCCATGCTGGTAAGAATCGTTACTGCGAGCAGGCGCGGACGATCAGCGCCCATCGGGACCCCCGCGCTAATTGCTTGGACGGCTGCCGCCATCATCGCGTGCCCGCCAAGCGCATGCACGTTCACAAGCTGCACGCCGGTCATGGCCGCGGCAGAAAGCACCGCTCCCGCCACTGTATTGGGAATGTCGTGGAATTTGAGGTCGAGAAAAATGCCCGGTCCCAGCGCCGCGATCTCCTTCACCGCAGCGGGTCCTGCCGCAGTAAACAGTTGGTTCCCAATCTTAAACATCCCAACAAGATCGGAAACCTGTTTTGCGAACTTCAGGGCAGAGGATAGCGAATCAAAATCCAGTGCCACGATTAAACTGCTACGGGGATGGGCGTCGAAGCTCAAGGTCATGTGAGACCCCGATTCCGGCGGGGTCAGCGTTTCTCGGGCAATTCCATTAATTCGAGCCGAACCTGGCTCACACCCGAATTGATCAAACCGATCTTGCGGGCTACGCGATAGGATACATCAATTTCGCGTCCTTCTTGATACGGACCTCTGTCGTTGATGCGTACTAGTTCAAACTTCCCGTTCCGGGGGTTCACCACCCGGACGATGGATCCAAACGGCAGGTTCGGGTGCGCGGCTGTCAAAGCCTCGCAGTCGAAATGCTCGCCGTTAGCGGTCTTCTTCCCGTTGAATGCGGGACCATACCAGCTGGCATTGCCGACCCAAGTCTTCACCGGCTTAACCGGTGCGCTCAAGTGCGCCACGAGGGGGGCATCCATTACAGGAACGATGAGGAACATTAGGAGCACCCATCGGAAAGCGGCCCAGAAAACAAAGAGTGGTCGTCTCATAGTGTGTTCTTTGTGCTACTCATATCCAAAAAAGTGTATCGCAAAAACGTCGTTATGTCAACCAAAATCTGCGAAAATTTTACCTCTTATCTCATTGACAGTAAACGTTTTAGATCTGAAAAGAGCCCTCTCCAATCCCTCCACAAGTCGCTGACTGACCGTAGGGTCAGTAAAGCTGGCCGTCCCTACCTGTACGGCAGTCGCACCTGCTGCTACATACTGAAGCACGTCCTCGACCGTCTCTATACCGCCAACACCTAAGATTGGTGTCTTTACCGCCTTATACGTTTCCCAGACCAACCGCAACGTCATCGGCTTTATAGACGGGCCCGACAAACCGCCCGTTTGGTTGCCGAGGCACGACTTTCCGGTCCAAGGGTCGATCGCCATGGCCGGATAGGTGTTCGCCACGGTGAGCGCGTCAGCTCCGGTGCTCTCCGCCGTTCGGGCAATAAGTCCAATGTCTGCAACCATCGGCGAAAGCTTCACCCATAGGGGCCGCTTAACCGCCGCCATCCGTGCTGCCCCTACCACCTCAGCCACTAAGCCCGGATCGCCTCCGAATTGCATGCCCCCTCTCTTAACGTTGGGGCAAGAGATGTTCAGCTCGTAAGCCGCCAGGCCCTCCGCATCCTCAAGGACTCGGATGACCTCCACGTAGTCCTCGACGCTGTAGCCGAAGACATTAGCTATGATCGCTGTATCGTATTTTCTTAACAGTGGTAGTTTTTCCGCTACGAATGCCCGGACCCCTATGTTTTGGAGCCCGACGGCGTTCAGCATTCCGGATGGGGTCTCGCAAAGGCGGGGTGCGGGTGCGCCTTCCATGGGTTCCCGGGACAGGCCTTTCACGACTATGCCGCCAAGGCGGTTGAGGTCTACCAGATGGGCAAATTCGACGCCGTAACCGAAGGTTCCGCTAGCTGCGAGAATGGGATTCCGCAGGCGCACCGCGCCAACTTGCACGGTCAGGTCAACAGGCACTGCGGGCGTCACTTCCCCTAGAGAATATCATGAAGCCGTGTCAGCTCTGCTCATAATCTCGCTGCGGCCATTAGCCCTGTGGAAGAATTGGCCCGGCTTCGGCTTCGCTTCGGCATTGGCCGACTCAGATTATTTTCTTGGCGTCTGGGCTTGAGACGCCTTCGCGAGCGCCTCACCCAACACACGCCCATCTCTCGGCGCCAGCGTGATCCCGCAGAGCGAAGCCAGCGTAGGCGCAATGTCCGCCGGCGTAATCGTGCCGTAATACTCCCCCGGCCGAATCCCAAAGCCCATCAACAACACAGGAACACGTTGGTCGTAGTTGTACGGTGTGCCATGCCCTGTGCCATAGGAGCGCGCTTTTCCAGCAGCCGTTCCATCCATCAGCCAATACGGTTTTGGCACGATGAAGAGATCCCCGCTGCGGCCGGGCCAATAACTGTTTGCCATCGATTTAAGCAGTGGACTTTGAGTGGCAGGTCGGTCCACCAATTGTTCGGCTCGAAATACTCCCGCAACTCCCGGCGCGCCTTTGATGGCGTCTAGCACGGCGTTCATGGCTGCGGCGTCGCCTTTCAACTTCTCATAAATACCTGGCACAAAATAAATGTCGCTCCCTGTGATTCGCGCGATCGCCGGCTTCGGATAATTCAAGGGCTCGAGCGCCTTTTCGATTCGCTCCTGCACTTCGGGCAAGTGCAAAACCCCGGCATCGGCACCCGTCTCTTGCATGTCTTCCGGAACCGGTACGACGCCGTGATCTGCGCTCAGCGCAACCACATAGTTCCCCCTGCCAACTTTTTTATCCAGGCTCGAGAATAGCTCGGCAAGATCCTGATCCAATCGCGCCAAAATGTCTTGAATCTCCCAACTGCGCGGCCCAAAAGCGTGCCCCACATAGTCCACGGACGAGTAGCTCACTCCCAGATAATCAATTCCGCCGCCTTTCCCCAATCCGAGCGAATCCACCGCATTCTCAGCGAGCTTCGTGAGGTATGTGTCCGCATACGGGCTAGCAGACCATTGCTCGTAGAACGCCTCGTCCGCCTCGTTGCTCCCTGCTTTTCCCGTCAACAAATGCGGAAAAGTAAGCTCCCATCCTTTCGGCGGCACAGCACCGTTTGCTTTCCCGTCATACCAATAAGCGCTTTCAGGAAGCGCGAGGGTCCATGTCTTGCCGTAATCTGCCTTCACCGGATGTGCGGTTGCATAGGCCTCGATGAACGGCATCGTGCCGTAAACGCTGGAGGTCGCCCAACCGCCGCTATCAAACCATGTGGCAGCGTCTGCTTTGTGCCCGGCCATGGTGATAGCCGCGCGCGCCTTCAGGGAAAATGTCACTACTCTCGTCGCACTCCCCGTCTGGAACTTCAGCTCTTCCGCAAACGCTGGCATCTGCATGCGCCAGGCAGAGTCTCCGCCCTTTGTACTGACGCCTGCATATCCAGAATTTTTGGCATTTGGATCCCCCGTACACGTCACTATTTTCTGAGTATCCCGGTCCCACCACGCGTTCGCGACCATTCCGTGCGTCGCAGGGAAGGAGCCCGTTGAAATCGTCGCATGTCCCACGCAGGTTTCTGTCGCGGCGTACGGGTAGGCTGCCTCGCGAAACCACGCACCTTCCTCAATCAGCCGCTTCAATCCCCCCGTCCATTGCCCTTGAAACTTGTCCACGTAGTCCGCGCGCATCTGGTCTACCACCAGCATTACAACCAGTTGCGGTCGTGTTGGGGTCGTCCGCCCATCCGCCCGCGCGGCCGGTTTCTGCGGTTTCGTCTTATCCGGAATGACGACGGATTGGCCCAGCGCCAAGGGGGCGGAGATCGCTGTCCACAACGCCATTCCTGCCAAAGTCTTCTGCCAATTCTTGCCAGCATCGAATCCGCGCAACATATTCACCTCTTTTTGGTGGTTTGCCGTCGCAGTCTACCACGCCCGCGCCAGCCTCTCATTCTCACCGAACGAATTGCCATCTTCCCGCCGCCACCAGTCCCCTCTCACGACTCTGCAGTCACTATGCTAGGATTACCCGACCATGCGCATCGTCGAAAAAGCCCAACTGATGTCTGCTTCGGAGATCGACCGCACTCTGCAACGCCTGGCCCACCAAATTGTCGAGAAAAGCGGCGGCACCAAGCATCTTGCTCTGATCGGCATCCGCCGCCGCGGCGTGCCGCTAGCTCAGCGCATCGCTCAAGCCATGCGCGGCATTGACGGCGTCGACGTCCCCGTCGGCACTCTGGATATCACGCTCTATCGCGACGACCTCTCCAAAGTCGCGCCTCAAGCCGTCCTTCAGTCCTCCGACATCACTTTCGGCGTCGACGGCATGGACCTCGTGCTCGTCGACGACGTCCTCTACACCGGCCGCACCATCCGCGCTGCCATGAACGGCCTCTTCGACCTTGGCCGCCCCCAGCGCGTTTCTCTCTGCGTCCTGATCGACCGCGGCCATCGCGAAATGCCCATTGAAGCCCAGTTCGTCGGCCGCACCGTGCAGACCAGTGAAACTGAAATCATCGAAGTGCGTCTCCGCGAAATCGACAATGAAGAGCGCGTCGTTCTCGTCGACCGCCAGGAGCCGTAGTTGAAGCAGCATTTTTCAGGCTATCATCGAAGAGTGAAAGTGTGACCTATCGTTACCGCGATCTTCTGGCTCTCGAACCGCTCACCGCGGACGAACTCACTTTTCTTCTCGATCAAAGCAGGCCCTTTCAGGAAATCCAGCGCCACCCTCTTAAAAAGTTAGCCACCCTTCGCGGCAAAACGGTAGCTCTCGCCTTCTTCGAAAATTCCACGCGCACGCGCATCAGCTTTGGCACCGCCGCTTCGCGCCTCGGCGCGGACACGATGAACCTCCAAGCCGAATCTTCCAGCGTGAAAAAAGGAGAATCTCTCCTAGACACCGTGCAAACGCTCGATGCAATGAAGCCCGATTGCCTGGTCATGCGTCACGCTTCTTCGGGCGCCGCTGATTTTGTCGCTCGCCATCTCGACATTCCTGTTATCAATGCCGGCGACGGGACTCACGAACATCCCTCGCAAGGCCTTCTCGACGCGCTCACTATTCGCGACCGCCTCGGCAAGATCGACAATCTCAATGTCACCATCCTCGGCGACCTCCAGCACAGCCGCGTCGCGCGCTCCAACATTCATCTCCTCGGAAAATTTGGCTGCCGCTTCACGCTGTGCGGCCCGGCGATGTGGGTTCCACGCGAACTCGAGAAAATCGGCGCGCCGGGTATCTCTATCCGCCGCGTTTTCAAACTCGAAGAAGCTCTCGAAGATGCCGACGTGGTCCTCGTGCTTCGCGTGCAAACCGAACGCATGCACGAACCATCCATTTCCAACGAAGACTACGTTCTCGGCTATCAGCTCAACGCCGAGCGCCTCCGCCACGCGAAGCCCAATGCGCTCGTTCTGCATCCTGGCCCCATGAATCGCGGCAGCGAAATCACGTCGGAAGTCGCCGACGGCCCCCAGTCCTGCGTTCTCGAGCAAGTCACTAACGGCATCGCCGTGCGCATGGCCCTCCTCTTCCTGCTGATTTCCGGCGCGGCCGAAGACGGCGGCCATCCCGCAGGCGCCAGCGCCGAAGATTCGCAAGCACCGAGAAACCGACGCTCCACCGACAAAAAGGAACCACCGCATGCTTCTGATTAAGAACGGCCGCGTCATCGACCCCGCATCGAAAATCGACGCCGCGCACGATATTCTTCTGGACGGTGAAAAAATCGTCGAACTCGCCGCGCCCGGCAAACTCACGAGCGATCACAAAAACGTCGAGGTCTTCGATGCGACAGGGCTAATCGTCGCCCCTGGCTTCATTGATCTTCACGCGCATCTGCGCGAGCCCGGCCAGGAATCCTCCGAAACGATCGAGACGGGCACACGCTCCGCAGCTCGCGGCGGCTTCACCGCCGTCTGCTGCATGCCCAACACCAAGCCCGTCAACGATAACGCCAGCGTCACGCGCTTCATTCTCGACCGCGCCAAAACCGCCGCAGGCGTTCGCGTCTGGCCCATCGGCGCCGCCAGCGTCGGCAGCAAAGGCGAAGCCATCGCCGAAATCGCCGCCATGAAAGAAGCCGGCATCGTAGCTGTTTCTGACGACGGCAAACCCATCGCCACTGCCAAACTCACTCGTCAAGTCATGGAGTATTGCCGCTCACTCGACATTCCCGTGATCGAACACTCCGAAGATGTTTCCCTCGCGGCCGGCGCCGTCATGCGCGAAGGCGTCACGTCCTCGCGTCTCGGTCTGCGTGGTATGCCCGCCGCTGCGGAATCCGTCTGCGTCGCCCGCGACGTTCAACTCATCGAACTCACCGGCGCGCGCCTTCACGTCGCCCATCTCTCCGCGAAAGCCTCTCTCGAGCAAGTCCGCTGGGCCAAGCAGCGCGGCCTCCACGTCACCTGCGAAGTCACTCCGCACCATTTCACGTTAATCGACGAAGACGTCCAGTACGACTCGCGCTACAAAATGAATCCCCCGCTGGCCGCTCGCGAAGACCGCGAAGCCTTAATCGCTGGCCTCGCCGACGGCACCGTCGACGCCATCGCCACCGATCACGCCCCCCACGAACCAGCCCTAAAAGACGTCGAGTTTGATCGCGCCCCCTTCGGCATTCTTGGCTTCGAAACCGCCATCGCTCTCACTCTCGAACAACTCGTCCACACCAACCGCCTCTCACTCGCACGTATGGTCGAACTATTCACAACGGGTCCCGCTCGCGTACTCGGCATCGAACGCAAAATCGCCGTGGACCAACCCGCCGACCTCACAATTTTCTCCACCACCCACGAATGGACCTACAACGTAAACCAATCCCCCAGCAAATCCCGCAATTCCCCCTTCGACGCCCGCACCTTCAAAGGTGCTCCAATCGCCACCATCGTCGCCGGCCGCATCATCCATAAATTATAGGGGCCGGGCTTTAGCCCGGCGGTTTTCGGCGTTCGCACTTCGCTAGCCTCGAATGGGCTGTCTCTTCTGCAGCATCCTCAAAATCCAAAATCCCGCCGCGCCCGCGGCCAAGTGCTTCAATGTGTGCCCGCTAATCGTGTGCTGATCGATCGAGAAAATCTGCCGGTCCGCGGTCTCAAAGATTTTCGCCATCACATAAAAACAGAAAACCACTGCAAAATCTGAACTGCGCGTATACCTCGTCGGCAACAAAAGCAAAACCGGCAATATCAGCACCGCATACACCTGCACGGCCGCATAAAACCGCAAATCTCCTACCCCTCGCGCTTCGCTGTACCACCACAGAACCACGCTACCCGCGCCGATCAAAAGCAATAGCGGAAGCAAATAGAAACCGGCCGCGACGCTCACCCTTTCTGAAATCATCGCCGAAACCAAACCCATGAACGCCAGCGTCATGGGTAGGCGGTCCCACACCAGTCGCGCGTTGTCCGGAGCAAGATGATAGTAACCGGATCCAAATGCCGTGAGCAGCAAGCCCAGAAAAACAAATACGTACGCCCACCGCTCCTGCGGATCGAGAAACAGCTCTTGACCGCGTCTCCCGAGCAGGAAAGCCAATCCCCAAACGCCGCTCACGGCGAATAGAAGGTTGGAAGCTACGTCTCCGAAGTTTGGGATTCCGGCAAGCGACCGTTGATCGGCGAAGTCATGATAAGACAGCGGCTGAGGAACACGAGGCGCCAGCGCCGCAGTTGCTCCCAAAGCAATCGTAAACACGATCAACACCCAGACTCCCGTACGCCGCGAAATCAATTTTGCCTCGCTGTGGGCCGGACAGCCTCTAATACCGCTGCAGTTTAATAAATTCCTAACAAACCCTTCAGGATTTTCTAGCCCCTCCGCTCCTAACCTGCCTCTTGTACGGACAACCCATTCCCGTCCGCGCGAAGTGAGCTAAATTATGTCAGTCACAGTATTTCTCGCGTTTTGCATTCTCGGATGCGACTTTCTCTTGTATGTCTTGTACCAATTCACCTACGGCGAAAAGCGCAGAGGCCTCTCCCGCAGATCGAAAGCTCGGAAGCACCCCGCTATGAATCAGCCAGACGCTCGTCCGTTCTTGGTCGCCACGCGCAGAGGTGCCACGGCAAGAGGTCAGCAGCTCCGGAAGATGCGGCAGCGAATGGACAGGGAAGAGGTCAGCGATCCTGGCCAATTCAATGAAGTAAGGGCCTACCGCCGCATCGCCTCGTCTTTCGCGCAAGCCAAGCGGTAAAGGACCTCGCTTTCCCCGTCGCCTGAAATCCTCTGAATCTAATTGTAAGTGACTGCCGGTGTGAGAAGCGGAATGACACTATTTCTTCGGTGGCCCCGTCGGCATAGGCACTTCGGGCCGGCTGTCCGTATTCTGCGCCGCGGCAATCAGCCATTTTCCATTCTGCTTTTGCAGCACCTGAGTGAAAATCCCCTTCCGCGGCTGCCCGTCGCTTCCATCCGGATTCCTGTTTCCGGTCAATGACCACAAACTGTGAACAATCGCGATCTCCGGCGTCAGAAATCTCGTATCTACTTCGTCGATGGTCAGCGTGCTGTCTCGAAAGATGTAGGCGTGAATCTCCGTGTGCTTCTTTTCAATCTCCGCGCGGCCGCGCCACCACCAGCCGGCCACATTCACAAAATCCGCGTCTTCCGTAAACAGATCCGCCCACGCTTTCATGTCGTGATGGTTCCAGGCCTCCTGCAAACCCAACTCGACTCTGCGAATCTCCGTCTCATCGGGACTCTGCCCCGCCCGTAGTGCAGTCCCACTCAAAACTGTCGTGAGCAAAATCACTGCGCAACGTAGAAATTTTATTTTCACGAACACACCCCTTCATGGCTGCCATTCATGCGCACAGAAATAATTCTCCGAGGAAGGAAATCCACGCTCGAATCTCACACTACTGATTTACGCAGAATATCGCAACGTGGGAATTTGGAGTGCGGCAGCTCTGCTGCCGCTTTTCTCAACAACTCGCACAGCCCTGTATTTGCGAGGCTCAATAAGGTCAGTGCGCAGTGGGCTCCGCCGCCGGATGCATGCCATGCTGCGGCACTTCATGGATGCCACGCGCAGGCGGCTCAATCCTCTGCCGGTAAAAATGATCGAGCGGCAGCCGGCCCTTGCCGACGGGATAAGCCTTCTCGATCGCTTTCGTCGCATACGCTTTCGCCAGCGTTGCCGCCTCAAGCAACCCGCGGCCCACGGCCAAGTGCGCCGCCAGCGCCGATGCAAACGTGCAGCCGGTTCCGTGCAACTGCTCTTCGTTCACGCGTTCACCGGGCAGCGCCACCATCTCTGTGCCGTCGAACAAGACATCGATCGGCCGCTCCATGTGCCCACCCTTGACGATCACCGCCCGCGCACCCATTTCCACAATCTTTCGCGCCGCCGCTTCCATATCCGCCAGGTCCTTGATGGTCATTCCCGTCAAAATTTCCGCTTCTGGCACGTTCGGCGTAATCACACTCGCGCGCTTCAGCATTTCCGTCGCAAGAAACTTCACTCCGCCCGCGTCCAGCAACTCGCGCCCGCTCGACGATTTCATCACCGGGTCGTGCACCACGTGCGCAAACGTGTGCGCATCCAAGAATTCCGCCACGGTCACGGCGTTCCCGCGGTTCCCCAGCATCCCAATCTTCACCGCAGCGATATTGCAGTCCTTCGCCAGTACTTCGAGCTGCGCCTTCAAAGTCGCACTCGGAATATTGTGCACGTCTTCCACGCCCTGCGTATTTTGCACCGTCAGCGAAGTAATCGCCGCCACTCCATAACATCCATGCGCCGCAAACGTCTTCAAATCCGCCGCCGTCCCTGCCCCGCACGACGGGTCAAATCCCGAAATCGTCAGCAGAATCGGCGGCGCCGCGTGTCCATGTCCATTCGTGCTCATTTTTTCGTGCTCCGCAGCACCCCTCGAAGAAAATTGCCGGTCGCGCCACGCAGGCGCTCCGGCAATTGCGAATGTACGCGCGTTGCTCGCCGCACGCAACAAGAATTTAGTCTGGGCCGGGAAAGAGTTGGAGGCTCAGCTTACAGAGTTAGCGGCGGTACGCGTCTTTGTTGGCATGCGAGAGAGAAACTCCTGTTACTTGCAAATCGCGTCGAGCTTATCCATCGGTCGATCGGCGTGCGGCGGATACTTCAGATGTTTTGCTTCGGTCAACTGTTCGAGAAACGTGCCACCATGCAGCAGCGCGGCGTCCGGATCGGTTTGGTAGGCCGGATCCTTTTGTGCTTCTTCGAGCGTCACAAAATCAAATCCCTGCTTATTGAAAAGATCGAGCAGATCCGGGAGCATAATGCTGTCCAGCGCCCCAATGTGCAGGAGCAGGACATACTTGATGTCCCGGCCAAAGAGCATCGCGGACAATTTCCGGTCCAGCGCGATGTCTTCCTTCGCAGTATTTAGGTAACTCGACTTCAGCCACTCAATAGCCTGCGTGTCCTGCTTCGCCACGCATCGAGCATAAGGGTTGTTCCAGGCGTAGTCCCCGAAATCCAGCGTCACCTGCGCGATTTTGTAACCGTGATCCGCCAGATACTTCCGCACCGCGTGTCTCTTTTCCAGCGTGTCCCCCTCATGTAAAAAGGGATACCGGAACCAATGCCAATCTCGCGCTCCCATGTAGACCCGAAGCGGAGCTTCGTTCATGGCGATCTCATCCTCGAACGCCTGCACGGTGCTTGTGTTCAAATCGATGTGTGAATAAGTGTGATTGCCCAGCGGCAATCCAGAATTGGCCCATGTCGCTAGCACATCGGCCTTTTCTTGGTCCCCACCGATATTCTTTGCGTTCACAAACCCGTAAACACCCGGCACACCCTTGGCCTTGAATGCCTCGATCATCTTCTTTGCGATTTCGGCCCGCGTCGTGTTGGAGGGTAAATCGCCGTGAACGGGCAGGTCGTCGACCGTGATAGCGACTTCCGCCCGCTGCTGCCCTGAGGCGGACGAAATCACGCACGAAATAAATAAAGGTAGACACAGACATCGCGCGAAAACGCGAAGTCCACCGCCGAATTTGGATTTTGTGTTGTTCAAAGTAAAAATCAGGGGAAAAGCCCGCGCACCAAGGTTGCTTCCGCGACGCGTCCAACCGCTAAAATCATCGCGCCGGCTCGCGGCGGCACATGATGCTTCCGCATCGTCTCAACCATTTCGTGGAATGCCCGCACCATGCTCTTCTGCAAACGCGCGTTCACTTCTTCCGCGTCCCACATGAGTCCTTCCATGTTCTGCACCCATTCGAAGTAGCTCACGGTAACTCCGCCCGCATTCGCCAGAATATCCGGCAACACGGTAATCCCGCGCCGCGCCAAAATCTCATCTGCGTGCGGAGTCGTCGGCCCGTTCGCCGCTTCCGCCACAATCCGCGCCTTAATCGCTTCCGCGTTGTGCAGCGTAATCACATTCTCCAGCGCCGCCGGCACCAGAATGTCGCACTTCATCGTCAAAAGGTCGTCATTCGTCATGCGCGACGCCCCCGGCATCCCTACCACCGTCCCCGACCGCTCCTTGTACCGAATCGCCTTGATCGGATCGATCCCGCGCGAATTCGTCACTGCGCCCCGCGTATCGCTCAGAGCAATAATCTTCGCCTTCTTCTCCGCAAAGAGCCGCGCCGCAGTCGCGCCCGCATTTCCAAATCCCTGGATCGCCACGGTCGCCCCGCGCAGCGGAATCTTCTTCAACTTACAAGCTTCTTCCACGACGAACAGCAAACCGCGCGCCGTCGCCTCACTCCGTCCTTCCGACCCGCCAATCGACACCGGCTTCCCTGTCACCACTCCATGCACCGAATGCCCCACGGTCATCGCATACGTGTCCATAATCCACGCCATCGTCTGCGCGTCCGTGTACACATCCGGCGCCGGAATATCCATCGACGGCCCAATGATCGGCAAAATCTCGCTCGCGTACCGCCGCGTC
>Ga0210405_10003667_pt1 | contig 14888 bp, 11 predicted proteins | sample IncBWH11MmetaG_FD_155492 | JGI IMG/M metagenome (GOLD analysis project Ga0210405, IMG submission 155492) | Forest soil microbial communities from Barre Woods Harvard Forest LTER site, Petersham, Massachusetts, United States - Inc-BW-H-11-M | ecosystem: Environmental > Terrestrial > Soil >... | reverse complement strand
AAAGAATTCTTGTCCGCAATCTTGAGATGCGTGCGTGTCTGGAGGTCAAATGAATATAGACCTTCAAAGTCTCCGTTAAAACGCTCGTCCCTCTTCGTCAACTTATTGGACAGGTAGAAGAGTAGTGGGCGCCCAAGCGAGGTCACTCCCGATTCGGAGGACACCATCTGTTCAAAATGTTTGATTGGCTCATATTGTGAGGAATCTTTCTTGCGAATGTAGAGATGATTTGGAAAGAACTGCTCTCCAATTGACCGCAACTCAGCGATTACAGTTTCGCTAGGAGGGTTGTACAGCAAGCGGTAAGGACCGAATCCTTCAGGAATCGCAATTTCTTCCCATTCAGGAATGCTCATGAAACACCTCGCTTGGCTTCACGCCCCTCTTCTGGATTGGAATGACTCTCGTCGCATTTCCGAACACGCCAGGTCAAGCGATGGGGTTCTCCGTCGGAAGAGCGGCATCATACTTTGGTCCTGAGGCGGCAACGATTGCGGGCAAAACCTTGTCAGGATCGCAACCGTTAAGACCCGCACCCCATGCCGCGTTGAATTCAACTACGGCCCAGCCGCGACCATCGATGAACCCAACATCGACAACAACAGTGTGCGGTAGCGGCATTATCTGCGTCATACGTGTGACGAATGTCCCCACGCCAACCACATCTGCCTTACCCTCGTAAACCGCTGCGTCGAGGACGTGTCCCTCGATCACGAACGTGCGAGCCTCGGCTATTAGGGTGACGGGCTCGGAAGTGAAGACCGCCGTATCAGGTGTGAGTCCGCGACACTCTGCGGCTAATTCACCACTCGATTGATACACCGCGCCACGAAATTGTTTCGGAACGAGCGGCTTGACGAACGAGGGAAAGGTGATCGTCGAGATCTGGGCGAGCGTATGACGGGCGATTTGGCGTTTTAGAAACTCGGGAGGTACCTGAAGCAGCAGTCCGTCATCTGGAGAGCAAAGCGTTAAACCTAGCTTTTGCTGGAGCACTAAGCAAAACGAGTCAGCACCATACACGCGCACTGTCGACGGGTCGAAAACCGGGGGATCCCAAAATCGACCGATTCGATGGACCGCGCCACCGCCGCTCGCAAACGACTCAGCCACCGAGTCGCGCTCCGGGTCAGGCTTGTCGGAGATGAGAAGATTAAGCCCGGTTGTTTTCATCGTCCCGCCAAAGAAACTGCTCTGTCATTGCCCAGCTTTCAACGTATTCTGCTCCGCCGATGAGTCTATCAAAGGTTGTTCACTCGCCTGCAGTTGCACGAGATGGTCTCGGCCAAGTTGCCGGGGAGTCGGTCCTGCTGGCGTCGGTACGTCGGCCAGCTTTTTAAGTAATTGTTCGTACGCGCTAAGCCCATCTTCGACGGCTGCGAATTCCGCGTCGGCCAAAGGGATGTCCTGACGCAGCCGAAGCAAGTTCGCTTGGGCTTCGAGCAGGTGAGCTCTCGTCGATTCCTTTGGCAGATAGAACGAGCACTTCGCACATGCCATGCGATGAGGGCACTGATCGAAAAAGTCATACGTGCAGTAGCCGTGGCCGAGATCGTAGAACTTCCACGGCTCGGTTGCGGCTCGGCCATTCCGAATTGATTCCTGGTCAATGAGCACTTCTATCGCTCGCAGATTGCGAGCGAAATAGCCGGCGTCAGCATACGACTTGGCCAGCTTGGTCGGGGTTGTTTTTACATAATGCTGAGTCGCTTCTGGCGAGCTGTGGCCTAGCCACTCCTGGAGTTCAAACAGGGTCATCGGCTCTTTGGCATTGAATAACTGCGATGCGATGGTTGAACGTGCTCGATGGCTGGTGATTCTTCCGCGCACATCGTTTATTGGTATTCCAGCTTTTCCACACAGCATCGGAATAATTGAACTGTCGAGGTAACGACAGCTTACGCGCCTCATCTCATCGAGGAAGAGAAAATCCACGTGTTCTCCTGTCTTCGAATCGGTCAGTTTTGCTTGTGGTGGACGCACTTTTTCCCATACGGCAATCGCTTCGCCCACCAGACGATCCACAGGTTTCGTGAACGCTCTACCTGTCTTGTTAACGGGTACTTCGAGAAAGCAGACAGCGTCACGATGCGACGCCTGCTCTGTTTCGCGAGTTGCGACATCGATGTGCTGCCAACGTACGCATCCAAGGCGCAGTCGGGTGATTTCGTTGATGCGAAGTCCCGCGAAGAGCCACGTTACGACAAAGGCTCGAATGAGTTCGAACCGATAATGAGTTCTCCACCTCACTCCGCGTCCGTATCCTCCCATGCGCGGAAGGTCATGTGCTGTAAAGTTGAGTCCGGCCCACAATAGCTTGGCCCACACGTCATCCGCGATTACGCGAGGCTTCGGCCCAATCTGGGCAACAATCGTTTTGGGAGTAGCAAATGTCTGCAGGGGATGAAATCGTCGGGGAATCACCTCCCACTCCTGAAGGTCGCGGAAGAACCTCCGTAGAATGGACAGCGTAGCGGCCTTGGTGTTCGCAGCCATGGCTGTCCCAAATTCCTCACAGACCTCGTGACTTTCGTCCAATCACCGCTTCGTATCCGAGTCACCATCGCCACGCACTCTGCTGCCGACGCTCGCGTCCATCGTGCCGGAGACGTTTCTAGGTGTTCGTGACCAACCCAACGTCCAATGTTGAGCAAAACGTAGTAACTCCTGCGCCTGCTATTAAGACAGAGCGTGGATGTATCGAACCAAAATCGGCAAAGATTTGCCCATTCCGTCGGCACGTTTTCTGCCAACTCGCACTTCTCGGCCTTCCAAGCAGGCGTCTTTGTGAACGGACACAGCGGTTCGCGAATGACTCCCAATTTCGTCAGCACTCGAGATACTGCAACCAACCACACACTTGGGCGAGATCCGGTTCCTTTCTGCCTTTTCTTGTTCCGCTTCCGACTCTCTTCAACCGTCTTGAGCGCTTCAACAGTGAGGTCCTCGAGACGCGGGCTACGATTGGCCAATAAGGCCTCGCACACGGTCCGCGGTATGTGCCGCATGGTGGCTTTTCCGGAATAGCCCCACTCAACCAGAAGAGTGCTGACGCGATCGAGCACTCCTTCCACGGAATTCTGTCCAAATACCTTCTGGGCCAGCTTGACATATAAAGGATGTCGCCATCCAACGGTGTCGAGCTCCGTAAATCCACAAAGAACGTATGCGGCGGCGATCAGATGCTGCTGTTGAGGCGGATGTTTGTTAATAATTTCGATCCACTCCTGGGTTGTCCAGCCCCGGAGGCTCCGGCCGCGGCGGCTCATCTCGCGCAGCAGATAGAGAACGAGGAAAGGCCGTATGCGGCGGCGAAGCTTCGTATGATTGAACAGATCGTCTACAGGTTCAATTAGCCGCCTCACTTCGTCATGAAGAGTGGCTCTTGCTGGGTGATGCTCATTCACATGCCTTGTCAAAGCTCTTGCTTCAGTGTGAGTCAGCGCTGGATTGCGATCATAACGGTCGATGTTCAGCGGCGACCAGTTGCTCGCCTGAAGCCCTTGTTCTCGTTGAACAGCTCTCATCTGAGCATCTCCGCAGCGAGGCGCACGCGGCCGGCGTGTATTTCAGCCATGCCTTGCGCTAACTTTGCCGCGAGTTCCCGACCGCTCAGGTGGATATAGAGAAGAGTCGTCTGAATGCTTCGATGCCCAGCAAACGTGGCGATTTCATGGATGTCCCAATTGGTTCGAGCAAGATCGGTAAGGCAGAGGTGGCGTGGTGTGTGCGTGGTGAACTGCTCTACACCCGAGCGATCGGCAAGCTCCGCAACCCGCTTGGACCAAGTCCAGATCGTAAGCGGCTGTCCTGAATTGCGGTGCGATTCCGACAGAAACAGCTTGCCGCGGTCGCGGCTTATCTGGCGCCGGTGCCCGAGGTACAGAGCATACAATTCACTCGTCGGTTGGGAATAGGGCACCACGCGCTCACGCCGCCCCTTCGTGTTCTCCGCCCGAATGCGCACCATATGGTGTGCGGGATCGATATCCCCCGTTTCGAGGTTACAAAGTTCTTCTCGCCGAAGCGCACAATCATAGGACATAGCCAACATCACACGGTTGCGCAGCGGTTCCCGCCGAGCAGCTTCCAGAATGGCTTGCCATTGTTCGTCGTTCGGAATCCAAGGCAGGTTTCGAAATCGTGGCACCAGACTGCCCACGCCCAAAGCGCTCTGCCGAACAGGATTCCGTTCGCGTGCCCCTTCCTCAACCAGGTAGTCGTAGAAAAGCCTGATCACGGTTACCCGCTGTTGGAGCGTGGCATTGGCCAGCGGGCCGTGCGTATCAGTTCGCCGTGAGTCGCTAGTAGTGGGTCGACGAGAGAGCAAATCGCGGACATAGGCTGCAACGTCTAACCGAGTGGCCAATTCGATCGTGAGACTTCTCCCGCCAAGAAACAGCAGATATCTCTCTAAACCGCGGCCATACGCCTCCAATGTGTTCGCCGCAAGCCCTCTGTTGCACTGCCACGTCAACCACGCTCGGGAGTGAGCGCTCTCCGCAACTCGCGGATATCTTTCCCATCGGACTTTGCACACCGAAAACTTTGGCTCCATATGTTCCTCCAGTGCCATTCCGCCTCCTGCAGGAGGCGGAATGGCACGATACTCCAGCCTGGAGCAACCGCTTGATTCCACATAATGGGGCGATTTGTCCGACGAGGACCGCAAGGAAAATGCCTACGGCCTAGAGCACGGGTTCCGGCTCTTGAGCAGCTACCGCACAGACGCGGGAAACCACTTGATTTTGTCGGAGGTGGGGCGGCCTAGTTGATCTCTAAATGGTATTGCAGGGCTGTGAATCCAGCTTGTTGTTGAAATCAAAAAATTGAAGCCCTTATAAATATCGCTTCGCGACGAACTTCACGCACGACGGGATTGCCTCGACGAGCTCCCGAACGCCGCAGAACGGGCGGCAGTAGCTTGCCTGCTCTTATTGGACCAAGAGCGGAGAGCCTCGACAGTTTCCTTAACATCCGCGGAGATGTCAGGCCTTTCTGGATCCAATTCTCCCAATAAGATTGCTCCAATTTCCCGTGCTTCCGGAGTAGTCGTCTCATCGAGCATCTGCCTGCGCTGCCCCGGCGGCAATTCAAGATATTGAGCAATGCGGGCCAGGACAGAAGCGTCTTTGGGGTTTAGCCGTATCATTAGTCAATTATACATCCGCGCAGCGAATTTCCGCTAAATCCTTACCGGGTGTATTCCGGACAGTACGGGATGGCCTGCGGTCCTTCCGTCGCTCCGACCATCCGCGGTAAATTCCTCAAACCAGCGTGGCGTTAGTGACAGCACGATGCCGTCGTAGCCGTCAGGGAGGTCAATTTCTACGGGCGTGCTTCTTTTTGCATCCTTCCAGAGCGCTACTGTCCTGCTACGGCTTGGTCCTCCGAAAGGACGGCTTAACAGTGACATGCCAATACTGGTTAGCGTGAGTACGGAACTTCCGGGATCATCTGCCAGAGTAGTGGCGTACCGCGCTGACCATCTCTCTTTGATCTGTGGACCATCCATCAGAAGAGCAATGACAAGATTGGGACCGACCGAACGGATCAAATCTCCTACTGGGTCAGGGCGCGCCAAGTCTTCACAGATAAGTACGGAAAGCACCAACCACGGCATCAAAGACAGAAAAGTAATGCTACGTTGTTGCAGGTCAAGATGTTCCCACCACGTCCTTTCGGGATCCAGCTGGCTCCCGATACCGTATTGCTCGATTTGTGAACGATCTAGACACCAGCGGTGATGCTTTCGCTGCTGAAGTTGTACAAGGCCGGGAACATCACATAAGACTTCATTGACCGGATAAGACTCAGGGCCGCCTTCGCGTGTAACGCCCGCGATCAGGAGCGCTTTTCGTTTCTGAACGACTGGGCTGAGTTGTTCGTGGACCGCTTGGGTGAGAGAAAGTTCAGGTAGTACCACAGCGTCAACTCTGCCTATCAAGGTTTCGCTCGCGTCCAACAGTTTCTCGATCCGATTTGCGAGACTTTCTTCGAGTGAGAATGTGGACGTTGCGGACCGATACGTGAAAAATCCGTATTGTTCCGGAAAGCTTGGAGCATCTGTTCGCAAGGACTCTGATTTGGCAAACTGACATGGGCGAATCTGTTGAGGCCACGGAACCAGAAGCAAATTCAAGCTTGACGTGGACAAGGGGCCGGCCCAGGCTCCGGACAAGACCCACGAAGGTGTAATTTCGTCGCCGAGACACAAAGCCAAATGCATGGAAAGAGAGCGAATTGTCAGGCCATTCTGAGGAGTGTGCATCTTTGGAAGAACCCGAAGGCGGCTCTTGTCAATCTCTGAGCACAAAGATGAGCCATTCGAATCAGCTTGCAAAAGCTTGTCAGCTTGGTTGTAAAACTCTTGCTCCCCGCTAAGTCCAGTGAAGCCGGCAACGCCTACACCACCAGAGGCAGTATCCGCGAGTACTGCCAATTCCAGCATAACGGCGCCCAAGATACGTCCATCGGAGCCTCGTAGAAACTCCGGGATTGGCTTGTCCCATGCCGCTACTATGCGGCGCCAGAGCTCCTTGACCTTGAAGGGTACGCTGCGACGATGGATCCAGGTCGAGCGCCACCTGGCCCCGACCTTGGCCGTGTGCGCGGTCCATTTGCGAGAGTCGAACCCCGGTTGACCTGGTTCGGTAGGTAACCACTGGCTTAATGCGTGGACATAGCTGCCAGATTTCTGTAATAGAGACATGCAAAGTGCAAATACATCTGCAGGCCATGGGGGTACTTTCCTCCGCGCCCGAAGTCTCGGGAGAAGGTATGTGAGATGCTCACCAACGGTAAGGCTGGGCGCTGTGAACTGAGACTTCATTTTTCTCGCTGACTTAAGCTCTACTGGAAAGTGAAACTCTGGGGCAGAGATGACTTCTGCCCAGCACTGTTGGATACCCCGACATCCACAATGCCAGCTGCGTGGGGAGGCGTAGTTGCGACCAGTTGTGAACCGCTAGAGACGGTTATAGCAGTGGCGGCGGTGCTTCCAAATGTCACCTGAAGCCCAGTGGCGAACCCAGTGCCCGTGATCGTGACCGATGTCCCACCGGCAACAGGTCCCACTTCAGGTGTGATCTCCTTGATTTGCAATGCAGGAATGGCTGGATCCTTTCCCGATTCAGCCGGGGTGAAGAAGGCTGCGGCAATCTGCTTGAGTTTTAGTAGCGCCTCCTGGCTAAACATGCCCACGAGCGCCGCCATGGCTGCGTAGCCGTCAAAGGTAGAAGGATTTGTTGGAGCCTGGGATGATATGCCTCCACGAATGATCAGGTAGAATAGGACAGCCAGCCCCGCACCACTGAACGGCAGGAGGATGTACATGAGCAACCAATTATTCTTCAGCGTTCGGTTGCCAACGTACCAGTAAAACGAACGAAACACGTGTATTAAGCTACCCAACGCACCAATGACCATCAGAACGAGTAGGACTCGAACATTGTCGCGGAGCCAAAGGTCAAATAGTGAAAGAAAGGAAATACGGTATAGATTGGAGCCTTCAAGCGCACGGTATTCCTTCGTTGGCGTAGGCGACTCTTTCATATCGGCCCCGCCGCTAGCACCCGCACCAGCAACAGTCGTAGTCGCACCTGTGGACTGTTTCGTCGCGTCAGGAGCAGCAGCGGCTGAGGTAAAGGTAAAAGCATTGGGAATTGCAACGGTCTGCCCGTTCAGATCCTTCACGACGACGCGAGATTGACCGGTGTCGTGCTTGGGGAGTTTTATGACTATGGATGAGCTCTCTATCTTGTAGGTAGTCCCAGCAATATCATCAAATGACACCGTTATGCCGTTTGTGAAGCCCGAACCATAGATTGTCACCGTGTCAAGTGCATGTGCTTGTCCGGGTTCGATGGTCGAAATCACCAGGGGAGATGGGCTCGGCCAAAATATAACTAGGCAGTATCCGAGAGCAAAGCACAACGCCAGCAGGTACACGAGCATCGACACAACGCCCTTTTGGGTCACGACAGAATCATCAACAAAGCTCATAGCGTATTCTCCTAACTCAACAGAGATGCTTAACCGACGCGCAGCTTAGAGAAGGCCAATTGCACCGCATGATGTCTCCGCGGGATAGCAGGCACGGTTCACGCTGACCATCCACGGGGAACGAGTCCGTCACTTACTGGCAAGCAGTTTGTCCAAGTCGAAGGTGACTCCAATGTTGCCGCGTACATCCTTCTCCTTGACGAGTTCTGTACGATTAGAGGCTGTATATGAAATGGGAATGTGGACACCTGAACCACCAAAGGGGATTGAATACTTCGCCGCGCTTTCGCTTTAAGAATTCACCACGAACACAATCCCCCAGTCTGTGGAGCTAGAGCATCGGCACAATCTGTGCCACGATTCCAATGAAGTTGGTTACAGTGTTCAAAATCTGAGAAAGATTGTTGAGTGAATTTAGTGCAGCCTGAACTGCTGCCGTCCCAGCCGTGATGGCTGCTTGGTTTGCATTGAGCTTATCTGCGATGGACTGCAGAGTTGCATTGCCTAGCGCAAGCCGCGCCTCATGAACATCAAGAAGTTGCTGCACCGCTTGCTGATGGTCGGTAGGTGATGCGCCTTGTATAAGGGCATCGCCTTGTGGGGAAGTCATCGCAAGCTCGATTGCATCCAATTGAGACAACGTCAAAGAATAGAGATTGGCCGCGTCCATTGTATCCCTCACTGAATAGCAGTTTTAATAGTTCCGGCTATCGTCAACATATTAGAAATATCGCCCATAAGGCTCGTAAAGCCCGCAGTATCCAGACGGCCTTCCACTACTGCAGTGAAGGCGCTCCGAAGTTGAGCTGCCGCTTTGGAGGCTGAATCGGCTGATGCAACAGCAGCTGGCGTCGACAGCAGAGCGAGTCTTTCGTCGGCCCAATTCGGTGGGAGAGGCGTGCTGCCAACATACTGGTTAACGTTATCCGTCTCGTTAAAATTCTGTTGTTCTTGGAGGTCTGTTTTGAGTTCGGCTTCTATAGCTCCAAATGCGGCTTCCTGCAGCGCGATTTCGTTGGCGATCGCCCCCGCCCGAGCTTTAAGTTCCTTATCTAGAGCGTGTGCCTTGAAAGCCGCAACAAGAGGAGCCGTAACAGTAGGGATGAAGCTGGAAACTGTAGTCCCACCCATTTTTGCATTTTTCAGATCGGGGCTGATCTTAGCCATTGCGTCGTAGACTCCTTGTGCAGCAGTCCCAACCGTGTCTGTTGCTTTCGGGTCAGACAGCGACGCGAGCGCCTGAAAATATGCTTGTAATAATTTCCCATGGGCACTTATCAGCTGCAAAACTTGTAAGCGCTGTTTGAGCAATGCATCGGATTCCATTACTATTGCTCTTCGCTTCGTTTCGTCAAGATCAGTTCTGTGCCGGATCAAGAGAGCTGAGTCTGTGTTTACAGCAGCCGTGCCCGCCGCTTGTAATACGGTCTGGCTGGCCGACACATAGTTAATTCCCGCCTGCGCGAATGTATTGAACTGATTCAGCCTTGCTGCACACCCCATCAACGACAATACGGCGACCAGTGAAGCCGCAAGAATACATTTTCGGATTATCACGATACTTTCCTCCGCGCCATCTGCAGTTTTGGCTAGCTGCTGAACTTGGTTGAGGTCCGGGCAACCGCCCGTCAAGGGCACAAACAATATGCAAGTGAGAGTTCATAAGCGGTGTTTCCTCATAGGGAATCCCCCAGCACCTCGCATAGGTTGCCGACCAATCGACCTAACGCTTAGCGGTTTTAGAGCCGCTTCTGTTAGCAAGAACGCAACTTACAGCAGGATCCCTTTTTTATAAATGAATTCTGGTGTTGATGGGCAAGAGACGCCCCGGTCAGGTCTCAATCTCAATGGGAAACAAGACAAGAATGTTTATTTGCCAGGGAGGTATAGCACCTCCTCGTACGCACACACAAATAACTCTTGGCCCATTCTTCGCGCAACAACACTAATCGAGGGTAATTCCTTCAAGAAATAGACCTGAGAGCCAGAAGAAGTGATTAAGTCGGGTTTGCAGATTAAGAGACATCCGAAATAAAAGTATGGGTTTGACTTAGATAAATGAAGGGAGAGCGAGTAACTCTAGGGTGAAGTGACCGAACTCAGGTACAATCCGTCCACTTGGGAGGCCCAGCCCGTTGGACTATGCGAACGCACCTGCGGACGAGCTCGCCATTCACTGTCTCAGGGGCGCAGATCAAGCGGCCTGGACTGAATTCATTAGGCGATTTCATCCGTTGATCGCAAGCGTCGTTATAAGAGTGGCGCGTCACTGGGGTGAGCGCTCGCCGCAAGCCATCGACGATCTTGTCCAGGAAACTTACCTGAAGCTGTGTGCAGCCGGACTTCGTGGTTTCAAGTTCGCTACTTCAAATCATCCAGACGCGATGTACGGATATATCAAGGTTTTCACCGCCAATCTGATCCACGATCACTTCAAGAGATTACGTTCCAAGAAACGGGGCGGTGGGACCGTCACTACTTCCTTGGATGATGATGAGGGGCCAGCGTGCGTCCCCGGGAGCTCAGCATCCACGGCTTCAGCCTTGGAGCGCCAAGTATTGATCCGACAGATCGACGCGTGCCTTAACACAGGTTCCACAGGTCCCGATTCGGAACGTGATCGTAGGATTTTTTGGTTGTACTACCGCGTTGGGTTAGCTGCAAGCGCGATTGCCGCACTTCCCACAATTGGGTTGAGCACCAAGGGAGTAGAGAGCACTCTGCTACGGTTGACCCGACAAGTCCGACAACGGCTCAGCAGCCCCAGGCCAAAGCAACCAAGTGAGGAAAAATCTGGCGAAGGGATTCGGCCAGCTGGATCGTTGTAATAGGGAGTACTCGAAAGTGAATCAAGAGGACAAACACTTAAACATCGAGCAGATAGAGGCGCTGATTGGGAGCGCGCTCGGTGGGATAGAGGACGACGGGCAGGCTGACCTGCAGCAAGCGAACGACCATCTGGATAGCTGCGAAGCGTGCCAGAGGTTGGTCTCGATGCACAGGGAGGGAGATCGAATCCTTCGTCAATTGGGCGAACACGTCACGAGGGATGCCACCCGCGATTGTCCATCCGAGATATCTCTATTCGAATTGGCCGCAGGTGTGACGGGTCTCGAGGGAGCTGACAAACTGTTGCGACACACTGTCCAATGCGATCGCTGTGGCCCTTTCCTGCGTCAGGCAGCCGAGATTCTCAATCCTGTCCAGAAGAGCGAAGAGGACGCTCTTCTCTCATCACTCCCGTCGGGCAAGCCGGAATGGCAGGCGAGTCTTGCCCGAGAACTCGCGTCCGCGAGTGCTCCCCATCCGGCCACCCCCGCTTCAGCTTCAACCACGCGGCGCGATGCCCGGATTCGATTCACGGCGAGAATCCACTGGGTTTATGCCGCTGCGGCCGGATTGGTCCTAGCCACGCTGGTTGGATCGTGGTTGGTTATTCGTTTGCGAAATCCTTCCGCCGATACGCTCATTGCTCAAGCATATTTCGAACAGAGAACTATCGAACTGCGTCTTGCAGAGACTGCTTACGCTCCCATCCGCCAGCAACGCGGGGCTGAAGGATCATCTTTCTCTAAGCCTGCGGCGCTGTTGGAGGCCGAGCTGCTGATCCAGCGGCAATTGCAGAAGACGCCGAATGACCCAAAGTGGTTGGCCGCAAGAGGAAGATCCGCACTGCTCGAGTGGCATTACGAAGACGCGATTCGGAGCTTCAACCAAGTCTTGGAGACCAATCCGGACTCGTCGGACGTGCTTTGCGACTTGGCAACCGCCTATTTCCAACGGGCGGAAATCGAGCACCGACCGATTGACTACGGAAACGCAATGCAAGAGCTCAGCAAGGCGCTGGCAAAGCGTCCGGATGACGCCGTCGCCCTCTTCAATCGTGCAGTCATCGACGAACGAATGTTTCTCTATGACGACGCGGAAAAGGACTGGGAGGCATACCTGCGGCTTGATCCAACCGGGCCATGGGCCGCAGAAGCGCGGCAACACCTCGATGAGGTTAGAAGCAAGCTTCAAAAGCACGATCAATCGCAAAAAGTGCCCATTGAGGAACCTTTGGCGGCAGCCGCGTTCTTCGGTGAGCGGCTTCGCAAAGACCCCGCGACGCATGGCGATGGCGACTCGATCGACGAACAATACCTAGATCTGGCGAGCGAAAAGTGGCTTTCCGCCTTGGCCAAGGATCTTCGGAGAGGAAAGTCAATTCAGGAGTCTCCCTACGGTCGAGCCTTGCAGACGTTTGCCCAACTCTGGAAAACGCGCCATGGCGACCCTTGGGTGTCCGATCTTCTGAAATCAGCGAACGCACCAGGTTTCGCCGACGCTGCTGAGGCTCTAAGTAGCGCTGTTGCAGCTGCATCAGAAGGAGACCCTTCTCTGGCGCGCCAAAAGGCAGAGCGGGCGGCGCGTTTGTTTGGGCGAATGCCCAATCAGGCAGGTGCTTTGCGCGCCAGATTGGAGGGCGTCTATGCGCTCCAACGGTCGTTAGAAGATGAGAAGTGCGTGCATTCCGCTCGCAACCTTGGAGCCCAGCTTGCAGGTCTTCCATATTACTGGATTCAAGCGAAGCTGCTCCTTGAATCGTCGGCCTGTTATGCGAGCTCCGCGCGTCTAGAAGATGCCGAGCAGAGTGTGTCACATGCCGAAAGAATTGCAACCCAACGAGAATTCGAGGTGCTCTACATGCGTGGCCTGTCTTTTTCATCGGACTTTGCTGCGGACAAAGGCGACCGCAGCCTTGCCTGGAAGCAAGCCCAAGCGGGGTTAGAGCGATTTTGGAATGGATCATTTCCAGCAATCCGCGGCTATGCACTTTGTGCGACTCTCGGATATCTCGCGGAAGATTCTGACCAAGCCTGGGTGGCAGTGGCCCTCTGGTCGGAAGCGGTACCGCTAGTCGGAAAAACCGCCAACCGCTCTACTGAAGGCCTCGCTCGATACCAGCTTGCTGCGGAAGAAATAGCGGTTGGAAGGCAGGCCGAAGCGGATCAGGAACTTCGCGAAGTGACACAGATTTTCTCTTCCCTCCCAAACAGTGCAGCTACGCTGAATTATCAAGTCGCGAGTGAAGCGTCCCTCGCGGCCGTCGAGCTTTCCCGTGGGGAGCGGTCATCAGCGAGGACTCGCCTCGACGCCATCGCCGCGTCTGTACTCAACGTGGATCAATATCAGACTGTCTTTCAGTATTACCAGGCGCTTGCCGAAGAGCACGTGTTGGACGGCGACTGGCGGACCGCCGAAAGAAGCCTTTATTCCGCGGTGGCCGTCTCTCAACGCGGGCTATCTGCTCTAGCAAGGGATAGAGACCGGATCAATTGGGATCAGCAGACCAGTCAAGCCTATCGGAGCTTGGTACGAACCTTGCTCGCGCAACCTGCACGCGAAGAAGAGGCGCTGCGTGTTTGGGAGTGGCATCGTTCTTTGCCCTTCCGGACCTTGAGAGCAAATCATCTTTTCCCCGAATCAACGCTTGCAGAGCTGGCAACAAACCCGCCACGACCGGGCGAGGCGGACCTTCGCTCTCTTGTCCCCACCTTAACTGGAGTCACATTCCTAACCTACGCGGAGTTGAAAGACGGAATTGCCCTTTGGGCCTACGATGACCGAGGGATCACGTTCCGCCGCATTCCGATACCCATCGCTGAGGTGACGGCGGTTGGCAAAAGGTTTGTTCGCTTATGTTCTGACCCGACGAGCGATGCCGCCGTCTTGCAGCTCAACGCTAAGAAGCTCTACGAGTGGCTTATCTCTCCGATTCAATCCTTGCTGTCCCCGGAACGTACGATTTGGATTGAACCGGATGGTATCCTATCTTTTCTCCCTTTCCAAGCATTGGTCGATCCCAAGGGCGTTCCCTTATTTGTGAATTTTTCGATCGCTTATCGTTCGAGCGCCACCGGCAAGCGGCGGGCAGAAGAGCCGCGCGTTAGCGTGTCAGACTATGCATTCGTAGTTAGTTCATCGCTTCTCTCCACCGAATCTTCGCGTCCCCTCCCGCCATTACCCGACGCTGTGAGAGAAGCAGAGATGATAGCAGCGCGTTTTCCAAATCACAGATTGCTTGTGGGCGAGGGAACGAGCGTGGACGAAATCCAGGCGGAATTACGACGCTGCGCTGTCTTCCATTATGCGGGGCATTACTTGCCGACCGGCATGCAGGCTCGCACGGTGCTGGGATCCATTCTGAATAGCGAGCCTGCACAAAATTCTAGACTGGGCGTGACCTCCAGCTTGCCGCTACGTAGGTCGAAGCTTGTCGTCTTGTCGGCCTGTTCCACGGGCTCTGGAGAAAAACTTGGTCTGTTTGATCCTGACGGCTTGGTCCGTCCTCTCCTGCGGGCTGGAGCGTCCCGAGTCGTAGCAAGCCGATGGAACGTGGACTCACGCGTCACGACAAAGCTCATGGACAAATTGTATTCGGGCCTGCTCTCCGGGAAGACAAGTGTGGATGCGCTTCGTGCGGCCTCGAGGCAACTGGCTGAGGATTCCGAGTATCGACACCCGTATTACTGGGCTGGTTTCGGAGTTTTTGCTCAGGACTAATGACAATCAAAATCCGAGAAGGAGCCATTCCATGTCGAATATCTCACGACGTTCGGTTCTGGCGGGGTTAGCAGCCTCTTCCATCGCTGTGGGGCCATCGCGACCTTTGGTTGAATTCGAAGGAGCGCCTATCGCTAGCAAGCCGAGAAAACTCTACCTCTACATACATGGGGCCATCGTGATCGATGCGCAGCCTAACGGACTCGTCCTACATGCGCCGAGGGTCACGATGCTCGGTAAGCTCGCCCACGAGTACAGGTGCGGATATGGCGTGAAAGGCGAAGGCTACGAGGTCTGCGCTGGCGCTCCTCTTGCACTCATTGGTTTTAAGGGATCGA
>Ga0210405_10003666_pt1 | contig 14892 bp, 14 predicted proteins | sample IncBWH11MmetaG_FD_155492 | JGI IMG/M metagenome (GOLD analysis project Ga0210405, IMG submission 155492) | Forest soil microbial communities from Barre Woods Harvard Forest LTER site, Petersham, Massachusetts, United States - Inc-BW-H-11-M | ecosystem: Environmental > Terrestrial > Soil >... | reverse complement strand
CATTGGGCTGGACATCACGGTGTATGGACCAGTGCGGGCGCTGCACAGCGGCCACTACGGAAATTGGGCGCCGAATCCGGCGATGGAACTCTCTCGGCTGCTAGCCTCGATGAAGGACGCGGATGGCCGCGTGCTGATCGATGGCTATTACGATGACGTGACACCGCTGAGCGATATCGAAAAGAAAGCGCTCGCGGAGATGCCGGTGAATGACGCTGACCTGGAGCGGGAGTTGGGTATCGCGAAGTCGGAAGGCGCGGGAAGGAAATTAGTGGAATTGTTGCAAGAGCCTTCGCTGAACATCCGCGGCTTGTCGAGCGCCTACGTTGGCGAGCACGCCCAAAACGTCGTTCCCGATAAAGCGGAAGCTTCGATCGATGCCCGGCTCGTGAAGGGCGAGGATCCGAAGACCAAATTTGAGCAGATTGTGGCGTTCATCAAGAAGCGGGGATACTTTGTGATGGACCGCGAGCCGACGATGGAAGAGCGGCGCACCCATGCCTTGATTGCGAAAGTGATTGACCAGGGCGGGTATCGCGCTTCGCGGACGGCGATGGATTTGCCGGTGTCGAAGGCGCTGGTCAAAGTGGTGCAAGACGCGACGGGTGGCGATACGGTCATTGCGCCAACATTAGGCGGAAGCGTGCCTATGTATATTTTCGAGGACTTGGGGCTGCCCTGGATTGGGGTGCCTATCGTGAATTACGACAACCACCAGCACAGTTCGGATGAAAATCTGCGGTTGGGGCATTTGTGGCGGGGGATGGAGATTTATGCGGCGATTTTAGCGGGCTTGAATTGGTAAAGGAAAGAATTTACACAGAGATCGCAGAGAACACAGAGTTCACAGAGACTCAGAGGGAGAGGAAATTTTGGAGGAGCTGCTTTCCGGAAGTGGTAAGAACGGACTCGGGGTGGAATTGCACGCCTTCGATTTTGTGGCGGCGGTGACGGAAACCCATGATGATGCCGTCGCTGGTTTCGGCGGTGACGGTTAGCTCGCGCGGAAGCGACTTGCGCTCGACGATTAGCGAGTGATAGCGCGTGGCTGTGAACGGCGCGGGCAGTTTGCGGAAAATGTTTTTGCCATCGTGATGGATTTCGCTGGTTTTGCCGTGAAAGAGTTTTGGGGCGCGAACGATTTTGCCGCCGAAGGCCGCGCCGATCGCTTGATGGCCGAGGCAAACACCTAAAATGGGAAACTTTCCCGCGAGCCGTTCGACCAACTCGACGGAAATGCCTGCTTCCTGCGGCGTGCAGGGGCCCGGTGAAATGACAATCCTCTCCGGCTTCCGCCTGGCGATTTCCTCGACAGAGATTTTGTCGTTCCGATGCACTTCCACCAGACAACCCAGCTCGCCTAGATACTGGGCCAGGTTGTAGGTGAACGAATCGTAGTTGTCGAGCAGCAGGATCACGTTATTCGATGCTTTCGTTGCACAATTTCAAAACTCTCGCTCACTTCCCTTTTCGATGCGCGGCTTCCAGCGCCGTGAGCAAGGCCTTCGACTTGTTCACGGACTCTTCATATTCGCCCTGGGGTGTGGAATCAGCGACGATTCCGCCGCCAGCTTGCACGTGAGCCACGCCATTTTTGATGACCATGGTGCGCAGCGCGATGCATGAGTCGAGGTTGCCAGCGAAATCCAAGTATAGAACACCGCCGGCGTAAATGCCCCTGCGGGTGCGCTCGAGTTCTTCGATGATCTCCATGGCGCGCACCTTCGGAGCGCCAGAGACGGTTCCCGCGGGGAAGCAGGCCATCAACGCATCGAAGCAATCGACATCCTCGCGAAGGCGTCCGCGCAAGCTTGAGACCAGATGCATGACGTGCGAGTAGCGCTCGACGGTCATCAACTTTTCGGGTTTTACGGTGCCGTATTCGCAGACGCGGCCCAGATCATTGCGTCCCAGATCGACAAGCATGATGTGCTCGGCGCGCTCTTTTTCGCTGGCGAGCATTTCTTTTTCAAGACGCTGGTCCTCGGCTTCGTCCTTGCCGCGCCAGCGCGTCCCGGCAATCGGCCGGTAAAAAACGTCGCGGCCTTGCACTTTGACCAGCATCTCCGGCGAGCTGCCGACCACCGCGACGTCATTCATTTGCAAAAAGAACAGATACGGAGACGGATTGAGCGCGCGCAGTTCGCGATAGACGTCAAATGGCTGGGCGTGCGTTTTGGCGGAGAAGCGCTGACTGATCACCACCTGAAAAATATCGCCTGCGCGGATGTAATTTTTCGCTTTGCGAACAGCTTCGAGATATTCGTCTCGGCAAAAATTGGAAGTAACGCGGAGCGGGGCCCGGCTTTTCTTGCGTTTCTTTCTTGGCAGCTCCTCGGGGGAAGTCTGTTCGAGCAACTGGCGCGTTTTGCGAATCTCCCGCACCGCAGCGTTATATTTTGTGCGGAGGCTGCCTTCGCCATCGGTGTAGACATTGCGAACGATCCACAGCCGGTGCTGCAGGTGATCGAACGCGATGATGCCGTGATAGAACATCAGCATGGCGTCGTAGAGGCCGATATCGTCGCGCAGGCGTTTGGGGAGGCGCTCGATGAGGCGGACCATATCGTAGGAAAAATAGCCGATCGCGCCAGCCACAAGCGGAGGCAAGCCCAGAAGGCGCACAGGGCGGAAGCGGTCCATCCTCGCGCGAAGAAAAGTCACGGGATCGCGCTCTTCCCAAAGGATGCGGTTGGGACTCTCGAGAACGCACGCTCCGCCCGCATAGCGAAATACTTCCTCGGGATTCGCGCCGGCGAATGTGTAGCGTGCAATTTTTTCGCCGCCTTCGACGCTTTCCAGCAAAAAGGAATAACGCGCGCCCTGGGCAATGCGCAGATAGGCGCTGACCGGCGTGAGCAAATCCGCGGGAAACACGTCATAGACGGGGATAAGGTTTCCCTGTTTGGCAAGGCGCTGAAATTCGCGGAAGTCCGGCTGAATCATGGGATCAGTACACGGCCACGGTTTGTTTTTCCGAGGTCGGCATTATCGCATTTCTGGATTAACTGTGCTGGCGGGACTTTTCTTCCGCACGCAACGCGTGCACAACGGCTTTGCGCATGACGGATTCAGGCGCGCGCTGTCCGGTCCAGAGTTCCCATTGAGCGACGCCTTGCGGGACAAACATTTCAACACCGGAGAGTGTGGCGATTCCTTTGTGGGCCGCGATCTTCAGGAGTTGCGTCTTCTGCGGACGGTTGATGAGGTCCATGACGATGCGGCAGTTTAACTCGCGAGGCGCGAGCGGCGAAATCTTGTCGTGAGGATGCATTCCGATCGGGGTGGCATTGAGGATGGCGTCAAAACTTTCGCTCTGCAAGGCACGCCGTGGGACAACTTCGCCGCCGACAGCTTTGGCCAATTCTCGCGCTGCTTTTTCCCGGCGGGCACAGATCCCGACTTGGGCGCCTGCCCTCGCAAGTGCGAATGCAGCGGCTCTTGCGACCCCGCCCGCGCCGAAGATCAAGACGCGGCTTCCGGCGAGCCCAAGTTTCTTTTCAAGCGCGCGCAAAATACCGATGTAATCCGTATTGCAACCGGAGAGCGAACCGTCACGGCGGACCACGACCGTGTTGACGGCACCTATCTCGGCCGCGAGCGGCTCGCATTCTTGTAAGTGCTTCAAGATGGATTGTTTGTGGGGAATGGTCACGCTGAAGCCGCGAATCCCGAATTCCGGCACGGCCTTCAGAAAATCTCGAAGATCTCTTACCAGGAAAGGCAGGTAAACTGCGTCAATTTTACGTGCGATAAAGCCAGTGTTATGGAGCAGCGGAGACAGGGAATGGCCGACCCTGTCACCGATCACGCCGTAGACGCGAGTCCGGCGGGTCAGTTCGTGGGCGCGGTAGAGGTGCTTCAAGGCGTGCAGGGAGACCTGGCCCGGGGCCGTGGCGTCTCCGATGGGCGCGTACGCCAGCGCACTGCCTTCCCGCAAGGCAAGGATCCGCGCAGGAAGGCCAACTTCACCCATGGGCACCGCCACCAGATTAGGTACGCGACGCGCCAGGCGCAAAAGGCGGAGGCTGTCGCCGATAGTTTGCGCTTGGGCGGCAATCTTTAGGGCATGGACATCCGGATGCGAGGCAGAATGGATGGAGTGGAGCCGGGGCGGCAAGCGCTGGAAGTCGTGCAACGAGAGCAAGATGCGCGGCGGCAAGCCCAGTTCGCTCAAGGCCGTGCTTGGCGCCAGTTGGCGCAAAGTCTCGATTTCCAGGTCGCACCAGGAGCAGCCGACCTCGCGGGCCACCTTCAGCCAGTGAAGCTCGGCTTGAATGCCACCCGAGAGCTTGCCACCCCCTGCGCGGCGGCGACAGGTGGCTAGGAAGGTCGCGCCGGGCGGTCTGTTTCTTTTCAACCAAAAAAGAAAGCGGGATCGCTCGGAATCGCTGCGCAGCCAATCCAGGCGCAGTTCTATTGTCCGGGATTCGCGAAGCCCCAGGCGGACCAAATGGGTCATTTCGACAGCCGTGGAAGCTGCCGCCACGGCGCAAATGCGGCTGTTCCCACCTCCAAACAGCCTGCTCCGGTTGTTCGTTCTTGGCATAGTATTGAAAATACGGCTTGTAGCACGCAGTGTCAAAAGTGTAAAGCGGTCCCGGCGTATTTGTTGACGCATCGGGGTAGGCCTGTTATTTTCGCTGAGAATCGTCCCCGCACGGCCCGTAAGGCGTGTTTGAAGGAGTCTTGGAATGCGCGCTAAATTAGCTGCTCTAAGCATTGTTGTCTTTGCAGGCGCCGGGATCTGCTCAGCGCAAAATGGCCCAGCGCAGACGGGCTACTCCACGGTCTATTGTTCGGGTTTCGTGAGCGACCAAAGGGTCCCCGATGCGACCCGGCTGGTTTCCAGCGAACAATCGAACATCAAAATATTGTATGGACGCGGCGACAACGTGATCATCAATCGCGGCCAGGACAAGGGTGTACGAGTCGGTGATCGTTATTCCGTCGTGAGGGCAGAGGTGGACCCTTTGGAAGTGAACTGGTTCAAGTGGCAGGCCAAGCTAATGAAGGCGATGGGAATTCATTATGTCGATGCTGGCCAACTACGCATCGTTAATGTGCAGGCGAAGACGTCGGTCGCGGCAGTGACGCTCTCCTGCGACTACATGCAGCGAGGCGATATCGTCCTGCCGTTTCAAGAGAGACCAGAGCCAGCGTTTAAGGACCCAGGCGCGTTTGACCATTTCGCGCCGATCAGCGGCAAGCCCGTAGCGATGATTGTGCAGTCGAAGGACTATCAGCAATCCGCCGGGCAAGGCAACTCCGTCTACGTGAATCTGGGGACTGATAAAGGCGTGAAAGTAGGCGACTATTTTCGAGTATTCCGGTACCAAGGCTCGCTAGCGGAGAACGCTCCGCAGACGAAAGGGTTTCAGGACCGTCTGTACGGGTTTGGAAGCTCTCCAGGGCGGTATTTATGGAATGATTTACCGCGCGAGGTGCTGGGCGAAGGCGTTGTGCTGAATGTGAGCCGCAACTCCTCGACCGTATTTATAACCTTCAGCTCCAGCGCAATTTACGCCGGCGATTACGTCGAAATCGAATAGACGAAACCCGCCACGGAAACTTCAGGCCCGCCGCGAGGTACCCCGCGTGCGGGCCTTTTTCTTTTGTGTGGTCAGCAATTCCTTAACCCATCCTTGCAGGGAGTTTAGCCGGCCGCGGGGGGTTCCTCCGCGATAAAAGGACCTTCCGAGAAGACCTCGCAGCTGAATCCGAGAATCTGTGTTTCCGGTTCCTGCCAGGCTTTGGCGTTGAGACCCGCCTTGCGGCAAGTTTCATCCAGAAATTGTTCACGGCTAAGTTTGTGTTCCACGGCAACTTGAGGAAGGAGGAGCCCACGCTTCAAGCCTTGGGAAACGAGTAGACCATGTTTCCCGATCTCGATGTTCTCGGGAAAAATCGGCTCGGTGGGAGATAGCAGAGACAGTTCGATTTGTAGTTCTGGAAGCTCTTCCACGCGGACGGGCGAGAATCGCGCATCCTGCAGGGCCGCCCTGGCTGCACAGCGCGCGATGGACTCGCCGAGCGGCTCGAACGCTTCAACGACGCCGATACAGCCCCGCAAACGGCCGCGCGCATGGAGCGTTACGAAAACGCCGTGCTGCTCACAAAACACTCCGGTGTTGGGAATGCATCCGGCAGGTTTCTGGAGGGAAACGGCCTCGGCTATGGCGCGGCGCGCGAGTTCGAGCAGAGACCGGCGATCGGTTTCAGAGAGGGACCGCATCCTCGGACTTTTTGTGGCTCTCCATCATGCGCAGCTTGCGGCGCTGCTTGATGCGGTCGTCGAGCTGCCCCCAAAACTTCAAAAAGTATTGTGCCGCCGACACCAGCGCGCTGATCACGACCAACCAGAGAAGGAACAGCCCCAGCTTGTTCAGCTTGTTCAGCCAAGGGTGTTGCTCTTGTCGCGCTCCGGCAATCAGGACGGCTACCGCGCACACCTGCAATACCATTTTCGTTTTGCCTAACAAGGAGGCAGCGATCGTGAATCCTTCCGCTGAGGCGATGTTCCTCAAACCTAGCACGGTGAATTCACGCCCGATAATAATTACGACCATCCAGGCAGGAACCAATTGCATGCCGACGAGAGAAATAAAGGCCGCTGAGATCAGCAGTTTGTCCGCGATAGGATCTAGAAGAATGCCGAGCGTTGTCACTTGCAGCCGACGCCGGGCAAAATACCCGTCGGCCCAATCTGTCGCCGCTGCCATCAGCAGAATTAAGACGCCCCAAAATTCGAAATGCATGGGGAAGCCCCAGAAATCCACGTTCGGGCTCTTCGTGAGCAAAACCGCAATCAGCAGGGGAACGAAAAAGATGCGCAGAACCGTCAGCGAGTTGGGGAGATTCATAGGAACGTGGCGGAGGTGAGGCCGCCCCTGAGGCTTCGGCCACCGCTTGCCTGACTATAGACTCCTGCTCGGCGGTCGTCAACGTCTGGGGACGTCTGGGGACGAATCAACGAGGCCCCCAGCAGGTACTGTAACGTCAACAAGTGAAATGAGTTGCGACGTCGGTAAGGCGGTACTCTTACGTAAGCCTGCTGCTGCAAACCTGTGCAAATGTCAAAAACAGCCGTGCCGGAGCCGGGCCTGGGAGGAAATATCACTGTCACTCCCAAAACCTGAATAAAGTATTTACAATCAGCATTTTAGGGATTGGCTCATTGCGGCCCGGAAGCGTTTATTCGGAACGGATTCGCGCGGCACTTTTTTGCACTTAGCAGTTTCCACAAGGTTTCCACAGCCGGACGGGTATCGCGAATCTCCGCTAACCCGTCAAGATAGACTGCTTTAGCGGCTTAAACAGGCGGTTCCGGAGCCATCGAGTCAGAGTTACTTTGGCGGAAATAGGCAGGAGCTCAGATCGCCCGCGGTCCCCGCAGTATTCGTGCCGGAAGGAAAAAGAGACCTTTCAAAAGAGACAAAACGCCATCCACCGCGATCCCTACAATGCGAAACGGCAGCAGAATCAACCAAACAAAGGGATATAGCACCAGCGCAAGCAATGCCAGAGGCCAACAAAAGAAGAGCAAGATGCACCACAGAAAAAATCCAGCCATGGTAACCCCCTTCACCTCGTATTACGCACGCGCCGGCTTTGAAGTTCCGTCATTCGCAAACGTATTCAGCTTGAGCTTGCGCGCAATGGACATGGGAACTTCGGCGTCCAGCAACATGTGCGAGTCTACGACTTCGGAATGCAGCACGCGGCCGAGCGCATGGACGAGCGCCAAAGTGCGGCCTTCAGCAAGCGGCAGCCGCAACGAAAGCGTCACCACGGGATCGACAGGAAGAGCCGCGTCCATCCGTCGCAACAACTCTTCGACGCCCTCTCCCGTAAGGCCCGAGACTAGCACAGGTCCGCCGTTTGTCCCCGCTCCTTTCGCGTGGGGACGAAGGAGCGGAACTCTTTGCTCATGCGTAAGGCGATCCACTTTGTTGAACACGTGGAGCTTTGGCCGGTCCGCCACGCCGAGGTCGTTCAGAATTTTGTCCACTTCCTCGTCCAACTCGGCGTGATGGGGGTTCGAGACGTCGCTTACATGCAGAATCAGCGCTGCCTCTTGCACTTCCTCAAGCGTCGCGCGAAACGCCGTCAGCAATCCCTTGGGCAGATCTCGAATGAACCCCACGGTGTCCGATACCAGGACTCGTCGATTTGAGGGCAAACGAATCGCGCGGATGGTGGGGTCCAGCGTGGCAAACATCCTCGAGGAGACCAGCACTTCGGCACTGCTCAGCGCATTAAAAAGAGTCGACTTACCCGCGTTGGTGTAACCGACGAGCGCAATCGTTCCAAGCGGCACCGCGTTGCGGGCTTCCCGCCGCAGAGCACGCTGTTTGCGGATGTCCTCGATGTTGCTTTGAATCTTGCCGACGCGGTCGCGAATGCGCCGGCGGTCCGTTTCCAGTTTCTTTTCGCCAGGTCCGCGCACGCCGATTCGCCCTGCTCCCCCGCCCGCTCCGCCGGAACCTCCGCCGCCGCTCTTGCCTCCCAGCCGCGACATCGAAGCGCCTTTGCCGGTAAGCCGGGGTAGCATGTAGTTCAACTGCGCAAGCTCGACTTGCAACTGTCCTTCGCGGCTGCGCGCGTGTTTCGCAAAAATATCCAGTATCAACTGTTTGCGGTCAATGACACGGCGCTCGGTGGCCGCCTCAATGTTGCGCTGCTGCATGGGCGACAGGTTGCTGTCGAAAATGATCAGCGGCGCCTTGTGCGCGGCGGCCTCCGCGCGAATCTCGTCCAGCTTGCCGCGCCCCACAAGCGTCGCCGGGTCCGCCGATTCGCGCACCTGAAAAACCGTGCCCGCCACTTCCGCACCGGCGCTACGCGCCAGCTCCACAAGCTCCAAGAGCGATTCCCTACCCTGCTCGCCCGCTGGCATGCCCGGAAAGCGCGGTTTGCGCTTCCAGCCCAAACCAACGAGCAATGCGCGATCCGCCGTAGCGACAGTTTGCGAAGTTTTCGTCACAAAGTCAGTCCTGAAGGCATTGTGCGGAACGAACCATAAAGGAGAGAGTCGCGCTTCACCTGAGCCATTATACGCGCTCAGCTTCCCAGCGGCGACTCGGCAATGCCCTGCAGACGGACCCAGCCACGCGCTTCGTCTTGCACTCGAGGATGATCGCCAAAGCCGGTGAGCCAGTACACAGTTGAATCTTTGCGAAACCAGGTCAACTGGCGTTTTGCATATCGTCTCGTGGCCTGCTGAATGCTCGTGCGAGCATCCACGAGACTCTTGTTTCCGCGCAAGACTTCGCGCAGTTCGCGGTAACCGATAAAGTTAAAAGGCTTTGCGTTTTCCAGCAGACCGCTCGCCATCAGGCCGCGCACTTCCTCCATCCAGCCCTGTGCCAGCATCGCTTCAGTCCGTGCGTGAATGCGCTCGTAAAGCGCTTCGCGCGCAGGCATCAATCCAATTTTCAGAGCACGCCAGCCTACGAGCGGCGTTCGTCCCATGCGGTGCACCTCGGAAACGGGCCGCCGCGCCAACACGCACACCTCGATGGCACGAATCAATTTTTGCTCATCCGGTGGAGCGATCTTTCCAGCCGTTTCCGAGTCCAGCCTCTTGAGCAACCGATGCAAGTAGCCGGGCGCGTGTTCCTGCGCGCTCGCGCGCAGCCGTTCTCTCAATTCTTCCGAACGCTGCGGCACATCCGCCAGCCCCTCAAGCAGCGCGCGCAAATACAATCCCGTGCCAACGGTTAGAATCGGCAGCCGGCCGCGTCTCCGCAAGTCTTCCAGCACAGGCAGCGCCATCTGCCGGTAGCCGCCGGCCGTAGCCTCTTCGCTGGGCGTCAGAGCATCAATGAGATGATGCGGGATGCCCCGACGTTCCGCTTCTCGCGGCTTGGCGGTGCCAATGTCAAATCCGCAGTGGAGCTGCGTCGAATCGCAGGCCAGCACTTCCCCGCCGAATTGTTCCGCCAGCCACACGCCAAGCGCGGACTTCCCCGATGCCGTAGGACCCACCACGGCAACCAGCGGCAGTTCGGATGTAACCGGATTCATCGAAACAGAATATGCCAAGCGCGGACGGCCAACACAAGGAGCACAATCAAAGCAAGAAGGAGACTGCCTCGAACCTGCTGGCGCGGGACCTTCACTTCTGCTGATTGTAGCTTTCCGGCGAGACGTTGTAGAGGTAGGTGTACCGCAATTCGATGAAGGGCCCGGTGAATTCCGAAGGCAGCGGTTCGAAGGGGTTGGAGGCGCGCACGGAAGAGTAGGCGGCCCGGTCGAGCGGCTCTTTTCCCGAGTTGCGGTTAATGACCGGTTCAACGCCTGGAACGCTGCCATCCTTCATGATTTTAAAAGTCAGGACGACAACGCCTCTCTCACCAAGCTCGACGGACTCAGGCATTATGGCAAACCAATTCCGTTTTACCGTGACATACACGCGTTGCAGGTAGCTGTTAAAGTCCACACCCTGATCCGGCGTGAGCATTTCGATTCCGCCGTAAGCTGTTCCTCCACTCCCACCCCCGCCAGGACTGTTGCGGCCCGAAACGCGACCTCCACCACCAATTGGACGCGGTCCAGAACTCGGCGCCTTCAAGGCGTCTTGTATGGAATCCGCGACCGAGGGAGCCTTCGGCAATACCAGCCCGTGCTGTGGCTTCGGCATGTCCGGAGTGTCAAGTTTCAGCGGGGGTTTTGGAGCATCCGGCTTGGGCGCAGGCGCTTCGACCTCACGCGGAGTCTGCGGTACTTTCGGCGTAGGAGCATCCGGCAACTCTCGCTTGAGAGGCTCAGGCCTGGGCGCAGGCTGGGGAACGGGAGGAGCCACCTTGTTTATCACGCGCGGATCCACGTGCATGACAGGCGGCTGCGCCGGTCGGGGCTGCGCTTTCGGCTTGGGGCTGTAAGAACTCTCTGGCGGAATCCACGTCAACTGGCGGTTGGCGAGATCAATTTCCTGCTGCGTCGGCGCGTGAGGCGGAAAGATCTTTGCCCACAGGATAATCGTCGCAAACAACGCCACGTGGAACGCAAATGACGAAACACGTGTAATCAAATCCCATTTTGTTTTTTCTTCCGTTTGTGGCTTGGTGAGAAGATTCACCTCGCCGGTCATGAACACATCAAGATCGACGATATCCCCCGGCGGAATAAGTGGTCCTTCAATCTTTTCCGGCGGCGCTGCGCCTTGCGGAACGGTAATCCGCTGATCCATGTCCGTCGGCTGGACGGGAGTCGAGTGGTTTTCCTCGACGTTGTACGCCTCCTGATTCACATCGCGCGGAACAACCACGCGCGCGGCAATCGACTCCAGTGGGAGCGACCTCGGAATATTCGATTTTCCATCGAGCTGAACGATCGGCAGCATCGCAGGAACGAGGGTGCGTTCGTCGAGCGTCGTCGGACGCCGCCGCTGCGTCGCGATAGCGTCCGCGGCAGGCAGACGGGAGCCAAGTGGGACCAGGGTCCGGGGAATCATTTTCCTGCTTTCTCTTGTGAGGCGAACGCTGCTAGTTGGACGCGCTCTCCGTGCTCCTGGATGCTTGCCATCACACGGCTAGCCAGCTCCAAAGCCGCGCGACCGGCGGCTCCGTTCGTGCGCGGCTCACGTCGAGTACGCACCGCTTCCAGAAACGCCTCGAGTTCCGCATGCAAAGGTTCCACGGCCGGCGCGGGCAATTTTTCAAACGAAAACTCGGGCTGCGGTCCCGGCCGCTTTACGCCGACGCGCAGGGCATCGCGCCGCGCGTAATCGAGCGAAATGTATTCGTGTTGTTGGAAAAATCTCATCTTACGCACGCGCTCTGTCGAAACCCGGCTGGCGGTCACGTTGGCGACCGCGCCACCTGCGAACTCCAACCGCACATGAGCGATGTCCACCTTGTCCGTCAGCACGGGGATGCCCACCGCTTTCAATTCCGTCACCGGCTCCTTCACCAACGCCAACAGGATGTCCAGATCGTGGATCATCACGTCGTAAATCACTTCTACATCGAGGCTGCGCGGTGTAAACACTCCCAGGCGGTGCACTTCAAAAAAAAGCGGGCGATTGAGAATCGGCTCAACCGCGGCCACCGCGGGGTTAAAGCGCTCGACGTGGCCCACCTGTAAAATCCGCTTGTGCCGTCGCGCGGCTTCTAGAAGCGCATCCGCCTCCGCAAGATTGACGGCCATGGGCTTCTCGACTAGCACATCCAGCCCGCTCTCGAGCAATTGGCAGCCCACTTCGGCGTGTGCATTGGTCGGCACCGCTACGCTGACTGCTTCGGCAAGCTCGCGGACGTCATCGAGGCTGCGCAAAGCCTTTGTTTGAAATTCGGCAGCGATGGCCTCCGCCCGCGCCCGATCTCGATCGTAAACGCCAACGAGTTCCGCGCCCTCCAGCTCGCGATACACGCGGGCATGGTTGCGCCCGAACTCCCCCGTTCCGACAACAGCGGCGCGGACTCCCTTCGTTTCTGAACCCGCCCCGCTCATTTCTTGTTAATTCCCCCTGAAACGCTCTTCGGTTCCGCGACCGTTGCTGGCGTGAACGCCTGAATGGCGATATCCGCCGCGTCAGCCAGTTCAATCAATTTTTGACGGTCAAACAGCAAGGTGCGTCCCGCATCCACTGCCAGAGCCGTGGCCCGGGAGCTCTTCATCTGTTCGATGGTCGGCAAACCGACCACGGGTACATCGAAGCGCATGTCTTGACGCGGTTTGCTAACTTTCACAACCACCAGAGACTTTCCCCCCGCGATCCGTGCCGCGCGCGCAATGGTTTCGTCTGTTCCTTCCATGGCTTCCACGGCGACGCAGGCTTGGTCCGAAATTACGACTGTTTGCCCGATGTCCATGCCCGCGATCTGCCGCGCGACACTGTGCCCGTAGGCGATATCGGCGGTTTCCTGGTCGTTGGGGGCTCTGCGCGTTAGCACGCCTGGCTCAGGGAGCAGCGGCTTCAGAAACAGCGTCGAGTCCACCAACTGAATCCCTTCGTCCTGCAGCACGCGCGCGATCCCCCCGATCAGCGCATCGGTGCTTTTTCGCGGAAGCGAGAAGAGCAACTTCGCCAGTTTCCAGTCGGGCCGGATCGCGCTGAAAATTTTGTTGTGCTTCACTTGCCCGGCCATCACCGCTTGCGTTACACCTTCCTTGTGCATCAAGTCGATGGCCTTGCTCAATTCGCCGAGGCTCACCCAGTGCAGCCGCTTGGCGCTTTTTTCCAGTTCGGGCGAGGCTTCTTCTTTTAGCGCAATGACCGCCATTTCGATTCCCTGGTTGCGCGCGCCTTCCAGCACGAGAAATGGAAAACGCCCGTTCCCGGCGATGAGTCCCCATCCTGTCGAGTTTGCGCTGGTATCCGGCATGCGGTGTGAATGATGGGCTGCGATTCTTACTTAACGATTCCGCGCTCGGCGCTCTCGATAAATCGGATGAGCTCCTGCACGTCGTCGGAGCCTTCCAGTTTCGCGCGCATCTCGGCGAGCGCTTGGGTGGTATTCATCTTCGAGCGGCTCAGCAAACGAAAAGCGCGATCCAGCAGCTGCAATCTCTCTTTCGAGAATCCTTTGCGCTCAAGCCCGATGGTGTTGACTCCAAAGCTCTTGGTCTCCCGCTCCGTAACCACGCGAGAAAACGGCGGCACATCCTGCACAATCACAGTGCAAGCGCCCACATAAGCGTAACGCCCCACGCGGCAGAATTGGTGCACCACCGAAAACGAGCCAACCGTGGCGAAATCCTCGACGGCAACGTGCCCCGCCAGCGTTGCGCCATTCACAAACAGCGTCTGATTACCGATTTGGTCGTCGTGCCCAACGTGCGAGTAAGCCAAAAAAAAATTTTCGTTGCCAACCCTCGTGACACCGCCGCCCTTTTGCGTCCCACGGCTGATGGTGACGTACTCGCGAAAAATATTTCCGTCGCCCACAGCCAATTCGGTCCGCTCGCCGCGATAGGTGTAATCCTGTGGGTCACCGCCGACCGCGCAAAACGAGTAAAACACGTTGTTGCGGCCATACTTCGCAGGTCCGCCGACAGTGGCGTGCGGGTAAACTACACAACCCTCGCCGAGTTCCGCCTCGTCGCCCACAATCGAGTAAGCCCCAACCTTTACTCCAGGGCCCAGCTTCGCGCTCGACGCCACGACTGCCTGCGGATGAATTTCCGGCCTGCTCATTTCGCGGTTTCTTCCGCCTTTGCGCCAAACGCCCGGTCCACCATCTTGCACATCAGCGTCGCTTCCGTAGCCAACTGCCCCTCAATCGTTGCCTTCCCTTCCAGTTTGCAGAAATCCCCCCGCCAGGAAAGCACAGTAAGCTCGATCCGCAGCTGATCTCCCGGAACAGCCGGCCGCCGGAAGCGCACACCGTCCACGGCCACGAGATACAGCAACTTGTTATCCCGGTCCGGAACCTCGCGCAACAGCAGCAAGCCGCCCGTCTGCGCCATCGCTTCAATGATCAGCACGCCGGGCATGACAGGCTTGCCAGGAAAATGCCCCTGAAAATGCGCCTCATTAATGGTCACATTCTTGATGCCCACGATGCGCTTCAGCCGCTCGATTTCCAAAATCGCGTCCACCATCAGAAACGGATAGCGGTGCGGCAATATTTTCTGGATTTCCACGACGTCGAGTATCATCCGTGCTCCCCGTCGCGCCGCAGATGCATACTGCGGCGCTCCACTCTTCCCCGGCAAACTTTCTATTATATGCGAACCCAAGCCAACCAGGATACGCACTCTTCTTCCAAGTATTGGGGCAGATTCCGATTATCGCGACTTAGCCCTGCGGCCGAGGAGCCGTTCACTGGCTTTGCAGACGGCCCACCGCACAGCCCCGGCACCTCCGGGCCGATACTAACTTCGGGGCACGCGGCAACACACCTTGAATGGTTCTGTCAGCCGATATTTGAGTTAAACACCCAG
>Ga0210405_10003664_pt1 | contig 14894 bp, 9 predicted proteins | sample IncBWH11MmetaG_FD_155492 | JGI IMG/M metagenome (GOLD analysis project Ga0210405, IMG submission 155492) | Forest soil microbial communities from Barre Woods Harvard Forest LTER site, Petersham, Massachusetts, United States - Inc-BW-H-11-M | ecosystem: Environmental > Terrestrial > Soil >... | reverse complement strand
CGGTGATGTACCCAGCCGCTGGATGGATTTCCCGCGCCACATACGTAAACGCCGATCCCGCGCTCGGATAGACCCTCGCCATTCGTCCGTAACTCACCGCCGTGCACAGCATCGCCACCATCGCGATCAGAATCGCCGTGACAACGTGTCCACGGCCGCGATCGCTCAGCGCCCCGAACGCGGACATCGGCGCGACCGGCTGCAGCACGATGATTCCGTAGAGAAGGAGATCCCACAGTGTGAGCGTCCGCCGTAGTTGCGGCCCGCTGCCGGCGCTGGCTTCGTTGCTCAAGCCCCTCTCCTTTTCGCAGGCGCACCATTTTTCGAGTCGAGCACCACCGCGCGCGTCAAATTCCTCGGTACATCTGGATTCAGTCCCTTGCGCAAGCCCACCGCCAGCCCCAGCAGTTGCGCCGGAATCGCGGTCATTGCCATCCGCGCAGACTCTGGTTCTTCCAAGCCAAGCTCAATCAGAAGATCCGCGTCGCGGCGCAACGCAGGCGTCGCGCGGTCCGCGACCACCAAAGTCGCTGCTCCCAATTTTTTCAATTCCCCCACCAACAGACTTTCTTCTGCCTCTGCGGCATCGGAGAGCAAGAATGTAATCAATGTATCTTTACTCGCAATCGATCTCGGCCCGTGGCGGAATTCCAGCGTGTGATACGCCTGCGCGTAAGAGGAAGACATCTCCGTCAGTTTCAGAGCCGCCTCCTGCGCCAGCCAGTAATGCGCGCCTTGCCCCAGAAACACAAAATCCGCGAATCGCCGCTTCGTTCCAAACGCCCGAATCTTATCAGCATTTACGTCAAGCCATCGCGCGGCCTTTTCCGGCAAACCACCCAGCGCGGACGCCAGCCCGGCATCGCCCGCGAATTTCGCGCCCAGCCTCTCGAAGAGCAACAGGATCGAAGTGAAAGACCGCGTCATCACCATGCTCTTCTCGTCGGCCCACGGCAGTTTCAAGGTGTGTGTGCACAACTCCTCAAGCACGCTGTCGCTGCTGCAAGTTACGCCGATCGTTCGAACCGACGCGTTTGCCTTCAACCATTCCGCCGCGCGCAAAACCTCCGTGGTTTTCCCCGAACGCGAAACAAACACCACTTGCCGCGCGCCAGTCCGCCGCATCACTTCGTCCGGCGCAAAAAGCAGCTCCGATGCTGGCACTGCGGTGCACGCCACCTGCAGAAGTTTTGCCCACTGCGCCGCAATCGTCCGCGAAAGGTAGTAGCTCGACCCGCAGGCGACGAACAACCACGGTTCACGAGCAGAAAAGCCTTCGAACGCTCCAACCAACTCGGCGTTCTGCTCGAACTGCCGCGCCGTTTCCATCCACGTCGACGGCTGTGACAGGATTTCCTGCAGCGTGTGCTGTCCAGCAACCCGCGATGCGGACCTTCCGCCGCGCGAAGCTTGCGCACTTTTTTTCAAAACTCTTCGTCTAACCATTTTTACGCGCAGCCCATATCCCTTTCTCCATCTCGCAGTCCGCTCGGAGTCAGCCACCAGTTTTCAAGGAAAAAGTGAACCCATTCTCTGTCTATTATTTGGATTATTGAATCGTTTCAATAAAGGCATTTTCCAAGAACTCCATTCTTCGCGCAAGCACAAACTTCGCCTCATTCCTCGCTCGCGCAGGCAGATCGCTCTTCTTTTCACCCAACCTTGTGATTCGCACCTGTCCTTTCGTACAGTAGGAAGAATTTCCACAGTCAGTGTCTCTTGGTTAAAGTCTCCTAACTTTATCCGCAACGCTCGCCTCGGACACGTAGTCTAATTGAGGAGCACCTCGTCCCAGCCGAGGGCCATCCGTATGGGCGGGGAACCAGGCATGACCGGTCGTAGTCCCACCAATGTTGTCTTGTGGCATGTCCTGGGCGTCCTGCTCACGTTCTTCGTGGCATATTGCCTTCGTCCCGTCTCCCTTGAACCCGATCCTGTTCTTCAAGGGTATTTGCAGGTCATCTCCGCGTTGCTGGCGTTCGTTTTCGCCGCCCTCACTCTCGTCCGGTTCCAGGGCACGCAGGATCGTATCTCCCTGATTCTCGGCGGCGGATATTTGCTCTCTGGCGCGGTCTTGTCGGCTTCCGGCGTTCTCTTTTTTCAGTTCCTGCAGGATTCTCCCTCGCGGGCGAACTGGGCGCCTGTTGCCTGGTGGCTCAGCCGCATGCTTTTGGCCCTTCTGCTCCTTGTCGCCCTGCTCGTCGAGCGCTTCATTCCTCGTTCGCGCCACACCAAAGGCGAAATCACCGGCGCCCTGCTGGCAGTGGTCGGTTTCACGTATGTGATCACCGCCGCTCTTCGCCGCCTTCCCCCGGAAGCATCCCGCCATCCGGGCTCTTTCATACCGAGCCCGCACCAACTGTTACCCGGTATTATTTTTTTCGCCGCCGTGATTTGGTATCGCCGGCGTCTTGACTCCGAAGACACTGCCTTCGACCGCACCATCTACGCCGCGGCTTGGATGAACTTCGCCGCTCAGATCGCCGCGTGCCAGTCCGAACGCCTTCTCGACGCACCCTTCGTGTTCGCGCAAGTCCTTACCGTAAGCAGCTACGCCCTCGCTCTCGGCGGCGCGCTCCTCGATAACGCGCGCCTCTTCGAACAAGTCAGCCACCTTGCTGTCAGCGATCCGCTCACCGGCCTCGCCAACTACCGACGTCTGCTCGACGTCCTTGAGAACGAGACCGAGCGCACCAACCGCACCGGCAGGCCCTTCGCGGTCTTGCTGCTCGATCTCGACGGCTTGAAAAAAATCAACGATCGCTTTGGCCATCTCGTCGGCAGCCGCTCTCTCTGCCGCTTGGCCGCCATTTTGCGCATTCATTGCCGCGCCATCGATACCGCCGCGCGTTACGGCGGCGACGAGTTCGCTCTGGTCTTGCCCGAATCGCAGGACAAAGAAGCACAGCAGGTTGCGAATCGCATTCGCATAGTCATGGCCGAGGACGAGGAGCAACCAAAGCTCTCCGCCAGCATCGGCATTTCGATATACAAGGGAGATGGCGAGAGAATTGAAAAACTTCTTTCCGAAGCAGACCAGGATCTCTATGCGGAAAAAGCCCGGCGCGTAAAGCGCGGCATCGCCGCATTCCATGCTCGCCGCACTCCAAGAACTTAATTCGCGCTTGCGCTCCGCACATCGACTAATAGACGGCCCGGTGCTGGACAGTTTCTTTTGTCGCCAGCGAATAGCGAGGCTCAGGCGCTGCCTTATCCAAAATCTGCCGCGAAACATACTCGCCCACGGCCGGCCCATGCTTGAATCCGTGTCCCGAACCGCCGCCAACAAACCACACGTTTTCCATTTCTGGGTGCCGGTCAATCAGAAAATCGCCGTTCGAAGTATTTTCATACTGGCATACGCGCGTTTCGACAACCGGTGCATTTCGCATCGCCGGAAAACGGCTAGCCACGTATTTCTGCACCACTTCTGCCTCCGCAGCCGTCGGCAGGCGCGATTGCGTGTCGGGGTCAACGCGCTCTCCATGATGGTCGAGCGCAATTTTCAATCCGCGGCCTTCAATGTCCGGCATCCCGTAATACTCATCTTCCTGAAAGAGCCACGTCGGCAAAGCCGGCGGCGCAAACCGTTCGTCTCCCGGTGGCACGCCGAAAAAGAAAACTTCCTGCCGGCTGGGAAAAATTCTCTGTCCAAGAATCTCAGGGAAAACCTTGCCGAGCCACGAACCGCAGGCAAAAACAAACTGCCCCGCCGAAAGCGTTTCTGCGTTGCTGCATTTCACGCTGCTCAAGCGCCCACCGCCGTGTGGCGTCTCGACTAGGGCAATCCGAAAATCAACGCCCAACTTGACGGCGTCTTCAACAACCGCCGCAACCGCTCGCCGCGCCAGCAGCACTCCGCTTTTCGGTTCCAAAAAACCGCGCGTCACGCGTTCGAACGAAATCTGCGGATAACGCCGCTCCAGTGCCGCATGATCCATCTCTTCAAACGGCACTTCGCAGCGCTTCAGCGTAGCCATCGTCTGCCGCACGCGCGAATCATCTTCGCCCGCTAGCCACAGCACTCCCGTCTCGTGAAACAGAGGCTGCCCCGTCGCTGCGAAAAAACTCTTCCATTGCGCCAGCGACCGCTGCGACGACCGCGTGTAAATCTCATCCGTTCCATAGCCCATTCGAATGATGCGCGTCTCGCCGCCCGAACTAGCCCGCGCGTTCGAAGGGCCATACGCCTCCAGCAGCACCACGCGCTGCCCGCGCCGCGCCAAATGCCAGGCGCTCCACGCGCCAAACACCCCCGCCCCAATAATCGCCGTGTCGTAAGTCTTCGCCGTAGCCATCGCCGCAGCATCCTATCGTATTTGCTCGCAGTAGCACAGGCACTCCTGCCTGTGCGTTTTTGGCATTCCAAGCGATCCATCTTTACGATGGTGGTTCAGTTCCCGGTAAGCGCGTTTTTCGGGACCTGGCAGCTTGGACGCGCGTCACCGACGAATACCGCAGGCGCGGCGCAGCCAAGCCTTGGAAGTTCGGGCCCAGGAGGCCTGATGCGAAGTGTGATTCTGGGTGCACGAATCGCCGGATACCGCTGGTGACACTTTGGAACCTGGAATTTGCGGTTTAGTTTTTGTAGGGACAAGCCGTCGTAAAATGTAGGAAGCGGTACTTCCTGCACAGTTTGAATTGTGATTGCTTACAGAGTTTGAGTTGCCCGGCTCGATACTCTCTCCCTGGTCCGGGTGCTTTGCGCGGATTCATGCTGGGCAAAGTTCTTAGTGGTCGAAACAGGGCGGATCTTGCGAGGAGGGTAGCGATGAATTGGAGCCGACAAAGAAACGGCCTCGTTCGGGGTTTACTGCTTTCTTTGACTTTGATTGCCATGGCGGCTTGTGCCGCGGCGCAGCAGAAAAAGCCACCAGCTCCTGCACCCAGTACATCTGCTACCAAACCCCTCATAGCTCCCAAACCTGCTGAGGTCAAACCTCACGAAGCTCCAAAAACTGAGTCCAAACCCGCTGAAGCCCCAAAACACGAGGCCAAACCCGCCACGGGTGCGACTAGCGGTGCCACCCACCCGGGTTCGACTGCTGAAGGCAAGACGGGGACGTCCACAACGCCACACACAAGTGGTGTGAGAACCGGCGGCACCCCGAACCCAAAGACAAATGGCACTGCGTCGGCAGCCAAACCTGTCGGTGAGAGGGTATACGCAGAACCTGTTGTTGTCGCTCGCCCCGGCGGCGGCAAGAGTGTCACCACTGCCTCTGGCCACACTACCAGCTTTAACCCCGAAGGCAAGAGAATCAGTCTTGAAACGAAGGGCGGTTCCAAAGCCAATTTCGATCATCACGGCTACATCAAGTCCATTCATACGCGCAGCGGCATGACCATCAACCACGGTGCTCATGGCGAGCGGCACATTGAATCTCACGGGCCTGATGGTGGCAGAATTGTCGGCTTGGGCCGCGGGCGCGGCTATGTCGAGCACGGGTACACCCGCGCCGGTCATCCCTACGTGCGGCGGACGTACTTCTCTAATGGACACAGCTATGCGTACGCCTATCGCGGGTATTACTGGCACGGACATCCTTATTACGTCTATGTTCCGCCCTACTACTACGGCCGCTCGTATTACGGCTGGGTCTCCGATCCTTGGGCCACGCCGATAGCGTTTGATTGGGGCTGGGGCTCTGCTCCCTGGTATGGTTCCTATGGCTACTACTTTGCTCCTTCGCCTTTTTACGACTCTCCGTCTCTTTGGCTGACCGACTATTTGATGGCCGCTAATCTGCAGGCTGCGTATGAAGCTCGCGCACAAGCCAATGCTGCCGCTGCAGCAGCCGACGCGGCCGCGGCTGCCGGCCCAGCCACGATTACACCCGAGATGAAGCAGTTGATTGCCGAGGAAGTGCGGGCACAAATCGGCGCGGAGAAAGCGGCGGCCGACAATCCTGAGCCTGATGCCCCCGCCAACAGCGCCCCAACATCCGGAGGAAAGAATGGTCCCGACGAGGTGCCCGCCGCGCTGGGTCCATTTCTCAAGACGTTTCTGGTCTCCACGGTTCTCAGTGAACCGATGGCCGATGGAACCGAATGTTCCCTGAGCCCTGGCGACATCATCACGCGCATCCAGGACACTCCGGACGCAAATCAGAGTGTTATGGTCGTCATGGTCAGCAGCCAGCGGAACGACTGCGCCGTTGGTACCCAGGTTGCCGTGCCCGTTACGGACCTTCAAAACATGCATAACGACTTTCGGGCAAAGCTCAGCGAGGGACTTGGAAAACTCGCGGAAAACCAGGGAAGGAACGGCATTCCCTCTGGTCCGCCGGCGGATTCCAAACCCAATCCCAACGGACAGGCGCAGCCAGACTCGACGGTCGAGGCGGCCCTGAAAGCACAACAGGTCGAAGCCAGTCAAGCCGAGAGCGATGTCCAACAAGCCTCGATCGTCATTCCGGATGGCGACGACTAGCGCAATTCGTGTCGCAATCTGACGGCTGGCTTGCCTTTTGTGTCGGACAATGAATGCGATGGCTAGTGTGAACTTACACTGAAGTCCTGGTAAGCTGCGTAACCGGAAACTGACTAACTACAATCTCTACTACTGTCTGTAGTTCCCAGCGCCAGCGGTGATACCATGCTTCGTTCCGTTTTAATCCTCGGAGGTTTGTGTGAAATCGCTTCGCCAGCCCTTCTTTAACGTTCTTTTTGTCTGCATTCTCATCTTTTCCGCTTCTCTCGTCTCGCAGGCTCAGCAGATCGATCCCAAGACGTACGGCGGCATGAAGTGGCGCCTCATCGGTCCTTTTCGCGGAGGCCGCGCCATCACGGTCGCGGGCGTGCCCAGCCAACCTTATACCTATTATTTCGGCGCGGTCAGCGGCGGCGTCTGGAAAACAACGGACGGCGGCCTCTCCTGGGATCCCCTCTTTGACAAGCAAAACATTTCCTCCATCGGCGCGATCGCTGTGGCTGATTCGGATCCTAACGTCATTTATGCGGGCTCGGGCGAAGCCTGCATCCGCGGCAATATTTCTTTCGGCGATGGCGTTTACAAATCCACGGACGCCGGAAAGACCTGGACCAATGTCGGCCTCAAAGACACTCGCCACATCGGCGACGTCATCATCCATCCCACAAATCCCGATATCGTCTTCGTCGCCGCTCTTGGCCACGCCTATGGCCCCAACCCGGACCGCGGCATTTACCGCACGCGCGATGGCGGCAAGACCTGGGAAAAAGTTCTCTACCTCGATGATCGCACCGGCGGCGTCGAAGTCGTTTTCGATCCCCACAATCCACATGTGCTCTTTGCCGCGATGTGGGAAGGATGGCGCACGCCGTGGACGCTCAACAGCGGCGGCGAAAAAGACGGCCTCTATCGTTCGAACGACGACGGCACAACCTGGAAGCGCATCGAAGGCAACGGCATGCCGGAAGGCACGCTGGGCCGCATCAGCGTCGCGGTTTCTGGCGCCGATTCGAATGTTGTCTACGCTCTCATCGAAGCCAAAAAAGGCGGCCTCTACCGGAGCGAAGATGGCGGCGTAAACTGGGCGCTCATCACCGATGACCATCGCTTCACGCAGCGCGCCTGGTATTTCACGCACGTCTGGGCCGATCCCAAAAATGTCGGCGGCGTGTACATCGCCAACACCGGCCTCTATGCTTCGAGCGACGGCGGCAAAACCTTCGCACGCCTTAACGCGCCGCACGGCGATCATCACGCTCTGTGGATTGATCCCAACAACACAAATCGCATGATCAATGGCAACGACGGCGGCGCCACCATCAGCGTCGACGGCGGCAAAAACTGGTCCACGCAAGACAACCAGCCCACCGCGCAGTTCTACCACGTCGCCGCCGACAACGATTTTCAATATCGCGTCTACGGCTCGCAGCAGGACAACTCTTCCATCGGCATTCGCACCCGCAGCGACCACGGCTACATTGCCACCGGCGATTGGGACGCCGTCGGCGGCGGCGAAAGCGGCTACATCGTGCCCGACCCGCGCGATTCGAACATCGTCTATGCCGACGACGAAGGCCCCATCCTCACCCGCTTCGACCGCCGCATCAATCAAGCGCAAAGCATCGAAGAATGGCCCGAAGATCCCAACGGCCACGCGGCGGCGTTGCAAAAATATCGCTACACCTGGACCATGCCCATCGTCATTTCCACGCACAACCCCGACGTCATCTATCACACCGCGCAATATGTTTTTCGCTCGACGGATGCCGGCCGCACCTGGGCCACCATCAGTCCCGACCTGACGCGCAACGACAAATCCAAACAGCAGGATTCCGGCGGCCCGCTCACCAAAGACCAATACACCGTCGAGTACTACGATGTCATCTTCAGCCTGGCGGAATCTCCAAAGCAGGAAGGTGTACTCTGGGCCGGCACCGACGACGGCCTCGTGCACGTGACGCGCGACGGTGGCAAGTCTTGGGATAAAGTCACGCCAAAAGACGTCCCCGAATGGGCGATGATTAGCCTCATCGAGCCCTCGGCCTTCGACGCCGCCACAGCCTACATCGCCGTCGACGCGCACAAGCTCGATAATTTCAAGCCGTACATTTTCAAAACGAGCGACTTCGGCAAGTCGTGGACAAAAATCACCACCGGCCTACCGGAAAATATTTACGTCCACGCCGTCCGCGAAGATCCCAAGCGTAAAGGCCTGCTCTACGCCGGCACCGAAACCGGCATCTGGGTTTCGTTCAACGACGGCGGAAACTGGCAGGCTCTCCAGCTCAATCTACCGCCCACGCCGATCCATGACATGGTCATTCACGATGACGCTCTCACGGTTGCCACTCACGGCCGCTCCTTCTGGGTCCTCGACGACCTCAGCCCTCTCCGCCAAGCCAGCGCGACGATCGCCGCCGAAGACGCGCATCTGTTCACTCCCAACACCGCTGTGCGCACGCGCGAGGGCCACGTAACTCCACGCCGCTATCCCATCGGCGAAAATCCCCAATCCGGCGCAATCCTCTATTACTACCTAAAAGAAGCGCCGAAAGATCCTGCCAAACTCGAGCTGCTCGACGTCGGCGGCAAAGTCATCCGCACCTTCACCAGCGAAGAAAAGAAAACCGACACCGGCCCCGACGAAGGCGAACGCGATCTGCCGGTCGAGCACGTTCCTGCCAAGCCGGGCCTCAATCTTTTCGTCTGGGACCTGCGTTACGAGCTGCCCACAAAAGTTCCCGGATTGATCTTTGACGCTGGCGAGCCTATCGGCCCTCTCGTTCTTCCTGGCAAGTATCAAGCGCGCCTGACTGTTGGCGGAAAATCCCAAACTGCCCAATTTGAAGTAAAGATGGATCCCCGCGTCCAAACCTCGCCCGAGGATCTGCGCAAGCAATTCGACCTAATGCTCAAACTGAGCCAGCGGCAGGATCAAATGCATAAGACTGTGCTAGCGATTCGCGATTTGCGCGCGCAACTCCAGGCACTCGAAAAACGCATCGGCACCGGTGACGAAGCCAAGCCTCTGCTCGCCGCATCCACCGATCTGCGCAAAAAAATTAGCGCCATAGAAGAAGAACTAGTCCAGGTGAACTCCAAATCCAGCGAAGACCAAGCCAACTACCCCACGATGCTCAACAGCAAGCTCGGCCATCTACAAGCCCTAATCGACAGCGCCGACACCGCCCCCACCGCCGCGGAAGCGGCCGTCTTCGCCGACCTCGATCAACGCCTGGAAGCCCAGCTAACAAAATGGCGCGAGATCCTCTCCAAGGATCTCACCGCCCTCAACGATTCCATGCGCAAAAACAACGTCCCGCTCGTCGCGCCAGCGGCAGCACCAAGCCGCTGACGCAAAACCGCCCCTTCAACTGTAAGGGCGGGCCTTAGGCCCGCCCTCGCGTAACATTCATTTTGTCCGATCCTGTAGACGCCACTAAAAAGCGCAACTTTCGCGCAGGTGCCTCAGTCTCGGAACGCGCCAGACAGCGCCTTCCCCCAATGCGCCAACTGCTTCAACGACTTCGTATCTGTCGGATCCAAATGCAAAGGCGTCACCGACACGCTCCCCGCAAAAATCGCCGCATAGTCCGTATCCGGCTCCACATCCCGATCAATCTTCTGCTCATACAACCAGAAGTAAATTCGCCCCCGCGGGTCTTTCCCCTCGGTCAACTGGTTTCGCGTAATCTTCTTCGACTGCCGCGTAAACTTCACGCCACCCTTCCAGGGCTCCGGCACATTCACGTTAAGTAAGACCTGGTCCGGCAATCCCTCTTTCAAAATTAATTCGGCCGCCGCCCGCGCCACCCGCGCCGCGGATTCGAAACTCACCTTCTCCCCCTTTGAACACAGCGACATCGCCACCGCCGGCATATGATGCAAAGCCGCCTCCCGCGCCGCTCCGACGGTCCCTGAGTAATACGCGTTCTCCCCCAAATTCGCCCCGTGATTAATCCCAGAAATCACCAAGTCCACTTTCTCGGTTAAAAGTTTGTGCAGCGCCACAATCACGCAATCCGCCGGCGTCCCATCCACCGCCCATTCCCGCTCCGCGACCGGGTGGCAAATAATCGGCTGCCGCAAAGTCAGCGACTGCGCCTTCCCGCTCTGCTCGCTGCTGGGCGCAACAATGCTAACGTCCGCAAATCCCGCAAACGCTCCCGCCAGCACGCGCAACCCTTCGGCGTGAATCCCATCATCATTGGTCAGTAATATGTGTGGCATCTGGTCTTTTCCATGTTTTTAAGCCGTTCCTGATGAATGAGATTCTCGTATGGTTTTTTCCCAATCGGGATGTCCAATCGGCGCGAAGACCCAATCGTGGCAAGTTCGTGCGTAAGCCTCGTCCGGGAACGCGGAGTTTACGAAGAACCAGACCGCTTCGTGCAGCGGTTCGTCAGCATGCCACGTCGTCATAATCACCGCTCTGTTTTGTTGGGGGTCCATTTCAAGGGCAGCCAAATCAAAGAGGTCATGAACCCTCTCGCAGTCCGGTCCCCACGCACACAAGTAGACCAGGCCCTTTAGTAGAAGCCTTTTCGCAACTTGGCCGATTTCGCCATCATCCAGGGAATCTGCGTCTAGCGCTAAGAAAAGACCGAAGTGTTGCGAGGAAGGTGCGATTTCGTCTTCGAGCGATTCGATATTGCCAACCGAAGATAGGTAGAGATTCTTAGGTGGCATGTCGGGAGACAGTTCGAAGACTTCACTCTTCACATTTCCGGTGAGTTTTTCCATGATGGACTGGCAGTGGAAAAATGGTCGGGACGACTGGATTTGAACCAGCGACCTCACCCACCCCAAGGGTGCGCGATACCAGGCTTCGCTACGTCCCGACCGAATTACTGCGAAGTGGGCTTTACAGCTTTATCAGGCTATCACTTGCGTTCGAGAAGCGTCAAGAAAGCGCGCAGCGTATCGCGCAGGTCCAGCAACATCTTGCGGCTCAAGAGCTGCGCCGCGCCCTCAGCAGCCCCGCCGCTAACTCCAACCGAGCCGCCGCCCGTCGCACCCAAGCTCTCGCCCTCGCCGTTCTGCTCGCGCAAATGCCGCCGCGCGCCAGCAATCGTAAACCCCTCGTCATACAACAGCCGCTTTATCCGCAGCACCATCTCCACATCTTCCTGACGATAAAGCCGGTGCCCGCTCGGACTCTTCACCGGCTCCAGCATGGGAAACTCCGTCTCCCAATACCGCAACACAAACGGCTTCAGAGCGGTCAGCCGGCTAACCTCGCCGATGCGATAAAAATCCTTATCAATCGTAGGCTGCGTAGCGGCAGCGGTGTTTGCCATAACGAATTCCTATCGGCAGGGGGCGCCGCTATCCTAGCAGTTTCCAGCACTTTCCTGTAGGGGCACGGCACGCCGTGCCCGTCTTGATCTATTCCCTAACGCCAGCCCTTCGGTTTCAATCTTCGTCTTTCTCTTTGTTTTTCCGCGGCCGCGGCTCGCGCTTCCGCAATCTCTGCACAAACCGCACCGGCGCCCCAAGAAACTCATACTTCGAGCGCAGCTGATTCTCCAAAAACCGCTCATAACTAAAATGCATCGGCTCTTTCTGATTCGAAAAAAGCAAAAACGTCGGCGGCGCCGTCTTCGCCTGCGTAATGTAATAAATCCGTACAGGCCGTGCCTTAGGCGTGGTCCCGCGCTGTAAATCCACGTCTTCCTTCAACCACCGGTTCAACTCCGGCGTAGGAATATGCCGCTTCCGCGCCGCTGCCACCTGATCGATCAACGGAAAAAGTTTCCCCGCGCGTTCCCCGGTCTTCGCCGAAAGAAAAACAATCGGCGCATAACTCAAAAATTTCAACTTCCCACGAATCATCTTCTCGTAATCGAACGCCAGCCTCTCCGGATTGAAATCTTCCGATCGGTACCGCTCCCCGGCAGGCCGCCGGGATTTTCCCTTCGCGCTGTCCGCGTCGCGCGAAGCCGCATTCCGCGCCGCCACAACAGCTAAATCCCATTTATTAATCACGATAATGACCGATCGCCCCGACTCCTCCGCATAACTGGCAATCTGCGCGTCGCCCTGTGTCACTCCCTGCTCCCCGTCCACCACCAGCAGCGCCACATCACACCGCTCCAAACCGCGCCGCGCCATCACCACGCTCAATTTTTCCGCCACCAAAGTCGTCTTAGCCTTGCGCCGGATACCAGCGGTGTCCACAAACCGGTACGTCTTTCCTTCGTGCGTCACTTCCGTATCGACGTTGTCCATCGTGGTCCCCGGAATCGGCGAAACGATCGAGCGATCCTCCCCCGCCATCCGGTTCAAAAGTGTGGATTTCCCCACATTCGGCCGCCCGATGATGGCCACCTCGACGGCGTCCTCCTTGGCCACTTCCTCTTCGGACTCAACGGCATCCACTTCGGCCAGCGCCGCGTCCAAAAGGTCATCCACGCCCGTCCCATGTTCCGCCGCAATCGGGAACACCGGCACGCCCAAAGAATGAAACACCGCCGCATTCACTTCCTGCGAAACTGCATCCACCTTATTCACCGCCACCACAAAGGGCTTGCCAGTGGTGCGCAGAAGCCGCGCCAGCTCCTGATCCAAGGGCGTAACGCCCGCCTGGCTGTCCACCACCAGAACAAGCAGCGCCGCCTTCTTAATCGCCACATGTGCCTGCCGCAAAATCTCCGTCGGGATCAACGCTTTGTCGTCCGGCACAATCCCGCCCGTATCCACAATCTCCAGCGCCTTCCCACGCCACTCCGCCTTCCCATAAATCCGGTCGCGCGTAATCCCCGGCTCGTTCGTCACGATCGACCGTCGCGTCCCGGTCAACCTGTTAAAAAGCGTGGATTTGCCCACATTGGGCCGTCCCAAAATCACCAGCGATGGAAGTATTTGCGTCATGTTGTTAAAGTGGCGGGCGGACAGTCGAGAACCGCAACAGCGCTGCGACCTTCCACTCTACCGCATCCCAGCTCATTTCGCTCATTCTGCGGCACTTTACCGAGCCTCACCCATCAATCTGAACGAGTGCAGTCGTCGCGGCGGCCTTCGCCAAAAAAGAAACGCCCCGGCAGATATGGCCGGGGCGCCTCGGTTAATTGTTTTCGTAGCGGCTAGAAAATGATCTTCGCCACAAGCTGTGCGTTGCGAGGTTCGCCCGGTCCGAGGCCCGGTGCGCCGTTGAAGTCGCCGATAGTATCGGTTACGAAACCGGTGCTCCCACTGACAGACCCAGCACCGGAAGCCAGATTGATCCGATTACCGATGTTATAGATCTCTCCGCGAAGCTGCAGCCTAACCCGTTCCGTGATGGAGAAGTTTTTGAAGATGGAAAAGTCAAAGTCCTTGAAGCTCGGCCCATACCACTTGTTGCGCGAAAGATTGCCCATCGGTGAGAGCGTGTCGCACCTCGGGTCTGGAGGAGAGGCAAGGGGATTGCAAAAGACCCCCGGATTGACCCATTGCTCTCCGCCGTTGGCTGCCGAGAACGTGTGGCTCACGCCCGCGAAAGGATTGCCAAAAACCCAGAGGCCGGGGCGGTTGGTGTTCCCGGTAATATTGAACGGTTGGCCTCCGTGGAGAACCCACAGGCTGCTCAACTGCCAGCCGTTGAACACTTGCTCTGTCCAACCGTGAGCCCACGGCGCTTTCGGCACGTCGTATATGAAACTAGCCGTAAAGCTGTTTCGCGTGTCGTAGTCGCCGTTTCCGTATTCCGCCTTCAGGTTTGTGCTATCCAGAGGAATGACGCCCCGGTACTCGCTCACCGTATCCAGTTCATGTCCCCAGGTGTAGGAGACCTGCGAAGTCAGTCCGTGCCACGATCTAAGCCTAAAAGTAGTTTGCAGGGAGTTGTAGTTGGAATCGCCAACGCTGTTGAGCTGGTTGATATCGCCGAACGCGGGATACTGCGCCGCGAAAGGCCTCAGGCCGCCGGTGGTGAACGGTACTTGGTTGATATTTTGCATCACGGAGAGCTTGTGGGATTCCATGCCGACATAGCCGATCTGAAAGACCGCTGCACTCCCTAAGCTCTTCTCGATCTGCAAGTTGTAATTAAAAATGTAAGGCGCTCGGAAATTTTGGCCGACAGAATAGACTCCAAACGGTCCCTGCGAACACCCTGGATCAGTGGGTCCAACCACGCCACTCGGACAGGTGCTCACCCCGTTGAAGATATAAGTGTTGGGTTGCCATGTATAGGATGTCTGGCCGAGCGTATTGACGCTGTAAAGTGAGACCGGCTTGGGACCCGCCGGGTTGTCCTGCAAACCATCGGCCGCATTGTTTGGCGGACGATAATCCAGGAACGGGTTCATGTTGATCTGATCGTAGAAAACTCCGAACCCACCGCGCACCACAAGGTCGTTCTTTTGTGTCGGTTGATAAGCGAAGCCAATGCGTGGGGCGAAATTGTTCTTGTCGGGCGGAAATATGCCGCTGATCCCATTGCCTTGAACGAGGATTCCTTTGCCGGGAACAAAGACTG
>Ga0210405_10003660_pt1 | contig 14910 bp, 11 predicted proteins | sample IncBWH11MmetaG_FD_155492 | JGI IMG/M metagenome (GOLD analysis project Ga0210405, IMG submission 155492) | Forest soil microbial communities from Barre Woods Harvard Forest LTER site, Petersham, Massachusetts, United States - Inc-BW-H-11-M | ecosystem: Environmental > Terrestrial > Soil >... | reverse complement strand
CAGTAGGCCGCCGCCGCACGGACACGGGCCGCAACGGTGAAGGAGACCGCCCTCCCAAGCGGTCTCCTTGCCGCCCTCCCTGCAGCGATCACTCCTCGAAGCGATTCACTCTCCGCCGACGCTCACGCTATCTCGCGCCGACCGGCTGCCGTTTCCGCCAATCGAGGAACTGGCGAAACAGCGCTTCGCGATCCTCGCTCCGTTGGCCGTCGTTCCTGGCCTCCCAGTCGAGAAATTGGCGAAGCGACTCGAGGTCCTTGCCCTGCCCGATATCGTTCTGGGCCTGCGGCGCAGCCGCGGCCGGCGCCGGCTTGTTGTGGTCGAGCCATGTCTGCGCCGGCGCGAAGCGCGTCCATCCGGGCAGCGGCGCATTGAGCGCCACCTCGCGCCACTTCGGATGGAACGGCGGCCGTTGCAACTCCTTGATCTTGGAAAAGAGCGCATTAACGACAAGCTCGAGCCGGCGGTAGCGGTCGGTGCGCGGGGCCCAACTGTAGGCCGCGAGCACCGCCGACACCGCCACCGTATCGATGCCATGCCCGGCAGCGATCAGGTTCGGGTAGTCTTCCGCCGTGAGCTGCGTCGGCAGATAGTCTTCCTGCAGCGGCTTCTGGTAATCGATCGGCACGAAATGCAGATCGTCGCTGTCGAGCCGAGCAATCTCCTGCAGCGGCTTGCCTTCGACCGCGACCACCGCGTCGATCTCGCCGCGCTTCAGCCTCTCGAGCGCCACCCGCTGCTCGATGTAGAGAAAGTGCGGTCTGATGTTGAGCCGCTCGAAGATGGCGATGGCGGTGACGAACGTGCCGCCATTCGCCGAGCCGACGGCGACCGTCTTGCCGTCGAGATCGGCGAGGCTGCCGATCGTCTTCGCCGCCACGACATGCACCTCTTCGTTGTAGAGCTTGGCGATGTAGTTGAACTGCTTCTTGAGGTTGCTCGCGTAGCCCTTCCGCTCGATGTAATCGAGCGTGTCGGAGCGGACGATGCCGAGGTCGACGCCTTTGAGGAAGAGGATGTCGGCGACGCCCTGGACCGACCCGCGTCCGACGATCGGCAGCAGCCGAAGATTGTCGCCCTCGTCGAGCACCGAGGCGAGATCGGCGCCGAACTGCTCGTAGGTGCCGCCGAATGCCCCCGTCATCATCGTGACCGTGTTGGCGTTGAGCCGATCGGCGAGATCGTGGTTCGCCGATCCGTAGCGGAAGATGGCCCGCAGTCCTTCGCTGACCGCGCCCGGATCGACCCCGCTGAGCACCGAACCGAACGGCTCCCAGCGCTCGCCGGAAAACCGCATCATCTGCATCTGCTCGATCGGCGCGAAGTCACTCGCGCTGGTGTTGATGACGATGCCAGGGAGCAGCATGCCGAGCCGCAGGCCCTTGAGGTTCGCCGCCTGCCGCATCACGTTCTCGCGCGTGAGCTGATTGCCGCATTGCGTGAGTACCTGCACGAGGGTCTGCGCCACGCTGTAGGCATAGACGCTGAGCCCGTTGTTCTTGTCGCCCTCCGGAAAATAGCGATCCATGAAGTCGAGCCACTCCTTGTACGCCGGATCGTCCTTCCACAGCGGATCGCCCGTCTCCTTCATGTAGTTGGCGGCGAGGATGCCCTGCGCGTTCTCGAAGCCGGCCGGCTTGATCACCGAGGCGACCGAGTTCGACACGCTGTTGACGAAGTGCAGCGGCTTCCAGCCGATCTCGGCCGCCCGCTTCATGGCCATGACGGCGAATTTCGGGGTCGCCACGTCGAAGAACACGTCGGCGCCCGACGTCTTGAGCTTCGCCATCTGGGTGTTGAGGTTGGCGTCGCTGGTTTCGTAGCTGGCTTCGGCGACGACCGGGATCGCTCCGGCGAGCGCATCCTTGAGACCCTTCATGTAGTCTTTGCCGTATTCATCATTCTGATAGAGGATCGCGATCTTGCCGCGCGGCTGGTTGGCCAGCAGATACTGGCCGAAGATGCGGCCTTCGGTCTGATAGTTCGGCTGCCATCCCATCGTCCACGGATGGTTGACCGGATCGTCCCATTTGGTGGCGCCGGAGGCGACGAAGAGCTGCGGCACATGCGTGTCGTTCATGTATTTCTGGATCGCGGAATTCGACGGCGTTCCGAGACTTTGAAACACGAACAGGACGCGATCGTCCTCGACGAGCTTGCGCGCGGCCTCGACGGCCTTTTGCGGGTTGTAGCCATCGTCGTAGGAGATGAAATTGATCTTGCGGCCGTTGATGCCGCCTTCGGCGTTGATCTTCTTGAAGTACGCGGCGACGGTCTTGCCGATCAGGCCGTAGGCGGCGGCCGGCCCGCTATAGGGCATGATGTTGCCGATCTTGATCTCGGTGCTGCTCGCGCCCGGATCGTATTTCCCTTGCATGGCTGGCGCCGGTGCCGGCGGTGGTGCCGCGCCGTTGCTGCGGTCAGCGACCACCACGCCGAAATGCGGCGCCGGATCGCCCGCCGCAATCAAGGTCTCGCCGGCGCCGGTATCGTACTTCGTCTGCACCGCTCCAGGCGTCGCTGCCACGCTGAGCATGGCGAATACGAGTGTAGGCATGATCTTCATGCGTGCCTCCCCCAAAAATCTGCTCTAGCCACGATTGCCCGACCGCTGCCTCACGGCAGCAGGTTGGCTTGGTTCGCCAGCTGCTGAAGGCGCTGCGGCGCTTCAGGCGAGCCGAATTGCGCGGCGCGCTCGTACCACAGGCGCGCCATGGCTTCGTCCGCCGCAAGACCCTGGATGCCGAGCTTCTGGATGGTGTTCGGGTCGAACGTGCTGGCGAGCGCCAGTGCCGCGTGCACGTCGCCGGCTTCCGCCGCGCGCTGGAGCATCAAGCGCGCCGCGGCGACGTCGCCGGAATTGATGAAGATTTCCCCGCGCCGCACTAGCAACGCCAACTCATCGCGGTCCATCTGCCGGATGATCAGGCTCGGCGGCGTGCGCTCCGCCTTTGGCGTATCGAGCGCGATTGCCGGTACCGCTTCGGCCGCAACGGTGCTGGCGGCGAGCGCCGCCGGCACGCCTAAAATTGCCTCCCGGCGCGGCTCTTGATGCGATTCTTGCGGCTCTTCGCGCGACTCTTGGAGCGACACTTCGCGCGACTCTTGGCGCGACACTTCGCGCGACACTTGGCCCACCTCGTCGCCGTTCGATCCGGCACTATTCGCGTCCAGCCGCGCCGCAAGAGCCACCGGCGGCGAGTCCGGCTTAGCGGGAGCGACTGCAACCGGCCTTGCCGTGGAGCTGGTGCGCGTCGGTTCGTGCCGCGGCGATCCCGCGTCGAGCGTCGATACGAGCGTCCACGCGACGACCGCTGCGGCGCCCGCCACGCCGCAGATGCGCAGCACGGTCTTTATTTGATCGCTCGGATCGGGTTGCGGCGGTTCTGGAACCTTTTCCGGCTGCAGCGCGAGCTCGCGCCGCGCCTCCAGCGCCGCACGCTCATCGAAGATGCGAACGTTGTCGAGGCGCCGTCCCCGCGGCGGCCACTCGATCGGCGGCGCCGGGCCGCCGTCGGTCGGCGGTTGCGCCTGGTCCCGCGCCCATTGCGGCGCATACAGCAAAACGGGACTGACACCTGTGGCTGCTGGCAAAGCAGGATTGACATCTTTGGCTTCGTCGATCGGAGAACTCATGACCGCCTCCCCTGTGCTTTCAAGCTCCGATGGTCAACAACAGATCGCGCTACCCCTCATTCAGTCTCGGCCAGAAGAAGAGTCATGGAGATCGCCCGCCGGCGCTGTTGCGCAATTGCCGGCAAGCTCGGGCGACCCGCCGCCCGCGGCGGACCGATGTTTGGAAACGGCGGGATGAGTACGTTGCGATTGCCGAGCGCGACCGCTGGCGTATTGGTGCTAACCGGCACGCCGCGCCGACCGAGGCGCGCCCCGATCTTCGAGCGCGCTCACCGGCGCGTCGAAGCGCAGGGGAAAGGGATGCGGTCGGCGGAACCGCGACCAATACGCAAAGCACCTGAAAAGGCCCGTGCAGCCACCGCAACTCCCCCCACATCGTTTTCCCCGCGGCGGACCTGCGCGTTACGCAACACACACACCAGCGCTGCAGACCCGCGACGTTCAGCGACCCCTCGATTGCCGCGCTTGAGAGCTGCACACGTTTGCTTGCGATACGCGGTCACACACGGCAACAATTGACGCTCGCCAACTAATGGGGCGGCGGTGTGATCTCGATTTGATGTTTCCAGGGCGTGCTTGCCGCAATTCGCGCGAGCAAGCAAAAAGTTCGCAAAACAGTCATTTGCGTCATCGCGCGGGCAGTTGCGCGATGGGCTTCGGGCTACGCATACGTGCGGGCAGTGCGCCCGCCCGACAACACACGCGCCGGTGCGGCGTTCGCGTCAACGTTGAGCGCGGATCAGTCGCCGTTCTCTTCGCTTTCCTCGGACAGCCGCTCGACCGAGGCGACGCGCTCGCCTTCTGCGGTCGAGAACACGATCACGCCCTGCGTCGAGCGCCCGGCGATGCGGATGCCGTCGACCGGGCAGCGGATCAGCTGGCCGCCGTCGGTGACCAGCATGATCTGGTCGCTCTCCTCGACCGGGAATGACGCTACCAGCCGGCCGTTCTTCTCGGTGATCGCCATGGCGACAATGCCTTTGCCGCCGCGGCCGGTGGTGCGGTATTCGTACGACGACGTGCGCTTGCCGATGCCCTTTTCGGAGATCGTGAGCACGAACTGCTCGGCCGCCGACAGCTCCGCGTAGCGCGTCTGGCCAAGCTCGATGGCGCCGGCCGCCTCCTCGCCGTCGGCGCCGTTCTCCTCCGCCTCGCCGTTGCCGTTGCCGTTCCCGTTTCCGTTTCCATTGTCACTGCCACTGCGCCGCACCGCGTTCGCGCGCTTGAGATAGGCGGCGCGCTCGTCCGCGGTCGCCTCGACGTGGCGCAGGATCGACAGCGAGATCAGCTTGTCGCCGTCGGCGAGATTGATGCCGCGCACGCCCATCGAAGTGCGGCCTTGGAACACGCGCACATCGTCGACGGCGAAGCGGATGCACTGCCCGGCGGCACTGGTGAGCAGCACGTCATCGTTCTCGATGCAGATCTGCACGTCGACGATGGCGTCACCTTCGTCGAGCTTCATGGCGATGATGCCGGAGCGCCGCACGTCGGAAAAATCCGACAGCTTGTTGCGCCGGACAGTGCCGCGCGTGGTCGCGAACATGACGTCGAGCTTGCTCCAGCTCGCTTCGTCCTCGGGCAGCGGCATGATGGTGGTGATGTTCTCGCCCTGCTCGAGAGGCAGGATGTTGATCAAGGCCTTGCCGCGCGCCTGCGGCGCCGCCTGCGGCAGCCGCCACACCTTCTCCTTGTAGACCTGCCCGCGCGAGGAGAAGAACAGCACCGGCGTGTGCGTCGAGGCGACGAACAGCCGGGTGACGAAATCTTCCTCGCGCGTCTGCATGCCGGCGCGGCCCTTGCCGCCGCGGCGCTGCGCCCGATAGGTCGAGAGCGGCACGCGCTTGACGTAGCCGGCGTGGGAGACGGTGACCACCATGTCCTCGCGCTGGATCAGGTCCTCGTCCTCCATCTCGCCTTCCTGGTCGAGGATGACGGTGCGGCGCGGCGTGGCGAATTCGTTCTTGATGGCGATGAGCTCGTCCTTGACGATCGCCTGGATGCGCGCGCGCGAGCGCAGGATGTCGAGATAGTCGGCGATCTCCCCGGCAAGCTTGTCGAGCTCGGCCTTGATCTCGTCGCGACCGAGCGCGGTAAGCCGCTGCAGCCGCAGGTCGAGAATGGCCTTGGCCTGCTCGGCCGAGAGCCGCGTGGTGCCTGCTTCCGACACGCTGTGGCGCGGATCGTCGATGAGCGTCACCATGGCCTCTACATCGCGCGCCGGCCAGTCGCGGGCCATCAGCTGCTCGCGCGCCTCGTTGGCGTCCTTGGCGGCGCGAATGAGCCGGATCATCTCGTCGATATTGGCGACGGCGATGGCGAGCCCGACGAGGACGTGGGCGCGGTCGCGCGCTTTGCCGAGCAGATGCTTGGTGCGGCGGTAGACCACCTCCTCGCGGAAGGCGACGAACGAGGCGAGCAGGTCCTTGAGGTTCATCACCAGCGGCCGGCCGCCTTCGAGCGCCACCATGTTGGCGCCGAACGAGGACTGCAGCGCGGTGAAACGGTAGAGCTGGTTGAGCACCACGTCCGGCACGGCGTCGCGGCGCAGCTCGATCACGACCCGATAGCCGTCGCGGTCGGATTCGTCGCGCAGCGCCGAAATGCCCTCGAGCTTCTTGTCGCGCACCAGTTCGCCGATGCGTTCGACCAGGTGCGCCTTGTTCACCTGGTAGGGGATTTCGCTGATGATGATCGCTTCGCGCTCGCCGCGCAGCGTCTCGAATTCGACCTTGCCGCGCATGACGATGGCGCCGCGGCCGAGATGGTAGGCGGCGCGAATGCCCTGGCGGCCGAGAATGATGCCGGCGGTGGGAAAATCCGGCCCTGGCACGATGGCGATCAGCTCGTCGATCGAGAGGCCGGGATTGTCGATCAGCGCCATACAGGCGTCGATCACCTCGCCGAGGTTGTGCGGCGGGATGTTGGTCGCCATGCCGACGGCGATGCCGCCGGCGCCGTTGGCCAGGAGGTTGGGAAAGCGCGCCGGCAGCACCACCGGCTCGCGCTCGTTGTTGTCGTAGTTCGGCTGGAAGTCGACGGTATCCTTGTCGAGGTCGTCGACCAGCGCGCCGGCGACGCGTTCGAGCCGCACCTCGGTGTAGCGCATGGCCGCCGGCGCATCGCCGTCGACCGAGCCGAAATTGCCCTGGCCGTCGATCAGCGGCAGGCGCATGGAAAAGTCCTGCGCCATGCGCACCAGCGCGTCGTAGACCGCCTGGTCGCCGTGCGGGTGGTATTTGCCGATGACGTCGCCGACGACGCGCGCGGCCTTGCGGTAGGGCTTGTTCCACTCGTAGCCGTTCTCGTGCATCGAGTAGAGGATGCGCCGGTGCACCGGCTTGAGCCCGTCGCGCGCATCCGGCAGCGCCCGCGCCACGATCACGCTCATGGCGTAATCGAGGTAGCTCTTCTTCATCTCCTCCGTAATTGAGATGGGACGAATGTCGGAGGGGCCGCCGGCGCCCGGCGGGGGATTTTCCTGGTCGGCCAAGGGCTAAGAATCCTGTGCGAATCGGACGTATTTTCATAGCCCATCGGGCGGCCTGACGCCACCGCAATCGGCTCGCGGGATATGGGGTTTTCCCGTGAAATTTCAAGGCTATATGCCCATTCCCGCAGCCATGCTGTTGCTGCCCCGGGCGCAAGCCGCACGCCGCCCAAAGGCGCGAGTTGTTGGGCTATTCGCCAAAGCATGACATCGCCCGCAATGGCACGATCTCAAGGAGCGTGGGGCGGGTTAGCCGAAGGCGTAACCCGCCGCTCTCGTCGATGTGGGGATGGCGGACTACGCTTCGCGCATCTGCCCGGCGCTGCGAGGTCAGCGCCTGTCGTACTCGTCGTGGCGGCGCCACCAGACGCCCGTCTCGTTGCGCCCTCTTGGAGCGCGGTCGAGCCACTGGTACATGCCCCAGAGGGCGTCCAGTCCGCGCGAATAGGTGGAATAGGTGTGGTAGACGACGCCGTCCTCGAGCACGAACGCGCTCATACCGGGCCGCTCGCGCGTGTAGGTGGCGGCGTCGGTTCCGCATTGGGCCGCTATCTCGGCGACCGGTCCGCCATCGTCGCCACTCGCCGAATCCTCCCGCCATTGCCCCGTTTGCTGTCCCTCGAGCGCCCGCTCGGCGTCGGCCGCCGCCTCGCGCCGGTAGTTGTATTCAACGCCGCCCTTGCGCTGCTGCTCTTCGGTGAACGAGGCGTTGAAGTCGGCATTGAAGTCGCCGCCGAACGCGGACGCCCAGGGAAACGTCCATCCCATCCGCCGCCTGTACGCCGTGAGCTTCGCGAGCGGCGCCCGCGACACCGCCGAGAGCGTGACGTCGTGGCCTGCCAGGTGAGCGGCGAAACCGTCAAACCCGTCCGCGATCGCCGAGCAGGACGGACATCCCGCTGCGTAGTCCGGCCCGAACATGAAGTGATAGACGAGGAGCTGCGAGCGCCCGCGGAAGAGGTCGGCCAGCGAGGCGCTCCCTTCCTCGATCTCGAAGCGGTACGCTTTGTCGACCCGCACCCACGGCAGCTCCTGACGTCGCCGCGCCAGTTCGTCGCTGCGCCGCGTCAGCTCCTTCTCCGCGTCGAGCAGCGCGAGCCGCGCCGCCAGCCACTCTTCACGTGTTCCGGTCATGTGCCTGGTCATTGTTGCTCTCCGCTGGGTGTCTTTCGTCGTTCGCTCCGTTGCACCACGACGTTCCGATGGATGGTTCTCGCGTGAAACGACTTGATTGGGCATGGCTGGCCTCCTGTTGGTTGAAATACTTGTCGGCCCGCGGCCGATCGACTCTGTCGAGAGCCCGGTCAGCCGGTCGATGTGAGTTTGATCTGGCGAACGCCGGACCAGGACCGGGGCGAACCGTGTCGCCGGCGGGTGATCAGCCGCAGCCAAGGCGCCGCATGGAAGGCGCTCATCAGCATGTACATCCAGACCATTCCGCTGAGCGGTGGCGCATCTTGCGCAGCGCAGAACATATTCTGCTGGCCGCCGCCAAGAACGCCGGTCAGCAACGCCATGACTGCGAAGGTCGGCGCCGCCGCAAGGCAAACCCAATCGGCTGCTCCGCGGGCGGCAGTTGCCGGCCGCTTTTCAGGTGTCCCGATCGCGCGTGTCATCATGGCCTTTCATTCCTTTCGTCGACTGTCGTGAGATAGATTGGTGACGGTTGTCGAACGCTGGGAGTGACAAGTGTGGCGGGATTCCCGTGGACTCGCTGATCACCGCCGCGGCGCGTGCGCTCGCGGCGGGTGATCCGCTTGGCGCGCTGAACCGCGTTGCGTTGCGCGACGACCCGCCCGCGCTCGCGCTTCGGGGCATCGCGATGGCGCAGCTCGGCGATCTCGTTCGGGCGAAGACACTGCTGCGAAAAGCCGCGCATGCCTTCGGTGCGAGAGAACCGGTGGCCCGCGCAAGGTGCGTCGTCGCCGAGGCCGAGATCGCGCTCGTCTCGCGCGACCTGGGCTGGCCGCCGAAGGCGCTCGAGGCGGCGCGCGCGACCCTCGAAGCGCACGGCGACCGCATCAATGCCACGCATGCGCGCAATCTCGAAATCCGGCGCCTGCTGCTGATCGGCCGCATCGAAGAGGCTGAACGCAAGCTCGGCGAACTCGACCTCGCACCGTTGCCGCCTGCGTCGCGGGCCGCGCACGAGCTCGTCGCGGCGGGAATCGCGATCCGGCGCCTGCAGACGAAGGCGGCACGCGCTGCGCTCACGCGGGCCGAGCACGCCGCGCGCGAGGCCGACATCCCCGCGCTGACGGCGGAGGTCGAAAGCGCAGCTCGCGTGATGGACGCGACCGCGGCGCGCCTGATCGCGCGCGGCGAGGAACGCCCCCTCGTGCTCGAGGAGGTCGAAGCGCTTTTGCAGTCAGGGGCTCTGGTGGTGGACGCATGCCGCCACGTCGTGCGCGACGCCGGCGTGGTGGTCTCGCTGGCGACGCGCCCGGTATTGTTCGCGCTCGCCCGCGCGCTTGCCGAAGCCTGGCCCGCGGACGTGCCGAGGAGCACGCTCCTCGCCCGCGCCTTCCGGGCGAAGCATGCCGATGATTCCCACCGCGCCCGGCTGCGCGTCGAAATCGGGCGGCTTCGCGCCGAGCTGCGAACGCTGGCGGACGTGCGCGCGACCAAGCGGGGCTTTGCGCTGGCGCCGCGACGCCCACGCGAGGTCGTCGTGCTGGCACCGCCGGTCGAAGAGCAGCATGCGGCGGTGCTCGCCTTTCTTGCCGACGGCGAGTCGTGGTCGAGCTCAGCGCTCGCGATTGCGCTCGGCACCAGCCCGCGCACCGTGCAGCGGGCGCTCGATTCGCTTGCCGCGGCCGGAAAAGTGCAATCGTTCGGTCGCGGGCCAGCGCGTCGTTGGATGACCCCGCCGGTACCGGGGTTCCCGACAATCTTGTTACTCCCCGGTCCGCTGCCGAGTGACTAGGATCGAGGCATGGAATCTGCAGCCGAAGTCCTTCGTGAGTATGGGCCCTTCCCGGATGCCGAAAAGGTCCACGGCGTAACGTTTGACGGCCGGCACGTCTGGTTTGCGTCCGGAGACCGGCTGAACGCCTTCGATCCCGCGAGCGGAAAGCTGGTGCGCACGATCGCCGTTCCCGCGTATGCGGGAACGGCTTTCGACGGCCGGCACCTCTTTCAGATCGCCGAGGATCGCATCCAGAAAATCGATCCGCAGACCGGGCGCGTGGTCGCCACGATCCCGGCGCCCGGCGGCAGTGACTCGGGGCTCGCGTGGGCCGAAGGGACGCTTTGGGTGGGACAAGGCCGGGGCCGCAAGATCCATCAAATCGATCCGCAAACGGGGGCGATCCTTCGCACCATCGAGTGCAACCGCGTCGTCACCGGTGTCACCTGGGTCGACGGCGAGCTCTGGCACGGCACCTGGACGGGTGATGAAAGCGATCTGCGGCGCATCGATCCGCGAACGGGCGAGGTACTGGATCGGCTCGAAATGCCGGCCGGAATGGGCGTGTCGGGACTCGAATCCGACGGCGGCGAGCGCTTCTTCTGCGGCGGCGGCAGCAGCGGCAAGGTGAGAGCCATTCGCCGCCCCAGGCGAGGCAGCGCGGCCGGCAGCGGTGCCAAGACCGCCGTGCCGCTTCCCGATCCGTCTTCCGCCTAATTGGTATCCGGAATGCTCAGGGACGGGCCCGCGAAGGCACGATCTCAGGCAGCGCAGGACGGGTTAGCCGAATATCAAACTCACCAGCCGCGTGCGATGCAAATCTCGGATTGCGCTTCGCAAATCCGCCCCGTCGGTTTGATCCCCGCTCTGGACGGGAGGCCTTCCGGTTATAAGTAAGTCGCATGCGGCGAATGGCCGGCGCAAATCCTCCTAGTAGGGCCTTGCACCCTTAAACTTGGCTCAATGTCCGCTTCGCTCCGGGAGCGACCGGGATCGTGCGCTGCGCGAAATCACGCGATGGGCCGACATCAGACTCGGGAGTATTCGATCACGTCGTCGGCGCGACCGAGTCATGGAAGGGACAATGCCAAACCCAACTCCATGGCGACCTTATACGATCGTTTTTCTTCGAACCCGCCGCCAGCGCGGCCATAGCACAATAAATCCGTAGCCATGGCTCATTTCTCTTGAGCTGCTTGGCATAGGGTGGATATTACAATAGTTGGTTCGGAGGGCCACACGGGCTTACCAAAAGAATGACGGCTGATCTGGGATCGGCGGCGACGATCGGGCTACGCAAGATTTCGGAAATCGATCGGCTGCTATGGACTTTGGGAGTCCTGGCCGTCGCGGCAGTGGCGTATGTTTATGGCCTCAAGCTCAACACGAATGGCTATTGGATCGGCGTGATCCCGTTCGGCGGGCCCACGCCTTCGGAATTCCGAAACATGCCGGAAAAATACTTTGCGGTTCTGACCCGGCGCCCGCACCGTCGTGCGAACGATTGATAAATATCCCGGTGACGGCCAAAGCGGACGGTGTGATGTAGGCTACGTTCGCCAGCCGGTTAGCTTCGGTCTCGCTTCGGCTGCTGCAGAGCGGCTCACCGCCCAAGATTGGACATCAGCCCTTCGAAGTAGCCAATGGTCTTCAGGAGACCGTCGGCCAGCTCCACCGTTGGCCGCCAACCGAGCAACTCGTTCGCCAAGGTGATGTCCGGGCAGCGCTGCCTCGGATCGTCCTGCGGCAATGGGCAATGCACAATCATGGAGCGGGCACCGGTCATAGCAATTATCTTCTTTGCCAATTCCAGAATGGTAACTTCGCTGGGGTTCCCGCAGTTGATCGGTCCCGTGACACCGTCCGGCGTATCCATGAATTCCGTCATGCAACGGATGAGATCGTCGACATAGCAGAATGAACGCGTCTGTTGTCCGTCGCCGTAGATCGTCAGGTCCCGGTTGTTGAGCGCCTGAACAATGAAGTTCGATACCACTCGGCCGTCGTCGGGATGCATGCGCGGTCCGTAGGTATTGAAAATTCGCAAGACCTTGATCTTAATGCTATGCTGGCGGTGGTAGTCGAAAAAGAGCGTCTCGGCGCACCGCTTGGCTTCATTGTAGCATGAGCGCAGACCTATCGGGTTGACGTTTCCCCAATAGGATTCCTGCTGCGGGTGGGTTTGTGGGTCGCCGTAGATTTCCGACGTCGACGCCTGAAGAATTTTGCCCGGAGTCGCTTGCTAAGGCCGAGCATGTTGATTGCGCCATGCACGCACGTCTTGGTGGTTTGCACCGGGTCGCGCTGGTAATGGATCGGCGAGGCAGGACACGCCAAGTTATAGATCTCGTCGGCTTCCACATACAGCGGAACCGTCACGTCGTGCCGCAGCACTTCGAAGTGGGAATTGTCGAGAAGATGTTCGATATTTTGCTTCGTACCGCTGAAAAAATTGTCGACGCAGAGAACGTGACATCCCTTCGCGAGTAGGTGCTCGCACAAATGGGAACCGATGAATCCGGCCGCTCCGGTGACAACGACTCGCCGTTCAATATGCATGGGAGAAACTCAGTGTGATGCCCACTGGCAATGAGACGGTAACTGGAACCCAGTCCGAAGGGTATATTGTCCGATGGCCGCGTTCCTGAACACGCTATTTATGGTCCCGGATATGTCGCACGGCGGATCGGAGGTCGGGAGCGGTCAGCGCTGGGTCGCTACCAGAGGCTGGGGGGGGCACCAGGGTATGTCTCGTAAGGGTCAAACTCGACGCATCACCAGCCCGCGCAATGTCGGCTTTGCCCCCAACATCGGTCGAATTAGCGCACCGACGCGAACGATCGAAATGAGGCCAGAGCCGGACACATGCAGCGCAGCAAGACACCGGCTATTCGATCACCTTGCCGTCGCGACTTGGAGACGATGAATTCTCCATGCGTGTTCGTTGCCGATGCAACGGGATCACGTTTCCGCCCCTGGCGACCCATGAGCGCCCAGGGCTCGAATCTTGCGAATGCTTTCGGGATTGAGGAGATGGGGTCCCCATCCCTTTTTCGGAAGATCGTAGGCAGCAGCGGGACGCACCAGCAACCACAGCGCCGCGACGATCAGCGGGATTACGCTCAACCAGTCCCAACGTACGGGAGTGAGTTCTTCCCGGCTCGCCCTGTAGGCACCGCGGTTCGTCAACAAGAGCCAGCATTCGCGGAGCAGACTCGATCTGCGCTGGTCACGCATCGCGCTGCCGAGCAAGACTTGAATGGCGCTGTGCGTCCGAACGCCTTGCTGACTCCCGGTCGCGCTTGATATCCGATCGCCACGCGATACGCGGAGCAATGGGTCGGTCAAGTCCAATCCGGCCAGGAACGCGCTCATCGGCTCAACAAGCCGGGGATTGCAGTCGATGTAGAGCGGGACAGTCCCTTGCAAGATGTAGTCAAGCGACAGGGCGCCCTGCCACCGCAGATGCTCTCCCACACGAGCCATATGCGAACGAACAGTTGGGCGAAGAACACTGATCTTGGCCGCGTCGCCGCCCCCGGCGCCACGGCTGAGTTGGCGATAACCATGGAAGCCGACGAGAACGCCTTGGCAAAATACGGCCTGTGCATGCTCGACGTGCCCGGCGGCAAGCTCCTGAACAAGGACCGACTCCGCCAATGCGCCGCTTCGTTGGAGCTCATCCGTCGCCGCTTGCAGCTCTCCCCTATTGTTTATCACCCACGTCCCGCGGCTCGCCGTACCGATCGCCGCCTTAAGCACGAATGGAAAGCTCTCGATCCGTAGAATCTCCTCGGCACTTGCAACAAATCGCGTGCCTGGTTGTGGCAGGTCCAATTCCGATAGCAGCCGACTGAATCCAATCTTGCTGTGAGCGCGCTCATAGCTGTCGAAGCTTGGAAGTGCCACGGCGACATGCGGCAGGATCTGCTCATGCATTCTTGCAAACAGAAAGCCCTGCTCGTGAATCGGCAGGAGAACGTCGAAGCGCTCCCCGGCGATTCGATCGAGGATGAAGGACAAATATCCGCGCGGATCGGCCGCCAAGCCCGGACAGCGGTGGAAGCGGGATACGAATCGAGAGAAGCGGCCCAGGCAGAGCGGGTTTGGATCGCAAACCTCTATGCCATGCCCGTTGAGCCCGAGTGCAGTAATTGCTTGGCGCGCCGACGTGCTGGCACCTTCAGAAAGAAGAACACGCATGATACCCCTTGACGATATTGCCGAGGCCTCGGCTCGAACCAGCAATTCGGCAAGATCGTGATCTGCACCCGATGGCCGAGCGCTCGATCTCGGAAAGATGCCGCTCTCCGACTTCCCTTTTCGCAAGGTCAAGCTCACAGACCGGGCTCTGGGCCGGAGAGTTCGCGATGCCGACGCCCGCGGACGATAGCAGCGGCGATCAGGCTTGCGAAACGGCGGGCCACAACGTCTGCGCCTCCGCCCTCGGTGGGTGGACGAACACGGCGACCGACAGCGCGCCCAGCACGGCGATCGCGCCCGCCAGCGCGAAGGCGCTCGTGAACGAGCCGCTGGCCTCGACCATATAGCCGGTCACCGCAGGCGCCACGATGCCGGCGACGTTCGCGATCAGATGCACGAAGCCGCTGACGCCGCCGACGCGGCTCTTCTCGATCGTGTCGAGGATGAGCGAGAAATAGGTGTGCCCGGTCAGATACATGAAGAATACCGACACGGTCATCAGCGTCACCGCCGCCAGTACGCCGGTGACCTCGCCGGCCAGCGCTACGCAGACCGCCGCGATCACCAAGCCGCCAACGAGTACGAGCTTGCGCGCCAGCACCGCATTGCCGGTGAAGCGATAGATGGCGTCGGAAACCATGCCGCCGCCGGCGAGGCCGGTGTAGCCGAGGAG
>Ga0210405_10003659_pt1 | contig 14912 bp, 12 predicted proteins | sample IncBWH11MmetaG_FD_155492 | JGI IMG/M metagenome (GOLD analysis project Ga0210405, IMG submission 155492) | Forest soil microbial communities from Barre Woods Harvard Forest LTER site, Petersham, Massachusetts, United States - Inc-BW-H-11-M | ecosystem: Environmental > Terrestrial > Soil >... | reverse complement strand
CCTCAATGCGGACAAGCTCCTCGATGAGCTTAGCCGAGCGCCGGCGCCGGTCGGCGCGATCATGCCCGTCTTGCCGTTCGGTCTGCCGATCGATACCGCCACATGGGAAACGTTCAGATCGCGGACCGGGCTTGCGGTCGTGATCGACGCGGCAGCCGCCTTCGATTCCCTTGTACCAAGCGCAGTGCCCTCGGTGGTCAGTCTCCATGCGACCAAAGCTCTCGGCATCGGCGAAGGGGGGTTTGTCATAAGCAGCGACCTCTCTTTCAGCGGTGCGGTGCGCACGCTTGCAAACTTTGGCTTCGAGAGCAATCGGCAGGCAAAGGTTGCAGCCTTCAATGCAAAGCTCAGCGAATATCACGCGGCTGTCGGTCATGCCGCCTTGGACGAATGGGGCGAAGCCCGCTCTCAATGGAGCAGCGCGGCCAAAGCGTATCGGCGGGCTCTCGGAGGTCCGAATTCTGTTCGCCTGCAGCCAGGTTTCGGCGAAACCTGGATCAGTTCCACCTGCCTGCTCAGCTTCTCCCAACCAGCAGCGGATCAGATTGAACAATCGCTGAGGGATGGCGCAATCGATACGCGCCGGTGGTGGGGTCACGGAGCGCACACACATCCGGCCACGGCATCGTTCCCACGCACGGCCACGCCTGTAACCGACCTGCTTGCTCGCTCGACGTTGGCAGTGCCTTTTTATCGTGAAATCGGAACGGCCGAGATCAGCAGAGTTGTAGAGACCGTTCTTGCTGCTGCCGATCCCGACTGATACCGCTCTTGTGTGCCACAAGCTGGCCGACACCGAATGCCGGTGCTGGCTGGACGGTCGCTCGAAGCTTAGTCCCCTATAAGACTCTGAGCCGGACGAGTTAGATCTCAGCGGACATCAGCGGAATAGCAGATCGTCATTCCGACTCAGCTTTAGAATATGATCTCGTAGACGCGTGTTGACACGGTTGAGGTTCTCGGCGGACAGAAACGCTTCGTAAGCGGAGGGGTTCACCAAAAAATTGCGGCGGTCGAACTGATCTGTCCGCAAATAGTGTATGATCCGAATGTCGTCCGAAGTGTCGATCCTGTATTCATCAGGAGCGATAAATGGAAGTTCGTCGTTGGAACAATTGTAAGCAAATGACACGCTCTCGATTTCAAGCTGGGCCGCCGCCGCCAAGAATGAGACACCCGTTTGTGCCGAAAAGACATGTCCATTCATCAACTCCCATGCCATTCGGCCGTAATACTCGCTCAATGGGGCGACCGCACTAAAGGCCTCGCGGTTAAAGGCCAGCAGGCCGTAATTGAAATAGGGTGGGGCGCGGCCCATAACGTCGGCCACGTCACCCGAATAACGGGTCGTTAACGAAGGTTCCGGGAGGCCTGCATTTGCGAACAGCCGGCGCCATTCGGCATCATTATAGGCCGCGTTGCCGCGAAATGGATTATCACACGCCGCGTCACCGCGGAATGGCGTGAAATGTGCTTGCAACCCAGCCATGTGCCGCCGTCCGCGCTGCCCAACCCGATCGATGAGGTGATCGATGCGGTCGACGAGGCAGACATCCGCATCGCACAGTAGGATGACGTCAGCTTCGCTGGGAGCGAGAAAGCGATCCACGCCGGTGCCCGTATAAGAATATTCGCGAAACAGTTCGTGCGGAACGGCACGCCATTCGATAGGAAAGTCCTCGCTCCAAGCGTTGGCCGCGCGAACCATATCGAGATCGGCATAGTCGCCCACCGACACCAGCATCTGTGCCGAGTCGTACGGGGATCCGAGACTACGCAACGATAAAGCGGCCAACCTCAGCGTTGAATAAAACTGAGGGGTCGGAGATATCGGAATTCTGAACTCGAGTCTCATTGACGCAGATCCAGGCAACGGCCCGTCACCGGGTATGGCACGTCTCCGGCAGCCCCTGAAGTGACAGAAGCTCTGCCGCAGCAGACGCTACGACCGTCGTAGTTTCCCGTTAAAATACTCGAGGCGAGCGAGGCGGCGAAGTGCAACCCGCGGATATTCTCCAAAATCCGCCGAAGTGCCCCTAAACGCCTATACCATCACGGGTCCACTCCTCGCCGGTTATTACTATCAGCGACGAATTCGCACGGATCGCTTGAACAATCGCCGCGGGGCTATTCCACATCAGCACATCCAGAATGGAAAGGGTTTTTTCAAAGTTGTAGCCGGGCGTCTCGTACACGAACGCCGCAAAGTCGAGTAACTGCAAACTGACACCTTGTTTGCTGAAATCCGGCGGATTAAAGAGGTTACGCCCCCCGATTGGATTGATGTACACGTCCGCACCGAGTTTTCCGGCAATCCACGGAGCCCATTGTCCGGCACTCAATTGGTCCGGGTAGCGGAGCGCAAGTCGCGAACACAGTCGGTGGCGGAAGCTCAATCCCAAATAGTCGCAAACCGTCCGCAGGCCGCAAACGTTCAGCGATACCAGCCCGTCGTCAACGACGCTGGCGAAGGTCGCTCGGACGACATCGCAGACTCGCGCGTAGTAGGGCGCGCGTCTCCTATAATGCGAAATCTTTCCGAGAACATATCGTTCCTGATCGCGAGCATTCGCGACCTCGGCTTCGGAAATCTTGATGCGGGTTGACGGGTTTCGCAGCGAGACGGAGACGTATTGCCAACCGCCATCCGGGTGCAGCACGCGATTCCTGCTGATCCACGATCTCCGAGTGTATTGGGTGATGTCAAACGCAATCCACTCGTCTACAGCGGCAATCAGCGCAAAATGCCCAAGATGTGGGAAAAAATACGGCTGCATGATGCCCAGTTTCATCGACCGAGGGTCTAGTCGGTTTCGGCAAGAGAGACCAGCACCGTTTTTATGGACTCTGAATGTCGGTGAGCCTCGTGAATAATCTCGCATACGTGTTCAATCTGGTCGGCTGTCACTCGGGCGCCGATTGGCAATTGAAACGTGCTCCGCGCCGCCAATTCGGTATTTTGCAGCTGCGGTCGATACTCGAGTGCAATTTTCGAAAACGGGCGAATCAAGTGATTCGGTGGATGAAAATTCCGCTCGGCCATCACGTTTTCGGCCTTCAATATCATTAATAGTTCGTCGCGAGCGAGTCCAAACTCCGAGCTATCAACTATCCCGACTAAGTTTTGATAATTGGAGATCGTTCCCACCGGCTTCAATATCCTGATCCCGGGAATTAGGCTCAATCGTCTCTCGTAGATCCGATGCTGCTCCTCGTTATTGCGGCGATTGCGCTCGAAGTGATCGATCATCATCAAACCGATCGCAGCCTGAATCTCCGACATGCGTGAAGTTGCCGACTGCATCATCGGGCCGGTTCCGGATACTTCGTCTCCGCGCATAGCCATGAACTTGTCCGCTAGCGCGTCATCATTGGTCGCGAGACAGCCCCCCTCGCCGGTGCTCAAGACGTTGGTTGGGTGGAAGGAAAACACCTCCACTCGTCCGAAGGTGCCTACCGACCTGCCGTTCACTCGACATCCGAAGGCGTGAGAGGCATCGTAATACAGCGGTACGCCGTACTCGTTGGCTAGCATTTCGAGGTCGCGAACTGGCGAGGCAGCCCCCCAAAGATGAACACCAAGAATACCTTTGATTCCACTCCCCTCGAGTAAGCGCCTGACTGACACAGGCGACAGCTGCTGCGTTTCGGGATCGATGTCCGCGAACACCGGGCTGCAGTTTGACCAAAGTAACGCTTGAGCGGTGGTATCGGACGCCCAGGACGGCACAATGACCTTCCCGCGGAGTCCAAGCGTATGAGTCGCGATCATCAATCCGGTGACGGCATTGCGAATCGCGACGGCGTGCTTCACCCCGAGGAAGTCCTGCAGACGCCTTTGAAATTGAACGACAAGCGGGCCGGCAAAGCGTTGCGAAGTGTAAAACCGTCGCGCGAAAATATCTCGCGCGGCATTCTCGTACGTTTGCCACTCTGGCCAGTAGAATTGCCCGAGTGGAAGTGGCTGGTTGAATCTCGGTTTCGCGCCAAAGACGGCCAAGGAGGGCTTGCCGGTCATTCCGCGTTCCAATGCAACTTCAGTTCTGCGCCGTGCCGAAGGATGGTTGCCAAAATATCGACGATCTTCTCAACGTCTGCTTCGGAAACGTGCGTGCTGTTTGGCAGCACCATAAACTCGCCAGAGATCGCTTCGGTTACGGGCAACGTCGGGGAGATTCGCGGATATTCGACTGTCTTGTGATTAAGCGGCGAATAGTATGGCCTCGCGAGCACATTCTCGGTTTGCAACAAATGCAGCGTATGCTCACGCGACAACGGCCACGAATCGCCAATTCTGGCGACGATGAGCCGATAATCCGGGCGCTGCGACTCCTTATGCGGGACTATTTGTAGCCCATCGACAGTCCGCAAGCCGGCGACATAGAGGTCATATTTCCTGCGGTTAAGAGCAATATGATCATCCAATTCATCAAGCGATGCCAGCGCCATCGCCGCATGCATCTCGTTGAGCTCGGCATGGAGCGCCTTGCCGTCATCGCTGACGACCCGACCGCGCGTTATACTTTGCAGCCGATCGGCCAACTTACTGTTGTTGGTAGTGATGTATCCACCCTCGAACGCGTTCAGTAACTTGGTGGCGTGCATCGAGAAGATTTCTGCATCGCCGAAACCACCGACCCTCTTGTCATTGCAGGACCGGTAGGCGGCCTCCACGGAATCGAAGACGACAGGTATGCCATGCGCCCGTCCGAGGTCCTCTATGCCCTGGGCGTCACAGCAATTGACCATCGGATGAGGCGCCAGAATGAGCGCTGTCTTGTCATTCAACGCAGCCTTTATGGTGTCGACACTGGGGCCAAGCGTTTCAGCGTCAACGTCGCAAAAGTGAGGAGTGTATCCTGCCCACGCAATCATATCGTCGGTTCTGCGGTATCCGAAAGCGGGAGCAACAACCTCTCGTCGCCCGGGCAATGCCAGGGCGGAGATCGCCAGCACATGTCCCCAGAATCCGCTGTTGACAGAAACAGACCGCTCGACGGTATGAAATTCCGCAAGGCGCAATTCGAGCAGTCGGCAGAGAGCGCCGTCCGTATAACAAGTATTTTCGACGAACGAATGCGAATAGGCGAGATATGTTTCGATGTCGGGTCGATAGAGAGCCCCGGTCGGCTTGACGTCCGCGAATAACGGCTTTCCGCCGAACAAGACGGCACGAGGCGGGCAACTCACGATCGCAGCCGCTCCAGGGTCACGTCGAAACGATAATGCGAAGCGTAAAACTGCGCAGGCATGTAAGAACAGAAAGCGTACCAGCCAGCAAGCCGGGCAATCTCCTCAAATTCTTCAGGTACATACCACACACCGAGGCGCGCCTCGTGGTCATTCAATTCAGCTTCCGTGGGCGCCCGATCGCGATAGAAACGATCATGTCGCCTTCTATCGGGAACATTGCCGATGAACACCTTCTCCAGGCAGGAGAATCTTTCGCTCAGCGCTCTGAGGACGACAATAGCATTGTCGCGGGAAATGCATTGGAACGCCCCGTATATCAAAGCCTTGGAGAAAGCCGAAGGCTCCCGCTCATGCATCACGTAGGAAACCACATCGTCGCATTCAAAACGGTAATTCGGGGGACGCGAAAAGTTCTTGCGCGCGATTTCTATAAGATACGGCGACATGTCGACACCGAAAAGCCCGGCGCATTTGCCGAACAGATAGGATGACAGGGCGCCGTTGCCGCACGCGAGGTCGAGAACGACATCCTGCCGCTTCAACGACAAGGCGCTGGTGATTGCATTGACGATCATTGTTACTTGCGCTTCATCGACGGGCTTGCCGTTGAGCGTGCGCCTGACTTGCTGCCAATATGCGTCCGGCGCCACAGATCGCGCGTGCGCATCGTGGTCGGCTAACGGGTAATTCTTCGGCAGGTTGTTGTGCAAGGGACGTCGTCCTATCGCGTGCCCGAATTTGACATGTTCTGCGGGTCCGAATCAAGAGAGGATCGCGAGGTGCCAGCTTGATGTTGATCTGAACACTGGTCTTTCCCCGCCACGGCCGGGACCTCGAAATGTGCGAATGGATTGCTTTACCTGCGCGACGAATGGGGGAGCGTCAGAGGAATTTATTGGAGCAGGAGCGGGAATACCTCGCCTCGTTGCAGAAGCTTTGCTGACACCGCGCCGGGAAAATCTCGGATCCGAAAAATCGCGCGAAAGCGCCGCCGCAACCACATTCACCGCCCCGAGACCCGGCCGGTCCGGTCGAACAAACGAGTGGATTGCGAAAGCAGTCTTCTGAAAGATCGCAATGGGGCGGTCACTCGCCAGCTGGTCGATGCCAGCATGGCATGACGCTCGGCAAGCATCTTTGCATTGTCAATGGCAAAGGCATCTCGCTCCGACTTCAGTTTGTCGTACTCCCGGACAAAGCCGCCCTGGGTGGTGAGCTGGCCGTTGTGGGCGGCGACTAGGCTGTCGCGCTCCGAGCGCAGTCCGGCACATTCGGATGACAGTCTGTCGCGAGCTGCCACGAGTTCGTCGCGTGCAGCCGCGAGTTCGCGCTGGGCCGTCTCCATGTCCGCAACCATCGGCTCAAATGTTCGGCAAGCGTCGTTGAATTTCGTCCGCAAGTGATCGAGTCGATCGAGCAATTCCCGGCTTTCACCGATGGCGACGATATCCATCAGTGCCTCATAGGTGTCGTGAGCCAATGGAACGACTTCCGGATGATCACTGATTTTGCCGGACGAAAATCTTTCATGGCGCAACTCGGCGGTCAAAAACTCGTCTATCTTGAAGCCTGTACTCTCGGAGCGGTCGGGCCATCTTATTCCTGTTTTTTCGGCAATGAGTTCCATTTGACGTCGCCAGTCGATCAGGAGCTTCTCGTATGACAAGAAACATCGCGGCATGTGCCGTGAATGCAATTCGGCATCAAAGACGTGTCTGAGCCACAGCAGGATCGATTTCGAGAGTGCAAATTTTTCTCGCCGGTATAGCGAATGTGCGACCTCAAAAGGATTGCGCAACATTAGAACGGCGACCGGCCGGTAGTTCAACTCGGCCAGAATCGAGGTGACGAGCGGAACAAAACGGCAAATCCGCGGGTCTTTGATGAATATCAGCGGCGCGCCGTCGAATTCCTCGATGAGCAGCGCTTTTATGGTCTGACGCTGCTGTTCGGTCTTTGCAAGAAGCAATTGCGGATCGAGGCGGCGCCAATCATCCCAGCGAGAACCGACTGACGTGAGCAGTTCGTCATGGGCCGCGAAAATGCGCGGGCTCTCAAAGTAACCGCGCGGATTCCATTCGTTCGGACTTGCCAGGGTTTTTGGTCCTGCCACGCCGAGAGCACTGATGACGCCACTGACGGCCGAGGTGCCACTGCGGTGCATTCCAAGGACGAGGACGGCCCGTCCTTGCGAAGAAGATTTGTAATCCGCGGCGGGCGGTTGTGGCGCTGGTTGCCCCCGCGTGTCCTCGTGCGTTCGAATAACCCTCGAATTCTTGCCAAGTCGCGTGCATACGAACGCGGTCACCTGAAACAGCCCCGGTGGGTGCACGGCGTCGGCTCGCCAGCCGGTCTTTGCCAGCAAATCCAATATGTGCGCAGTCGTATAGGTACTCATGTTCAACGGCTGCTGCGGGTCGCCTTCGGCATATCCAGCCACTTGATCATCGATCAGCGCCGTGAAGTAGAGGCGACTGCTGCACGGGTGCAGCATGGCAAGGATGAGCTCGGTATCGGCCGGTTCTTGATGGGTGACGACCGAGAACAAGCACGCCGCATCGAATTCACCGATGCCGATATCACGCAGCGCGGCGGCATCGTAACGCTGCCCATTCGGGTTATAGAGAGCGTTGTGCATGTCGAAGTGCTCGAACCGGAATCGCTCGTCCAGGAGGTTTTCTTTCAGCCACGCAATTGGCGCGGCATTGGTATCGATCCCAAAGTAGAGACCGATCTCTATGTCCAAATTGAAGATCGTGCGCGCGAAGCGAACGCCGCAGCCAAAATCAAGCAAGCGTTTCCCGGCGAGCGATGGCCAGTCCAGGCGAGCACACATGGTCTTGAGCAATAGTCGCCCGGTCACCTCCGGCGAGAATTTCGAAATCTCGCTGCTATTGAAGTCGAAGGGCGGCGAAATCGGTCCGCAAGTTTCAAACGCACTCGGCATTCGGGAGAGTCCTGATATGGCCAAGAGCAATCATTAACGCTAGCCCGACGTCCTACGTTCGTCAAATAAGACTCCCCGACAGTCGCGAAGGGTTGACGCTGTCTCGCGGAGTAGCTTAGAACTGATCCATGTCAAGCTCGCTCGGCCACAGTGGCGAGATTCTGCCTGATGCTCTCCGCGTGCACCATGCATGTCCAGGATTTCTGTGATCGCTATCCGCGTTTCCTGGAAACGACGGAAACGGTGCCGTCGCGATCTCGCCTCAATGCACGCTGGCGTGCGATCATCGACTGGAACCGGGCCGTGCTTGCCGACCGCCGCGTTCTGGATCTGGGATGCCATGACGGCCGCTGGACCTTCGCGGCGCTCGAGGCCGGCGCCTGCCATGTCGTCGGCGTTGAGGCCCGCGTCCACCTTGCCAAAAAAGCAGCGGAGAATTTCAGCTACTATGGCGTGCCGGCCGGCGCTTATGAGATCGTCACTAGTGACGCCATGGCGACGTTGTGCGGGATGAAGATCGGCGGCATTGACGTCGTGATGTGCCTCGGATTTTTCTATCATACGTTGGAGCACATGCGGCTCCTTCTGGAAGCCAGGCGGCTCGGTGCCGAATATGTCATCATCGATACGAGCATATCGCCGGCAAAAGAGCCTATCATCGCGCTGGCTTTCGAATCCACCGCAGATCCCCGCAATGCGGTCGACTACGGATCGACCGGAAGCAACAAAGCCTTGGTCGGATCGCCGTCCAAATCGGGTCTGTTGGCCATGCTGGACTATGCCGGTTATGTGGCGGAATTTTTTGATTGGCAAAATAACGCGGTCGACGACTGGACCGACCTGCCCGACTACGCGGCGCATCTGCGCGTGACGGTGCGCGCGCAGCGGCAGAACATCGCGCCGCAAGCGGCCTGAGCGGTGCGGGTGATTGCCAAGGCGAAGTTGGTGCGGCATCTTGCCTGTCAGTGACTGCAAATAGAGCAGTGGAGTCGTGTTCTGTTGGCCTCGGCGCGCGATCTTTATGTTGACCTCCTGATCCGTAGCGTCGTCGACGGCATCTACGGCGACCCCATGCCGGGTCCATGGCGCCCGGGCAACAAATTCGATCGCGGCGCGCGCGATCCCGGCACGTTAGGTCCAACCGCGGCCCACACCATGGTCGGCGTCGATCGTCTCCGCAACCTGGCCGATCTCGTCCAGACGGCACTCGATGACAATGTGCCCGGCGACTTCATCGAAACCGGCGTGTGGCGCGGCGGGTGCTGCATCCTGATGCGCGGAATCCTGGCGGCCAATGGCGTGCGCGAGCGCAAGGTCTATGTCGCGGATTCCTTCAAGGGCGTGCCGCCGCCTAAACCCGAGCTCTATCCCGCCGATCGCGACGACACGCTGTATCGGCACGCGGAGCTTGCGGTGCCGCTCGAGACCGTCAAAGCCAATTTCGATCGCTACGGACTGCTCGACGACCAGGTTGCCTTCGTCGAGGGCTTGTTCAACGACACGCTGCCGTCGCTGAGATGCGGCCCTCTTGTGTTGATCCGGTTGGACGGCGATCTGTATGAGTCCACCGCCGTGGCGCTTGAGCATCTGCATTCAAAGCTCTCGCCCGGGGGCTTCGTCATCGTCGACGATTTCGGCATCGCGGCGGGATGCCGGCAGGCCGTGCTCGACTATCGAGCGCAGCATAAGATCGACGCCCCCATTCATCAGATCGATCGCAGCGGCGTATGGTGGCGCAAATCGTCGTAACCGAGATGCAAAACAATCTGCTGATTCTGCGCGCCAGCCCGGATTGGGCGAGCTTCGACATCGAACGCTCGCGCGACTTTCTTAAGGCGCTGCGTCTGCCCGAGGACCTCGTCATCGAATTTGCCGCGCTATGGGACAAGCGCTTCAAAGTGGACTATCGCAGCATGCGGGCGCAACTGAAGACGATTGGTCTGCGGACCTATAATGACGTGCGGCAGGCGTCGCTGCATCAGCACGAGGCGTGGGAGGTCCCGGCGCAGCACGATGGCCGGATTGCCTTTGTTGACGACGACGATTGGATGTCGCCCGGCCTGTTCGAGGATCTGCCGGCAATGCGGTTGGGCGAGGACGGCGTGCGCTGGGGCTCGTTGCGGCTCGGCCGGACTTTTACGCCGAATGGCTACGACGAACCGCTGATTCAGCGGCGCGCCCTGGATCGCACGGTTTACACGAACAATTACGCCGTGACCGTCCGGGCGCTGCGCCGGCTCGGACGCGCGGCATTCTTCGAGCATGATGCCGCGCAAAGATCGTTCGACCAGCCGGGTTTCGCCCTCGTCACATCCGACAGATATCTCTCATGCGCGGTCAAGCATCCTTGCTGCACCATGGCGGCGAACTATCTCATGTCTCTCGACAGTTTTAGGTCCGATCCGCGCCGGGAAATGGCGGATTTTATGGCGTCTGTCTACGCCACCCCCGTGCAAGGTTTGGATGAGTGGCTGAAAAAGCCGTTCACGCAATTTCGCCAGCTGATGGCCGACGCTGTGCGCTGAGACATCTCAGCGGCGTTCACTGCCCAAAGCGGTAGCCGAATGCTTCGATGTCGCGAGCATAGTGCCAGGCCACCATCTCCGCCAAGGCGGGGGTGTAATATTCGTGATAGTCGCGATGCCGGGAAAAGTTTGTGCGCGGCAGCTCGACCGGCGTGCGGCCGAGCCGGCGGCTGATTTCGTCGAAGCTTTCCTGCAAGCGCTCGTAGCGGCCGACGAAGTCGACGATGATCCGTCCGCTGTCGTCGACCAGATAGTCGATCTGATTGCGGAAAATATATTTGCGGCCGTCGCTGTCGATGATTTCGTCGCGGCAATGCAGCAGAAACTCTTCAAAGCTGCGGGCGCGCTCGAGCACGTAGCCGAAAAAGCCGTTCGGCGGCAGCGTCGGATCGACATAGTCCCTGGACTCGTCGATCATCGACCACCATGACACTAGGCGGTCCCACGGATTGCGGACGAAGGTGAATTTGAAGCAGGACTCCCAGGTCGCCTCGCCGTGGATGTCGCGTAGCTCGCGCGCAAAAAAGTGCTTGTAGGGATCGAAGATGTCGGCGCCGAGCGCCGTACGCACCGAATTCCCTCCGGTTTTCTGCACGTGCACGAAAATCCAGGGCGGCTTCGCGGCGTTCATGCTAGCGGTCCTGCACGACTTCCTTGATCCCGACCGGTGCCGCGAATGTGCGGCAATAGCTGTCAAATTCCTCGCGGGCGGCATTGAGCTGATTGAGCAGTCGCTTGCTCTCACCTTGCGCACAGATGTTGGTCAGAATCCGGTAGGTATGGCGGCCCAATTCCGAGACTTGCGGATGGTCCCTGGTCTCGTCCCATGTTGCGCGCTCATGATACAGATCGCGCGTCAAGAATTGATCGATCTCGGCGCTGGAGCGATCGGACCGGTTGGGCCATACGATGCCGGTTTGCTCGGCGATGCGGTCGACATGGCGGCGCCAGTCCTGCAGCAATCCATCGAAGGATAGAAAGTAGCGTCGCAGGCTGCGCGAATAATACTCGGCGTCGAGGACGTGCCTGAGCCACAGCATGATCGATTTCGGCACGTCGAAATTATCGCGCTGCTTGAGCGAGAGCGCCACCTCCAGAGGATTACGCACCGGCAGAACCGCAACGGGTCTTACGTCCAGGTCGTCCATGATCGACAACGTGTAAGGAACAAACCGGCAAATTCGGGGGTCCTTGAGAACGATCAGCGGCTCGTCGCCGAACTCCTCGGCGATGACCGTCCTGATCCGCTTGAAATGCGGCGCGGCCGCCTCCGAGTTTGCCCATTGCAAATCGAATTTGCGCCAGTCGTGCCAGCAGGAGCCGGCCGCCTCCAAGAATTCATTATGAGCTTGCGCGAGCCCAAGCGCCTCGAACAGGCCCTTTTGATTGCAGGGATGCGGCCCCATCAGAGTCTTTTTCGGCGCCGCCGCACCCAGTGCGCAGAGCGCGCCGGCCAAAGCGGAAGTGCCGCTCCGGTGCATGCCAAGCACCATGACGGCCCGTCGATTGCGCGCCGCAGCTGGACTGCGACGCCCGGAACGTATGCCGGGCCTTGCCGACTCGGCGCGGCGCAATTGCAGCGCCAACAGACCGGTCCTCGCCTCGGCGAATTTGGCATCCCGGTGCAGAGCGGCGCGAAATTCCGCCTCTGCCTCCGCCACCTCGCCCAACAGCACGTACGCCTTGGCGCGCGCCAGATGAAAACCGGCCCGCTGGTCCTCAGAGGGTTCGCCCGCGTCGCGCAGCCAGGCGCCGGCAATCGCCAGCAGGCGTTGCGGCGCCGCTTCGTCGGGCGCGCGTGTGCGCGCCATGCGGGCGACGGCGGCGGCAGCCTGAAAACGGCGGTGACGGAATTCGCTCTCGGCAAGATCGACCAGCTCGGCACAGACCGAATCGGCCGGCCGCGGCGAACGCTCGGTCTGCCAGAGGTCCCGGTCGAACGACGGCCCCAAGGGCAGGCCGCGAACCGGCTCGACAATGGAGCGCGCCAGGTGGGGCAATACCGCGTCCGGCAGCGATCCAATATAGGTGCGGTTGGTCGGCGAGGGGGCGCGCAAGGGCCGTTTGCGGATGGCGTGATATTGCGCCGCCCATTTGTCGAGGCTGCTCGCCAGGCTGCGATAACTTTGATTGTTTGCTATTCCGCCATGGACCTGATGAAAGGTGGCCTCGCCCAACAGGACGACCAATTCGCTGTCCGGCAGCTCCAGGGCCCGTGCCAGCGTATCGGAATTGACATAGCCGCCACCCGGCGCGTCGAAGCGTTCGTCGACGCCGCCGAGCAGATCCCAGGATTCGTGGCTCATGAAAAGTGCGTTGGTTTCGTCGATTTGCGAGAACCAGCCGTCGACCGAACCTTCATCGAACGCGCCGATTTCGAACAGGCGATAACCGTCTCCCGGCCAACCGATCGAGGCCAGCATCTCGTCTTCGCGTTGTTGATTGTAACCGGCTTCCATCGACCAGCGCTGCAGGTCGCGGCCCAGGTACCAGCCGAGCGTGACCGCCGCCGCACGCGGATAAAGCTCGACGCCGCTACGGGCGAAATGAAGGAGGCCCGGCGTGGCGATGCGAGCGCCATCGATCATGACGCCGACGATTTCGCCGCGTGCCTCGGCCAGCCCGCGATTGATCGCCCGCACCGGCGACGGCCGTGCGGGATCGAGACGGAGCAGACGAAAGTTACCGGTCAAACCATCAATCACCTTCGCATCGAAGGGCGGCGTTGAACCGTTGTCGACGACGATGATCTCGTAGTCCTCGGCGCCGATATGACGCTGATAGGCTGCCGAGAGCGAATACAGCGTGCGCGGCGCTTCCCGCGCCATATTGTACACCACGACAACGACCGAGAGATGGGGCTTTTGGCGACGCATTCATCGCACCCTAAAGCGCAACGGAAAAACCACGCGCGATGTAGTGATCGGCGAGCCGGAAGCGGTCTTTCGGCAGGTCGGCCGGCCCGCGCCACACCACCGCAAAACGCCGGTTGATTTCAACCTTATCGATGACGCCGGAAGCGTGCCCGCAGACGAGCATCAGCTCGGTGAGCAGGGGCGACATCAGCGGCACGTCGGCCCAGGCATCCGGCGGCCAATTTTGGGCATGGCCCCATGCCCAATCCTCGATCAGGAAGGCGCCGCCGGATCGCAGAAACGGAAATACGGTTTCGAAGGCGGCCTTGGTCGCGGCATATTGATGCGAGGCATCGTCGATGGCGGCATCGATCAGTCCGCCGCCAAAATCGCTTTCGATTGCGGCGCGCATGCGGTCGCGATCGACCTGTGAGACGCCCAAATGGAGGCGCACGGCATTGGCGAGCCCGTTGCGTTCAAGATAGCGCGCAAAAAAGGGCACCTCCGGGGAAATATCGAAAGCGACGAGCCGGTCCGGAGCGTATTTGTGATGCCAGTATGCGGTGCTGCCGCCGTCGTGGATGCCGATCTCGATCATAAATTTGGGACGCACGCGATCAAGCGTCTCATCCATTGCGGCGACGAAGGCCGCATCTTTATGGACGTAAATAACAGCGTCGGTGCTCGGGGGTGGTCTATGAATGCCGGGGAAAAATCGCAGTTCGATGTCCCTGACGCGCAGGGTCTCTGTTGGCGGTACATCGGACGAGCACGTTTTTGGGGTGACCATTGCGCTAGCGCACCACGGCCGCGGTGAAAAGTCTAGCCGCATTTGCCGGTGCCGCCTTAAGCCGAGGCGAGCAATGATCATGGCGCCGCGCAACGGTTTGCCACAGGTTGCGTCGGCGCCGCAATGCGGCTACCACCCTCCTCAGTTCGCTGGAATAGGCCCGGCTTGCCGCCATAAGTTGACGGAGACACCGTGAAACGGAAGATTCTGATTATGGGTTTGCCGGGAGCCGGCAAGACGACGCTGGCGAATACGCTTGCCCCGCTCGTCAACGCAGTCGTCTTCAATGCCGATGCGGTACGCGCCAATCTGTCCCGCGACCTCGGCTTCACCCACGAAGACCGCATCGAGCACGCCCGCCGCATGGGCTGGATGTGCGACCGCGTCGTCGAGGCCGGCGGCACCGTGATCGCCGATTTCATCTGCCCGACCGAGCAGACCCGCGCCGTATTCGGCGAGGCGTTTACGATCTGGCTCGACCGCATCGATGCCGGCCGCTTCGCCGACACCAACCGGATGTTCGTTGCGCCGGAAAAATTCGATCTGCGCGTCGGCCCGGACGGCACGGCGCAATATTGGGCCGAGCAGGCGCTGGCGCTGTT
>Ga0210405_10003658_pt1 | contig 14913 bp, 10 predicted proteins | sample IncBWH11MmetaG_FD_155492 | JGI IMG/M metagenome (GOLD analysis project Ga0210405, IMG submission 155492) | Forest soil microbial communities from Barre Woods Harvard Forest LTER site, Petersham, Massachusetts, United States - Inc-BW-H-11-M | ecosystem: Environmental > Terrestrial > Soil >... | reverse complement strand
ACCAGTAAGAATCCCGCGAAGGCAGACGCACGCTCTATTCACCCTTTTGGCACCTCTGTGCGAAGGCGCGACACTGCATCTGACGTAATCGAAATCCAGTTCGACAAGCACTCAAAGCCGAGTTTCATCATCAATTTCCGACGAGACCCACCTGAACTCATCAAAGAAGGGCAGTTCGTCGGGGCGCGCAACGCAAGACTGCCTAAACTCACAAAGTTCGGAGCTGAGAGATTTAGGTGGGCCGAATCTTTCCGCCTGACCCCACGACCGAAGTCCGCTAGCTGGTTTACGATGCGGACATTCTTTGGTTTTCGCTCGCCGAAAATATGCAGCAAGGAGGTCATAGACCGGTTGATGAACCTGTTTCCCCAGGTCGAGGCTTGGTTTAAGGATGGAAACATCGGCGAACACGTCCAAGCCCTGCCGATGCTTTTGCCGCTGCCCGAAGCGCGACATGAACAAATAGTTTCGCCTGGCCACCTTCCTCACAAGTAGACAGCCGACTTACTTTTTTCGGCCCTTCTTGCCTGTGTCGGACGACTGACGCCTGACGCCGGGCTGGCTTTTGCGGATGACGGAAGACTGACGACTCACGGCTCTTTTCAGCGAGGCCATCTCTACCGCGGCCAGCGCGGCCTCGAATCCCTTGTTCCCCAGCTTCAGTCCAGCGCGGTCAATCGCTTGCTCCAGAGTGTCGCACGTCAAAACACCGAAGGCATGCGGGACTCCCGTCTCCTGCGCGGACTGCCCAATCCCGCGAGTAACTTCGTTGACGATGACATCGTAGTGCGCCGTATCCCCACGCAGCAGGCACCCAATACAAATGATCGCATCATACTTTCCCCTCAAAGCCAGCGTCCTCGCGGCTGAGGGAATCTCAAATGCTCCGGGCACGCGAACTACAGCGATATCCTTTTTCAAAGCTCCCGTCCGCAGAAGCCCATCACAAGCACTCAACAAAAGCCGCTCAGTGATAAACGAATTGAATCGCGAAACCACAATGGCGAAGCGTCTCCCGGACGCGTCAAGCTTGCCTTCTAAGGCGCCAAGTGAGTCCGGCACCGATTCAATCTTCAGTATGTCTTTCTTTGCAGCGATGTGAGTGTCCCCTGTATTGATCGCGACCTATGTAATGGCCGCCATCCTGAGCCCGACATTCAGCGGCGAGGGCAGTTCGTCGGCGCCCACCGATGCATAGATCCTTCGCGGCAAAAAACGCCGCTCAGGATGACAATGGTATTGCATACGTTTGATAACGCTTACTTACCCTTGAAAACTGGCGCGCGCTTTTCGAGAAATGCCTTTGTTCCTTCAGTCTTATCCTCAGTCGCGCAAGCCACGCCGAACAAGACTGCTTCGAGATAGAGACCTTCACTGAGGGTCATCTCCATACCTTTGTTCACGGCCTCCATCGCGTACTGCACCGCGAGCGGAGCGTTGGCGATGATTTTCGCCGCGACCGCTTCGGCGCGCGGAATCAACTCCGCCGCCGGCATCACCTCATTCACCAGCCCCATGCGATGCGCTTCCTGCGCTGTGATCATCTCTCCGGCGAGTACCATCTGCATTGCGATACCCTTGCCCACGAGGCGCGGCAGGCGCTGGGTTCCGCCGTACCCCGGAATAATCCCCAGCTTCACCTCAGGCTGGCCCAGCTTCGCGTTCTCGCTGGCGAGTCGCACGGTGCAAGCCATCGCGATCTCGCATCCGCCGCCGAGCGCAAAGCCGTTGATGCAGGCGATCACGGGCTTACCGAGGTTCTCAATCAGATTCAGGACATTCTGACCGCGATGCGTGTATTCCTTCCCGGTAACCGCATCGTGCTTGGATAGCTCGCCAATGTCGGCGCCGGCAATAAATGCCTTCTCGCCGGACCCGGTGAAGATGACGACGCGAATCGCGGTGTCGTTCTTGATGTCATGAAACGCTGACCGCAGTTCTTCCATAGTGGCCATGTTGAGCGCGTTCAGCACTTTCGGCCGGTTGACGGTGACGTAGGCGATCGACGCTTTCTTTTCGAGAATGATGTTTTCGAAGTTCATAAAATTCCAATCTGCCACGGATTCGCGCGGATCAACGCGGATCATTCAAAATTTGTCATCCTGAGCGGGGCAAATCGATTCGCGAAGCGGATTGATTTGCGCAGTCGAAGGATCCCGGTCAGCCTCACTGACCGACGACTTCCACCATGAGTTCTCTCCAAGCAGCCGTAGTGAAAATGCTTTTCAGGTCCGTCGTCACGCATAGCTGAAAGGGATCCTTCGACTGCGTGAGGCTATCGCTTCGCGAAAGCCTCACTTCGCTCAGGATGACAGAACTTTATAACTTAATCGCCTTTGGCTTCTCCGGATCTGAGTAATCATAAAACCCTTTGCCGGTTTTCCGCCCGTACCAGCCTGCCATTACCATCCGCTTCAACAGTGGAGGCGACGCGAAGCGGCGCTCCTTGAACTCGTCGTACATCACATGCGTGATGTAGTACGTCGTGTCGAGCCCGACAAAATCCAGCAGCGTGAACGGCCCCATCGGATAGCCGCAGCCCAGTTTCATGGCGTTATCGATATCTTCAATCGACCCCACGCCTTCTTCATACGCCCGGATTGCATCGAGCAAATACGGCACCAGCAGCCGGTTTACGATGAATCCGGTCTTATCTGATGTCCGCACCGGGACTTTGCCCAGTTTCTTCGCGAACACGTAGGCGGACTCGTAAACTTCGTCAGCGGTAGCAATGGTGCGAACGACCTCGACCAACTTCATCAACGGCACCGGATTGAAAAAGTGGAGTCCGATGAACCGTTCCGGACGTTTCACCGCAGTCAGAAGCTCGGTCACGGAAATCGAAGACGTATTCGAGGCAAAGATCGCGTCCTTCTTTACGATGGCGTCAATCGACGCATACATCTTCTTCTTCTCTTCCACGTTCTCGATGATCGCCTCGATGACGATATCGCAATCGGCTAGGTCGGACTTGCTGGTCGTGCCCTTAAGCCGCGCACGGATGGCATGCTTCTGCTCAGAAGTGATCCCGCCCTTCTCGACGGGTCGCTCGGCAAACTTGGCGAGCGATTTCTCAATCCCGGCAAAGCCCTTGTCGAGGAACTTCTGCTCGACTTCCAGCACCGTGATGTCGAATCCCGCCGTAGCACATACTTGGGCGATGCCAGAACCCATCAGGCCACAACCGAGAACTCCAACTTTCTTGATTTCCATAATTGCTTCCTCGAAAAATTCACCCTGTCATCCTGAGAAAAGCAAAGGACCTATGCACTCTTTTCTGCGACAGCAAACTGCGTAGATCCTTCGCGGCAAAAAGCGCCGCTCAGGATGACAACGCTTAAATAGGTCCGCAGAAAATCCGTGTTCATCCGTGACAAGAAGTTAATCGCACTTGCGCAGTGCTGCCCGACCAATCTGGCAAGAACAATCGGGCTTCACCAACTTAACTCCACCAACGAAACGCTCTCACCCGGCATGGAAGAATCCAAACGGACCGTGCCGTCTTTGCTATCTACCCACCGAGGCGATTCCAACAGTTGCAACTGCCCCGCTGCTTTCAACGACTGAGATTGCTCTGCAGTGGGCGATTGCGGAGACCCCATCGCCTTCCACACTGTATAGGAATTGCTGTGGTTCTGGTCAATGCGATAGTGCTTCACCAGAATTCTTGCTGCACTGGTCGGCAATCCCGCGAAGTTCAGTTGCACAGGCAATTCCGCGGCCGACGCCTCGTCATCCTGATAGTTCCACAGCAACACGGTGACTTCATGATCGCCACGAGCCGCCAGACCGTCGACGTCCGCCTTTGAGCGAACTCCAGACGTTAGCATCTCGTCGAGATTCACCGCCGCGCTGCTCCTGACTTCGACGCGCTCTCCCGACATCAATCCCAGCATCCGAAACAGATTCAAGATCGGTTTGTCGATCCCGTTCGTGGCCAGAGTCCGATATCCTAGAAAGTATGGCTGGTCTTCAAACTCAAACGCCCAAGTGAGAATTCCTGTGAGGTTGGTCTTCTGGCGCGCGTTCAGATCCAGCATCTCTCGGATCGCAACAGCCGTATGCGCCGGATACAGCGTGCCGTTTCGATATGCGTTTTGCGGATGATCCTTCGCCGAACAAGCGGCACAGCCCTCCGGGTCCGATTCGCTCAGGATCACCGGCAGCTGCGCAAACTGCGGAAATGACGAAACCATCTTCAGCCCTTCATCCACGTCGCGCAGTTGATGAGCGAGTCCCATCTGCACATGTCCATCTTTTACTTCAGGGGAGCCCTTCGCATGGAAGCTTATGTAGTCGAGCGGAGTCCCCGTCTTTCCGTTTGCATAGTTCGTGCCGGTGGCACAGTGCCGCAGAAATTGCCGGAGGAACTCGACCGCCTTGGCAGCCCCGGGTCCGGTCGTCGCCGGGCCTCCCACCTTCGCCTCCGGCAATGCGCGCCGCACGGCGTCAACCGCGTAGTCAAACAGCTTGTCGTATTCTTCGGGAGTTCCGTGCCAGTAGCCGATGTCCGGCTCGTTCCAGACTTCCCAATTCCACCCGGCGACTTCGCTTTTTCCGTAGCGAGCGACGCAGTGCAGCGCCAGCTGATAGACCAACTCACCCCACTTGACAAAATCCTTCGGAGGATAGGTCCAGCCCACGAAAAGTTCGCTCTTGGGCCAGTGATGGCGATACGGATCCGGATGCGTGGAAAGAGCTTGAGGCATGAAGCCGATTTCGACAAAAGGCTTCGCGCCAGAATGAAGATAGGTATCGAGGATTTTGTCGACGATCGTCCAATCGTAGACCGGATGCCCGGTGGAGTCTTCGGTGTACGCGTTGGTTGATCCCCATTTCAGCGCGGGCGTGCCGTCTCCGGTTGTGAGCAGATTGTGAGTTCGAATTTGGACGCGAGCAGGATTAGTCGCGGACAATTCCGCAAGCAACTCCCGCCCGTGCGGTGCGTAGGTATAGTTCGGCTCGTCGTAGCCAAAGTAGTTCCACAGGGGATTCAGCCGACCAAGGCTTCGCCCGACGTCGACCCGGACTACGACCGGAGTCTGCGCGCAGAGATGTTGAATCAGAAGGACGATGAAAGACGCGAAGGTTGCGACCCGCAGATATTGTCGCCGATTCATATTCGCGATTCGCGCGCACCCGATCCTGCAGAGGAAGGGAACCTAGCTCATATTCTCCACCACCATCGCAATTCCCTGGCCGCCGCCAATGCAAGCCGTCGCGAGACCATATTTCTTCTTGCGCCTACGGAGTTCGTACAGCAGCGTGATCACCAGGCGCGTCCCGGTCGCACCCAGCGGGTGACCCAGCGCGATCGCTCCACCGTTGACGTTCACCTTTTCGCGATCCAGCCCGAGTTCCTTCTCGACCGCCAGATACTGCGCCGCGAATGCCTCATTTACTTCGATCAAATCAATGTAATCCAGCGACAGCCCCGCCTTCTGGAGGGCAATCTTCGTGGCCGGCACCGGACCCCGCCCCATTACCTTCGGCTCTACGCCCGCAATGCCCCAGCCGACAATCCGGCCGAGCGGCTCCATGTTGCGCTTGCGGACTTCATCGAGCGACATCACAACAACCGCCGCCGCACCGTCGACGATACCGCTAGCGTTTCCAGCGGTCACGGTCCCGTTCTTGCCGAACGCCGGCTTGAGTTTGGCCAGCCCTTCCATTGTTGTCTGCGGACGCCGGTGGTCATCCTCAGTGAGCGACTCTCCTGTCGGCTCGCCCTTATGATTTCGCAGCGGCACCGGAACGAGTTCTTCCTGAATGCGTCCGGCTTTGTAAGCATCATCCGCGCACTTTTGCGAACGCAGGGAGAACTCATCCTGCAACTCGCGCGTGATTCCTTGCTGCGAGCCATACAGTTCGGCGGTGTTAGCCATATATGACCCGCAATAGGAATCGAGCAGGGCCACCATCAAAGAATCTTCCAGCTTGCCCCCCGGCGCCAGCGTGAAGCCGTCGCGCCCGCGGATTACAAACGGCGCCTGCGACATGGCCTCCATCCCGCCGGCGAGCACGATCTTCGCCTCATCGGTCTGGATCATCTGCGCGGCACTCACGATCGACTGCATGCCCGAGCCGCACAGGCGGTTCACTGTCAACGCTGGAGTTTCGACCGGAATGCCTGCTCGCAAGCCTACGTGCCGCGCTCCGTACAGCGCGTCGCCTGAAGTCTGCTGCGCGTTGCCGAATACCACATGATCGAACTCTTTCGGATCGATGCCCGAGCGCTCGATCGCGCCTTTTCCCGCAGCTGCGCCCAATTCCTGCGCCGTGAAATCTTTCAACTTTCCGCAATACCGCCCAAAAGGCGTGCGCGCTCCACTGACGATCGCAATGTCACCGGCTTTTAACATGATGAATGACTCGCAGAACCCCAACCAGACACGGCCAGAGTGCATTATCCAAACTTGTTAGTCTAGCAGTGGGAAGAAGAATTCACCACAAAGGCACGGAGAGAGGAACGAGGAAGAAAGGAAGGAAGGTCTAAGGATTGAAGTCAGCTGTTCTACGCGACCGCACCCGCGGCCAGCACCGTCGGCCCGAGTGCAACCACATGACCCAGTCCCTGGCTCATGGCCTGACCCAGTGCGTGCTCCACGCGGTTGATAACCTCAGTGACCACGTCGATGGGATCAAATTCGGTGCGGACTACCGCCTCCGCCAGTCCCGCTGAGAATAGAGCTGTGGCTCCCTGCTCAGCTCCATCCTTGGCGCTCCAACGCAGATTCGCCACGATTTTGCGCAGCTTCTCGATCGCGAGCATGGCTTCTTTTTCAGCCGTCTCGCCCAGGAGGATTGCAATCGTGGTCGTATCGTAGCGGAAGGCCAGATCGTTCGATCGGATATTGGCGGCAAACATCTGACCCGCGCGTTCCATCAAAGTTTGTACCTCAACGTCGCCGTGTTCCTTGACCATGGCGCCGCTTTTGCCAAACTGCAGCAAGACGACAGTCAGGGGTGTCGAATTCTGAACGGCGCGCTTGCTCTCCGCCATCAGTAAATCCAGATACGAAGCCCGCTTCAGCAGGCCGGACTTCTCATCGGTCACCGAAAGATTCTTCACCAGACGCCGCAGACCTGCATTGTTCAGCGCGATCACCATCTGGTCGGCCAGCGTTTTCAGCACTACCGTGTCCGACTGTTGCCATGACCGTGGTCGATTGTGCATCAACACCAGGATTCCGGCTCTTTCTTCCCCGTCCATTAGCGGAATGGAGAGGATCGTCGCCGCGGCACCGATCTCGGCGAGGACCTTCTTGGCGCTCTGTAACAGGCTCGATCTGGCCGGATCCTGAATCTCCAACGGATCGTGTTCGTGCGCTGCGGAGTGCAGACATGTGACCAACTCGCCGATGGCGGCAGGGCTCATACGCTTCGTCCCCTCAGCGCAAAACTCATCCATTGCGGTCGGGGGCATTCCCGCTTTTCCCATCACTGCGATGCAGCGCGTAGCTTCCCACTGCATTCCGATTTCCTTAACAGCCGTACTGAGGACCGCTGGAGCCGTGCTCTGGTGATAGAGCTTCCGCGTGATCTCGGCGACCCGGGTAAACGTCCGCACGTCGGCGGCGGAGTCAGGCGCTGGATCCGCAGGTACAGCGATGGAGGTCGCAACCGGCGCCGATGGCGTCGCAGCCGGAGGCAAAGGAGCCGTTCCCGCATACCGCGGCGTCACGCCCGCCGACATATATAGCCGCTGCAGATCTTCGTTCCGCTCTTCCTCGCGGGGAAACAGTTCCTGAATTCTCTGCAGCCGCTCGACCGCTTTGTTGCGCATCCCGTACTGCACCAGGATCTCGGCTTGCAGCATCAGATCCTGCAAAGTGGACGCTCCCAGCGTCCGTTCGTCCACCTGCACCGGCTCTTCGGGAGCCTTCGCGGCCGAACTGAATCGGGAAGCGATGACTCGGAAGCGGGCATCTTCGACCTTGCCCTTGATCATGTCGAGACGCTTCAGATGTCCGGGCTCATAAGGATCGACTTCCGCTGCCCGGTCGAGGCACTCCGCCGCTTTCGCGAACTCTGCTGTGCTGCAATATAGATCGAACAACTTCAGCAACGTGCTGCAGTAGTCGCTCTCACGGTTTGACGAGTTGTAGAGTTCGCTGAGGAACTCAAGCATCTGCGACGAGGGCTTGCGCGTCGAGGTGATGTCTTCCATGATCGCGGTGAACTGCCGCCGCTCGCCGCGACGCCTCTGGAACTGCTCCAGCTTGCGGGCCAAGGCCACCGCCTCATCTTCCTGCCCGCCGTCCAGAAAACTTCCAATCAATCCGATAACCTGCTGCACGCGCGCAGGATTCTGCTCAAACAAAGTCCATACCAGCGGCTCCGCCTCGGAAAACCTTCCCGCTGCGACCAGAGAATCGGCATAAGCTTCACGGAATTCCTGCGGTACTGGCCCGGCACTGATCTGGGGTTCCAGAATAAAGATTGCTGCTCCCACCTGGCCTTTCACCAACAGACTTTTCGCGTAGGCCAGTGCGATGGATTGATCCGATGCATCTTCCTGATAGGCCCGCTCATACCACTGTGCCGGATCGCCACCTTCCGCCGCAGCGGCGAGGGCTAATCGCTGGAACGATGAGGCGGCTACTTTGCGACTTCCCAGCTCAGAAGCCAGCTCTGCGACTCGCAGCAGATTGGCCTGCGACGGCTCGATCGCCACGATGCGATCCAGAACCTCCGCGGCCTCCTGTTTTTTCCCTAACTTCGTCAGATCGAGCAGCGCCGCTTCGTAGGTGCCCACGGCCAGCTTCTTGTTCGATCCCTCCAGCAACTGCCCAAAGCGAAACTTCTGTTGCCACGTCGGACTGCCGTGCCGCGCCAGCTTCTTATAAGTCAGGCTCGCCCGCGTCGCATCTCCGGCCGTAACTTGCCGCTCAAACAATTCCCCCAGTAGTTTCACGGCCTCGGCGTTTCGGCTTAGGGACAGACACAAGTCCGCCGTGAGTTGCCGCACTACGTCGTTTTCGTGATCGTCTTTGAGGACCAGCAGGTATTCTTCGAGGGCTTCAGCGGTCTTGCCTTTTTGCAGGAGTTTTTCCGCGCGCTCAATGCGCTTGCCGACCTCGGCTCGGTCCAGTCGTCTTGTGATCTCAGGCATGCGGAATCGGGCGGAGTAAACCCTGCTCCGATTCTAGGAGTGCCCTCTAACCCCAGCAATGCGGTAACGCCAGGGCGCGATTACGAAGGTCACCCCCGGTTTAAGCACTGGAGGCTAAAGTGAAGCGCGGTTCGGCGACTCCCGGAAGCCCACGATGAGTCGCACCTGCAGTCCAGGCGGCTGTCACAAGGCCGAATAGTTGGGCGGAGCGCTGGGGCTTACTGTACGCTCACGCTCGTCTCGTAGGTTTTGCCTGGTTGGACTTCGATCTTCTGGGCATGCTCGAGACGGTTCTTCAGCAGGGACAGATTCGCCCATTCGAGGTCCCAACCATCGTCGATCGCCAGCATCCGGTAACGCCCGGGCAGGACGTCGCGCAGCGTAAATGTTCCATCGCTGTCGGTTTGATCGCGCCGGAACTTCGGTAGATTGATCTCCGCAGCCTCAGGGACCAACAGGATCATCGCCCCCGCAACGGGGTTATCATCCTCGCGGGCGGTGCCATTAATTTTCGCCAACGTGTTGGACAGCGATATTTCCAGTTCGACCGGCTTTCCGCCGGTAATCTGTACTGTTTGTCCTACCACCTGAGCACCTTTCGCCTTCAGGCTCGACACGATGGAGTTCTCGCCGGTGATCGCGTACACCGAATACGTGCCTGGGGTCAGGAAGTCGGCATCGAATTGGATCTGCCCCCGCTCGCCAATCTGCGATTGCAGCACTTCGTCCGTCCGGCTGTTCCAGAGCCTTACGATGCCCTGTCGCGGCCATCCCCCACCTTCCATCTGAACTTCGCCGTGAATCGATGCCACTGAGGACGTACTGTCAGGATCCACTTCGGCATCCGCCGTCAGATTAAGCAGCATCGCGCGCTTCGCCCGACTGCTGGGGTCGGCAGATACAATGTCCAGCACGTATCGTCCCGGCGCCACGCCCCGAATCTCCTGCGAATCGTCCAGCTGTACTTGTCTCTGCCAGACCTGATTGATCTCCGTGCCAAAGACCTTCTGCTGCAGGGTCGCCCCTGCGAACTTCTGCGGCTCGACATTGACCTGGTTCACACGCACACGCAGCGCGGGCTCGGGATTCAAAGTGAAATCCGCGGTGAAGTCCTCACCCTCATTCAGAGCAATCTGGGACGCCGAGTCCGGATCGGTGACACCCGGGTAGAAAGTCGTCGGAAACGCCAGATCGAATTCTGATTTTTGGGAGAGTGCAGAATTGCCTGCGGCATCCCCTGACTGAAGCAGGCCACTGAACCACGGAGACGCGGAAACCACCAGGTAATAGCAGCCCGGCTCCAAATGGGCCAGGCGATAACGGCCGCGATCGTCCGACACCGTTTGCTCGGCAAGAGAGGTTTGCCTTAATCCGAAGCTTGCGTCCGTGCGGAACAGGTAGATAGTCGCGCCCTGAACCGGTTCGTGCGCGTCATCCTCGATCACACCGAGGACGCGAGCATCGGGCCGCAACCGGAACACCACATTCCGCGTGTTCAGACCAGATCCCACGACGATCGCACTGGCGTACATTCCGTGTTGTTCGAAGCCTTGTCTCCTAAACCCGTTCGCCTGGCCGCCCAGCAGATACTTCCCCGGATCGGCAACCATAAACGTGAATGCCCCATCGTCTGCAGTGAGCAGCTTCTGTTGTGTCGCTTCAAGATTCTCAGCCTTTCCGAACCAGACCTCAGCGCCCGCCAGAGGGTGCCCGTTTACCGCATTCACGACCTTGCCAGAGACGCGAAACTTCGTGGGGACGTTTTGGGCACAAAGGTGGGATGCGACAGCACCCAGCAGCACAAGCGGAAGCAAGCGTCGTGACATGGACACTACCTTTTCACCGAAGTAAGACCAAGGTTGACCGTGACTGTCGTCCGGGGCCGCACGGTGACGTGCTCGGCATCCGAAAGGTACGGATTCAAAATCTCGGGATCGGCGTATTCCAGCTGATCGCCCCCGTCCAAGGCGACAATCTCATAATCTCCTGGCGGAATGCCGGGAATAGCGAAATAGCCCTGAATCGGTCTCGCAGCGTGGACGATGTTTCTCGTGCCATGCGGTTGCACCAGCAACACCAGCACTCGATTCGGATTCCCCGCCGGTGTGACCGTTCCGCTCACCGTTCCCGCGCCGTCGCGCAGCGTCACCTCGATCGGCTCGGGTTGTTCGCCCTCACTGAGTCTGAGATCGTCACTGAGAAGATCGACGTTCCCGCTCTGTGCAGATTTCACCCACCATTCTCCGTTCGTGTTGATCTCCAGCCTGTAAGTTCCCGGCGCGACATTCGGAATCCCGCCGGCTTGCCCTCGCCAGAAATTGGTCCCCCGCCGCGACTGCGACAACGGCACAAGCTGCAAGATCAGTCCTGGAATGATTCCCTGGATCGGCGCTTTCCTTTCCGACCCTCCTGCGCCTTGTTCTTTCTCGAGTTCGACAGGAATGGTCGTTGCCGCATGCAGCGGGACGTGCAGGTCAGCTTCGTCAGAGCGGATCACGACTGCCGCTCCGGGCGTTGTCAATTCGACCCCACCGCCCATTGTTCCACCAACGCTATAGGCACCGGCAGGCACCTTCAGCTGGAAGTTTCCACCCTGCAAGGCCGCAGTTTGGGTGAAGTCGGAGTCGTCCCCAGCTTTCCTCGAAAACGTCAGCCCCGTAACCTCATTCGACGGGCCCGACAAGGTGCCGGAAACTTGGTACATAAGTTCAGGGGACAGGGTGAAGTTTGCCTCCACGTCCTGACCCGGAGCGATTTCGATTGGTGTCGCGGACACCAGATCAGGAACGCCGGGAAAGAAAACCTTGGCAAAAATCTGTTCCCGCGCGTTTGGAACACCCTTCTGGCTCAGCGTCGTCACCGTACTCTGATCGACTGCGACATAGTACGTCCCAGCCTGCAGCCCGACGACTCGAAATTCCCCGTCTTCGTTCGTCAGCGCCTGGTTCGGTTGATCAGTCCAGATCAGCCGACCTGCCACATTCTGCTTCGCGAGGATGCGGATCTGAAATCCTTCGAGCGGCTGCTCATCTTTCGTGGTGACGCGCCCGCTGATGACACCCCACGGTGTCAGCTTTAGAACTACAGCCGGAGCATCCTTGCCAACTCGTGCAGATGATGGGTGCGACCCTTCATCCTCGGAGAAACCCGGTTTCATCGCCTTCAGGAAAACATTGCCCTCGGCCAGCCCCTCCACCACAAAGTGCCCGCCGGCGTCGGTGAGTGCGACACTTCCGTTCTGGCCGGAAACCTGGACTGCCGCGCGCCGCACCGGCTCTCCAGTGATGGCATTGATCACGGTGCCTGACAGACTGTAAGAGTTTCCGTCGGGTTTGGAGTTTGCGGCTCCATCCGGCGTTATCGGTGACTGGGCGTCAGTTTCTTGCGCAAGGCCCGACACCGCAAGCAGATGCACAGCCAGCGCCAGGATGCCGAGTCGGAGAAAACAGCCACTCGCCCTCATCTTCGGTCTCATCCCCTGCTCGAAATCGCTCACCACTCAATTTTGACAGACCCCAACGGAGTCACCCAAGTTCCCAAGGTCACGGGTTTGGGGCCGGCATGCCGGACGGCCGTCGCGGAACGTCCACCCGCCCTGTACACCCCAGATGCCGACTCCTTCGTAACAGTTACCTGTCAGTGCCATCTCCACAGCGTTTCTCATTTATCTGAAACCTGCACGCAATAACGCGTGAACCATCCGCCGAGCCAGACAAGAAGTCCGACTTCGGCATACGGACATTGAGTCGTGCCAGAACACTCATGCTATGTTGCTGCATGCCGACGGAGTCCTGCGCTCCTCCGCAATTCCACGAAGAAGGGCTCCGCCGCCAACTCTCCGCCGCGCAGATGGCCATGGTCGCCGTCGGCGGCTCGATCGGTACCGGACTGCTTCTCGGGTCCGGCGCGGCCATGGAGATTGCTGGTCCCGCCGCCATCCTCAGCTTTCTCGCAGCCGCTTTTGTCAACTGGACAGTGGCCATGGCGCTGGGCGAACTCGCCTGCGCCCATCCCGCGGCCGGATCGTTCGGCGTTTATGGCGAGCTCTACCTGAACTCGTTCGCCGGATTTATTGCTCGCGCCGGCTACTGGGTCGGCCTCGCCCTCGCGATAGGCACGGAAATGATTGCCGCCGCAACCTACATGTCCGTTTGGTTCGCGCGCGTGCCAGCTTATGTGTGGATCGTCGTCTTCGGCGCGCTCTTGCTTGTGATCAACCTTAGGAGTGTCGGTTCCTATGGGAGAGTAGAGTTCTGGCTCTCGATGATTAAGCTGGCGACGATCATAGCCTTCATCCTGATCGGGGCTGCGCTGCTCACGAGCGGACGCGCCGTGCCGCAATACAATGCTCAAGGCGGATTCTTCCCGGCCGGTTTTTGGGCGCCCGTAGTCGCCCTGACTTACGCGATCTATAGCTTTGGTGGGGTCGAGATGGTTGCGGTCACGACCGGCGAGTCGCGCGCGACGAAAGATATTCCGCGCGCTGTCTGGATGACCTTTCTCACTCTCACTGTGGTTTATGTCGGCGCCATCGTCATTCTTCTGGGCGTCATGCCGTGGAATCACGCCGGAGTGAGCGAGAGTCCATTCGTCACGACATTTCGCACCGTACGAATTCCCCACGCCTCGGGGCTAATGAACTTCGTTGTCCTCACTGCGGCGCTCTCGGGTGCGAACGCAACGCTTTACGTTGCATCGCGCATGGTCTTCTCCCTGGCCCGGACCGGATGGGCGCCGGCCAGCCTCGGGCGACTGAACCACGAGGGATCTCCCCAAAACGCGGTGCTGCACTCTTCTTTCGGAATTCTGTTGGCGCTCGCATTGGTACTCTTCGTCCCGCAGAACGCGTTCCGCTACATGCTCGGGGCGGCCTTCACCGGTATGATCCTGTCCTGGCTCGTCTCCCTTGCCGCGCACATCAGCTTTCGGCGTAGACGCTCGCCTGCGGAATTAGCGAAACTCCCATTGCGTTCGCCGCTCGGAATTTGGGGATCCGTATTCGGGTTCCTGGCGGTGACGGTCTCGTTACTGCAAACGTGGCTTCATCCGCTTCATCGGCCGGTTAATCTCTGGAGCGGCCTCACCTTGATCGGTGTCCTGACGCTCGCCTTTATCGTGCTGAAGAGACAGCCCCTCAAGGGTCGAACATCCAACACATAACATCATTCACACACGGAAATCCATCCATCCCGTACATTAAAAAAATTACAGCCAGTGTACAGAATCGACCCGAAACCATGTTTGTTAGGGATTGCGGATGATTCGAGTATTTCACTAAGGCGATCAACTAATAAGTACGCCAAACCGGGTACCAGGCTCGTAAAATACGCGGGCTCTCTCCGCTCGAGATCACCTGCGTTTCTCCGCTCCAGTAGTTCGCGCGGCACCTGCCCGACAGGTTCCTCGCTCTCCGCTAGAAGTTAGCGATGTATCCCGAACGTTGTTCGATGATATCCACGTCTTCCCCCGCTCAGCGCCGTTCTGGGCCGCTCTGCCTGCCTGTAGCTGTCACTCTAAGGAGATTTGATTTATGAAGTCGTATGCCTTCTCCCTATGGCTTGCTTTGACATTTTTGGCCGCTTGCTTCTTTGGCGTTTCCTGCCCGGCTTGCGGGCAGTCTTTGACGAGCGGCGGCGTCACCGGAACGGTAACCGATCCGAGCGGTGCCGCGTTTCCCAATGCTACCGTCACGCTGAAGAACAACGACACTGGTGCCGCGGCGTCAGTTACCTCGAACGACACCGGAGCCTATCGCTTCGCGCTGCTGAATCCCGGAAGCTACACGGTCTCGGTCGCCG
>Ga0210405_10003653_pt1 | contig 14923 bp, 12 predicted proteins | sample IncBWH11MmetaG_FD_155492 | JGI IMG/M metagenome (GOLD analysis project Ga0210405, IMG submission 155492) | Forest soil microbial communities from Barre Woods Harvard Forest LTER site, Petersham, Massachusetts, United States - Inc-BW-H-11-M | ecosystem: Environmental > Terrestrial > Soil >... | reverse complement strand
TTCCGCGCCTTGCGCTCATCTGTTCCCTGTAAGTTAACTGTACTCCTCCCAAAGCGTAGCCAGTCCACCTGCTTGCTCAGGGTTAAGCAATCTTCCCGCGCTCCGCGTCGCAGGTTCTACCTCTTCACATCTGGATCCTGAATCTTCTTCGCGATCGTCTTCCAATACCCCACCGGCCGCAACCGCTGCAAAATATCCGCCTGCCAGCAATCCCGCCCGATCAGCACCCGCGGCTCGTACTTCTCCACACCCTTCAAAATCCGTGCCGCCGCATCCTCCGCCGTCGTAATCGCCACCCGGTCAAACCGCGAAACGCTATCCGGATATAAATTCGCTTTCGCCCGCGCTCCCAGCCGCGCGCGTTTCGCAATCGCCGTCTTGATTCCCCCGGGATGCACGCTGGTCACAAAAATATTCGTGCCCTCCAGTTCGTGCCGCAGCGATTCCGTAAATCCGCGCACCGCAAATTTGCTAGCACAGTAAGCCGTCTGCCCAACAACACCCACCAGCCCGAAAACGCTCGATGTATTCACGATGTGCGCCCGCCGCTCCTTCTTCAGCAGCGGCATGAAATAAAACACACCGTGAATCACCCCCCAGAAATTGATCTCCATCAGCCAGTGAATGTCTTCCAGCGACAATTCCTCAAATTTCCCCAGCACGGCCACGCCCGCATTGTTAAAAAGCATCGTGGCTCGCCCGTGCTGCGCCGCCACCTCCTCCGCAAACGCCTTCACCCGCCCTTCCTCCGCGACATTCACAATGTGCTGCGTCACCTTCCCCTTCGGTGATCCCAGCAGCCCCGCCGTTTCCGCCAACCCCTTCTCATCCACGTCCGAAATCGCCAGCGACGCGCCCATCCCCGCCAACTGTTGCGCCAGGCACCGCCCCATCCCGGACCCCGCTCCGGTAATCACCGCCACGCCCTCGCTCAAGAATCCCATTGGCACACCTTCACGTTTGGATTTACACCCGCGTTGTCCGAAATTTCCTGTGCGCAAAAATCTCGCGCACCGCACTACTACCACAATTCACAGGAAGCGGCCAGCGCCGCTCTTACACTTGAGGATTTTCCGCTTGCTCCCGGGGATAGCACACGCGCACAGTGTTCCGCCCGCCGCGCTTCGCTTCATATAGCATCTGGTCGGCTTTACGCACCAGCCCGCCAAACTCCGGCGTCTCCTTGCCGGCGCACCCGGCGATGCCAAAACTCGAAGTCACATGCACGCTCTGCCCCTGAAACGGAAACGAGAGCGCCGCAAACTGTTCCCGGAACCGGTTCACCGTCGTCTCGATGTGCCCGGCCTCCACGTGCGTCATCACTAGCAAAAATTCGTCCCCGCCCAGCCGCCCGCAAATATCCGAAGTCCGCGTGCAGCGCTTCAGGTAATCCGCAAAAGTCTTGATCACGATGTCCCCGGCGTGATGCCCGAAACTATCATTGATAGTCTTGAAGGAATCGATGTCCGCCACCACCACCCACAGCGAAAACCCATGCCGCGCCGCTCCGCGCAACTGCTTGAACGCCCACTCCTCGATCGCCCGCCGGTTTGGCAATCCCGTCAGAGGGTCCGTCCGCGCCGCCTCTTCCAGCTTCATGCTCTTCGCCGCAAGCTCCCGGTTCAAATCAATAATCCGCCGGCCCACCCCGATGCGCGCCAGCATCTCTCCCGGGTCGAACGGCTTCGCCAGGTAATCATCCGCCCCCGCCTGCAGCCCCTTCACCACGTTCCCCTTTTCCGTGTTGCTGGTCATCAGAATGATGTAGGTGTATGGGCGAGACTGATCCGCTCGAATCCGCTGGCACAATTCCGGCCCGGAAAAATCCGGCATCATCCAGTCCGTAACCACGATCGACGGCGAAAATTCCTCGATCGCCTGCAGCGCCTCTTTCCCGTTCCGCGCGAAGTGCAAGCTGAATGGCTGCGACTCCAGCACCTGCTCAACGAGCTTCCGGTAAACCGGCGAGTCGTCGACCACCAGCACATCGTGGATGGAACCCGGCGCATTCATGCAGTTTTGCCGCAGCCGATTGGCCGCAGCTCTCCGTTAAGTTTCCCTGATTTGGCTTTCTTCAACCCAACTTAGCAGAAGGAGAGCGAAAACGAGGACTTGCCTGAAGCGTTTCAACCAATAAGCCAATGCCAACTAACGAATCCTTTGGAACCCGTACCTTACCTCTTACTCCCGCGAATCAGCAGCGCCCCCTCTTCCTTAAACGCCCGCAACTGCGCCGCATCGCGGAACCACCGCCCGCCGTAAACCTCCGGCGAAGGAGACGGATCGACAACCCGTTCCTGCACGACGTCCGTAAATCCGGCCGCACGGAAAAGTTCCGCCCATTCCTCAGCAAACAAAAGATGCGTCGGCACGGCCAGCAAGGGTCCCCACTGGTGGCAATGCGCATTATCCCGGTAATAATTGATCAAAATCCACGCCGCCCCGCCCGGCCGAAGCACCCGGAAAATCTCCCGCATCCCCGCCTCAGGCTCCGGCCAGTAATACGCAGACTCCACAGAAATCGCATGATTGAAAAAATTCGCGTCCCAGGGAATTTCTCCAACCTCTCCGGTAGCATAAAGAATATTGTCGAACTCCAGGCTCGTCCGCCGCGCCACGCGGATCATCTCATCCGAAACATCCATCCCCACCACGCGGCCCTCCGGCACCCTCTTCGCCAGCCGCCGCGCCAACCACCCCGACCCGCACCCCACATCCAAAACATTGTCCGTTGCCGCCAGCCCCATCTTCTCCAACACGGGCAACGTTATCGGCAGGTGATCCTGCTCCATCCCCTCCCCGCGCCCAGCCTCCGCCCACCGGTTAAACTCCTCCCGCAACAAATCCTTGTTATCTGGTTCCCGCATTTCTCTCTTCATTCTTGCCCCGGCATCGCTCGCGCCTACGTTCGACCACGCGCAAATTGTTCGTCGGGCGTTCAACCACCCACTCATTGTAGCGCTGGCTTTTATGTCAGCGCGGCCCGGCTCCCGCCGGGCCCTCTTCTCCTATCTTTTTTCTTCTATAACCATATCGTACACTTCCCTACCGGTAATCTCACATGCGTTCTCCTCTCGAACCCGCCCAACGCTTCCACAAACCCATCCGCCTGCCAAAACAACACTACATCGGCCGCCGATCCTATTTCTTAACTCTTTGCACCCGCGACCGCATTCCCTATTTCCGCTCTCCCCGAATCGCACGCTGGCTGCTCGAAACTCTCCAACAACTTGCCGCCCAACGCCCCTTCACCCTTCGTGCCTACTGTCTAATGCCCGATCACTTGCATGTATTGCTTCAGGGCAATTCCCCGTCATCAGACCTTTTGTCTTTTGTAAAAACATTCAAATACAAAACAACATTCTACTTCCGCGTCAAAACCGGAAAAACACTCTGGCAAATTTCTTTTTTTGATCACATCTTGCGGACTGCCGAGGACCTGTCGAAGACCGCCGAATACATTCGGTCAAACCCGGTTCGCGCTAGACTCGTCAAGCGGCCACAGGATTACCCCTATTCTCGAATTTGCCCGGAACCGTACTGACGCTGCAGACGCGCTGGCATAAAAGCCAGCGCTAGATTGAAGATTTAAGAAGACCACCCGGCGTCGTTCAGGCGCCCGCGCCCTGCACCTTCACCAGCAACTCCGCGAACTTCTGCTTCCGCTCCGCCTGGTCTTTCCCGCTCTCCGCTTCCGCCAACTGCGTAATATTCATCGAGCAGAACTTCGGCCCGCACATCGAGCAGAACTTCGCCTCTTTGTAAAAATCATCCGGCAAATTCTCGTCGTGCATCGCCTTCGCCGTCGCCGGATCCAGCGACAACTCAAACTGCTTGTTCCAATCAAACAAAAACCGCGCATAACTCAACGCATCATCGCGGTCCCGCGCTCCCGGCCGGTGCCGAGCCACGTCCGCCGCATGCGCCGCAATCTTGTACGCAATCACGCCCTGCTTCACGTCCTCCGGATTCGGCAACCCCAAGTGCTCCTTCGGCGTCACGTAGCACAGCATCGACGCCCCATGCCACCCGATCATCGCCGCACCAATCGCACTCGTGATGTGGTCGTACCCTGGCGCAATGTCCGTAACCAGCGGCCCCAGCGTATAAAACGGTGCCTCGTGGCACCATTCCATCTCCTTGTCCACCTGCTCCTTGATCTTGTCCAGCGGAATGTGCCCCGGCCCTTCAATCATCACCTGCACGTCGTGTTCCCAGGCCTTCTTGGTCAACTCGCCCAGCACCTTCAACTCCGCAAATTGCGCCTCATCGCTCGCATCCGCGATGCAGCCCGGCCGCAATCCATCGCCAAACGAAAAACTCACGTCGTGCTTTTTGAAAATCTTGCAGACCTTTTCAATGTTCTCGTACAGGAAATTCTGCTTCTTGTGGTGCTCCATCCAGTGCGCCATCAGCGATCCGCCGCGCGACACAATGCCCGTAATCCGCTTCCGCACCAGTGGCACATGCTCGCGCAACACTCCCGCGTGAATTGTCATGTAATCCACGCCCTGCTCCGCCTGCTCTTCAATCACTTCCAGCATCAAGTCAATCGTGATATCTTCCGGCCGCCGCACCCGCGAGATCGCCTCATACACCGGCACGGTCCCGATCGGCACTGGCGAATTATTGATAATCGCCTGTCGAATCTCCGGAATATTTCCCCCGGTCGAAAGGTCCATCACCGTATCTGCGCCGTAGTGCACCGCGTGGTGCAGCTTCTTCAACTCTTCCTGAATCTCCGACGTAGTCGCGGAATTCCCGATGTTCGCGTTGATCTTGCAGTTGAACGCAATCCCGATTCCCATCGGCTCTAGGTTGCGGTGATTTATGTTCGCGGGAATAATCGCGCGCCCACGCGCTATTTCGTTGCGCACCACTTCGGGGTCCAGTTTCTCGCGCTTCGCAACGTACTCCATCTCTTCCGTAATCACACCAAGCCGCGCCAGATGCATCTGCGACATATTCCGCGACCCATTCGCCTGAGCCTGCGCCGCTTCCCGCTTCTCCACCCAGCTATCGCGCATCGCCATAATTCCCCCTAGAACAGTGCCCCGTGTCCCGCCGACCGACCTCAGCCAGAATCCCCCGGCGTCCACGCACTGTAAGCCTGAAATTATGGCACCCCATGCCATGAAGGACAACTAATGACGCAAGTATTCCGCCTGCGTCTTCGATCTCCTGTTACATCAACCAAACAAATGAACTTGAGGGTGCCCCACCCTTGGTTTGTAAGGGTGGGCTCTTACGCCCTAAATGCGCGATCCCTCTTCTCTTCTCCGCGCCCTCTGCGTCTCTGCGTTAAGCTCTCTTCACTTCGAATCTTTACTTTATTACTTATTTACTTCGCCCCTCCAACTCCCCCACCGCGCATACATTTCATCAATGCCTTTCTTCGATCGCTCCGCTTCCGCGGGCCAGGCGAAAAAATTGTCCTCGAACCCGATCTGGCGCATACTGGTGACGGGCTGGGAAGGGAAATACATACGCGCGTTCACTGTTGTTCCGTTCTAGACACAGGCTCTTCCCTCTACGTATAGACGTCCGGTGAAAGACGCATTTCCGCCCTGTTTTTCCCAACGTCTACTTTCCCCAGCTCGCAGTCTTTCGTTACCCCCAATCGTGTTTTGGTGCCCGATTGGTGATCAGCAGTCTCTGCCGCAGGCCTCGCGCCTGCCCAGCGCATTCACAGACCGTAGTCCAGCCTAACGGTCGGAAAAGGGACGCCTTCGTTGCAGACCTATCAGATTCTTCAAGCGTGGGGAAAGATCCTCAAGGGTGAGCCCCCTTCTCTTTCTATCGAAATCACCCGCGAATGTCCGTTGAAATGCCCCGGATGTTACGCGTATGAGGACGCCCACCTCGGCGGCGGCCAAACCTTGCGCGATCTGAACGATCGCAGAGGCCAGGCCTTGGTGGACGGGGTTCTCGAAGTCGTCGACCGGCTGAAGCCTCTGCACTTATCAATCGTCGGCGGTGATCCGCTGGTCCGCTTTCGCGAATTGGAGTTGCTGCTCCCTCTCTTATTGGCTCGCGGAATTCACGTCCAGGTTGTAACCAGCGCCTTCCGGACCATGGGTCCCACTTGGCCAAATCTCCGGCGCCTCAACGTGGTCGTCTCCATCGACGGTCTGCAGCCCGAGCATGATCTCCGCCGGGCGCCGGCCACCTACGACCGCATCCTGAAAAACATCGTCGGCCAGCGGGTCACCGTTCATTGCACCATTACCGCCCAGATGATGAAACGCACCGGCTACCTCGCCGAATTTCTTGAATTCTGGACCCCACGCCCCGAAATCAAAAAAGTCTGGTTCAGCATGTTCACCCCTCAGGTCGGCGATCAAATGCCGGAAATCCTCTCTCCCGGGGAGCGTGCTCGCGCCATTGCTGACATGATGCAATTGCGAAAGCAATTCCCGAAGTTGGATATGCCGGCCGTGGTGATTCAGCAGTTTGCCTCGCCGCCGCGAAGTCCGCAGGACTGTGTTTTCGCCCTCACCACCCAAACTTTGTCGGCGGATTTGGAAACCCGCATCACTCCCTGCCAGTTCGGCGGAAATCCCGATTGCGCGTCCTGCGGTTGCCTTGCCTCCATGGGCTTGGCCTCCATCGCTGACCACAAATTGGCCGGCATTCTCTCTGTCGGCACGATCTTCAATGCCTCCATCAAGATTGGCCAGAAGCGAGCGAACTCCAGGGTGAATGCCATCGGCCATCCGCAAGCCAAGGACGCTTTGCGAATATTGCAGGTAAAGAAGGATGTCGCCGCCGGCAACAAGGAAGGACTTGGTCTGTGAAACTTCTTGCCCTCTCCCAGCATTTGCCGGTTCACCATGAGCAGGCGGTCGTCTCCCTTCGTGATCTATCCGCTCGAGTCGGCAGCGATCCGCTCCTGGTGCAAGCCAGCAACGGGAATACATCCATTAAACTTGACGGAATTCTGTGGTTAAAAGCTTCCGGTAAATGGCTGGCTCGTGCTCTGCAAGACGATATGTTCGTGCCTCTCGAACTCGCGGCAGTCAGGGACTCCATCCAGAACGCCACCGGACCCTTCCCAGGCTACGTTCAGGAGAGCGTCTTGCGCCCGTCCATCGAAACCCCGATGCACGCGATCCTCCGCCATCGCGTCGTCATCCATGTGCACTCCATCAACACCATTGCCTGGGCCATACGCCTCGATGGCCCCGCCCAGCTGAAGCAACGCCTCGATCCTCTCCACTGGCAATGGATCCCCTACGCTGCTTCCGGCATCCCGCTGGCCCGAGCGATAGAATCAGCCATGGCCCTCGCTCCAGACACCGATGTGCTCATTCTTGGGAACCACGGACTTGTCGTCTGTGGGCCTGATTGTGATTCGGCCGAAAAGCTGCTATTTGAAGTCGAACGTCGCCTGGTAATTGCTCCCCGGCCATTCCCAAAACCGGACACCGCGGTACTGGGCGCCATCGCGCGTTCCTCAAGTTGGCAATTTCCGGATGTTGATTCCTTGCACTCTCTGGCCACGGATGAGGTATCTCTTCGGATTCTCAAAGGCGGCGTCCTCTATCCATGCCAGGCCATTTTCCTTGGCCACACCATGCCTCTGCTTCCGCTCAACCTTCTCGCTTCGAAAATGCCGGAACCCTTCAACAGCAGGGTCGACTCCCCGCCTTTCGTGGCTGTTGAAAGAAGCGGCGTCATGCTCAACAAGAAAATGACCATCGCCGAGCGCGCCACCCTGCTCGGCCTGGCGCAAGTAACCCAACGAACCGATGCTTCCGCGAAACTCCGCTACCTGCAAGGCGACGAACTCGCCAACGTCCTCAATCTGGACGCCCATGGTTACAAGAATTCCCCTGCCTTAGCCGTATAGCCCCGAAGCGACAGCACGCTCTCTACTCGCTCTTTGTCTGCGTCCTCTGCGTCCCCGAGCGTGTTTTGAGAGGGGCGCTCTTCCCCTCTGCCCTCTGCGTTACATCACTTCTTCTCTCTTAGCTCTTCCCTCCCTGCTTCTTTTCCAGTTCCCCCCAACGCGCATACATCGTATCTATCGCCTCTTGCGCCGCCTCCAACTCCAGTGAAAGCTCCCGCAACCTCACCGAACCGCTCATCACCTGCGGATCCAGTAGCAACTCGTGCTTGCCCTGCAGCTGCTTCTCCGCCTCCGCAATCCGCTCCTCCATCGTTTCCAGCTCGCGCGTTTCCTTGTAACTTAATTTCTTCTTCGATCCCGCCGAGGCGCCCGCCGTCCTGCCCTTCTCAACCACTTGTTCTTCACTCTTCGCGCCTGCTACCTGCCCGCGCTGCCAAATCTCCCACTGCGCATAATCTGCAAACCGCTCCGCGCCACCCAATCCATCCAACCCCAGCACCACCGTCGACACGCGATCCAGCATGTACCGGTCATGCGTCACCAGCACCAGCGCCCCGCGATACTCCAGCAGACTCTCCTCCAAAATCTCCAGCGTCGGAATATCCAGATCATTCGTCGGCTCGTCCAGCAGCAACACATCCGCCGGCTGCAGCATCAATTGCGCGATCAGCACCCGCGCGCGTTCGCCGCCAGATAGCCGACCCACCTTCTGGTTCAGCGCCTCGCCCGAAAACAAAAATCGCGCTGCCCACGACGCCACATGAATCACCTGCCCCTGATAAATCACCGCATCGCTGTCCGGCGCCAGCGCCCGCCGCAAACTCACGTCCGGATCCAACTCCCGGTTCTGATTGAAATACACAATCTTCAAATTCTCCGCCGTCTTGATGCTCCCCTGCTCTGCCCTGCTCTCCCCATTCAGCAGCCGCAGCAGCGTCGTCTTCCCGCTCCCGTTCGGGCCCACCAATCCAACCCGCATCCCCGACGTGATCACAAAATGAATGTCGCGAAACAGCGTCCGCCCGCCCATCCCGTGCGTCACCGCGTCCAGCGTCACCAACTGCTTCGTCTTCCGCTCGCTCGCAGTAAAATCGATCTTTGCGCTCGTCGTCCGCGTCCGCGCATTCAACTCCGCCAAATCCCCAATCAACTTGTGCGCCGTATCAATCCGCGCCTTCGATTTTGTCGTTCGCGCTTTCGGCCCGCGCCGCAGCCAGTCAATCTCGGTGTGCACGCGATTTTCCAGCGCCTCTTGCCGGTTCCTCTGCGCGTGCAGGTATGCCTCTTTTCCCTCCAGAAACGTGCTGTAGTTCCCTTCCACCCGAAATGTCCCGTTTTCGTAGACCGGATTTATCTCCACAATCGCCGTCGCCACATTTTCCAGAAAATACCGGTCGTGGCTAACCACCACGCACGCAAACGCTGCATTTTGCAGCACGCCCTCCAGCCACGCGATCCCCGCCAGGTCCAGATGATTTGTCGGCTCGTCCAACAGCAACACGTCCGGCAACTGCACCAGCGCTTCCACAATCCCCAGCCGCTTCCTCCAGCCTCCCGACAGCGAATCCGCCCGCGCCTCCAGATCCGTAAATCCGGCGCGCCCCAGAATCTCCGCTTTCCGTCCCGCCCGATCCGCCTCCGCCACCTTCGCCCGATCCAGCGCCGCATCAATCACCGAACGCACCGTATCCCCCGCCGCATATTCCGAAATCTGCTGCACCCCGCTGACCCGCATCCCTTTCCGCACCGCCACATCCCCGCTGTCCGGCAACACCCGCCCATCCAGCATCGCCAGCAGCGTCGATTTCCCCGACCCGTTCGGCCCCACAATCCCGATCCGGTCGCCCTCCGACACCGTAAACGAAATCTCCCGAAACAGCGGCGTAGCCCCAAACCGCTTCCCCAACTTCTGCGCACTAATTATCGGTGGCACTAAATCCACTCTCCTAAATACCCGGGTGCCGCACCCTTCGGTTTTAAGGGTGCGGGTTTTCTCTTTCTGGAAGCGCCGGAGGCGCGGCACAAGTTAGCCCAGTGCGTAAGCACTGGGATCAAGGTCAAAGAAATTGAGAGCGCCGGAGGTGCGACAGATTTCTTCCCACGCGCCAATCCTCAACGAATCAAAACGTTCATCACCGAAAAAACCCAACTCCAGAGTACCAGCCACAACCCTTACTCACGAATCGTCTCACTGAGATTGGCCCACCTACCGCAATCTCCATTGACACTCCCCCATCCAAACGACTAACGTACCCCGACATCAAACGGAGCACCCATGAAAACAATTCTTCTCGCCGCACTCCTGCTCGCCGCGCTGCCTGCGTCCGCTCAAGAATCCTCCGACACGGCCGTCGTCGCCAAAGGCATGTCCTCAAAATTCGCCGCCGTCCCCGGCGTGCCCGATTGCGCCTCGCTCGCCGTGTTAAAAGGCGATCCCGCCAGAGGTCCCTCCGTTGTCGAAATGAAATTCACACCCGGCTGCATCGTCCCCTGGCACTGGCACACTCCCAGCGAGAGCGCCGTACCCCTCGCCGGCCTGCTCGAAATCTCCATGAAGGACGAAAAACCGGTTCTCCTCACCAACGGCGACTACGGCTACCTTCCCTCCAGGCACATCCACCAGGCCAAGTGCACCGGCTCCAAACCCTGCGCCGCAATTTTCTTCCTCGACGCCCCCTTCGACATCCACTACGTCGACAAATCCGGCGCCGAAATCTCCGCCGCCCAAGCCCTCGCCGAAGCCGAAAAACTAATGACCAAGCCTGGCACCAAGCCCCCAGCCAAACCCTGACTGCCCTTTATCTACAAACGTTTGTAGTTGGCGATCTTCAACTCCGCCCCAATCCCGCACTATCCTCCAGTGCGCTCCACACCAATTCCGTATACAATGTCTGCAATTCTCAGGTCGACGCGCATTCCTCGCCCGTCCACGTTCTTACGGAGGCATCTTGGCCACACTCACCGTTCAGCCGCGGCAGTCCGTCCGCCCAATCCCCGGCCCGCCCGGCCGCCGTTACGACCACTACTTCTTTTCTATCATGGCGCTTCTCATGCTCGTCTCCGTCTTTATCGGATTCTCGCGCAGCTATTTCCTAGCCGGCGTTTTTCGCGCGCCGTTGCCCAGCCTGATCATTCACGTTCACGGCGCCGCCTTCACCGCGTGGATTTTCCTCCTCGTAACGCAAACCTCCCTTGTCGCCGCAGGCCGCACCGACATCCATCGCCGCCTCGGCATCGCTGGCTTCCTCCTCGGCTGCCTGATGGCGATTCTCGGGGTAATGGCATCTACCGACTCACTCGTTCGCCATGCCGGCCAACTCGACCCCTTCGGCCGCGATCCCCAAGCCTTCTACCTCGTTCCGATGAGCGACATGCTCCTCTTCGCCACTTTCATCTATTTTGCCTTCCGCAACCGCAAGGATTCTCCTGCACATAAGCGCTATATCTACCTTGCCACCACTGCCCTCATGGTTGCCGCAATCGCCCGCTGGCCCCTCGCCTTCGTGTCCAGAAACGTCCTGGTCGCGGGCTTGGTCAGCGATATATTCCTTCTCGTCCTTGTCGCCTACGACCTTTGGTCCACCCGCAAAATCCATCGCGCCACCCTTTGGGCCGGAGCATTCCTGATTTTTGTCGAGCAAATCCGCCTTCCCCTCGGTAAAACCGCACTATGGCACTCCTTCGCCAACTGGGTCATCACCCATGCCCGCTAACCACGCCGCAGAATTTCTTCGTGCATGGCCCGCCTTCTGAGGCACGCCGCTGTTAAGCTCGTCGTCTCGATCTTTTGTGGCACAGGCATTCCTGTTGACCCTGAGCGGTGCCGAAGGGCCTATGCTCTTGGGTTCTCTCGTTTTTCTCAGCGCTCCTCTGCGTTCTCTGCGTCATTCTCTTCTCTTTTTTCTTTTGGCTTTTCTAATTTCTATTTTCCAATTTCCGCCGTTGCCCGATGCGCATCAAACCACCCCGCCCAAACCAACATGACCACCGTCGCAATCACTCCCGTCCAGGCAATCTGCTGCATGCTCTCTGGCGGCCCGCCAAACCGGTCGCCAACATAAAAAATCATCAGCACCGCCACATAACCCCAAAACGCATACCGCCCAATCCGATCCCGCGCCCGCGTAGCCCTCGCATAAATCCACACGCCCGCGAACAACATCGCAATCTCCACCACCATCGTCCCTGCAATCGAGTTCCACAACCCCAGCCCAAGCTTCGGCCCGCCCGGATACAACGGCATATCCGCCCGATGCGTAATCCAGTCCAACACCCAGTGGCTAACCACCCCAATCCAGATCGCCGCCGCCCCGGCCCAATCCCTCTCCCACAAAAAATATCCCGCGCCCAAAACCGTCGCCCACACCACCAGCATCACCAAACTGTGCGACCACGGATAGTCGTACAAATCCAGCGGCGTATATCGCGTGTCCCCCACCGCAATCCGCGCATGCTCCCACCCCATCAACAAAAACACTGTCCACAATATGTCCGCCAACAACGGTGCCGCCATCAACGCCCAAAGCGGCGCCCGCGGCGCATACCGCTTCGCCCCATATCCCACCGCAAAATGCCCAATAAACATTCGCCTCCTCTCTTAACTCTGGGGTGGCCTACCCTTTGCGGTGTTGGCAAAGGGTGGGTCCTCTCTTCTCCGTCTCGATTCTATCTCCGTATTCTCCCTCTGAACTCTGTCATCCCGAGCGAAGCGGCCCGACTTTTTCTTCCGCGCCGCACTATGGCGCATCGGGCCGCGAAGTCGAGGGACCGTGGCAACCAACGACCCTCCCAGGAGACTCGTTGGAACCAAGCCTATCCGCATTCCGCGATGTACCGCTGGCCCTATAAGCGCGCCTTTTGCGCCCCGCCCGCCGCCATAAGCCAGAGGTAGCGGCACTGCTTTTCGGTGCCTAATCCGCTACTTAGATTCTGGACCATTGGTACCATCCGCCTATCGACGCCAGCGGTCGGATACCTGAAATTAGCCCTCACGCATCGACGAAACGCGGCGCTACGCCACGCAGGAGGGCTTCATGCTACGGCCGTTCACGATCTGTCTGCTCTTTTTGACCGCGGCTCTTCCCGCGCTGGCGGAAGAAATTGTCTTGAAAGACGGAACGAAAATTGTCGGCCATATGACCGGCATCACTTCCGACAAGATTGAAGTCGAAACCTCCTACGGCAAGGTTCAATTGAACCGCGGTGACATTGTGTCCATCACCTTCGCGGAAAATAGTTCCGGCAAGCCTCCCGACGTGGCCGCCGCCAAGCAAGCTCTTCCGAAGATGGACGAAGCTCTGACCGGCACGCAATACTTGAATCGCACCGCCAAGTTCTCACTTACCCTGCCCCCGGAATGGGCGATTGACCCGAACCTTCGCAACACTCCCACCACGCTCGCCGGGTTCAGCTCCAAGGACAGAATGCGTTTCGCTATGGTCATCCAGGAGGAATATCCGGGTGCGATGGATAGTTACCGGGAAGTGACCTTGCTGGGTGCCCGCAGAACCCTGTCGAATTTCGAGGAACTGGCGCACTCTAACGCCACCATCGACGGTAAACCCGCGATTTTGGTTTTCTATCGCGGCGTGCTCCAAAAGAGCAACAACCTGCCCGTGGAATTCCTGTCCGCCTTCATCCAGTCGGGAAACACCTACACCAAGATCACGGTGTGGTGCATCGAGCCCCTGTTCCACGACATGCAACCAGCCTTCGAAAAAATCGTGACCTCCTACCGCACCTCCGGCCACATCACCGCCGCCGCCGATTCCACTAAGCCCTAACCATCCGCCACCTCCCTTTCCGGCATTCTTCCTTGTAGGGGCTGGGGTTGCCCAGCCCTTTTCGCCCCTTTCCCGGTTTTGTACCTCAATCCTAAACACGCTTATTGCCGCAGAAAACCAAACACCGGACCAAGACCAAAAGGCAGAGAAAATCAGAGAAGAACTCTCAAACCCTCTATACGACGGTCTCGAAAACGAGCTGGCCCTCGTCGCAGTGAACCACCCAGAATACGCACAAGCAATAAAGGACAGAAAAAACCCACCGCCAACCCCGACCCAACCACAAACGGAGGCAGAAACCGCCGACAACGGCGAGCCACCGCCGACCGTCCCAGCCGAACCTGAGCCGGAATCTGAGTAGCCTTACCAAACTAGAACGACACGGACACCTACCCCGGATTCCCGGAAACGACCGCAGGACACCCCAGGAACACCAAGTGTCCACTTTTCAAGTGGACACAGCTGTGTGCCCGAAACGGGCATATCCACAGCCTTTCCTCTCCTGTGGATTACCAACTATAAAATTAACAAAATTGCGCTTGACATTCAGCGAAACTAAAGCGAAACTGCCATATCCTCTTCGCCTCCCTTCCCACAGGGACGCGACGCTCCCGGAGTTCCCGATGTCCGACACCTTAACCCTTCCCCGCCAATCCATCTCCGATGCCCGCTTCTTCGACGCGCTCAAGCGATACTGGGGCTACGACGCCTTTCGCCCCCGCCAGGAGGAGATCGTCCGCGCACTCGCCTCCGGCCGCGATGTCTGCGTCGTCATGCCCACCGGCGGCGGCAAATCCCTCTGCTACCAGCTTCCCGCCGTCCTCCAGGAAAATCGCACCGCCGTCGTTATCTCCCCCCTCATCGCCCTGATGCAGGACCAGGTCGCGCAACTCCGCCAGATGGGCATTCCGGCCGTCTTCCTCAACAGCGCCGTCGTCGAATCCGATCGCCGCGAACTCAAGCAAAAAGCCATCGCCGGCGAATACCGCCTGATGTACGTCTCCCCCGAGCGCGCCCTCATGGACGGCACCGCCGAGTGGCTCCGGCAAGTCCCGCTCTCTTTCTTCGCCATCGACGAAGCCCACTGCATCTCCCAATGGGGACACGATTTCCGCCCCGAATACCGCCAGCTCGGCAAACTCCGCGCCCTCTTTCCCGATCATCCCATCGCCGCCTTCACCGCCAGCGCCACCCGCCAGGTCCGCCACGACATCGTCGACCAGCTCCACCTCCGCGACCCCCTGAAATCCGTCTCCAGCTTCCGCCGCGAAAACCTCCGCTACTTCGT
>Ga0210405_10003651_pt1 | contig 14929 bp, 13 predicted proteins | sample IncBWH11MmetaG_FD_155492 | JGI IMG/M metagenome (GOLD analysis project Ga0210405, IMG submission 155492) | Forest soil microbial communities from Barre Woods Harvard Forest LTER site, Petersham, Massachusetts, United States - Inc-BW-H-11-M | ecosystem: Environmental > Terrestrial > Soil >... | reverse complement strand
CGTGGGAGACCATGAGGGCGGGGAGGGTGCATGGGTAGGTGCGGTCTTTTCGGGTTTGCGTTCTTTATTGCTTTTCTCATTTTCATGTTGGCCGGCCTGCTCGGATGCAGCAGCAGCAGCGCCGTCGGCACGACTAGCTTCGCAGTCCCAGCCAGCATTACCCTGGCGCCCACGCCGAATGCCTCGATGGAGATTGGTACTTACCAGGCATTCCTGGCAGCCGCTTTGAGTTCCACCAGGACCACGATCCCAGAGCCAATATCCTACCAGTCCAGCAACACCGCAGTGCTAACGATAGCCAGCAATGGACTGGCGTGCGCTGGCAGTTGGGATTCGTTGAGCAACCCGCAGATATGTACGCCAGGTGGGGTGGGGGTGGCCATCGTCACCGCGACTGCCCAAGGTGTAAGCAGCCCTTCGACTACGGTTTACGTGCATCAGCACATTGATAAAGTCACAGTGAGCCTGCTTTTGCCGCCGAACCAACCGCCGCCCGTCAATCCCTGTCTTTCCGTTGGTCAAAGCGCCAACTACCAGGCGAACGCTTACAGCCGCGGTGTAGACGTGACCTCGACGGTTGGAGTCTTTAACTGGCAACTTCTAAACACGAGTGTGGCCACACTGAATACTTCCGACAACGCCTTGCTTCAGGGACAAATTCAGGTCACCGCCAAAATTCCCGGCCTCACGCCGCTCTTCGCCACGATTGGCAATATCACTAGCATCCCGCTAAGTTTCACAACTTGCCCGGTGCAATCGATCACGCTCGATGTCACAACTTCCACGAGCAGTTCGAAAACCATCACGCCGACAGTGGTCGATACTCTGGGCACGACCATCACCGGAATCCCCCTGACCTGGAGTTCTTCCGAGGCTGCATCCGTCAGCGTGAGCAGCGCCGGGGGAGCAAGCGGCACGACGGGTGGCACCGCCACTATCATCGCGTCTTGCACTCCGCCCACCTGCAATACAGGTTTCTACCCCTCTTTGCCGATCTATCCGGCAAACGTCGTGACCATGAGCATAACCTCCGCCGGAACAACTCCGGCATCTACTGTCTATGTAAGCACTACCAGCTGTGGCACGACCGATGGCTGCATCAGCACGGTCGTTCCGGTCACCACTCCAAATACTGTGGGCAATTTCATTGCCTTGCCGGCAACGCCAAACTCGCTGGTCTTCGACCGGCAAGGAAGTAAAGCTTATCTGGGGACTAACTCCGGACAGTTTGGCACCGTGGGGCTCGCAGTGGTCGATGCCGGTTCGAGTTCTGCAACTCAGTTTGCATCACTGCCGGGGAAGGTTCTGGCTATTTCCCCCGACGGAAATCAGGCAGTTATTTCTGACACATCGGCGGAAGATGCGCCGAACCATGTATTTGTTTTCAACACAACGACTAATGCCGTTTCGACATTTCAGATTACGGGAGCAACCGCGGCTGACTTTTCGCCAGATAGCTTGAAGGTCTATATCGTGGCCGGTAGCACACTCTACGTGTACTCGACAGCCGATGGCCTGCGAACCATTTCTCTCGCCGCTCCTGCTAACGATGTGTCCTTCCTCTCGGAGGGAGCTTTTGCCTACGTCGCGGGAGGCGCTACTTCGGCGGTTAGCGTGTGGAGAACCTGCGACAACGGACGCGCCGATACCGTCGGCGTGCCCGCAATACCGGCCTTCATTAAGACTCTTCCCGGCCCGGCCAAACTATTGCCGGCAGACACTCCCGACGCCTACCATCTCCTGGCGGTTGATCCTCCCGGCCTCGACATCATCAGCGTGAACACAACACCTTCCGGCTGCACGCCGGCCGTGACCGATGGGCCGGTCGCATCTTTCAATCTCGGCCAGGGCAACTTTGTTCCCAAGCAGTTGATCGTCTCGCAAGATGGCTCGACTGCTTACGTGCTGACTTCGAATCTAAACAGCGTGCTGGCGTTCAATATTCCAGGCCAGACTGCGTTTGCGATTCCTCTGGCCGGGAATCCGATGCCTCTCAGCGCCTCGCTCACGCCGGACGGCACCCTGCTCTTCGTCGGCGCGAGCGACGGGCTTTTACACATTGTGAGTACTGTGGCAGGCGGTGACACTCAGCAGCTATCGTTCCCGCAAGGCTTATGCGAGAATTCGGTGGGACAGCCGTTTCCGAATATCACCTGCAATCCAGATCTGATTGCGGTGAAGCCGTAGAAAGGCAGCCGTTGGTCGTTAGTCCTTGGCCGTTGGTCAAAGCTATCTTGGATGACTTTCTGGCTCCGGTGAGATCTAGGCCAACGACGAACGACCAACGACGTTCTTACGCCTTTGGCTTCTCCAGTTCCCGGCCCACGCTGTCCAGCACCCCGTTGATGAAATTCACCGATTCAGGGCTGGAAAACTTGCGCGCAATCTCCAGTGCTTCGTTGATGACCACGGCGCGCGGGGTAGAGGGAAAGCTCATCAATTCCGCCACCGCGGAGCGCAGAACATTGCGATCTACAGTGGCCATCCGGTCCATGCGCCAGTGTTCGGCATGACGCTCGATCAATCCGTCGATCTCCGCGGTACGGTCGGTGGCCGTTCGGAAGATGTCTTCAGCGAAGCCACGCACATCTTTCTCGATGGAATGATGCTCGCTCCAGAAAGTGCGCCGGACCTCCTCGGGAGTTTGCCGGCCCATGTCCGCTTGAAACAACATTTGCAGAACAAATTCGCGAGATTTTCGGCGGGTGCCCATGGGAGCTGTCAGCTTTCAGTTTACAGGAGATGAGAAGCAGCATCAGCGGCTGCGTTTTTTCGAACGAGCGGGCAGCTTGGATTTTCGCTTCTTGCTGATAGCCGAGATCTGAGAGCTGAGAGCTCCTTTGCCAACGACCGACGACGAGCGACCAACGACCGTCTTCGTAAGATTCGCCATCTCCACCGCGGCCAGCGCGGCTTCGAACCCCTTATTGCCCATCTTCAGGCCGGCACGGTCGATGGCCTGTTCCAGCGTCTCGCACGTAAGCACGCCGAAAGCATGAGGCACCCCAGTCTCCTGCGCGGATTGCCCGATGCCGCGGGTAACTTCATTCACGATGACGTCGTAGTGGGCGGTGTCGCCTCGTAGCAGACAACCCAAACAGAGAATGGCGTCATATTTACCGGTCTCGGCCAGCTTGCGGGCAGCCAGGGGAATCTCAAAAGCGCCAGGAACGCGAACGACCTCGATATCCTTGCGTTTTGCGCTACAGCGCAACAGTCCATCGAACGCACTTCGAAACAGTCTCTCCGTGATGAACTCGTTAAACCGAGAGACGACGATGCCGAATCGTTTTCCAGCGGCGCTGAGATTGCCTTCAAGCGCCTTGACCCCGGACGAAGCCGAGGCTGACTCTTGTTTGAAGTTCTTCTCCGTGACTCTTTGCCTCCGTGGTGAATTCGATCTTGATCTTAATCTGTGCAAATGGGCGCAAATCCGTGGCCGCTCTACTTGCCTTTGAACTGTGGCGGACGCTTCCCCAGGAACGCTGTAGTCCCCTCTTTCTTATCTTCAGAAGAGCAAGCCACGGCAAACAACACGGCTTCGAGATACAAACCCTCCGCCAGAGTCATCTCCATGCCTTTGTTCACCGCCTCCATCGCATACTGAATCGCAAGCGGAGCATTGGCAATGATCTTTTGCGCAATCGCCTCGGCCCGGGGAATGAGCTCCGCGGGGGCGGTAACTTCATTCACCAATCCGATGCGATGAGCTTCCTGCGCGCTGATCATTTCCCCAGCCAGGACAAGCTGCATCGCGATCCCTTTGCCCACCAGCCTTGGCAAACGCTGCGTACCGCCGTAGCCCGGAATAATTCCCAGTTTCACCTCGGGCTGCCCGAGCTTCGCATTTTCGCTCGCCAAGCGCATGGTGCAAGCCATAGCGATTTCGCATCCGCCGCCGAGGGCAAACCCGTTAATGCACGCAATCACCGGCTTGCCCAGATTCTCGATCAGGTTCAGCACGCTCTGCCCCCGATGCGTGTACTCTTTGCCCGAGACCGCGTCATGCTTGGCCAGTTCAGAAATATCAGCGCCAGCAATGAAAGCCTTCTCTCCGGCGCCAGTCATAATGACCACGCGGATGCCGGGATCGTTTTTGATGTCATGAAACGCCGCGCGCAACTCTTCCATGGTCGCCATGTTCAGCGCGTTCAGGACTTTGGGACGATTGACGGTGACGTAGGCGATGGAGCTCTTTTTTTCGAAAAGAATGTTTTCAAAGTTCATAAGTTCAACCCTGCTGGGATTCACACCGAGTCTGTCATTCTGAGCGGAGCGAAGAACCTATGCAATTTGCTTGTCGCGCGAGAATGCACAGATCCTTCGCTCCGCTCAAGATGACAAACTCCACGGTGAGCTAAGATGCTATAATTGTATAGCACGAGGTAGATCATGCTCGCTATACGACTTCCTGAAAAGATCGAAAAACGCCTCGCCCGCCTAGCCAAGCGCACCGGCCGTACCAAGACGTACTATGCCCGCGAGGCCATCCTCGAATATCTGGACGATCTGGAGGACATCTACCTAGCCGAAAAGGAATTGCAGGCTGTACGCTCGGGGCGAACCCGGACTGTTCCACTGGAGAAAGTAATGCGGCGCTATGGCCTGGAAGGTTGACCTTTCACCAACTGCACTGAAACAACTAGGGAAGCTCGACAAATCTGTGTCCCGTCGGATCCTGAATTTTCTCCGCGAGCGAGTGGAAAAGCTCGACGATCCCCGTCAAATCGGCCAAAGACTTCAAGGCACGCTGAGCGAGTTCTGGAAATACCGCGTCGGAGATTACCGGCTCATTTGCTCCCTGGAAGACGACCGGTTCGTGGTGTTAGTTCTCCGCATCGGCCACCGCCGCGAGGTTTACAAGCGTTAGCGCCTTCGCTGGACAGCGAGCGCGGCTGTCCGCGCGTGTTCTACAACTTATTCGGCTTCGGATTGCTCGGGTCTGAATAATCGTAAAAACCCTTGCCCGTCTTGCGCCCATACCATCCAGCCATCACTAAGCGCTTCAACAGCGGCGGCGACGCAAATCGACGCTCCTTGAATTCGTCGTACATCACGTGGGTGATGTAGTAGGTCGTATCCAGCCCAACGAAATCGAGCAGCGTGAACGGGCCCATGGGATAGCCGCACCCGAGCTTCATTGCGTTATCAATGTCATCGATCGAACCAACACCTTCCTCGTAGGCACGTACGGCATCGAGCAGATAAGGCACCAGCAGCCGGTTCACGATGAATCCGGTTTTGTCGCTGGTGCGCACCGGCGTTTTGCCAAGCCTTTTGCCGAACTCATAGGCAGCGTCATATACCTCGGGCGCTGTCGCGATCGTGCGCACGACTTCGACCAACTTCATCAGCGGTACCGGATTGAAGAAATGCAATCCGATAAACCGCTCCGGGCGCTTGGTCGAAGTCAGAAGTTCGGTGATGGAAATGGACGACGTATTCGAAGCGAAGATCGCGTCCCTCTTCACGATGCCGTCGAGGGATGCGTACATCTTCTTCTTGTCCTCGACATTCTCGATGATGGCTTCGATCACGATGTCGCAGTCAGCGAGGTCTTGCTTGTTGGTCGTGCCTTTGAGCCGCGCGCGGATGGCGTCTTTCTGCTGTACCGTGATGCCACCCTTCTCCGGAGGCCGCTCAGCAAACTTCGCCAGCGATTTTTCAATCCCAGCAAAACCCTTATCGAGAAACTTCTGCTCAACTTCGAGAACGATGACATCGAATCTAGCCATCGCGGCGACCTGCGCAATGCCAGAACCCATCAAGCCGCAACCGAGCACTCCAACTTTCTTAATTTCCATCCTAGCTTTTCCCCTAAGGTCGAAAATTCAAAGTCCAAACGTTCTAGAGCTTGTCCGGCTCTACTATTTTCTTGCACCTCGCAAAGAGCTCTTCAACCAACTTGAGCAGTCGCTCGTCACGATCTGCCAGTGCAATCTCACCGATCGACTCCATACCGCCTAAGGCTCTGGCAGTACGCTTCGCATGTTCGTTAAGCCCCGCATTGGTGATTCCTACGAGTTCTTCTCTCCAAGCCTGCAGCGCGAGAACCCAGTGGTCGTGATGTCGAGCCTGCATCGCCTTCTGTACCTCTGCCAGAAGACAGTCATACTTAGCGACCAGATTGGGCATGCCTTCACCTTCAAGTGCGGCTAGTTCAAACTCTCCACCACCATCGCAATCCCCTGCCCACCACCGATACACGCCGTCGCCAAGCCATACTTCTTTTTCCGCCGCCGCAATTCGTACAGCAACGTAATCACCAACCGCGTGCCCGTCGCGCCCAGCGGATGTCCCAACGCAATCGCTCCGCCGTTCACGTTGACTTTGTCGCGGTCTAAACCGAGCTCTTTCTCCACCGACAAATACTGCGCCGCGAAAGCCTCATTCACTTCGATCAAATCGATGTAATCCAAAGTGAGTCCAGCTTTCTGCAACGCGATCTTCGTCGCCGGCACCGGTCCGCGGCCCATCAGCTTGGGTTCAACCCCGGCAATGCCCCACCCGACGATTCGCCCCAATGGTTTCAATCCCCGCTTGCCCGCATCCTCGAGCGACATCACCACCACCGCCGCCCCGCCATCCACGATGCCGCTGGCATTTCCCGCAGTGACAGTGCCATTCTTGCCGAATGCCGGTTTCAGCTTGGCCAAGCCTTCCATAGTGGTCTGCGGACGGCGATGATCGTCTTCGCTCAACGTCTCGCCGGATGGCTCACCCTTGCGATCCTTCAGTGGCACGGGAATCAACTCTTCCTGCAGCCGCCCGTCTTTATACGCGGCGTCCGCTAATTGTTGCGAGCGCAGCGCGAACTCATCCTGCGCCTGCCGGGTGATGCCTTGCTGTTCCCCGTAAAGTTCCGCGGTGTTGGCCATGTAGAGGCCGCAATAGGTGTCGAGCAGCGCGACCATAAGCGAGTCTTCCAGTTTGCCGCCGGGAGCAAGCGTAAAACCGTCGCGTCCGCGAATCACAAACGGCGCTTGCGACATAGCTTCCATACCGCCCGCCAGCACCACATTGGCTTCGCCAAGCTGAACCATCTGCGCCGCGTTGACGATGGATTGCATCCCCGACCCGCACAAACGATTTACCGTGAGAGCTGGAGTTTCTATAGGCAGACCGGCTCGCAGTCCAACATGGCGCGCGCCGTAAAGGGCGTCACCAGAAGTCTGCTGTGCGTTGCCAAAAACCACGTGGTCGAATTCTTTCGGGTCCAGCCCGGCACGCTCAATGGCTCCCTTACCCGCAATGGCGCCGAGTTCCTGAGCGGTAAAATCTTTCAGCTTGCCGCAATAACGTCCAAATGGCGTACGTGCCCCGCTGACAATTGCGATGTCCCCTGGCTTTAACATTGGATTCCCAGTTTCAACTTCGAGTATGAATGCATGCCATCAGAAGAGTTCCGAATGGCCTAACCAAACTTGTTAGTTTAACAGCGGAGCATGGCAGCAGCAACCGAACGAGATGGACGGCTACGTCACGATTTCACCGGAACTGAAGATCCTCTAGCTGCGATTTGCTGACTCTGCGCCCTCTGCGGCCCTTCTCAGCGAACTCTGCGATTTAAGACCTCGTATTTGCCGACCTTCATCAACACCTTAAAACGCAGAGACCTCTGAGAAGGGCCGCAGAGGGCGCGGAGAAACGCATATTACCGCAGGAAGTTTGAGCAGAGAGGTAGCAACAGGAATGCGTAATCGATGCTTCAGTCTAGGCAACTGCCGCGGCCGCGTACGATGCCGCTAGGGCGACGATCTTGCCTGCGCCCTGCCCGTTTGCGGTTTGCAGGGCTTGCTCAGCGCGATTGATCACTTCTGTAACGATGTCTACGGGGTCGAACTCTCCGCGCACCACCGCTTCCGCAAGGCCCGCATTGAAGTGGACCGCCTCTTGCTTCTCCGGCATTCGTACTTGAGAGAGCAGTCTTTGCAGCTTCTCCGCTGCCATGACGCCTTCTTTTTCCGGCGTTTCCCCCAGCACGATGGCGATGGTCGTCGTCTCGTAGCGAAACGCGAGATCGTTCTGCCGGATATTGGCGGCAAAGAGCTGGCCAATTTGCTGCATCGCGGCTTCAACCGCCGATTCCCCGAACTCCTTCAGCATCGCGGACTTTTCGCCGAACTGCATCAGCAGAACGGTCAGCGGAGTGCTTTGCTGAGCGTTGCGGCGGGTCTCTGCCAGCAGCAGATCGAGATATGAAGCCCGCTTCAGCAGCCCCGACCGCTCATCGGTGACCGAGAGATTCTTGACCAGGCGGCGAAGCCCGGCGTTGTTCAGCGCGATCACGATCTGGTCGCTGATGGTTTTGAGTACCATCACGTCGTTGGAGCCCCAGGCACGCGCCTTGCTGTCCATCAGAAGAAGGAGCCCAACGTGTTCCGCGCCGTCGCTAAGAGGCAAAGCCAGCAGCGACGTAACCGCCATTTGCGACAATGCTTCACAGACTGCCTGCAAGTCTGAACTCGACTGCGCGTCCGCAATCGTGAGCGTGCCCCCGCGGTTAATCGCCAGATCGTGAACCGTGGTAGCGATTTTTTCGAGCGCGCGTGCTTCCCCCGGCTTGCTAAGTTCGCTGCAATATTCTTTTACGCTGGTCGTGTGCAATCCCGGCTTGCGCATGGCAACCACGCACCGGCTCACCTTCCATTGCGATCCAATTTCCTTGGCCGCAGTCAACATCACCGCGTCCGCATTGCTTTGCCGATAGAGTTTGCGGGTGATCTCGGCCACACGCGCAAAGCTGCTGACGTCAGCAGCTTCGCTGGACTGCGCCGATCCGGCTTGGGCGACTCCAGCCTGCGCTGCCCGCGGCTCTGCAGGAACCGACGATGCGGCCGCCTGGGCCGGCCCTGACGACGCATATTGCGGATCCAATCCCGCCGTCATGTACAACTGCCGCAGATCCTGGTTGCGCTCTTCTTCGCGAGGAAACAATTCTTGAATGCGTTGCAGGCGCTCGAAGGCTTTCGAGCGCATGCCGTATTGCACCAGAATTTCCGCCTGCAGCATGAGGTCCTGAAGAGCGGCCGCGCCCAACATCTTGTCCTGATTCGGAGCCGGCGCCGCGGCAGCATCGGCCATGCTGGAGAAGCGCGAGGCGATCACCTTGAAACGGTTGTCGTCAATCTTTCCCCGCAACATTTCCAGCCGCTTCTGGTGTCCGGGCTCGTACGCGTCTACCTCGGCAGCGCGATCGAGAGAATCAGCCGCTTTTGCATAGTTGCCGACACTGCAATAGAGATCAAAGAGCTTGAGCAGAGTCTGGCAATAGTCGCTTTCTCGGTTCGATGCATTGAACTGCTCCCCCATGAATTCGAGCAACTCAGGGGACGCGCGGTGCCGAGCCGCAATGTCCTGAATCATCGTCAGGAAAGCGCGACGATCCCCTTTGCGGCGATGGTACTGCTCCAACTTCCGTCCGAGGGCGACGGCTTCTGCATCCTGCTGGGCATCGATGAAGAACCCGATCAGGTTCGCGATCTCTTGCACGCGCGAAGGATTTGCCTCGAACAATTGCCACTGGATTGGCTCAGCGTCGGTGAGGCGATTGGCAGCCTGCAACGCTTTGGCGTAGGTATCGCGCAACTCCTCTGAAGAAGAGCCAGCACTGACTTGAGATTCAAGTACGAAAATTGCAGCGCCCGACTGCCCTTGCTCCAGTAGGTTCTTGCTGTACCCCAAAGCGATTTGAGGATCGGCAGGATCCTCGGCGTAGGCGCGTTCCATCCATTGTGACGCGTTCCCACCCGCGGCCTGGGTCAGCTGCGCAATTCTCAGAAATGCCGCGGCCGCAGCCTTACTCTCTCCCAGTTCGGATGAAAGCTCTCCCAGGAGCTGCAAATTCTTTTCGCTGGAATCAAGAGCGAGAACCCGCTTCAAAGCTGCTAGTGAATCCTGTTTACGCCCCTGTTTCGCTAACTCTTCGAAGACGCTTTCGTAGGTCTCGAGCGCCTGCTTCGGGTGGGACTTTTCCAGCAGCTCTCCGAACCGGAGTTTCTGCTCCCAAGTCGGAGTCACGAAGCGAGCCAGCTTCTTATAGGTCAGGCTCGCCCGGGTGGCGTCGCCGGCCTCGATCTGGCGCTCGTACAGGTCACCCAACAGCTTTACTGCTTGGGGAATACGTTGCAGAGAAAGGCAAAGATCGGCGGCCATCTGGCAGACCGTGTCATTTCCGGGCTCCGCCGCTAGAACCTGTAGGTAGTCTTCCAGTGCCTCGGCGGTTTTTCCCTTTTGGAGAAGCTTCTCAGCCCGCTCCACGCGTTTTGAAATCTCGATTCGGTCCATTCGCTTTACCGTGTCTGCCATGAGAGCTAGCGCCGCGCGGAGTAACCCATACAGAGTCTAGGAGCAGGTTACTAGAGCGGGCAACGACGTAACGCCCACACGCGATTACGAAGGTCATAGGCAGAATAAGTCTTTGGGAAATAAGTGGTTTCTGATATACGTCCCGCAGTGCCTCAGGAAAGCGCGACCACCCAGGAAAGCGGACTCCGCCACCAGCTCAGCGCCGGCCAAATGGCCATGGTTGCCGTAGGCGGCTCGATCGGCACCGGCTTGTTGCTGGGCTCAGCCGCCGCCATGGAGCTCGCCGGCCCCGCCGTCATCCTCAGCTTCCTCCTGGCGGGCTTTATCAGCTGGACCGTCACCATGGCGCTCGGCGAGTTGTCCAGCTTGCATCCCGCCGCCGGATCTTTTGGCTTGTATGCCGATCTTTACCTGAGTCCATGGGCCGGCTTTATCTCGCGCGCCGGATACTGGATCGCGATTTCCGTCTCAGTGGGCGCCAACCTGGTCGCCTCCGCAACCTACATGCGCTATTGGTTTCCCACGGTTCCCGCCCTGGTATGGATAGCGCTGTTCTCACTCTTGCTGATCGTGGTTAATCTTCGCAGTGTCGGGGACTATGGCCGCTTTGAATTCTGGTTCGCCATGGTAAAGCTCGCGACCATGGTGACGTTCATCATCATCGGCGGAACCTTGCTGGCTGGCGGACGCGTTCCGCCGCAATACACCGCGCAGGGAGGCTTCTTTCCCCGAGGTGCGCTGGCGCCACTGCTGGCCATGACATTTGCGCTGTACACCTTCGGCGGAATAGAAATCGTGGCCATCACCACCGGCGAATCCCGTTCCCCGGCTGAAATTCCGCGCGCGGTCAGGTTGACCTTTATCACGCTTGCCGTTGTTTATCTGGGCGCCATCGTGGTTCTAGTCGGAGTGATGCCGTGGAATCGAGTGGGTGTTACTGAGAGCCCGTTCGTCACCGTGTTTCGCACCGTGGGCATTCCGGCAGCCAGTAGTCTCATGAGTTTCGTGATCCTGACGGCTGCCCTCTCCGGCGCCAACGCAAATCTGTACTCTGCGTCCCGCATGTTGTTCTCGCTGGCACGCAAAGGATGGGCGCCCGCGTCGCTGGGCCAGCTGAATGCAGCCGGAGCACCACGGCTGGCGCTGGTGGCTTCCTCCTACGGAATCGTAGTGGCAGTGGTTCTCGAAATGTGGGTGCCAGGAAACGCCTTCGTGTACATACTCAGTGGCGCATTGTTTGGTCTGATGCTTTCTTGGCTGGTCTCTCTGGCCGCCCACATTTCGTGCCGTCGCCGGATGAATTCGAGCCAAGTGAACGCGCTTCCCATGCGCTCACCTCTCGGCGCCTGGGGCTCGGTGCTGGGACTAACGCTTGTCACCGCCGCCATCCTGAAAACCTGGTGGGACTCGCGTGTCAGCCTCATCAGCGGCGTGTCAACTCTACTATTGCTCACCGTCGCCTACATGTTTCTGAGGGCTTCTGATTGAGTTGCGAACGAGCGCTACACCGGACCAACACATCTTCCTTTGTGCACCTTCGTGTCCTTTGTGGTTGATGAAGTGCAAATGCCAAACCACGAAGACCTAGGCCGGTTGGGCAAAAGGCTAGCCCAGCGCAGTACAATATCCCGATGACTGACGAACTGCTCCGCTACCGCTCCGAGTTTCCCATCCTCGAGCGCACCACCTACCTGATCAGCAATTCTCTGGGAGCCATGCCGCGCGGCGTGTACGACGCCATGCGGGGCTACGCCGACATCTGGGCCACTCGCGGCGTTCGGGCCTGGGAAGAACGATGGTGGATGCTGGCCGCGGAAGTCGGCGATGAGATCGGCGCTCTCATGAATGCGCCCAAGGGCTCGGTCTCAACGCATCAAAATGTCACCACTTGCCAGGCCGTCGTCGCTTCTTGCTTTGATTTCTCCGGCAAGCGCAACAAAGTCGTTTACACCGATATGAACTTCCCCTCGGTGATGTATTTCTGGGAAGCTCAGCAGCCCAACGGCGCCCGAGTCCATATGGTAAAGACGGACGACGGAATCACCGTCCCAACCGAACGCCTTCTCGATGCCATCGACGAACAAACCCTGCTGGTTCCGATCTCGCACGTAATCTTCCGCAGCGGCTTCATTCAGGACGCCAAGGCGATCATCGAAAAAGCTCACAAGGTCGGCGCCTACGTCGTGCTCGATACTTTCCAATCCCTCGGCACAGTGCCGGTGGACGTTCAAGCTCTCAACACCGATTTTGCCTGCGGCGGAGTTTTGAAGTGGCTGTGCGGCGGTCCCGGCGTGGCTTATTTGTATGTGCGTCCAGACCTGGGCAAAAAGCTGGAGCCGAAGTTTACCGGTTGGTTCGCGCATCAAGACTCCATGGCCTTCGAAACCGGACCGATCCGCTACACCGACCCTCCATTCCGATTCATGAACGGCACTTCGCACGTACCATCGCTCGAAGCCGCGCGTCCCGGACTGAAGATCATCACCGAAGTCGGGGTGCAGCGCATCCGCGAGAAGTCAAAACGCCAGACCGCCCGCCTGATCGAATTAGTAGAAAAACAAGGCTGGAGAGTGAACAGTCCCCGCGATCCCGAAAAACGTGGCGGAACCGTTTCTATCGAAATGCCCGACTCACGGGAAGTCTGCCGCGAGCTGCTGAAACGCGAAATCATGGTCGACTGGCGCCCCAAAGCCGGAGTCCGCATGTCTCCCCACTTCTACAACACCGATCAAGAACTGGAAACCGCAATCGCCGCGGTAGAAGAGATCCTGAAGGAACGAGCAGTAGCGGTGCGATAAGTCTCGTTAACTAAAACTCACGTGGGGACGGGCGCCTCGCCCGTCCGGGCGGAGCAATGCTCCGCAGGCCTTCGGTGGAGAAACAGTTTCGACGCTCGCGCGAAACTGAGCTTTAATTGTCGTTGAGAATCGGGACATCTGGCGCGAGATCCGCGGCCACATTACGAACGTAAGCGACAACCCCCGATTTCTGCTGCGACCCGATTTTCCCTTCCTCTATGCTCGGAACGACACACCTGTCTTTTCAAGGGGTGTGAGAATAATCACGTGACCCCACTGCTGGCATTCTTCGTCTACTCCAGGAGCGATGGCATCGCCATTGCCATTGTTGGCGCCTTCGCCGGCGTGTACCTGTTCTACCGCGGTTTCCGTCTCTTGCAACGCAAGCGCCTGATCCTCAACACACCCGCCTCCAAGATTCGCAGCGCAGCCATGGGCCTGGTGGAGATCAATGGCCTTGCCGTCGGTCCTTATACAATGCTGGCGCCCATCACCGGCGTCCCTTGCTACTATTTCCGCACTACAGCCTGGCAATGGCAGCAGCGTGGTAAGAACAGCGAATGGGTCAAGGTCGCTGACGAGAGCCTGCACGTACCGTTTTTTCTGGAAGACAACACCGGACGCATCCTGGTCAATCCCCAGGGTGCTGAAATGGATATCCACCGCGACTTCCACGACGAATTCGGCACAACTCTGTTCTCCAGCAGCTTAGGCATACCCTCCAACATAGCCAGCTTTCTAGTACGCAACGGGGTTTCCACCGATAAGAAAATCAAGGTTGACGAATACTGCATCAAGCCGAAAAACGCGCTCTTCATTCTGGGGACATTGGCCCAGAATCCTGGGCTAAGTGTGAGTGCAACGCCGATTCACAGCTTGACCGCTGACCAGAACTCGATCTCGCTCAACCTGCCGGATATGCGCGGAGGGTTGTCGCTGAGCATAGGCAGTACAAGTGCGGACGACGCACCATTCGCATTGTCCAGAGCCGACCCAGCGCCCCCGCCTCGTATCTATCTGGGCGCCAAAAATACGGCCCGGGCTTCCGACGAGGGGCAGCAAAAGATCACGACAGCGTTAATGAAAGCAGGCATTACGAATCCAGCTGCTTGGGCTGCTGCCGGTCTGGTGAGCCCCGCGGTCGTGGCCACCCCGGCGTCCTCATCGACCGGCGCGGGAGCGGCCGCAGCCGCCGCACCCGAGCAATTTGATCTGCATCCCCCGGTCGTATTGATGAAAGGCGCACACGATCCGGCATTCCTGATTTCCTGGCATAGCCAGCGCGATGTAGTCAGCTCGCTCAGCTGGAAATCCGCACTGATGATCTGGGGAGGGCCTGCGCTCACGCTCTTGTGCGCTTACATCGTGGCTGCGTACTTCGACTGGCTGTAAGGAGAAAGAAAAATGAACACCATCATCTTGCTCGCATTCCTGTTCGCAGTCCTCGGACTGGTCGCGTACGCGGTCATGATCTTCAACGGACTGATCGCCCTGAAAAACGATATCGCCAAGGCCTGGGCCAACATTGACATTCTGCTCAAGCAGCGCCACGACGAACTCTCCAAGCTGCTCGACGTCTGCAAGGGATACATGGACTACGAGCGCGACACATTGCAGAAGATCACGCAGGCCCGCAGCCAGTACCAGCAAGCCGTCAGCGTCGATCAAAAAGCCCAAGCTGATCAAAGCATGACGTCGGCGCTGCGCGGCTTTTTTGCCGTGGCCGAAAACTATCCGCAACTGAAAGCCAACGACAATTTCATGCGCCTGCAAGGGCGAATCACCGACCTCGAAAGCCAGATTGCCGACCGCCGCGAGCTCTG
>Ga0210405_10003650_pt1 | contig 14932 bp, 12 predicted proteins | sample IncBWH11MmetaG_FD_155492 | JGI IMG/M metagenome (GOLD analysis project Ga0210405, IMG submission 155492) | Forest soil microbial communities from Barre Woods Harvard Forest LTER site, Petersham, Massachusetts, United States - Inc-BW-H-11-M | ecosystem: Environmental > Terrestrial > Soil >... | reverse complement strand
GCGGAATAAAACATCAACTGCGAGAGGAATTCCGCACCGTCCCGAGCCAGGGTAATTCCTGTTTTGCCTTCGAGTACTGCGAGAACTGAGATCTGTGGAACTGGTGGGTCGGCCGGCAAGTCCAGAACGGGGACGCCCTCATAGTGTCGAAATGGATTGGGCATATTGGCCCAATCGAGATAGTGCTGAGTTCGCCGCAGCGATTCGACACTGTGTTTCGTCAGTTCATGGTACTCGCGCCAGCTCATGTGGATTGGATCCTGAGAATACTGTACTGGCAATTCAGGCGTCCGGGAATTGCCTGCGGAAGGAAACTATGTTGAGTGGGCTAGCTGAAATGTTCCGGTCCGGATGGATGTCGATAAATCCTCGTCCCACCAGCTATCTCAAAACGAGATAGGTGGTGATAATCCCTGTTCTCGACACCTATCCGCGGTCTGCAAAAAGTGGAAGCGCTTCGGGAATGGTTTCAAGCGAACCTCAACCCGATACAGGCTTCTTCTGTTCCGGGTAAGCCTCGTTGTTACCAGACTCCAAGAGAACGGGCACAGTTCTTGCACAGATGGAGTTCACAGCGCTTTTGTGACAGCCAGGCGCAGAACTGTTTTTCGCTATCAGCAAAGCTGCCAGCGCAGGGTATCGGGTTGTGCAGGTTGATCTTCTCAGGATATTGCTGGCCTTCCCGATAGGACACTAACCAGCATGCCCATTCAAGGCATTGCTGCTGCTTCTTGTAAGGCATCGGGACAAACTCGCTCAGTGCGTCTTAACGACTTTTCGTATGCCGCTGCCGTTCTTCCTTGCACAAAGAAGCGGCCTTCAGGTGTGGGGTGTGTCCGCCAGGCCCTCAGGGCTGTCGGCGTCACTTTGCAAATCACGCAGCCTTTCTTCTATCGGATACTCATCAAGTGTGCCCCGCATATTATGCTCGTGGATTTTTCGCGCCACCCTCACTGCATTTGGCGACGTAGTGGCGCAATACTGGCAGAACCGTCGCTGGGTGGCAAAATCCACTATAAGGGAAGTGACTTGAGCGAGGCAGGTTGGGCAGACTGTCAGAGGTACTGAAGGCATGGAGTGAGTGTAACAAAAGCCGAAATTACAATCCATTAATCGGTTTTCTGTACATTCAGTCGCTGAGGTTTGAGTGTTGTTAATGTTGCCGATTTCTACGAGATAGCTGGTGATAATCCCTGTTCTCGACACCTTCCGAAGCCCTAATCGTTTGCGTACCGATTGAACCATTTGAGACGGATCCGTATCCCTTGCTCGTATCGAAACGCTGTACTCTAGGGCAGGCGACGGCTAAACCGATGTAGCCTATGCTGTAACTTAAAACAACGTCTAATTCGGGGATTACATGATCAGCAGCCGACGATGGCAAATCTTGGCCCTGACAGCGATGGCGCTGGTCGGTGTTAGTTTTGGAATTTGGCTCCTCCGAGCTGGCTTCGTTACTCTCGGTTGTTTCTGGATAGGGGTATTTCTTTGGCGTGCACAGCAGTCCGCAGTTTGGTTTTTTGTTCGGGTCAGGGCCCCGTCAGATGTCACACCTCCTTTGACTTCAACATGCAACGCCTTCTGCTGTCAATCGTGTGCCTACTCGGTGCTGCAATCTGCGCTCTAGGAGTCTATTTATGGCACTTGTGGCCAGAGCAGTGGCAAGCTGGTCTTGTTTTCGTTCTATTTGGCTTGCTTCTGTTGGCTCCAGTAACGATTAGGGAAATTCAGTTTCGCGGAAAAAGGGAGCTGCGGCAAATCCAACCCCCGACAACAGGATAGATCATCCCTATGAAGATCGGATTCTGTCCTCTAACCACAAGGGCTAGCCAATGAAAGGTTCATCTCTATTGAGAATTAAGCCCGTTACCAGGGCTCTGGTCGCAACTATAATCGCGTGCGGACTGGTCGGCACGGACCTACTCTGGCCCGGGCAGTTGCGATCGGCTGTGGACCAACTTAAGCTGCCCGCCGAACTTGCGAAGTACAAGGAATGGAGAAACCTACTCCAGTCTCCCGCGCCAGTTCCTCTGGAACTCTGGATTCGATGCGTCGCGCCAACCCCCAGCGAATGGACTCAAGCACGGGAGAAATACGGTCCTCACACTGAACATTACATTCAGGTCTATGCCAATCAGATCGCAACTCAAGCCCTACACCAAGGTAAAGCGGGCGTATTCCTGACCGGTTCCGTCATTGCTAAAGAGAAACTCATGGATTCTCCCGAAGGAACTGTGGCGGGCGTGGCCTTCATGATCAAGCGAGGTACGCGTCAGTTCGCTAGTACCGGTGGCTGGGAGTTCGCCTATTATCCGCGGTCTGGCGACTCCGCAAGCATCCAGGCCTGTGCTACCTGCCATCGCTCGGCCGCGTCCAAGGACTTCGTCTTCGGGCAGTATCCGTCCTCGGGCGATCCGTTGCGTCCTACTCAGACCCAACCTTGATGAGACTGCATATGAAACCAAACATCGTTGTTGTGCTGCTCACGCTTGGTCTAGTAGCCGTCTGTTGGGGCCAAGGCTCACCCAAGAAGAGCTTGCCACCAGAATGCACAACGACAATTCGTGTCCACGGTTCACTTCCAAAGGGTCCATTCAAGATACTCCCCAACGAGTCCTACAGACAGTCACCAACGGTGAAGTACCTAATCCAGGAAGACGGCACGGTTTCGAACGCCACCATCGCCCGCAGTTCTGGTCTGATCGACATGGACAAGAAACTTCTTGAGGCAATCGCAAAATGGAAGTACAAGCCTCGGATTTCTGGATGCGGGGCCATAGAAACCGAAATAGCAGTTACCATCGACTTGTTTTAAACCATGGGCACGGGCCAGGCGGTTCGATCCGGATAGATGTTGATAAATCCGCTTATCACCACCTATCTCAAGCTGAGATAGCCGCTGATAATCTACGTTAACAGCCTCCATCGATCGTGCTACCCAATCACTCTGCCAGCCGACCACAGATGACATTCAAGGACGCAGGTGGCAACCTAAAGATCGCACCAGGACCCACGTTAATGGTTTTAGATACAGGCGGACCGTCCGGATCGGCGTGGCCATTTCTCCGCGCCGGATGCCACTGATACTGCTCCTTCCCGAACGTCGCGAGGTCGAGGGATCCCACAAATTCGCGTTCGGTCTGGGCCGAATCGTCGCGAAATAGGATCCGCACATCTTGGGCGTTATCGTAGTCGCGATTGATCACCATCAAAGACCACTGTCCATCCGGGCGCAGAACAGGGTATGCGGTCACTAACACGTTCCCGTTCTTGTCTCGCAAGTCAGCCGACGCTGCAAAGAGCTTGTGCTCCGCGTTTTTTGGCTCGACCCATTTCTGTGTGATCATTTGTGCGGCAAAAAATTGTGAAGTGGGCTGCCGAATCCTATAGTTTTCGTCAACCGTGAACATGTGATAGGTGCCCCAGCTGTTCTTGCAGACTGGATGCGGGGGAGAGTATGCAAGCGCGTGATAGTAATAGGTTGCCTGCCCACCCGCCGTCAGAAATCCAGCAAACGAATCGGCCAACCAAAGGGCGCCGAAAATGTCGACAGATGCTTCGCCGCCATGCGCGTTCGTCTCGGTATCGAACAGCGGGATACCAGCCGGCAATCCATCGTTGCGCCATACCTGCATGATGTGAGTGATCAGGTATGGCTCCTGGTAGATGTTGGCCCAAGGCGTTTCGCATCCGTCATACGGATAGTGCTCGAAGGACATGAACGCCAAATCGGCAAGCCGCCCGTGCGACCTAAGATATTCGATAAACCTGCCCAGCCACGAGGTTCGGCCCTGAGCATCGGGCCATACCTTGATGTCTTCTTCGACTCCAGTAAATACAGGGCCACCGAGTTTGAAATTCGGATCCACACGATGAAGTGCCGTGGCCCATTGTAAGTAGAGGGCAGCGTAATCTTCGGGTTGCATGTACTGTCCGTCGGGTTCCTCTCCCATCTCGATGAATGAAACCGCGTAGCCGCGCTTTTTCAGGTAGGTCATCTGGGCCGCCGAATCTTCTGGCGTTCCGTACAGCATTGCTACGGGAACGATGGCAGGAAGACCACGCGTAATACCGCTAGTAAAAAACAAATCGAATCCTGGCTGGTCGCCGGATTCCATGCGGTCAGGTGCAACGTACAGATCGGATGGTTCATGCCACGGATCGACAGACGAGCAGTAAGTGAGCGACTGATTCTGGTCCGTTGAGTGATGCAGAATATCGTGAAATTCCCCCACAGCATTCATCATCCCGACATACACTTCCTTAATTGCGTAACCAACACAGTTGCGACCGTCACTTGCGCCGTGCGAATCGCAAGTATTCGATGATTGTGTCATCAAAATGCGGATGAATTTCGTGCGAACCGGAGACGAACTGAGCTGCCGCGTCGGGGTCCCACCCTTGCCGTTCGTCACCGCACCAGATGGAAACAGCTTCCATCTACCCCTCAAAGGTTCAGCGATCGCGTGGCCTTCACCTTCCCAATACTGTACGTCGTACACTCGGGCGTATGGATCGGCCCAAGCGATGCGAACCGCATTTATGTTGGTCTTCTCTCCCAATTCGATGACGACCCACTGCGGGTGCTTCGAGTCCTCTTCCCTGGTAAATGCCTGAGTAAGATACGGATTGCTTTTCCAGTACGATTGCAAATCGCCGTCGTCCAAGCGTGAATACCCGTCGAATTCCGTCCCGTCGTTGCGGGTGAACCCGCGATGCTGTAACGAATAACCGTACGAGTGTCGGATCATTTCTTTGGGCGTCGGATCTCCAGTGAAATATCCTTTGCCGGAAGGATCGCTCCATGTGCCTGCGGGATTCCAGTGCCAGGCTTGCACGAACAATTCTGTGTTTTGACGATAGCTGACAACTCCCCATCCAGCCTCGAGGGTCTGCTTAAGCTGGTCGGGCGAGAAGAACGTATCGGTGGCGTTGCTAGGTACGCGATCTACGGTCGTCCCCAGCGCATAATTGGGGCTGAACTTGTTCAGCATATGGCTGGGGGTAGCATCCACGCGGATTGTTTGCGCCTCAGAAACACACTCGACAGCACAGACAAGAATGCTCGTGAGGAAAGCTACGTGAATCATTCCCGATAGACGTAGGTGTGCGCAGAACCTTCTGTTGAAACTAGCAGCGCGAGTGAAGGCTCTCTTGTGTCTGATCATCATCTTCGAATCGTGCCGCAAGTAATAGGCCCGCGCATAGTGGCCGCTCCAACTTGGATTACTCGCGATTCGACACCGTGCTCCTAGACCAAGTTCTGAATGATTTCTCTTATCATCAGCAATCTAAAAAAGCCATACTGCGCCGTTGCGAATTAGTGGCGACATCTCAAATCGGACGGTTCACGCATTCTTAGATAGCTAGCGATAATCCCTGTTATCGACAGTTGTCTGGTGGAAGGCGTAAGATGCGCGGAAAGCGGCTGATTCCTCGTCCGTCCTCGTGACGCACAATTTCCCCTATTCTGACTTCGTAACAGTGAAGGGCAGCCCAAATGTACGAGGAACAATTCAGGCGACGAACGATTTGGGCCGCATTTCTATTGGCAGCATTGGCGTGCGCGCTGTTCTTACTTCTCAATCCACGCGGTTACCGGGCACTTCTCGTCGCGAGATTATTTCGAACGAATAATCCGCCGATTGTTGTTCCCCTCCCGAAGGATTTTCAGCCACGGCTTCCTCCCGGCTTCACAGCGTCCGTCCTGGCCGGGGGCTTCGACGAGCCGCGATGGCTCGCAGTTGCGCCAAACGGCGACCTGTTCGTAGCTGAGTCCGCGGCCGGAAAGGTCATCGTGCTGCACTTTTCCGTTTCCAAAGGCCGTGTTCAATCGCGGGAGATCTTCGCCGATCATCTGCTTCTCCCGTTTGGCATCGCTTTTCACGAAGACTTTGTCTACGTGGCCCTCACGAACAGAGTCGTGCGTTTTCACTATGATCGCGAAACCTCTCGAAGACTCGGTGAGGCGGAGGCGATCCTTGACCTGCCCGGATTGGGATACAACCAGCATTGGACTCGTTCGCTGGCCTTCAGCCCGGACGGGAATGAACTTTTCGTATCAGTCGGATCAAGAACGAACGTTTCGATCGAATCGGATCCGCGCCGCGCCGCAATTCTGGTGTTGCGATCCGATGGTGGAGGCATGCGGGTCTATGCTAATGGCTTGAGAAATGCCGTCGGCATTGCCTTCAGCCCTGCATCCGGCGATCTCTGGGCCACCGTCAATGAGCGGGATGATATAGCCGAGGACATTCCGTCCGATTTTTTCACCCATGTGGTTCAGGGCGGTTTCTATGGCTGGCCGTATGCGTATCTTGGGCCTCATATCGACGATCGTGTGGCTGCCCGGCCTGATCTAGTCGAGAAAGCCATCATTCCCGATCTGCTGCTAGGTGCTCACGTCGCACCCCTTCAATTCGCTTTTTATGAAGCGACGCAATTTCCCTCGTTGTATCGGCACGGAGCTTTCGTGGCTGAACATGGATCGTGGAATCGCAAGATTAGAAGTGGCTACCAAGTCGTTTTCATTCCCTTCCAGGATGGTTTCCCGTCGGGAGAACCCCGTCCTTTCCTCTCTGGTTTTGTGCCTGATCCCGTCGGCAAACAGGTCTACGGCCGTATGGTTGGTGTCGCAATCGCTCGCGACGGATCGCTTTTGGTCTCGGACGACGCGCAGAACCTTATTTGGCGCGTTTCTTATAATACGGAACCCTCGGCCGTTATTCCCTGACGGGAAGTATTGCTCATGCACGTCCTCCGGCAGAAACTCGGATAGATGTTGCGAAATCCTCTTCTCACCACCAATCTCAGGTTGAGATAGCTGGTGATAATTCCTGTTCGCAACAGTTATCTCGCGCTTACGAGGGGTGTGGTCGTTGCTTAGCCATCTTCAAAGTCCATATAATTGCAGCGGCGTAACGGAATTGTGTCGCCTGATAGACTTGGGGATCTATTTCCTCAACATTGACTCGAACATGCGGATCAATGAATAAGACGATTCGAGGCAGCACCGTCTTAGTGACGGGAGCCGGGGGTTCAATTGGGTCCGCATTGTCGAAAACGATCATCTCGTACGGGCCTCAACTGCTGATATTGCTTGACCACTCTGAACAGAATCTGTACGAAATCGAAACTGATTTGGCGTCCAATCAGAAAGGCATACCCGTTTTTTCGGTAGTGGGAGATATCTGTAACGAAGGATTGATTTCCGCGATCCTAGAACAGTACCGACCGAATGTAATTCACCACGTAGCGGCTTTCAAACATGTCCCACTGATGGAAAGAAATCCGATTGCCGCCATTCGAAATAATGGGCTGGGCACGAATATTCTGGCTCAATGTGCTCAAGCACATGGAGTTGAAACGTTGACAATGGTGTCGACCGATAAGGCCGTCAATCCGCGAAGCATAATGGGAGCGTCCAAGCGACTAGCGGAACTTGCGCTAGTTCGTTGGGGTACTGGGGAAACTCGAATGCGTTCGATCCGCCTTGGAAACGTTCTCGGCACGAAGGGCAGCGTCGTCAGGATCTTCGTTGAACAGATATTAGCGGGCGGTCCGATTACGGTGACGCACCCCGACGCGACTAGGTATTTCTTAGCATTGCCAGAAGCCGTCGACCTGATTCTGATGGCTGCCGAACTACCCGGAAGCTCCGGAATTTTGATCCCCGACTTGGGAGAGCCCGTCAAAATCATTGACCTTGCACATCGAATGATGAAAGAAGCCGGATGCGATCCCGAGACGATGATCCCGATAACCTTCATTGGCTTACGGCCGGGAGACAAAATGGCCGAAGATTTTGCTTCTGTCAGCGAATTTGTGGAATCGACCACGGATTCCAGACTATCGCGCCTGATAGGGACTGAGATTCCTGCGGAGAGATTCGATACTTATATGGAGCATCTTAAAAGCGCTGTCGATCAACACGATCTTGGTATAGTGCTTGATGTTCTTCGTTGCATACTCCCCGAATATGAACCAAGTGAGTGTGTCCTTCGATCTTTGGAAGGAGCTTCAGCTTGAGCGCCAGCAAACGTACGATCGCTGCAATTACCACGTCCCGAGCAGATTACGGGCACCTGTATTGGCCATTGCGAGACTTAACAGATCGCGATGATATTGAACTCAAACTTATCGCATTGGGTTCACACCTGTCCCCGGAATTTGGTAACACGATTCAAGAAATCGAAAAAGACGGCTTCGAAATCGCCGCTCGAATCGAATGCCTGCTTAGCTCGGATAGCGATGTCGGAATGGCCAAAACCATTGGCAATGCCACGCTAAGTCTGGCGGATCTTCTGGGACATATGCGACCCGATCTGGTTCTGTTGATCGCCGATCGGTATGAAATGCTGGCTCCTGCATCGGTAGCTCTAGCACTGCGAATTCCAATCGTGCACATTGAAGGAGGTGAAATCACCGAAGGGGCGATCGACGACGCGGTTAGAAATGCACTAACGAAAATGAGTCATATTCATTTTACCTCGACCCATGGAGCGCGACTTCGCTTGATCGCCATGGGTGAAGAGGAATGGCGGGTTCATCGGGCGGGCGCACCCTCTCTCGATCATCTTCGTCGAACAGAATTACTAAACCGAGAGCAAACTGAAAGCAGCCTCCAATTGGATCTCGACCAACCTACGGTGCTCGTTTCCTATCATCCCGTAACCATTGCCCAAGATACTCTTCAGGAGGCGGACGCGTTGTTCGCAGCCCTTGAGACGTTGCCAGAGCAATTGATATTTTGCTATCCCAACGCCGATGCCGGAAGTCGCTCGCTTATCAATCGCACAAAATCGTTCCTCGATGCGCGTAGGTCCGGGCGGGTGTTTACGAACCTTGATCCGCGGACGTATTGGAGCTTGTTGCAGCAAGTGGACATGCTGATTGGAAATTCGAGCAGTGGAATTATGGAAAGCGCTTCCTATTCACTTCCTACCGTCAATGTCGGCATAAGACAGCAGGGCCGTGAGCGGCCCATGAATGTGATAGATGCCGCGCCTAGCGTTGAATCCATTGTGGCTGCCATCGAAAATGCACGATCACCTCAATTTCGACGGTCCCTCGAAGGCATGGTGAACCCCTACGGGGATGGTCATGCTTCAGAGCGGATCGTTCGAGTGCTAACCAATGCGCCTCCGTCGAAAGAACTGCTGCTAAAGCGTCAATCGCAACGCATTCTTTCCGCCGAACTTGTTCGCAGCGCGACGAAACGATGAGAATCCCCCTCTCAGCTCCAGACGTGAATGAAGAAGATATCAAGGCTGTTAGTGACGTGCTTCGTACCTCAAGATTGAGCCTGGGACCCAAACTAGGAGAGTTCGAGCACGCGATTGCGGCATACGTGGGGGCTTCGGATGCCGTCGCCGTCAATTCTGGCACCAGCGCTCTACATTTATGTCTACGTGCGCTCGGTATCGGCGAAGGCGACGAAGTAATTATTCCTTCCTTTGCATTCATTGCCGTTGCAAACGCAGTTCGCCACGAACGGGCAACCCCGGTCTTCGTCGATATTGAATCGGAGACGCTCAATTTGGATCCCAGCCGAATCGAGTCGGAAATAACTTTCCGAACAAAGGCCATCATCGTTGTGCATACATTTGGTTGTCCAGCAAACCTCGAAGCTATTCTTGAGATCGCGGGGCGTCACAACCTCCATGTTATCGAGGATGCGTGTGAAGCGATCGGTGCCGAATACAACGGTCGGAGGGTAGGCACTTTCGGGGATGCTGGGATATTTTCTTTCTATCCCAACAAGCAAATAACGACTGGAGAGGGCGGAGTCGTAGTCACTCGGAATCTGGAAGTTTCACAATTTGTGAGGAAGGTTCGCAATCAAGGAAGGGACAATCCGGAAAGTTGGTTTCAACATTCTGAACTTGGCTACAACTATCGGATATCGGAGATCAATTGCGCTCTCGGAGTCGAGCAGCTAAGACGCATCGAGCCAATTCTGACGCGGCGCGAGGCGATTGCTCAGCAGTACAGTCGAATACTGGCTGGCAAGTCGGAATTCAAGCTTCCTCCAATGAACGTGCCGTGCGGCAGAATAAGTTGGTTCGTCTATGTTGTTGGGTTGGGAATGCAATTCGCACAGTTTCAAAGGGACTGGCTCGCGCAGGAAATGCAAATGCGCGGGATTGGCGTCGGTCGATACTTCGCGCCGATTCATCTTCAGCCGATCTACAAAGGTTGGGCAACGCCAGGGACGCTTCCGGTGACAGAGCAAATCGCCGTGCGCGCGATCGCCTTGCCATTCTTCAACCGCATTCAAAGCGATCAGATTGAAGAAGTTTGTAGCACCCTTGCCGAATTGTCAGATTTCGCCACCAATATGGAAGAGAAAAACGTCAATCGACACAAGTTGCGAACGCAATCCGCCGGTGGATGAGATCCCGACGCCTATCAATCCCAACGGAATCCCGAATTTCGCTACCGATGTGGTCTTCTCGCCCGAAGATCGCGGACCGATTTTGACGAAACTCCTCCCTCGCCAGAAGGTGCTGCTGCATGAGGAATCTGCGCGAGTTCTTTAGAAATGACGGGCGATAGAAATTCGAGAACTTCATCAATCGGATTATTTGGCAGGGGCGTGTCCAGTCGATGCCTTAATGACCTTGCCCTCCAAGTCGGCGAAAATCTTCCAAGTAATTTCTTGGCTAGCTTCGCCCTCCGCAGCATGAACAAGTCAGCTCGATCGTCCTGTTTCCCCGTCATCCGACGCCTCACGCTTCGCCTAATCCGCCTTCGAATTGTCTGATGACATCTAATGCACATCCCAATTGCATCGTAGATTACGTCCATACGACCGCAGATCATGCAGCCGTAATCGTCGAAATACGCACGCATCTTGTTGCGATAGCCAGGCGGGATTAAGGCGCTTATCGCAAGAAGGCTCTGTCTCGGCAAAAACCAAGGCTGTAATACGAGTTCATGCGAGGTGAACCGATTCGGCCTGTTATTCGGATTGCGGCACTTGTTCGTGAATCTTTCCGTTTTGTGTTCAGAGCTCATGGCTTCCTGCCAAAGGATGATTTTGGTCAATCGCCTTGGCCATGTGGGCGGTGCTGAGCCGTGTATAGGCAAGTGTCGTGCCCAGATAGACGTGCCCCAAGAGCTTCTGAATGATCTCAATATTTACGCCATGATCGTATAGATGCGTTGCGAAGCTGCGCCGGAACATGTGAATCCCGATTTTCTTCAATCCAATCCTGAGTCCGATTTTATTCAGAATGTACCCTAATGCGGGACTGCTTAGGGGCCGATCCGGCTTTGGACGCGTAAGATTTACGCCGACTAACAACGCTTTTAATTTTTCGTTAGCATCCTGCGGGGACATGCAGTCGATCCTGCCTAGGTTTACTCGTTTTTTGATGAATGTCCCGCAAGGAAACCGTTTGCCATAGTCAACCCACCTTGCGACCCAGAACCCATCAACTGCCGAAAGGCCCGCGCTTTGCGGAGGTCTGTCGTCCTGAAAGACGAGACCACTAGTCCGGTCTCTAACATAAGCTCGTAGAGCAGCGGAGGCACTAGGAGTCAGGAAAGCACGTCGTGTTTTTCCAAACTTTCCGTGAACTCGAACAGAACGGCTTTCGAAATCCACGTCTTCCAACTTTAGTCGCGTCGTCTCATGCATCCGGCATCCCGTGCTGTAGACGAATTCCAGAAGTGCGCGCTCTCGCTTTGTCCGTGCTGCTGCGATGAGACGTTTGACCTGTGTCTCGGTAAGCAAGGGAAGGTCTGTTGGTTTTGTCGATTTCATCCGTACCAGCCGCGGGGGAACGTAGCTGACAACCCCACCCAGGTTCAAGAAATCGTAGAAGCGACGCAGCACACCCAAGTAGCGATAGGTTGTCTCAAGTGTTGCTCCGTATTCGGAAATATGCGTCAGAAACTGACGAATCTCCACGTGCGTGACTGAAGTAGTTGATCTCTTCCCGAGGAACTGATTAAATTTTCCTAAGACTTTCCGATAATAGGTTTTAGTGTTCTGAGCGTAGTGGAGCGCGGTCATCCAGTCGTCGTAGCGTTTTGCAAGCTGTCGGTTGTGGTACACAGATGATCGCACGGACTTGTTCCTCAAAATCTGACGATCTGTGGCTTTCGGTGGGGAGTTTAAGAGTCATACGTCAGATCCCGCAATGAGACGAATGTCTCTATGTAGGAATTACCCGGAGTATCGCGACTACCACTGATTGACAACCAATGCGGAACAACGCTAGATATTGAACTCTTTCGGGCACAAATTGGTGCCGCTGTCAATCTGGGCCCTCCCACTTTCCGAAGATACTCTCGCTGTGCCACAATCACACGCGCTACCCGTTCAGGAGTGCCTATGCGCAGCCAGTTCCGCGATTCTTATTGGCTCCCCTCCGCTAGCCTACAACGCCCCGCGATACCGATTCTCAACAAAACCAATTCACAACTAGCTCAAAAATTTGGTGAATGGCTGGTGGCGATGCGCTTCTCTCGCGCTGTATACCAAGCTTACACAAAGGTAGCATTTCTGTTTTGTGCTTTCCTCGCTGATCGGCCACTTCGATCAGCTTCCCACATGGACGTACGCCTCTTTCTAATCGAAGTTATGAAGCAAAATGTGGCCGTAGAAGGTTTCAATCGGCATTTGTATGCCCTCCGGCGATTTTTCGACTTCCTCTACCTGGGAGGGGTGGTTGATTCTGTGGTACCCAGGTTCGTGATTGGTCGGCACTGGAAGAAATTGCCTCCGAAGGTTCTTAGTGAAAAGCAGATCGCTGCAATCATTCGTTCAACGAGGAGCCTGCGCGACCGAGCAGTTATCGAGCTACTTTACGCCACGGGCTGTCGCGCCGGTGAACTTGTGAAAATCCAAGTCGAGGAAGTGGATTTTGAGCGGCGCACTATAGGAGTTATTGGAAAAGGAAGCGCGCGGACTGTGTTTTTTGGAAAACACGCGGCGGCTGCTCTTCGCGCATACCTACGCGGACGAAAGAGTGGAAACCTGTTTCTTTCGGAGCACCCTAGACAAAAAGGATGTGTTGGGTGGAACGGTCGGGGCTGGTGCGCATACTTCATTGACTACGGGCGAGGGAAAGTTCACGCGCGGAGAACAGCGGTCTACCTTAGTAAGACAGGTTCCCAGCGTAGAGCCTGGAACTTGTTTAAACGGAAAGTACCGAAATCAAGGCTCTACTGTCCCTTCAATCAAAGACCGATATCCACACACGTCGTGAGGAAAGCAGTCCAAGTTGCGGCTTGGCGCGCAGGGATCGGTGCCGTGACGTCCCACATGATTCGCCATTCGTACGCAACTCACCTGTTGAACAACGGAGCAGACATCAGGCAGATTCAGGAGCTGCTTGGTCACGCTTCGCTCCTCACTACCCAAATTTACACACGAGTTGTCCCAAAGGAACTAGGAGAGGTGTATCACCGATGCCATCCAAGAGAATGAAGGTGAAACGCCGAACTGAGGGCGTTGTCCCGATAGACGACCAAGTGTTCATGCTTCCGTGGTTCCTACCGAAAGAGACTTATCTTGCCGTGCGTCGGATTCTTCCCAATATTCATATCGCGAAGATGCGGTATTACTTTGAAGATTATGGCTGTATGCGGTGCGAGCGACGAGATGTTCTGTACCGCACCAACGGCTTATGCGAACGATGCAACACAATAGTGCGATGGCGACTCACACAGTGCCTCAAAAAGCGACTGGCAGAGGTAGGTGTGGTGTCACCTCAGCGGAAGTGTAGTGATGATGGCCGAGCGCTCAGTCTTGCTGAGCAGCTGCTGAGGCCGTTTCGTCGAACGAGGTCGATCAGTGGTGCTTCTTCAACTCGTCGGGGAGCGCGGCCCGCTCCCTCACCTGAGGCTTAACATACGGCTTTTTCATTTCAGCGCCGCAAGCACACTGAGGATTCTGGACGATTGTCGCAGCAGAAGCTGTGACCACCAGTATTTCGCAACCGCAGAGGCGATTCTGACACAGGAAGCGCTGTCCCTTTTTCATTGGCTGTATCTGTTCCTGTAACGTCATTCTAACACAATTATATAGAATGTCATTATAAGTATAACTACTTAGCTACAGCTAAGAAGATTTGCGGATTGACGGCGTGCGCCCGGCTGACTAGAGTTCGGCGAATCGAGGCCAAAGGATGTCTTCTCTTGTTTCCGGCATGCCGTGCCCGAGTCCGACGTGCACAACTTTTGTGACACTTCGGGCGGACTGTGAAGATCCAGCCCGTTACGATCCGGTCGTCGAAGCGTGGGAGTTCACGTGTCCCGAGTGCCATACGCGCTTTCGTGCTACCGAAAGCCAACTACAACTTCGGCGCGTCAGCGCAGGCTGGCTGCAAAGTCGGAAAAGGTAAGAGAGTTTTCTCAAATCTTAGCGGTCGCAAATCGTACAACTCGGGAACACACATTAGAGCTTGCTGAAGGAAATTCTCCGGTCAACAGTCGGTAGTCTTCCCCAACTATCTTCGATTACTGTTGATAAATCCGCTTACCACCACCTATCTCAAAGTGGGACTAACATGTGCCCGCGCTAGGAGAGGCTCACGAGATTTTGCCATCACGAATCGTAGGGAGCCATTTGCCATGACCAGCGAACGCTGATTCCGAAGGGAAGGAAGGCATTCCGCGATGAACCCGAACCCGTTCGGAGTTCGCGCATCGGATTGACCGCTCGGGTGCGGCGATGCTTGAATGAAATCGTGTCGCCGCGTCAACTCAACCGTTATGCGCTGAAGAAACGAGCACGCAGTGAGTAATTAACCAAGGTGAATTCTCCATGAGACGAACAATTGTCATGGCCGCCCTAGTCCTTACGACGGCCTCTATCGCCCTAGGACAAGGGCCGCGCGCGAAGGGGGATCGAAGAAAAAGCATTGAGCAGGTCATAAGGCAACTGGATCATGAACGCATTCAGGCGCAAATCGAGTCT
>Ga0210405_10003649_pt1 | contig 14942 bp, 15 predicted proteins | sample IncBWH11MmetaG_FD_155492 | JGI IMG/M metagenome (GOLD analysis project Ga0210405, IMG submission 155492) | Forest soil microbial communities from Barre Woods Harvard Forest LTER site, Petersham, Massachusetts, United States - Inc-BW-H-11-M | ecosystem: Environmental > Terrestrial > Soil >... | reverse complement strand
ACGCCTCCGATAAGGAAATCGCCGTTCTTCTGCACGGCAAATCCGAATGGGTCGAAGGCAATGCCCGCGAATGTGGTGACCGTGATCCCATTCGTTCCGAAAGTGGTGTCCAGCTCTCCAGCGGAGGTGTAGCGCACCAAACCAATTCCGGTGCCTACGTTGTTTACGAAGTTGACCTGGGCGACCGCCACGATGTCGCCGTTCGATTGCTCAAAAGCGCCGACTCCTGCGACGCCGTCAGGGAAGCTGGTCTCGACGGTTCCACCCGTGCCGAAAGTTGTGTCCAGAGTGCCAGCTTGGGCTTGGGCGAAGTTGACGCCCAACACGAGGCCAATTGCTAGTAGTCCGGCGATCATATGAAATGTAGCTTTCTTCATTGTTTTCCCTTTTGATTTTATTTTGATTAGTTCACAGATAAACGTTGGACGCGGCGAACCACGGCCAGATGCGCACAGGATGTCATATGATTGTCAAGTCTTTTGTCGAGTCTCGTAGACCCAAGGCAGCAATGTGCATCGCGTGGTGTGCGCGGACCGGTTCCGCAGCGCGCCAAGGAATGCTCGTGGAGTGACTGGTCGTAGTTTGCGTATTTGCTCTCGCCTGCTTAGCTCCAAGGGCGGGACTTTATCGCAGCATCTCTAGCCAGGCCCGTTGACTCCACTTAGAAAGCCGCCCAAGTGCGCGGTTAGCGCCACAAGACCGACGCCCAGAAATTCAAACGCGAGGCGGTAGCCTGGCAAGGCTGCTGCCCGCCGTCGCGCGCGGAAATGTACCCACCAGACCAGCCAGATCACCGCACTGGAGACGCACGCAAGCACTACGTGTAGCAATAGCATGCCCTTCAACTTCTGGCCCTCGAGTTGGAGCTGCCAAGCGAGTATTCCAGTTGCGAGAACCGGCAGAGTTGAAATCGCTGCCACCAGCAAGTTGTAGTAGGCGCTGTCCGCCAGGCCAGCTCGCTTCGTCCACTGCGCCATTAGGTCGAACGCCACTGCCGTAAGGAACAACGCAATTGGAAAATGAATAAGCACCACATGCTGTGCGTGCTTCGCCAAAAGTACGGTCTTGAGATCGAAAGGATTTACCATCACCCTACCTCTTCTAAGATTTACGCTGAGGTTGCCGCGGGGACCCGTGCCGCCTTGCCCCCGTGCTATTCCTCACCCTCCATGGTTGTTCGAGGGCTCACTCTGCTCCGACTGGCGTTCCGCTGGCTTTGAAACCACCCATAATCCTTCGCCATTCAACACATAGATAAAATTCCGCTCGTCCTGAAGCCACTTCACCACTCCGGAGAACTTTTGCACTACTTGAGGAGCCGCCGGATTCGACAAGTCCAAAAGTACAAGGTCATCATCGGATCTGCTGCCGTGCATCGGAGGCACCTCGCTATCGGAAATGATCGCCAAATCACCGGTTAGGTTCATCAAAATCAGTCTCACCGGAGACAACGGATTTGTGGATCTTTTATTCCTTCTCGACAATGGATCGAGCGCGACGAGAATTGATTCCCTGCAATGGAATATTAGCTAGGGGACGTTAGTTCTCATCAAGTGATCGATTACTCGGGATCCCTATGAGGAGTTTGGTCGAAGCGGTCGCCAATGTCCTGCTGTTGATTCTTACGCCAGTTGCTCTGGTGTGGGTGCAAAGCAGGTTGGCTATGGCTATTGAGACATTAGGGAAATTGCCGATGGAGAAAAACGAAGCCCGCGCAGTTTATCTATGGGTCGGAAATCTTGAACGGACTATGCTTGACATAAGCCGTTCTTGTCTTGCGCGGACTACAGCCGAACGTGAATAATTCCGGGCCGGCAGAGTATTGGTGTATCCGACAGCGGCATGAAGGTTCAGCAGCGTCTTCTCGCCACACACCTCTCGGCAAGCCTTTTATCAGCGGTGTACCGTCGGCCCAGAAGGAAGCGTCTTCGTTCTCCTTGTCTTGGTTCTCGTTAGTCTCATCATCATCTTTACCTTGCCTCGCAAAAAGTACGAGATCCCATACGAGGTTTTGTAATCGATGACGAGTTGGTCGTTAATATTGCTCGAAAAGGCTGCCCAAGGTCCTCCGAGACACCTTCCGCAGAAACATTCTTCTTGTAAGGGAATAAAGCGCGCCCCCGGCAGTTATATCAATTGGACGTGTCAACCGCGGACCTTCAACTCGATTCGTTTGAAGAACTGGCCATGCCGCTCTTCGACCAGTTGTACAACTTCGCGCACTGGCTCACACGCAATCGTGAAGAGGCCGAAGACCTAGTCCAGGAAACGTATGTTAAGGCCTTGAAAGGGTTTGGGTCTTTCCAGCTTGGAACTAACTTTCGGGCTTGGATGTATCGCATTTTGCGCAACACATTCCTGACCTCGCGCACCGGGCTGAAAGTCACGATGACCGTGCCTATCGATCCCGAGGAGGACGGAGCTGACCTGGCAGTTGAGCGCGACACGCCGGAGACATACCTATTTGAGCAACTGAACCGTGAACTGCTCCAGGGCGCGCTGGATGAACTCCCCGTGCATTTTCGGGAGATCCTCCTCTTATGTGAGGTGGAGGAGATGTCGTATCAGGAGATTGCGGAAACGCTGTCGGTTCCTATAGGAACAGTGATGTCACGTTTGTCGCGTGCACGGAAAACATTGTCCGAGCGGCTGCGCCCGCAGATGCAACGCGGAGCAGTGACGACGATTACAAAGGGGACGAATTATGGCTTGTGAGTCTTGGAAGACGCAGCTCGACACGTATCTCGATGGCGAGCTTCCAGAGGAAGAGATGCGTAGCGTTGACCGTCACGTCCGCAGCTGCCATTCTTGCTCGGCGGATACGGTCGCGCGCGTACAGATGAAGCGTACCATTCACCTTGCTGGAAGACGTTTCACTCCGAGCACTCAGTTCCGCAAGCGTGTGCAACTGTCCATCGCGCCAAAACCGAAACGAAATCTGGGTCGAGTATGGATGTTCGCTGCGGCCGCAGCCTTCATTCTTGTGATCGCCGCTTTGACTTCGACTTATGTGGAAACTCGGAGGGACGGGGGTCAGGTTTTCAGTGAGATTGCAGACTTGCACGTGGCGACACTGGCCAGTTCATCGCCGGTGGATGTGATCTCCACCGATCGGCATACGGTGAAACCCTGGTTTCAGGGAAAACTCCCCTTTGCGTTCAATTTGCCGGAACTGCAAAACTCCGACTTCTCTCTGCTCGGCGGCCGGATGACGTATCTGGAACAAACCCCGGGCGCACATCTTATTTATGATGTGCGCAAGCATCATATTTCTGTTTTCGTGTTCCAGGAACGATCCTTGGCAGCGAGGTTGGACAAGAATTCTCTTCCACCAAAGAACCTGTCGTTCAACATGGCCACATGGAGTCAAGGCGGCCTTCGCTATTTCGTGATCGGCGACGCGAGCGCTGCGGACATCGATAGTCTCGCGAAATTGTTCAAAGCCACCAGTTCGTAGATTCAACAGGGTCGATGGACGAAAACGTTGATTTTTTCGTGAACCTTCATCGTCGTGCCCCACTGTTACCCCGGTCCCGCCGTTAGCCTTCTTGAGAGACACTTTCCAGAACGCCGCTAAGACACAACTAAAGATACTTTTCCACAGAATATTTCCTCCGTTCGCCAGTTACAGGGTTAGGGACCCAAACGTCAGCATTCTGTGGCAATCGCCACGGCGTTGCTGAGACCTTCACCACACCCTGGCGGGTGTCACAACAAATACTCTTTTGGAGGAATGCCATTCCATGATCAGTAAAAACGTTCTTCTCGTCGTGTGTTGTTCCGGCGTGATTGGCCTTGGCCTTGTTGGTCTCGCGCAACAGTCTGCACGGAGCCCCGTGCCGCCCAAAATAACCGAGGCGCCTGCTGGATTCAGAACACCCACACTGTCCGCCCATCCTGGCTCAAAGAGTGTCAGCAACGGTATTCCGGAGCCGCCGCATGACACATTTGCTCTCGACCAGGCAAATTTCGAATCCCGGGAAGGAAACAACACGGGTCTCGGCCCTCTTCACAACGCTACGATTTGTGCCGATTGCCATCAAGGTACCGGCACCGGTGGACCAAGCCAGGTCACGGAAGTGCGGGCGGGGCACCTCGATACCAACGGAAATTTCGTGAACCCGACGATTTTCATTAATCACGGCAAGGATATGATCACAAACCGTTCGCTCATTAACGACCGTGCGATCTGCCCCGAGGCAGAGGAACATCTGCCGCCCACTGAAAACATCCGCACCTTGCGAGCCGCGCTGAATACGCTGGGAGACGGATTCGTCGAAGCGGTTGATGACCAGACGTTAATCGACATTGCCGCAGAACAACCGAAATTAAGTAACGGCGTGATCCACGGCGAGACCGTCGAAGTGGACATCCTGGAAGCGCCCGGACAGACCCGAGTAGGCCGCTTTGGTTGGAAGGATCAGCACGGCAGCATTCTGTCCTTCTCCGCCGACGCTTACCTGAACGAAGTCGGCATCTCCAACCGCCTGAAGCCTGTGGACGTCACAACGGTTTGTAAGACCACGGCGGATCCCGAGGATAAAGCGGATAAGACGGGTCTGTTTGGAATTGACCATTTTGCTCAATTTATCCGCGGCACCTTGGTTCCGCCGCGTGATCATGTGCTGGCGGGCGAACCGGAAGTTAAAGAAGGTGAAAAACTGTTCGCCCAGGTTCAATGCAGCATCTGCCACGTGGGTGCGATCGTGACCGCTCCCCCAGGAACCGTGATCGACGGCGGCACTTTCACCGTCCCGGATGCTTTGGGGAATAAAATCATTCATCCTTTCAGCGATTTCCTGCTGCATGATGTGGGCACCGGGGACGGCATTGTTCAGGGAGGACCCCAGGATACGCAACACAAATTGCGTACGGCCCCGCTTTGGGGTGTGCGTACCAAATCCCGGCTCATGCACGATTTGAAGTCGGAGTCCTTCGAGCAGGCGATTCTTCGCCACCAGAATGAAGCTTCTAACTCGATTAGCCTGTTCAAACAGTTAACTCCACAGGAGCGGGGCGAGCTGTTGAAGTTCCTCAGCTCTCTCTAGACTTGAGTCTTTGCGGGGCAAGCACTACGAATGGTGCTTGCCCATTTTTCTGCACGCCATGACTAAGATGCTCCAGTTTCGCAATTCTGGAAAAGCGGTGGCTTGCGTAGCTTTGTAAACTGTCGCATGGTTAAAAAGGCACATCAGAGCCAGTTTCATCGCTCGCAAATCGGCCGCGCCCAGAGGTATTTCCGCCTCCACCTCGGGGAACGCGTGAGTTTGTCTCGGATCGCACGCGAGGCGGGGTCGTCGTCCTATCACTTTGCCCGGCTGTTCCAAGCTTATGTCGGGGAGACACCGTTCGAGTTCCTTCGGCGTATACGCTTGGTGACGGGACTTCGCATGCTCCAGGAGGATACCGACGCAAGTGTTACGGAAATAGCGTTGAGCGTCGGGTATGAGACTTCGGCGGCATTCAACAAATCCTTCCGCAAGACCCTGGAAATGACCCCCAGCGATTTTCGCAATCTGGGAAAAGAACGACAGGACGAGATGATCTACGATCTCAGCCGTCCGAGATTACTAAAGGAGCTCGCCATGAATTTGTCTGCTAAATTCGAGCCGGTCAGTCGTCCGTTAACCCACTACGTCTTCATTGAGAAGCACGGGCCTTTCGCTGAAGTTGCGCCACCACTCTGGAACGACCTGATGCCGCTGCTCGGGAAGCTTGATCAGCAGCAGGTGCGAGAGTACCTGGGCTTGAGCGGAATTGATAAGAGCAGGACTGGCGAAGACACAATGATTTACCAAGCGGGAGTTGCCCTCGCCCAAGAGCCGAACAAGCTCCCCGACGGGCTCCACTACAGGGCCATCAAACCTGGTAAATACGCTCGCTTCCTGTTGACCGGGCCTTACTCGCACATCTGGATGGCATTCGATCGCATCTTCAAGACGTTATCGGAGGAGCTCGTGACTCTGCGTCCCGAGTTCTGCATTGAGCATTATGTGAACGATCCGCGAGTGACTCCCGAAGACCAACTGCAAACTCAGTTGCTGGTTCCGATTGCCTAAGCGGCTAATGGGTTGCTCGGCAGTTGCTGCTGCCGGTGCTCGATTTCGGGTTCGGCGGATTTCATTTCTGTTCCATCTGAACAAGGTTTTGATCGATATTGACTGGACCATAGCTTGTATCTCCGCGTGGCGCGGGGGCTTGGGAGGGCTGCATTTCTTGCCCCCGCGCCGGGCCGTGAACGGTGCACAACACGGACATTACAACGATAGCTTGCACACCACAGCACGCGTTCGTCGAGATGGTTTTATCATTGTCGATTGCTCCTGAACAAAGTAATCGGTTAACATTCAGCTGGCTCGCACTTCCAATCGGTAACCTGACACAGTGATTTAAGGCACAAACTTATAGCCCAGACGGTGTACCGTGAGAAAGTGTGAGGGGTTCGAAGGGTTGCTTTCCAGTTTCTGTCGTAGCCTCAGCATATGGTTGTCTACCGTCCGTGTGCAGGGGTAGTCCTGGTACCCCCAAACTTTGTCGAGAAGCTCATCCCGCGAGATCGTGCGTTCAGCGTTCTTTGTTAAGAACTCCAATGTCTTGAATTCCTTTGCGGTAACCGCGATCTTTTCCCCGCCCCGAGTGATCTCCATTTTGGAAAAATCGACCATCACATCCTCAAAGACATACAGGTTTTCTGGGCTGACGCGCGACGAACGCCGGATTAGCGCACGCAGACGCGCAATCAGTTCTCTCGGGCTGAACGGTATGGTCACGTAATCGTCGGCACCTATCTCCAGGAGAAGGACCTTGTCCGCAACATCGGAGCTCGTGCTCAGGATTAGAAGAGGCAGACCCGGAATCAAATTCGCAATTTTCTTGCAAAGATCACACCCTGAAGATCCGGGTCGGAGTAGATCGAGGATCACGGCGGCTGGTGCTTTTTGGCGAAGCATCTCCAGTCCGTCAACACTGTCGGGGACGACATCGACCTCATATCCTTCCGAGGAGAACAGCCGGCGCAGAATCTTCCGCAAAGCAATATCGTCCTCGATGACCAAAATCCGCTCCGTTAGAGCCGGTCGGGGCTCTGGCATCGGAGAGTTCAAGGTTGTGGCTAAGGTGGCGGTAGCCATAAGATTTTCCTTTCTACAGAGTTTGCTAATGAGTTCCAGTCAGTGTCAGGCCTTTGCCGCGTGTAAGACTTGTTGCTTACAGACGGTCTCGCGAACTGTCCTCCGGGCTCTGGCGAGACGTGACATAACGGTTCCTATCGGGATCGACAATATTTCCGCGATCTCCCGGTAGGACGCACCCTCAACATCGCATAGGAAAATGACTTCGCGAAAGATGACTGGTAATTGCTCGATTGCGCACTGAACTGCGTCGTTGCCGGAACGCTCGATCAGCAGCGACTCAGGCGTGCAGAAAGTTGTGGGCAAAGCTGGGGAATCTTCCTCCTCGTCCATCGCAACCGTCATGAGCCGCTCGACTGTTGAGCGCGAACTTAGAAAAGTGTTCCTCAGGATTCGATACATCCATGCCCGGAAATTAGTGCCAGGTTGAAACGACCCGAAACCCCGTAACGCCTTTAGATAGGTCTCTTGGACGAGATCCTCGGCATCATTCTGGTCGTGCACAAGCCAGCGCGCGAAGTTGTAAAGGGAATCGAACAGGGGGAGGGCTAGATCTTCGAAACCTGCCGACGGCTGACTATCCAGAGAGGATGGAGTCCCGAATCCGACCATTCGTTGTAGACCAGATCCAATACTTTTCATTGCCTGCTCCAGAATCGTTGCGTACGATCAATCAGCCTGCAGCTCCACTAGCCCTGCCATATCCATCCGCAGTGACAGCGCACGGAATCGCACAATCGGAGCTTGTGTAAAAGTGCTTTACAAACAGCGCATGACCTCATCCACATATGTTTTCCCTGTTTCGAAGTGCCAGAGCCCCCGCGTCGTATGGCAATCTGACGCGTCTTTGGTCTCGCGTCAATTAACTGCGAGTTTTTTCCACATATCCAGTCCCTCGCTTGCTAAGTAATTGCTAGCAGGTGGCTTAACTCCGCGGATATCCTGATTCCGACAGTCTGTGCGCGGCAGTGCTAGACTTCCGAGTTACACCTAAGCCACCATGGAACCTCTCCGGCCTAACTCCGTCGTGCGATTCGGAACCTACGAGGTTTCTCTCCAGTCGGGCGAAGTGCGTAAAGCGGGTTTGAGAATCAGAGTCCAGCAGCAGCCGCTGAAACTGCTGGAGATATTGCTGGAGCGCCCGGGGGAAGTAGTTACCCGGGAGGAATTGCGCAGCCGAGTCTGGTCCGACGAAAGTTTTGGTGATTTCGACCAAGCTGTGAATATCGCAATCGGGAAGCTTCGCAGCGCGTTGGGGGACTCGGCTGAGAATCCGCGATTTATCGAGACTCTTCCAAAACGTGGCTATCGCTTCATCGCGGACGTCTCGGTTGTCGACGCGGACGCGCACCCAAAAAGGCCGGAATCTGCGGTTGGAGATCCGCCTGGGTTGCGAGAAAAGAAGACAGAGCCTGAGCCTAAGGTCCAAGACGCTGGCTTGGCGGTTGCGCCAAAACGTCAGCTGTGGCTGGCACTTCGGGTCATCATTGCGTCGGCACTCGTCCTGAGTTTGACGATTGTCTTCGTGGTGCTATTTCGTTCGCGTGGCCACGCCCCCACTGGCATCCGATCTCTGGCGGTGCTTCCGCTGGAGAACCTGTCTGCCGATGCTTCGCAGAATTACTTCGCTGACGGCATGACCGACGAGTTGATCACTGACTTGGCGCAGATCAGCGCTTTACGGGTAATCTCCCGCACTTCCGTGATGGTATATAAAGGAGCGCGCAAACCTCTGCCGCAGATCGCTCGTGAGCTGAACGTGGACGCAGTGGTAGAAGGCACCGTCCTGCGCTCCGGCGACCAGGTTCGCATCACGGCCCAATTGATCGAGGCGTCCACCGACAAGCACTTATGGTCCCAAAGCTATGAGGGTGAGTTGCGTGATTCCCTGGCGCTCCAGAACAAGGTAGCTAGAGCCATTGCAGATCAAATTCGGATCAATTTGACCCCGCAGGAACAAGCTGCGCTGAAAGACGTGAAGGTTGTCAATCCGCAAGCTTATGAGTCCTATCTCAAAGGTCGCTACTTCTGGAATAAACGAACGTCAGATGGTTTGAAGGTTGCCCTAGCTTATTTTAACCAGGCAATCGAAGAGGACCCGAAATACGCCGAAGCTTATTCAGGCTTAGCCGACACTTATGCTTTGTTAGGAGATTGGCAATATGCGGTAATGACACCCAAGGAGGCATTCCCCAAAGCCAAGGCAGCGGCGATCAAGGCCCTGGAGTTGGACAACGCTCTCGGCGAAGCCCACAACTCGCTGGCATTCGTCTTGGATGGATTCGATTGGGATTTTGACTCTGCAGGCAAGGAATTCCGCCGGGCTATTGAACTCAACCCAGGCTACGCAACCGCTCACCATTGGTATGCCTGGCACTTGAGTCTGTTGGGCCGCTATGACGAAGCTATTGCGGAAATGAGAAAAGCGTTAAACCTGGATCCGCTCTCCCTGATTATTAATGCCGATTTGGCAGAGCTCCTTGTCCTTGCGCACTCTTATGACGAATCCATCCAACAGAGCCGCAAGACGATCGAAATGGACCCTAATTTTGCTCTCGCCCATAATCAACTCGCCCAGGCGTACCTTCAAAAACACATGTACGACGAAGCGGTCGCAGAACTGCAGAAAGCGGTCCAGCTTTCCGGGAGCAGCCCGACCTGCATAGCTAATCTGGCTCGTGCCTATGTCTTATCCGGCAAGCGAAGCGAAGCCCTAGAACTGTTGAGCGAACTGAAGAAGCGCTCAAACCCTGGTTATTCAAATGCTTCGGAGATTGCCATCATCTACGCATCTCTCGGAGATACCGCTCAAGCCATGAATTGGCTCGAAAAAGGCTACGAAGAGCGATTCAACCCGGGCGTCCTGCTGCGGCCGGGCTTCGATCCGCTGCGATCCGACTCGCGCTTCAAAAACCTCGTACACCGCATTGGACTGCCCGACTGAGAGACCTGCCTTCCTTGTGCTTTGATAAACAAAGAAAAACCTCAGTACGCTTGTTTCCGTACTGAGGTTTCTGTCTGGGCATGTGTTCTATGCAGGCTGAAGCATCAGCTTTCGAAGAACCGCTTCAGCGCGCCGGTTCACCAGCGCCCAAGATTTCGAACACCACGCCAAACGAGTTAAATCCATTTTGCGATTGGACGAGCTTTCCACCTGCGCTGGCTGTGCCGTACAAATTCCCCGCTGCATCCATGGTGAGATGATCGGGTTCGGGGAAGCCTCCATCGGTATCGCCTTGGAAGGCATGCAGAAAGCTTTCCTTCCATTTCCCATTGGCGGTGGGCGTCAATTTGAAAATGGTCCCGCAGCCCTCAAACACCTGCTGCCCGGCAATTTGGCACAGTGGTTCGTTGTGCCCCCCGCCGAGAAAGGTAGTTCCGAAGAGATTGCCTGCTGAATCCATGATTAACCCGCCTGCGGGCATCATTCCATCCTGGAATCCACTCTTGCTTAAGGAAAATCTGTGGATCACGCTTTCCTTGAACTTCCCGTCCGAGCCGCGAGTAAGCTTGAAGACTACGCCACCCCCACCCGCGCCGCCTCCGCCCCCAAAGGTGGTGCCATATAAGTTGCCGGCTGGGTCCAGCACTACGCCAGCCATAGGACTGGCGCCATCAGGCGGGTTGTTCACCAAGTCATGGAACTTGAACAGCAAGGTCTCAGTCCACTTGCCGCTCGTTGCAGGCGTCAGTTTAAAAACGGTCCCCAAGTCGTCGGGACCGCCGGCTAATGTTGTGCCATAGAGATTTCCCGCGTTATCGAACACCACGCTATCGAACGGATTCTGCCCGTCGGGACTGCCACCGCCGCCTTTGTGCAGAGCGTGAAGTATGCTCTCCCTCCAACTGCCATCCTTGTTCGGCACCAGTTTGAAGACCGTGCCGCATCCGTTCGTGCAAAACGTGTCGGTTGTACCGCCACCGCCCTGGCTGGTAGTGCCGTAGAGGTTGCCGGCTTTGTCAAAGATCAGAGAACCAACAGGTTCGCATCCGTCGTTGTGGCCCTCAAAGGCGTTGAACTGATGAATAATCGTTTCGGTCCAGGGACCGTTTTGTGTAGGGATGAGCTTGTAAACAATGCCACATCCATGCAGACCGCCATCCGCTGTGCCATACAGATTGCCAGCCGCATCAAACACGACGCTGCTTTGAGGCGATTGCCCGTCGATGAGTTCTCCTTGAAATGCATAAATCACTTTTCTTTGAACTCGCCGCTCTTGGTCGGCGTCAACTGATACACCAGACCAAACCCGGTAGGCGCGCCCGAACTTTGAAAGTTGAACCGGGTTGTCCCGTAGAGATTTCCCTTTGCATCACGGACCACGCCGCCAATCGGCTCCACTCCGTCCCCGGTGCCTTGAAATGTATAGAGCACTTTTTCTGTGCCGGCCGCCCAACTGCTGAGGGCCAGGGTCAATGTTACGGCGACAACCGCCAAAACGTTTCGCGAGGTCCAAGTGCTGGCTTGTATCCGCGGTTCCCGCGCATTGGAGGCACAGTTCCGAACAGTAACGGTTTTCATGGCAATTATTTTCCTTGAGGAATTGGATTGCGACAGATGTACTCCCTGCGTCGCTCATGGATTAGACTTGCGGGCTCAAGTGTTGATGTCGGTTTGCTGTAAACGATTTGTCACATTTTTGGCAGAAGCGCTCCACTGAGTGCTCTGACAGTTTCTTGACAATTACTTAACATCCCCAGCGCATCTCGCCAGGCTGTTTATCAGTCCAATGTTTAGCTAGAGGAAAGATGCTAGACAGACTTCATCTAAAACGAAGAAGATCCGTTGAAGCGCTGCGGCGGCGTCCGCGAGCCGATTGTGTGGAAATCAGGCTATGCGATCAAGTCCGCTGCAAGCGCGGTTGGGGAATGGTAACTGCAAAGGCAAAAGTGATTGAGTATTACATACCGGAACGATTCAGAAAGACGGCGAGATGGGTTCCACCCGATCAACGCGGGAAAGTCATTGAGTTTCCCGTGCCGGAGAGAAAGTCGGCGTGAGATGCTAGGTTCCGCAGGGATGTGGTGCACCCACAAAATGACAGTGTTTGATTTCTTGGGTACCCGCCAATAACGGCTGGCTGAATCAATTCCGCCCATCGCTCGAACAACGACACCGGGCCATACGCGGTTTCTTGTTTGATCCTTTTTGTTGGTCCTTGGAATAAAAACCCAACTGGCCCAGTTCTACTGCACATGAGTGCCCGGTAGCGATTACTCTCACGGCTAGTCGGGCACTCAAATTCTGAATAGGAAAGCAGGACAGGGTTAAAGAATTATGCATAAGATCTTGGTTACCATTGCGATCGTGTGCGCCACTCTTCAGGCCCAGGTCATGAAAGTGTCAACTACGGCCAGTGCTGAGCAATTCGCTCTAAATCCCACTCAATCGGTCAATCCCGTCATCGAGTGGAATAGAACCCTTCTGATTATCGTTCGGACTTCGGGTGCCCAACCGGCCACCATTCATTCGACGCGCAGCTTCGTTATTCTGCACGCTGCTATCTACGATTCCGTCAACAACATCGTTGGACAGTTCACTCCCTATCTAGTCCGCCTCGCCGACGTGTCTCCCAGAACTTCTCAAGCCGCCGCAGCCGACCAGGCTGCCCACGACGTGCTGGTCTCGCTCTATCCAGCATTTCAGACCACACTGGATGCTGAACTGCAGCAGGATCTAGCCCAGATTGCCGATGGAAAAACGAAGACCGACGGTATCGCCGTGGGAAAGACGGTGGCTGCTGAAATTCTGGCCTTCCGCGCCAACGACGGTTCGGGCGTCACGCCTCCCCCCTACAAACCCAAGAATATCCCGGGATATTATCAGCTGACACCTCCGGATTTCACCCCCGCCGACTTCACGCATTGGGGTGATGTCACGCCTTTTGCTATCGTCAACTCGCGCGAATTCCTTCCCGCACCACCACCAGCGTTAACCGACAAAGAATACATCCGGGACCTTGCCGAAGTGCAAAGCCTAGGCGAGATCGACAGCAAAACTCGTACCCAGGAGCAGACCCTGATTGGAAACTTCTGGAGCGGCAAGATTCAAGACTACTGGAACGAGATAGCCCAGACCGCTGCCTTGGCCCACAATCTCAACCTCGAACAGAGTGCACGGCTTTTTGCTTTGGTCAACTTTGGCATGGCCGATGCCGCCATCTCCTTCTTCGAAGCCAAGTACGTCTACCACTTTTGGCGGCCGGTCACCGCGGCGGAATTAACCGACAGCGATTGGCTGCCGCTGACAACCAAAACCGCGCCCGACCCGTCGTATCCCGGCGCTCACAGTGCCACCAGTTTCGCAGCGGCGCAAGCGTTGCAATTTTATTTTGGCGACAAGTTCACCTTCGATGTCACGTCCGAGGTTTTGGCTGGAGTGAAGCGCCACTTTACCAGTTTCTCGGCGGCGGCGAAGGAGGCGGGCATCAGCCGCATCTATGCCGGACAACACTACCGTTTCGATCACAACGCTGGCCTGCTCCTGGGACAGAAGGTCTCCGAGTCGATCGACGAAACCACCTTGCTTTCAAAGTAGAGCGGAAGATTCCACAAGTGATCGCGGGCCGTTATGAATACTGCACTTTCTCGCTAACGTCGGCGCGCAGCATACGCGCGCCGGCTTCTTTGTCCCGTGCCAGCCGGGAAATGCGGAATAAATGTGGAGCATCTTGGTTTTTCATCATGAGCCTTGTCTCGCAGACATGGCTGGTCCAGCGGACACTAACCGCCGCAAAATCTTATTAGAAAAAAGGAAAATGTAATGAATTCAGGAGAGTCTCTATTCAATAGCAATCGCATTCGACCCGTCATGATCCTCGTTCTCGGCTTGTCGCTGGCGGGCACCGCCCGCGCGCAGAGCTCGGAAACCATCAATCAGCTATTTGCTTTCACTTGTAGCGGCGGCATCATCGTTGTAGACAAGTGTCAACAAGGCGGGCGTCCGGATGTGATCATTCAAGCCTCGGACGGAAACTTTTATGGCGCGGCTGAAGTTACCGAAGAAAATGTCTCCAATCCCCAGGGCGGCACACTCTTCAAACTGACACCTGCTGGAACGTTCACCAAGCTCTTTACCTTCACCCAGACCGCCGGCGCGTTCCTGAACGGCGACAACCCCGCCAGTGCCTTGGTGGAGGCTAACGACGGGTTCCTCTACGGCACAACCTTTGATGGGGGCAAACAAAATCAAGGCGTGCTCTTCAAGATCAGTAAGACGGGCACCGGTTTCAAGGTTCTTCATAACTTCTGCTCGTCCGCAAACTGTGCCGACGGCACCATTCCCAACTCCCTCTTGCTGGGACATGACGGCAACCTGTATGGCACCACACTGCAAGGTGGATCAACCGTGACGTGCGGAAGTATCGGCTGCGGCACCATCTTCCGTTTCAAGCCGACCACCGGCACTTTTACCGTTCTGCATAGATTGGCCGGAGCGACTGATGGTGTCGAGCCACTGGGAATAATTCAGGCAACCAACGGCAACTTCTATGGTGTTTCTCAAGGGCTCGATGCTAATAGCTTCAATGAGGATATCTTCCAATTCACGCCAGCGGGTAAATTCACGGTTCAGTTCAAGTCGGTGTTGTTTGATATCGGCATTAGTGGGCTGACTCAAGGTGCCAACGGCAATCTCTATGGAGCCTTCGAATCCATTACAGCGGGCGATATCAACTTTTTTGAACTCAGCACCAAGGGCACCGGCTTCGTGGCTTTTGCACCATTCACGACACTCGCAGGAACGACCACCATTCCTTCACTTTTCCTGGCTTCCGACGGCAACCTGTGGGATACCAACTTTACGGACTCGGC
>Ga0210405_10003648_pt1 | contig 14956 bp, 13 predicted proteins | sample IncBWH11MmetaG_FD_155492 | JGI IMG/M metagenome (GOLD analysis project Ga0210405, IMG submission 155492) | Forest soil microbial communities from Barre Woods Harvard Forest LTER site, Petersham, Massachusetts, United States - Inc-BW-H-11-M | ecosystem: Environmental > Terrestrial > Soil >... | reverse complement strand
TAGCAATTTCCAACGCGACTGTAGTTCGTGCAGTGCCCCTACATCTTTGCGTTGCGGCGACACCCCGTTTTGCGTCGTTTGCTTAGTCCGCAGAAGATGTCAAAACCTTCTGTTCGGCTGGACGAGGCCACTGCCGAGCAGGTCGATCAATATGCCGCTTTCGTCCACGCATCCGCAGACGATGTTGTGGACAAGGCGCTCAACTATGTCTTCTCGAAGGACCGCGCCTTTCAGGACTTTCTGAAGACGTCTCAGTCCAAGCAGGTGGCTTCCACGCTGCGCGTTCGTAGGGGCGCGAACAAGGATGCGGAAGGCGCGACGGAGCAGCCAGCGAGGAAGCTTGCAGCCGGGGTGGAATCCACGGCTTCTGTGCGGGTAATGAAGGCGTGATCCCGCATTCAATTTCGTGCCGGAGCAAGAACGGTGCTTCGCACCGGAAGAATTTTGACACTCCACCCCTAGGAAGGGCGCTGCAGAGCGCTTTCAGCGCTTTGGGTCTACTTGTTGAATTCAAACCACTTCCAAAACCGAGAGCGCTCTGCGGCGCTCTGGGTTTACCTGAACAGGAGATGTTGTGTTAGCAAATCCAACGAATTCTCTCGGTCCTCGAGCGCGGACGCGTTATCCACCTCGATGGGCCTTCGTGCCTTCCAGTAGTTTTCTTAGGATCTTCAACACTTCTGGATAACCCGTTGAATTGTAAGCCTGCGCGTTTTCTTTCTGATCCCAGAAGCTAATTGCCACGACTTCTCTGCCGCCGGGGACAGCTAGCGTGATCGCATCCAGGAAGCCTTTTTGCTTTCGGAGCCAGGGAGCGATTTCGTTCTCCATGGTCTCTGTAAATTCGGCTAGCGTGCCCGGCTTCAAGTTCGCGGAAACGTTGCGAGCAAACATATCAACCTCCTTGGGTAGCGGTGGGCTAAGAGGAGAATCTCCACGTGGACTGACTTGGTCAGAGGACCCGAAGAATGTGGAGGGTTCTCATCACGCTCGACTTGTTAAGGTGAAGAATGTGTCAGCCGACGTTAGCGAACGACAAGCGCTTTTCGAACCTAATACGTTGCTCCAGGTCACGCGACCCGATCATGAAATATGATTCGCTCTCAGCACTTATGTCGCGAGTCGATATCGGCGCCAGCCTTCCAGGCTTACAGCACTGCCGCGATGTCCCGCTCTTTCCCATCATCAGTGGTTGGGAGCGGTCGGAAAACCGTCTTAAACGTCTGCTCAGTTGTGTAGGAATGTCTAAACTATTGGAATGGTTTCTATTGTTCTTTCGCACGATGACCTCCACTCACGCAGAAGACCGTCGCCTAGCTAAAGGCTGTTGCAAAACCCGGGGCTCAATCCCTTGATTGATGCGGGCCGCTAACGCAGCGGGTGGCAGATCTACACCTCGATCAAGATCACTCACTCCACGAATTGCTTCCCGGCAACTGGAAACCCAAATCGGGGTCGGCAGGCTGAACGGAACCGTCCTCCCAGAGCACAGCGCACATGGTTGCCGTCCGCTGCGCCGATTCGCACCGTGCGAGGTTCGTCAGGCCTCAGCCCGTCGTGGTCAAGTTGGCTCGTTCCAACGAGGCAAAAAATCTCGCTGAGCTAAGATTTTGATCAGTTCGCCGCCGAGTCGGTCATCGAACAGGACGATCAGTGCGTGGTACGTCTTGTTCACAACATCGATCATCAGCGCCTTCATTTCCTCGTCGTTCAGCCGCGAAAGGTTTGGCCAGGGAATCTCTCCGTAGGGCGACCGGACGACCACGTCTGTGTAGTCGCCGAGCTGCGAGTCCGGAGTAATCCCGGCATGCAGATCCTCGAGCATGGTATTGCGAAAACATTGCTGTGCGAGGTACTTCGCGAGCCTCTTGAGTACTTCGGGATGGGCAGAGATTTCACGTGCGGTTTCGCCAGTCATTCTGAGACTCCAGGTTTGAGATCAAGCGAACCCCTGGCCAGAATCCCGAGCCGGGGCCTGAGTTCAGGTTATAGAAATAGTCGGGCACCGTGAAACGCAACTCAGTCCTTGGGGTGATACCAAAACGTACTAGGCTCTCCGGGCCGTCTAAGACACTCTGCCCTTGGCTGCCAGTTTCAAGGAAGCCGTCCTCCGCCTGAAAGCTGCCGGCCGGGACGACCACGCTGGAGTTGGTAACTGCCGGCCGATCGGTTGCGATCGGTCCCGCTGCACCAACGCCGGTGGACTGATCTTGACCATACAATGGCACCATGCTGGCCAAAATGAATGCCAGTGGCACTGTGGGAATACGGGCGAGCATTGGACGAGTTCGTCGTTCTTGAAGACTCCAAGAGCCAAGAGCGGAGCACCGCAGCGAGACTATTTTTTGCGTGCGTTCAGCTTGTCAAGCGCGCGCTTCAATTCTTCAAGCTTCTGTCCAGCTTCGCCCAGTTTGCCTTCCGCTGTCAGGCGCTGGTAGTCGGCAAGGTCTTTGGCGGCTTCGGCGATGAGCACGTTGAGATCCGCTGCGGACTGGGGCGACGTGGCGGATGCCGATGCGCCTCGCGCCGGTTCCACCGGCACTGCGGCGGCAGTCAGCGACGAGACCGCTCCGCCAAAAAGGGACGCCATCGCAGACTCGAAGGTTGGCCCGTACGCGAGCCGATCTTGCAGCGCGAGCACCACCAGACGCAACTCGGGCATCGGACTCCGCTCGGCCTGCAGGTAAATCGGTTCCGCATACAAGAGCGCGCGTCCGGTTGGAATCACCAGCAAGGCCCCGCGCCGCACGTGCGAACCTTGCTGATTCCACAGCGTCAATTGTCCCGAAAGCTGCGCATTCTGATCGATTCGCGCCTCGATCTGCAGCGGTCCATCGACCAGCTTTGTCTTGGGAAAGTTGTAGACCACCGAAGTGCCGTATTGTGCGCCGTCGCTGCGGCCGGCAATCCAGCCAATCAGATTATTCCGGTTGGCCGGCGTGAAAGGGAGAATCTCTACGAATTCCTCGCCGGTTTCGCCCGGCAGTTTCATCAGCACGAAGTTCGGCTGCATCGCCTGCGTTACTTGCTGACCGGCCTCGCTCATGCCAACTTCGGTGGCGACGGTCCACAGGTCCTCACGATTGTAGAACGCTGCCGGGTCTGTCATGTGATACAGGCCGTAAACTTCCGCCTGCAACTTGAGCAACAACTCCGGGTAGCGCACGTGTTTGCGTAGTCCCGGCGGCATCGTGGCCGCATCCTTGAAGAGAGTCGGAAAAATGCGGCGGTAGGCTGCGACGATCGGATCATCCGGATCGAACACGTAGAACGTGGTTGTACCATCATAGGCGTCGACGACCACCTTAACGCTGTTGCGCATGTAGTTGATGGAATTGTTATCCAGACGATAGTGGGTCGAGTACGGATAGCTGTCTGAAACCGTGAACGCATCCATGATCCAGGACAGACGGCCATCGTCGCCGAGCACGATGTAGGCATCCGGATCGAACGTGAGAAACGGCGCTAACGCCGACACACGATCGCGTATGTTGCGCCGCATCAGCAGTCGGCTATCCTTGTTCACGTCATCGCTGAACGGCAGCTTCGCGAGATCGCCTTGATCGAGAGCGATGATCATGCGGCGGAAGAAACCGTCGAGAAGAATGCCGCCGTTGCCTTCATAGGAAGTGAGGTTGTTCGTGGCCCCCTGGGGGTAGTTGAATTCCTGCTGCCGGGTCTTCACGTAGACGTCAGTGTTGGTCAACTCGCCAAAATAGATCTCCGGACGCTTCACGGCTAAGCTACGGACTGTGCTCTGGACCGGCATATTGCTCAAGATCAGCATGGGCAGCCCTTCCGCCGTGAACCCATTGACCGGGTTCATCGTGATGCCGTAGCCGTGAGTGTAGATCAGTTTTTCGTTAATCCAGTTGCGGCTGCTCTCGGGAAGCTTATCCACGTTCAACTCGCGGGGCGCGAGCATCACCTCGCGAGTCGTACCTTCGATTTCGTAGCGATCGATGTCAATGTCAGGGAAGTCGTAGTAGGTACGGATTTCCTGAATCTGGCGCAGCGTGTCCTGTAGTGCATGCCAGTCCCACAGTCGGATATTTTGAAGCGTAGCCTGATTGTTAGCTGGGTCAGCAGCCTCGACGGTCGTCTCCGCGGGAAACTCGCGCTGCGTGATTTGGTTTAATCCGTAGGCCTGCCGCGTCAGATCGGTGTTGTAGACGATGTAGGGCTTCTCGCGAACCAGTTCGTTCGGTTTGACGACAAAGCTGCTGACGTACCACGCGACTCCTTGAACGGCGACATAACAGACGGCGGCCGGCAGGATCGCCGCGACCAGCCAGCGCCCGCGCGGCATTCGGGCGGCATTGACGGCTGTAATCACCGCGCCGACAGCGAGCGCTGCGCAGACGACGAGCATCCCGGTGAGCGTGACGTGCGCGTCCGTATAGGTCACACCCCCGAAGATCGTATGGTCGTCGAACAATCGCTCGAACCGGCCGATATACAGACGCATCGCGAGGATCAGCAACAGAAAAGCAAACGTGATCGACAGCCCGCGCCAAGGTAATGGGACGGAGCGGCTGAGACGTCCGGCCAGCACACGGCTTCCGCCCGTGATGAGGACGAAGAAGACGGCGAGTAGACAGCCAATCACGGTTAGCGAAAGCAGCCAAGCGGCAATGAGCTGCCACGCGGGCAGGGTGAATAGAAAGAAGTTCAGCGGCTTGCCAAAAATCGGGTCCACCAGGCCACCGGTGGGGAGGGGCGCGTACCAAAAGAGCGCGAGCGTTGGCCACTCCGCCATCATGCCGGCGCCGGTCGCTGCGGCAATGGCGAGCGACACGCCGAGCGCAAAGAGGCGCAGGACGGGCTCAACCGGAAACTTCACCGGTCGTCCGCCGATTAGAATCGTGTGACCGGTCGGCAAATCGGCGCGATGTGCCCGCTTCAGAGCCAGGAACGACCCGTACAGAATGAGGAATGTGGCCGCGGCAAAAGCCGCGAAGACTCCCCACTGAAGACTCAGTGTTTTCCAGAACACGTCGCCGTAGCCGAGCGACCTGAACCAGAGCAGGTCTACGTAATTTGACAACGCTGCCCGGCTGCCAAAGAAGATGATGGCAAGAACGGCTAGAATGAGAAGGAGACGACGGCGACGGCGAGGCTGCGCTGCGGGCGTCGGCGGCCAGTCAATGGACTCGGGCATTGCTCCACTCCGTTCTCATTAACCTCATATAGTTATCCGCATAATACTCCCTCCGTTTTTTGCAATCTGCCTCATCGGACGACTTCAGCCCCACCGTTGCACTGCGAGAGGATTGTCGTTGTCTAAGAGCCTCTAACAAAACCCCATCCTCCTAAAGAGAAGTACCTGCATTTCCTCCGAAAGTCATTTCCACTCAAGTAGTATTTCTAGCATCGGAGGACTCTCCAATGGCAAAGGCACTTCTTCCAAATGAATTGTGGGAACTGATCGAGCCCTTCATCCCTGTCTTGAAACCGAAGGCAAAAGGCGGCAGGCCGCGTCTGGCAGACAGGACATGTTTAGTTGGCATTTTGTTTGTCTTGCGAAGCGGCATTCCTTGGGAGATGCTACCGCAGGAACTAGGCTGCGGCTCTGGCATGACTTGCTGGCGTCGCTTGCGCGGCTGGCAGGAAGCGGGGATCTGGCAATTGATACATTTTGTCATGCTCGACTGGCTCGCTCGCCGCGAGAGAATTGACTGGTCCCGAGCAGTAGTGGACGGAAGTTCCATTCGAGCAGTTTTTGGGGGCAGAAGACAGGCCCCAATCCTACCGATCGGGCAAAACTTGGGAGCAAGCGTCATTTGATCTGCGATGGTCGCGGTATTCCACTTGCCATTCAACTTACTGGCGCCAACCGTAACGACTCACAGCAAGCGCTGACGCTCGTTGATGCCATTCCGCCATTGCAAGGCGTGCGGCGGCGCCCTCGCCATCGACCCGATTATGTGCTCGGCGACCGCGGCTATGACGCGGGGTCAATCCGGCAAGGTTTGCGCGAGCGAGGCATTCTGCCTTTGCTTGCGATGCGCAACACGGAACATGGCAGTGGCCTCGGCCGATGGCGCTGGGTTGTGGAGCGGAGCTTTGCCTGGCTGAACCAGTTTCGCCGGTTGCGCGTCCGCTACGAGAAGCGAGCCGATATCCATGAATCATTCCTAACGCTGGGATGCATTTTGATCTGCTGGAGATTTCTGACCGGCTAAGAATCACCATTGCCCGGGCATTCGAGAAAACGGTGATCCCTTCAGAAGAACGAAGGCATTTTGCACGTTAGTCGCTCTGACTTTCGCACGCTCCCATGTCCCAGCCGCCTCTTCCTTGTCAGGACGCGGCCAGCCACGCTGGTCGGTCTTCAGCAGATTGCCGTTTTAGTCCCGGCAGCCTCTCACCTGCATACGCTACCTTCATCTTGCAACATCTGCTGGCCGGTACCGATATTCCCGCGAGCTCCGCCACGTGTGGCCGACCTTGTCTGTTATCGGCTGGGAACTGCCGTCCCGGGGCGGACGGTGCGCAAAACGCAATTCCAGGCAGGCTCAGCCGCCACGGCACAGTACCTTGTCAAAAGCGGTGACACCATCCGCCCAAGCAGAAAAACCCAGGTGGGCAGCAATGCTTCGGGCCGGGGCACACGTGACATTTGGCCTGCTCGTCTGCGGCGGCCCAGCCGGGCGTTAAGCATCCCGGCTGAGAAGAAGACCTGAAACCCCGGTGGCCACGCAACTGCTCGCGAACGTTCTCAGGCAAAACAACCCTCGCCCGTTCGCTAGATTCTTGTGCGCCAGCCGTGTCGGCAAACTTGTCGTCACACCCTGCCGCTTGAGCGTGTTTCTCATCGCAAGGAACCAAAAGGACAGCCAACGTGGCGCCGCTGCTTTGATGGAAGGCCTGGCCCGCGATCTCTCCTGCATCATTAATGCTGAAAGGCTGAATCAGATACAAAGACGAATCCGGAGGGATCAGGGAGTTGAGGTCCGTCATCGCCCCGTCTTGCCAGATGAATGCACGAGAGTTCCCGCTCTGATCAAGCGACTGTCCGACGACTTGGCCCGTATCGTTGATGCTGTAGGCGAAGCTCGCGACATCGTTTGGCAACGTGCCAAGGTCCTCCATCATCCCCCGCTGCCACAGAAAAGCATGTGTGGTCTGGTCCCCGGCTAAATCCGAAAATCCCACGACCTGCCCGTGATTATTGAGGGCCCACGCAACATTGTTCATTACACCGCCTAGGTTGCCCAGATCCGACACGGAATCTCTCTCCCAGAGGACGGCGTGCAGGGAGCCGGCTGTGCTTGGAGGCCCACAGATGGGCCCAGCGCCGCCCACCACTTGGCCGTGGTCATTGATCGCAGCAGCTGCCGAAACTGAATCACCGGGTAGCAGAGGCAGTTCGTGAATCTCACCTGCTTTGGGCCCCCAAATGACTGCCTCGAAAACGAGCTTTTGCGGAGCGATACAGTTCGGGTCCTGAATCGCGGTCTCGGTAAAACCGACGACTTGGCCGCGCTTGTTTACGGCCCCATTGAAGCCGAGGACCCAACCGTTGTTGCCTCCTAGCGTGGGGAGCGGCGTCATCACCCCCTGCTGCCAAGCGAACGCTAGCACGAGGTTTTGGTATCCGTCACATGGGGAAATCCCACAGGCGATCCCAGATCCCCAGTCCTCACCTAACGGATCTACGACAGAAGTCTGAGCCCCACCCGCGACAAGCCCCCGCTCGTTGATGGAAGCAGCCCAGCTGTTGAGCCCTCCCATCGTGCCCAAGTCCGTCACCACTCCGTTGCGCCAGACGAAAGCATGCTCAGTTCGGTCCCCCTGCAGGTCGGAATCGCCGGCCAGCCAGCCTTTGTTGTTAACGCCTTCGGCTGTGCTGCTGGTCCCCCCTAGCGAAGTCAGTGCCTTCACCGTATAACGAACATCATCCTGGTAGTGTCTTGGCCGATCCTGCGCCGCCAAACGAGTGGGGATTGTCGCGGCGGCGAATATCGGAACGAGAACAAAGCGCGTCAATCTTGAGGCTTTCATAAATCGTTCTCCTTTTTCGGATGCCCTCGCTCAGCCGCTACCCGCCACGCGTCGGCCGAGCTTCGAGGGGCGCCCGGCTCAGGTGGATGCACCTTCGCTCAGAAGGAGCCGAGCGTCAATGACCACGGCTGTGGTTTATCTGTTCCATTGCAATCCTTTGATTTCGCACGCTCAATGGGGTTCTGTTCCGGTAGGCAGAGGCTTTCGAGCCATAAGAACCGTGGTAAACTGCGCATCACTTCTCCACGCTCGGGGCGACGATGGCACCGACGCCAACCCAATCCCGCATCCTCAAATTCGCGACATTTGAGGTGGACCTGGCGGCCAGAGAACTCCGCAAGTCTGGCATGCGGCAGAAGCTCTCCGGTCAACCCTTTGAAGTCTTGCGGGCGTTGCTTGAGCGTCCCGGCCAGATCGTCACGCGCGAGGAACTGCAGCATCGTATCTGGCCGGGAAACACGTTTGTTGATTACGATCTGGCGCTCAGGAAGGCGATCACCCGCCTGCGGGAGGTACTTGGGGACTCGTCTGAAAGCCCCCGCTTCATCGAGACCATCCCACGCCGGGGTTATCGTTTCATCGCACTGCTAGGCGCAAGCAGCGATGGCACAGTTTTAGGTGTGCCCGCTCAGGACGCGCATCCCCGCCGCGGTCTTCGGATTGGGATCACGATGAGCGTCGTAGCCGCTGTGTTAGGTGCAGTGCTCGTCTTCGTGCCCTCTGCTCGCCGTTGGATTTTCGGCGAGGCCGCTACTCCCCGAATTCGCTCGCTCGCAGTTCTGCCTCTAGAAAACCTGTCTACCGACCCCGCGCAGGAATATTTCTCCGACGGGATGACCGACGCGCTCATTACCGATCTGGCGCAGATCGGCGGCGTGAAGGTCATCTCGCGCACCTCGACCATCCAGTACAAAAGGACGAGAAAGTCACTCCCCGAAATTGCGCGCGACCTGAACGTAGACGGCGTCGTCGAGGGAACCGTGCAACGCTCCGGCGATCGTGTGCGCATCACGGTGCAGCTCATTCACGCTTCATCCGATACTCACATTTGGGCGAGCAGCTACGAGCGCGACATGCGCGACGTGCTTGCGCTGGAGCGAAATGTCACGGAGGATGTTGCCCGGCAGGTTCAAGCCCGCCTTGCCGGCGAAACCCAGGCCCAGGCCCCGCGGCCGGTAAAGCCTGAGGCATTGGAAGCTTACCTTCAAGGCAACTACTACCTGAATCGATATGGGAAGGGTGGCGGCGGCGAGGAAAAGGTTAGAGCTGCGGAGTACTTCCAGCAGGCCATCGTTGCTGGCCCAAACTTCGCGCCGGCTTACAAAGGCTTGGCGGATGCCCACTACTCTGCGTGGCCATCAAACCAGGATGCAGCTATTGCCATAACCGCCACAAATCGCGCACTTGAGCTCGATCCGAATTTCGCCGATGCCCGCGTAATCCTGGCCGAGATCAAATTCTTTCACGACTGGGATTTCCGTGGAGGAGAGCAAGAAATACGGCGTGCTTTGGCCCTGAGTCCCAACAGCGCCGGCGCTCACACTGAGCTCTGCGCATATCTTTACTTTATGGGGCGTAAGGATGAGGCGTTGAGAGAGTGCCGGGTTTCGCAGGAACTGGACCCCACTGGTGACCATCAGCGAGATGCAGACACCTTATATTGGGCTGGAGAGGATGATCGTGCCATCGCGCTCGTTCAGATGCTGCTTCAAACGGATCCGGACGACGGTTTTTTGCACCACGCTCTGTATCGTTACTACTCACGAAGAGGGATGTACAAAGAAGCCGCCACCGAAGCAGAACGAGTTCTGGCCCTCTTTGGCGATCCGGATGGCAGTACGCGTGTTCATCGTGCTCTAATCAATTCAGGCGGCCGTGCAGCACTGCAACAGGTGGCCCGAGAATTGGAACAATGGATCCACACGAAGCGAGCTTATGTCCCTGGAAACTTGGCAGCAGTTTATGCAATCTTGGACGACAAAGATCGCGCTTTCTACTGGCTGGAAGAGGCCTACAAGCACCACGATCTTCGCTGGCTGACCACCGATATTCCCCTAGAAAGCTTGAAATCGGAACGCATGTTCGATTCCCTGCGCTCCGACCCGAGATACGACGACTTGGTGCGCCGCATAGGGCTGCCGCAATGAATTGCCGTATCGTAAGCTTGAGGGCGCTGGATTTCTTTGCTTGAAAAAACCTCCTGTATTCATTTGATCTGACTCTTGCAGCCCATTTGATCAGGGTCAGCCATGATAGGGGTGCGTACTCTGGTTGCGGTTCTTTCTGCACTTGTCGTGCTGCAGAGCATTCCACGCCCCCTGTGTGGCCAGGCGACAGTTGGCACGGGCAGCATTGTGGGAACGGTGCGCGATCCCACTGGTGCAGTTATCGGTGGAGCGGGGATAGCGATCACCAACGTAGCCACTCGGCGAGTCATTAACCTCACAACCAATTCTGTCGGGTTGTTCAATTCGGGAGCGCTACTTCCGGGCAATTACAAAACGCTGGTTGCAGCCAAAGGCTTCAACTCCGCTGAAACAACGGTGACTGTCCTGGTCGGTAACACAGCGGCGGTGAATATCTTCCTTAAAATCGGGGAAAAAAAAGAAGAGGTGATCGAGGTGCAAGGCTCCGATTTGCAAGTGAACACAGTGCAGCCCTCAGTAGAAGGCGTGCTGAACCAACAACAGATTGAGAATCTGCCAATCAACGGGCGCAGTTTTCTGGATCTGGCGCAGTTGGAACCAGGCGTTCAGGTTCAGGACGGGGCCAACATCGGAAAGGATGGCTTTTCCTCCGTCTCTTTTGGGGGGCGCTTTGGACGCACCGCTCGTATTGAAGTAGATGGACTCGATGTCTCGGATGAGCTTATCGGTACGACCACGATGAACATACCTGCGAGCAGCATTCAGGAGTTTCAGCTGAGCCAGTCGAGTATGGACCTCTCGACCGAGTTGACCACCTCCGGCGCGATCAACGTGACGACGCGTTCGGGAGCGAATGATGTTCATGGTGAAGCATTCAGTTTGTTTCGAGACAGCTCCCTGGCAGCGGCGTTGCCGTCACCGCAGGGGCTATCGGAACCGTTTCAACGGTCACAATATGGTGGGCGACTTGGCGGGCCGATCAGGAAAGACAAATTCTTTTATTTCCTCGACGGTGAGCGAACGCTGCACCATGAGCAAGCCCCGGTGTTGGTGGCCGATCCTTTTCAGAAATATTCCGGTAGCTTCAGCTCCCCGTTCCATGAGAACGATCTCATGGCGAAGGCTGATTATCAGATCGCACATTCAATCCGCGCGTTTTACCGCTTCAATTACTTTCAGAACTCCTTCATCACCAACGGACAGCTAGGTTTTTCTATATACGGCGGCAAGAGTGTTACTCGGACTCATGTGTGTGGTTTCGACTTCAACACCGGGAGCTTCAGTCACAGCATCCGACTGGGGTATTTGAAAACTGAACGGAAATTGGATGACGCAACCAGCGGCAGTGGCCTGTCCTTCTCCAACTACCTGTTGAATATTCAGATGGGAAACACGGGACTTTCAACCGGGCCTAACTACAATGCACCCAGCGTGGTGCTGCAAAGCGACCATCAGGTGAAATATGACGGCACCAAGATTCTGGGTCTCCACCTGATCCGCTACGGCTTCGCCTTCAATCGTATCGCCGGTGCCGGCTTTATCCCGTTTAACGGCCTCGCCCCATCTCTAGTCACAAACGTCGGCCAGTCCGAGGAAGCCTTCGCGCAAAGCGGCACTTTCCCTGGGGGAGAGCGCAACCCGCTGAACTACCCAGTAGAATCCGTCACGTTAGGAAACGGTCTCGGGTATGTGTCACCGACACCAGGTCTCGGGCTTCCCGCGGGCGGCGTCTTCTACCACCGACTCGCAGCATATGTGGGCGCAAGTTCGAAATGGAAAAAGAACCTCGCCTTGACTTACGGCGTGCGTTACGTGCGTGAGCCAGGCCGCAGCGATAATCAGTATCCCGCCATCCCCCAGCTCAACACCTTAATTCCCGGCCTGGGCAATCACGTCCGGCAGCCGAATTCGAACTTTGCACCACAACTGGGGTTTGCCTTGGACCCGACGGGCAAGGGCAAAACCTCGATCCGTGGAGGAGTCGGCCTGTTTTACGAAAACGTTCTTGCCGTGCTTGCTCCGTTCGATGCTTTGTACCGAGTGCCGATGGGTAACGTCTTCCTGCAGTTTCCGACTGCATGCAACGGAACTGCCTCTCCTCTACCCGTAGCAGTTCCGGGAGGAACGCTCCACCCAATGTTCTGTGGCAGTGCCAGTGGGGGACCTGTCGCCATCGGCAGTGTTGCGAGTCAGATCGCGGCGTTTCAGAAGCTGTATCAGGCCGATTCGGCATTCAATTTGAGTGCGCCAAACCCGAACTACGTGGGATCATTGCTGCAGCAAGGGTTAGGATTCGGCCTTGGCGCGAGCATGTACGACCCCAATTTCCGCACGCCGCGCTCTATCGAAATGAACATCGGCGTGCAGCGCGAGATACGCCCTGGCATGATTGTCAGCGCCGACTTCGTACGCAATGTCCAAACGCATTACTTCCTTGGAATCGACGAAAATCACACCGGCGATGTTCGCTATTTCGACAAAGCCGCTGCAATTCAGGCGATCAACGTCACCCTGGCCAACTGTGGGGTCGGGTCGATCGACCAGGCAATCAGGCTCTGCCCGAATAATCCCGTTGGAACTGGAAACGCCGGCTATACTCCAAGGCCGGCTAATATGACCGATTTTGCCAACAACGGCCTGACTTCTTCTGCTGATTTTGATGCGGCCTGTAACTGTGCGTTCCCGGGCATCAATCCCAATGCACCGCCGTTGCCGTTTTTCATGCCTGTTGGACGCTCCGTTTACAACGGATTGCAAACCAAGCTCACGCAGATCATGCAACATCCATTTCGTGGAATGCGGACACTGAATCTCCAAGTCTCTTACGCATTATCCCGCTTCGAAACTAGCGGCGGGAACATCGGTAACGGTCCAACCACGGCGTTAGCTTCGGATCAGGACAACGGCGCCGAGGCGCTTGACAACGTCAACCCGAGCCGATACTTCGGACCGTCAGTGCTGGATCGCACTCACCAGCTTTCTTTTGGCGGCTATGCAGAATTGCCGCATGGGTTCCAATTAGCAATCATGGGGCATTTTTGGAGCCCGCTCTCGACGTCGCTTGTCGTGCCTAATGCGAACATCGGGCCGGGCGAAATCTTCCGCACCGATTTCAATGGTGATGGCACGGTGCAGGACCCTCTTCCTAGAACCCACGTCGGCAATTTTGATCGCGGAATTGACGCATCCAACATCAATAGCGTGATCGCCCGATATAACAACACTTCCGCCAATCAACCCACACCCGGGGGAGAAGTGTTGATCAAGAATGGATTGTTCAATCTACAACAATTGCAGGCCTTGGGAGCGGTTGGCCCGCACGTCTGCCTGGCTCCGCCTATGATTGATCCGCAATGCGTTCCGCCGAGCAGTCCCGGAAGCCAGGCGAATTTGGCTTGGTTGCGGGCTCTGGATTTGAAGGTTTCGTGGTCCTATACGATACGAGAAAGAATCACGATACAACCGAGTGCCGGATTCTATAACCTTTTCAACTTTGCCAATTTCGACTTGCCCGGCACTGCATTGAACGGATTATTGACTGGAGCCGCTGGCCAGATCAACGGAACCACTTCCGCTGGGCACAATGTAGATCGTGTCGGTGTAGGGACTGGTGTCTACTCGCTTGGCCCGCCCCGGCAACTGGAGTTTGGGCTGCGGTTGACGTTCTAGCAGGCTCCGCTTTTGCCTCGGTAGCGGATCTGATTGATTACACTGTATGAGGTTTTGTTAGACGCTCTAAGGAGTCCGCGTACTCGTGATCTCCTTTCGGGGCCAACTATCAGTGCCTCCCGGAATTGCGCCTGAATCACGCCTATATCCGCAGTCTGCCTACGAAAGCTTCGCCGAAGAAATTTGTCCATAGACGATCATTCGAGCCTTGGAGGCGGGAACCGAAGGGCGATGAGAGGGCTCGGTGTTCTTACTGAGCGCGAAGCCGGGATCACTTCCCCACATTTACGGGATGACTTACACGCAATTTCGATTGGGTTAGTTCCTTGACGTCCAACTGGCCTTTCTTGTCCTTATCCAGTCGGTCAAACTCCGCTTCCATAAACTTCATCCATTCTTGCTTAGAGATTTTGCCGCTCTGGTCGGTATCCATGAGGAGCAGCAACTGCTTGACCTCATTCTCCCCGAGTGCCAGTTTGTCCTGCGGCTTCGGAACAGCTGCCCTTTGAGCGACCGCGGTTCCTAGGATGGCGGCGGTAGCGAGCAGCACTGCCCTGTATGATCTTCGTTCGCCTCAACATAATTTGACCTCCACAATATTTGTCCCAGTGTCTTTTCACGCGGCGCGAGTCGCTGGTTTTTGCCGCTCCGGTAGTTCAACTATCGAGTCTTCGCCAGAGTTGAGGCGAAACCGCACCCAATAACCGCCTGAACGAGGCTTGCGCTCCTTGCATAACGCCACCAGGAATCGCATGTAAAATGCGATGCCTGCCGGGCACACCAGTATCATCGTGGTTTTGAGGAACATATCGGGTCACCCGGCTGTGATCCCACTGCAGGAATGTTGCTTGGGATTACTCGACCCAGATCGTTGAGCACGAAAATTCTTAAATTTCGAATAAACAATTCATAATTTATTCGTAAAAGTGCAGAGTTTCGTGGGGATTGTCATCCGGGTCTACTTTTTAAGATGGGATATTTTCCGCCTGCCTCACGTCGGAGTTCCACCAGCGTTCAGTCTCTAAAGGGCGTCCCAAAGTCCATTTTTGATTGCAAATCCTACCAATGTTATCGTGGGGCAGACAATTTTCCGAATCGTAACATACTCAGTACGTCGAAGCTTTTCCTCGTGT
>Ga0210405_10003647_pt1 | contig 14957 bp, 14 predicted proteins | sample IncBWH11MmetaG_FD_155492 | JGI IMG/M metagenome (GOLD analysis project Ga0210405, IMG submission 155492) | Forest soil microbial communities from Barre Woods Harvard Forest LTER site, Petersham, Massachusetts, United States - Inc-BW-H-11-M | ecosystem: Environmental > Terrestrial > Soil >... | reverse complement strand
GAGCAGGTGGCGGGGGCGCCAAAGGATCTCCCGGCGCCGGCGCGGGCGGGGCCACGAGCGGGTTGGCCGGTGGTGGCGGCGCCAGCGGGTCGGCAGGCGCCGGCGGCGGCGGGGCGTCCACGCCCGGCGCGGGCGGTGGCAGCGGCACCGGCTCCGGGTCTGCCAGGGCCGAGCCGCTCGCCAAGGTCAGCACAGCGGTCATTCCCGCTGCGCTCAGCGCAGCGACGATAGGACCCTTGGTCCATCGCGACATAGTTACCCCTCCAGTCACGTTCTCACCCAAGTATGCATAGCCGTTACGCCAGCTTCTGCTTCGGTAGTCTTAATTTAGCCCGGACGCTGGCCCGTTCTGGGCCGCTGACCTGCGGTGTTAGGGATCGTTGAGAAGAATTCTACCGGTGGCCGGTGGCGGGGACGTCGAACAGCTGCCGCTCGGCGGTCATCCCGGCCGCTCCGGCGCCGATCAGCACCGCTGACGCGGCCAACATCGCCAGCACGCTGCGTTCGTAAAGCAGCCCGCCGGCGAAGGATCCGGCCATGATTCCGATCTGGAACGCCGCCATGTACAGCCCGGACGCGCCGTCCGGGTCGTCCGCTCCGGCGCGCATCGCCGCAGCTTGCAGCATCGGCGATACCGCATTAGCGGTGGCACCCCAGAACGCGATCGCGGCGATCCCGATCACAATGCTCGCCGGGGTGGGCAAACCATGGAACACCAGCGCGATCAGCACCAAGAAGGTCACCCACAGCGCTGCCATGCAGCTCATCACCGCCGCCCTGGGCCGATGGTCCGACGGTCCGGCCACCAGCGGCATCGCCAACAGGCCCGCGACGCCGTAGGCAGCCAGCAACCAGGCCAGAGCCGGTCCCCGCACCCCGACGACGTCGTGGATGATCACCACGATGAAGGTGTAGGAGATGTAGTGCCCGGTGACCGCCACCATGGTGAGCAAGCTCACGACGACCAGCCGCCTGTTGCGGTGATGCCCGGCCCCGCGGCCGACGCGGGCCAGCTGCTCCTCGGTCAACGTCAGGACCGGCAGCACGACCCAGGCCGCCACGGTGACCACGGCGGCCACCACGGCCACGGATGCGACAGCAACCCGCCAGCCCCACAGCAAGCTCATTGCCGCCGTGGCCGGGCTGCCCACCACCACCGCCAGGCTGATACCGACGTAGACGACCGTTGTCGCGCGTCCGGAGTGGCTGGCCGGGACCAGTCGGGTGGCGATCGGCGCGATGACCGACAACATCAGGCCGTGCGTGATCGCCGAGAGCACCCGGCCACCGGCCAGGACCACGAAGTTGGGCGCCACCGCCGAGATGAGCTGGGAGGCGGTCAGGCAGGCCAGGGACAGCAGCAGCGCCCGGCGCCGCGGCCAGTGTGCGGTCCAACGGACCAGTGGAATCGTCGTCAGGGCCGCCACCAGGGCATACCAGCCCAGCAGCGTGCCGACCATTGGCACGCTGACGTGCAGGTCTCGGGCGATCGCGGGCAGCGCGCCCACCGGCAGAAGCTCGGCGGTGACGTAGATGAAGGCCGCCGCGGCCAGTACCGCCAACTGCACCAATATCCGGGGCGTCCACGGTCCGTCCGAAGCGGCTCGGCCTTCACTGCCGGCGGCATGTGATGGGGAGGCCGTCCGCCAGCGGCGCGATCGCGCTGCTCCGTCGGCACGGGCTGGCCCCACGGCCACTACTCAACCATGCGATGCGCTTATCGCGTTAAACATCAGGACCGGACGAGTCGCGCGATCGCGGCGGAGGCTTCGGCGAGCTTCTCCTCCGCCTCGGTTCCTCCCTCGGCGACCGCACGGCTGACGCAGTGTCCGAGGTGCTCGTCGAGCAGGTTGAGCGCCACCGACCGCAGTGCGTTGTTGGCGGCGCTGATCTGGGTGAGGACGTCGATGCAGTATTTGTCGTCTTCGATCATCTTGGCGATGCCACGCACCTGGCCCTCGATCCGCCGCAGTCGTTTGGCGTAGTTGTCCTTTTGCGACGAGTATCCGCGTGCGGGTGTCATCTACCCTCCAGCATTCTGGTCTTCTGATCGATCTCGGATTGCCGCGCCGCGACGATGTTGTGGGTCTTCGTGACGGCGCGGGTGTTATCACCATTGTCAACGGCGAGTTGAGCCACCGCGACGGCGCCCCCGGTCAATCGGCTTCCTGTCACTGCATTCTATACCCCACCGGGGTATGTAAATGATTTTGGGCCGACATGGCAATACGCGCATACTTGGGCTGTGCCCCAAACCAAACCTCAAATCACGGCCCACACCAACGATCCGTCGCCCGCCGTCGACATCAAGCCCCGCAGCCGCGAGGTCACCGACGGCCTGGAGAAGGCCGCCGCGCGTGGCATGTTGCGGGCGGTCGGCATGGATGACGACGACTTCGCCAAGCCGCAGATCGGAGTCGCGTCGTCGTGGAATGAGATCACGCCCTGCAACCTGTCGTTGGATCGACTGGCGAAGGCGGCTAAGGACGGGGTGTTCGCCGCGGGCGGCTATCCGCTCGAGTTCGGCACGATTTCGGTGTCCGACGGCATCTCGATGGGCCACGAGGGCATGCACTTCTCGCTGCCGTCTCGCGAACTCATCGCCGACAGCGTCGAGACCGTCATGCAGGCCGAGCGACTGGACGGCTCGGTGCTGCTGGCCGGGTGTGACAAATCGCTGCCGGGGATGTTGATGGCCGCGGCGAGACTGGATCTGGCGGCGGTGTTCCTCTACGCGGGCACGATTCTGCCGGGTCGTGCCAAGCTTTCCGACGGCAGCGAGCGCGAGGTCACCATCATCGACGCGTTCGAAGCGGTCGGCGCGTGCGCGCGCGGGTTGATGCCGCGCGAGGACGTCGACGCCATTGAGCGAGCGATCTGCCCGGGCGAGGGGGCGTGCGGCGGCATGTACACCGCCAACACCATGGCCTGTGCCGCCGAGGCGCTGGGCATGTCGCTGCCCGGCAGCGCGTCGCCGCCGGCGACCGACCGTCGCCGCGACGGATTCGCGCGCCACAGCGGAGAAGCCGTCGTCGAATTGCTGCGGCGCGGCATCACCGCCCGCGACATCCTCACCAAGGAGGCGTTCGAGAACGCGATCGCGGTGGTGATGGCGTTCGGCGGGTCGACCAACGCGGTGCTGCATCTGCTGGCAATCGCGTACGAGGCCAACGTCAAGCTGGCGCTGGAGGACTTCAGCCGGATCGGCGCACGCGTGCCGCATCTTGCCAACGTCAAGCCATTCGGCCAACACGTCATGTCCGACGTCGATCACATCGGCGGCGTGCCGGTGGTGATGAAGGCCCTGCTGGATGCCGGCCTGCTGCACGGCGACTGCTTGACGGTCGCCGGGCGGACCGTCGCGGAAAACCTCGCGCACATCGCCCCGCCGGATCCCGACGGCAAGGTGCTGCGAGCTCTCGACCATCCGATCCACCCCACCGGGGGAATCACCATCCTGCACGGGTCGCTGGCGCCCGAGGGCGCGGTGGTCAAGACAGCCGGTTTTGACGACGATGTGTTCGAAGGCACTGCAAGAGTTTTCGACCGTGAGCGGGCCGCATTGGACGCATTGGCCGACGGCACCATCACGCACGGTGATGCGGTGGTGATCCGCTACGAAGGCCCCAAGGGCGGTCCCGGGATGCGTGAAATGCTCGCCATCACCGGCGCCATCAAGGGCGCCGGCCTGGGCAAGGACGTGCTGCTGTTGACCGACGGCCGGTTCTCCGGCGGCACCACCGGCCTGTGCGTGGGACACGTCGCGCCCGAGGCAGCCGATGGTGGACCGATCGCGTTCTTGCGTGACGGCGACCGAATCCGGCTCGACGTCGCCAAAAGTACCTTGGACGTACTGGTCGACCCCGACGAGTTCGCTTCCCGCCGTGAGGGTTTCACCCCGCTGCCACCGCGCTACACCAGCGGTGTGCTGGCCAAGTACGTCAAGCTGGTGGGTTCGGCGGCCATCGGAGCGGTTTGCGGCTAAATCAGGACCGCAACCGCCTCTCCCGGCCGCATCCTGCGGCCGGGTCGGCTAATTCTGCGCCCGCGTCAGGCTGATGTTGAGCTACGCGCGCGCATACCGAAGTACATCGCGTTCAAGCCCAGCACCGTCAGCACCGCACCTGCGATCACATTCGACCAGATCATGGCGCCGTGCGGCGAGACGTGGTAAAGCACCCAGGGCGAGACGATGAACCATACTCCGAAGACCGGCAGCGTCCATGTCATGCCGTGGCTGCGATCTAACGCCATCGCGAACGCAAACGCTAGCGCCACGCACACGATTCCGACAATGAAATCATTGACAGCAAGCGATCTCGTCCCGTCGAATCCGACGATCCATGGCGACACAGCCGCATAAACCGCCGTCAGCAGTGTGAGGCCGAATGTACCGTGCGCGGTCGTCGACTCTGCAGCACGCTCGTAGCGCTCACGGAGAGCCAACAGATCCGGGTGGTGATCGATTGATGAATGGACTGTACTCATTTTGTGACCTTTCTGTTATGCAGCAAGCCTTTTGGGCCCACTGCAAACCATCCATCTTCTGCAAGATTACGCTCGTCAATAGCACGCCAGCAACGAAAATCGGCCGTCGTCGCGACCGTCGAATTCCGGGCGTGTGAGCCGAGCTGATCCCGGTCAGGCGGGCAGTTAAAAACCGGGCCCTAGCGGCTACTTCACCAGCGCGAGCGCGAAGCCATCCCAGTGCTTCGCCCCGACCGTCTGGAGCACCGCGGCATCAAGCCCCGGGTGTTCACCCATGAGCTCCAGCGTCCGCCGCGTTGCCCGCGCGATGTCGTCGGGATCCGGTGACAAGATCGAGCCATCACGAATGACGTTGTCCACCAAGATAACTGATCCGGGATGGGTTAGCCGAACAGCCCATTCCAGGTAGCCAGCGTTGTTTTCCTTGTCGGCATCGATGAATACCAGGTCGAAAGGGCCCTGAGTCACGGTGGGAAGTGTCTCCAGCGCGGGGCCGACCACCACTTCCACCCGGTCACCGACACCGGCACGGTCGATGTTGGCCCGCGCCACCTCAGCGTGTTTGGGCTCGTATTCCAGCGTGATCACCCGGCCGTCGGGACCGGCGCCCCGGGCCAGCCAAATCGTGCTGAAGCCGCCGAGTGTGCCGATCTCCAGAATGCGCCGAGCTTTGATCGCACCGGCCAAAAGGCTCAGGAACTTACCTTGCTGGGTCGACACCGCGATTTGCGGCAATCCGGCCGCATCGCTGGCCTCGCGGGCTGCGGACAATGCGGGATCATCGCCGACCACGGTGGTGTCCAAAAATTCGTCAACGTCGGCGGGGGTCGGATTCTGGGTCATGAGCCAACGCTAGCCCGCCGCCTTCGTCGACCGCCACCGGATAAGAGCGGTCCTTGCGATACCCCTGGGGGGTATATGCTACATTCGTGGGTGTCCACTGGATCCCTCACCTAAGGGATCCCGAGATAGATAAGGGTGGAGTAGATGGCAAACGAGGCAGGAACACTACTGACCTGTTCCCACGAAGGCTGTGGCTGTCGGGTTCGCATTGAGGTCGAATGCCACTGCGCCGGCGCGGACCAGCCGTACCGGTGCACCTGTGGCGACGAGATGGTGCCCGTCTAGCGGTGGTCGCTCGCGCTGACCGGTCAGCGCCCGAAGACGCGGCCGGCCAGCTCGACCTCGGCAGTCAGCTCGAGGTCCACCGCCGAGGCCCCCACCGCCACCGTGTGAGTGCCCTCGGCGATTCGCCAGCCCCCCGCGACCCCGTCATAACGGGCGAGCAGCCGCGGATCCGCCTCGATGGTCACCACCCGAGAGTCGCCCGGCTCCAGCTCCACCCGCTCGAATCCGAGCAATCGCAGCCGCCGCTCGCCGGGAGCCGCGGTCAGGTATAGCTGCGGGACGTCGACGCCGCCGCGATCGCCGGTGTTGACCACGGTGAAGCTGGCGGTGAGGGTGCCGCTGCCGGCCACGGTCAGGTCACGGTGTTCAAAGTTGGTGTAAGACAAGCCGTGACCGAACGCGAACATCGGGATGTGGCCCCGTTTGGCGAACCCCCGATAGCCGACCTCGGCGCCTTCGGTGTAGTGGATCGTTGTCGGAGAACCCCACGGGACATCGACAACCGGCAGCTCGGGACGGGGCGTCTGGCCGAGATCGATCGGAAAGGTGACGGGCAACCGGCCGGACGGGTTGACCCGACCAGCGATGACCTCCGCGATCGCTTGACCGCCGGCCTGACCCGGGTACCACGCCTGGACGATCGCTTGGACCGCGTCCCGCCACGGCATCGCAACCGGGTTACCGGTTTCCAGCACCACAACGGTGTTCGGATTGGCATCTGCGACCGCGGCAATCACCGCGTCCTGATCCCAGGGCAGCGACAGGTCGGCGCTGTCGAAGCCCTCTCCTTCCACCTTGACCGCGAACACGATCGCAACATCCGCGCGGCGCGCCGCCCCCGCCGCCTCGGCCGAGCTGACACCGGGGTCGAATTCAATCTGCGCGTTGGGAAACTGCTTGTTCAGTTCGGCCACCGGCGACGACGGCAACAGGTAGAGGTTGCGCAGACCATCGGGCGAGCCGATCGGTAACACCGCGGCATAGCCACCGGGCGGAACCACGGTGCTCGACCCGCAGCCGGCCGGCACACCGATCTGAGCGCAGCCGCCGATCACCGCAATGCGTCGGGTCGTAGACGAAACCGGCAGCACACCAGTGTTTTTCAACAGTACGATGCCCTGCCGCGCAATCTGCAATGCAATCCGGCGGTGCGCGGCCATGTCGGGCGCTGGCATGCGGTCCCATCGGTCGGCGCCGACGGCGAATATAGACCGCAGGATTCGGCGCACCATGTCCGACAAACGCTCGCCAGACAGCTTGCCTTCGGCGAAGGCAACCCTCAGCCGATCGGTGAACGCCTCACCCTGCCAGAGCAGAGCGTCGATCTGCGCACCGGATTCCTGGTCGAGGCCCCTGACCGCGAATTCCCAGCTCGGCGTCGCACCCCAGTCGGACATCACCCAACCGCGATATCCCCAAGCCGCTTTCAGCACATCGTTGATCAGCACATCGTTTCCGCCTGCGTACTGACCGTTGACCTGGTTGTAGGCGGTCATCACCGCTCCCGGCGCAGCCCGCTCGATGGCGATTTCGAATACCAGCAGGTCGGATTCCCGGTGCTCGGCGGGATCGATGACGGCGTTCAGCCAATGCCGGTTGGTTTCATTACAGTTCAGCGAGTAGTGCTTGAGCGTCGAGATGACGCCTTGCTGCTGGATTCCGTTGACCGACTCCGCTGCGATGGTAGCGCTCAAAAGCGGGTCTTCCGAGAGGTATTCGAAGTTGCGGCCACCACGCGGATCGCGGGCCAGGTTGATTCCGCCGGCAAGCATCACGTTGAACCCGCGGCTGCGCGCCTCTCGCCCCACCGCCTCGCCCGAAGCGCGGGCCAGCGCAGGGTCGAAGCCGGCGGCCAGCGCCAGACCGGCGGGCAGGGCGGTCGCGGTGTCACCCGGCCGGTAGCCGGGATTGGTGACCCCGAGACTGGCGTCGCTCATCAGCAGGGCGGGCACGCCGAGGTGGGGAACACCGGGAACATAACCGGCGCTGGCGGGGAGCTCCGGCGGTATGCGCGCATCCCGCACCGGCAACAGATCGCTGGCACCCATCACGCTGACCAGCAACGAGAATCGCTCATCGTCGGTCATCAGCGACTCGACCTCGCGTGCACGGACGTCGGCGTCGGTATCGACGGGGGGCGCGGCGCCTGCATCGCTCACCTTGCCAACGCTAGCCCCGATCGGTCGCGCTGCCCACGTGTCTGGCTACCGCACACCCTCTTTGGCGTATACCACCCGCAGGACGTGTCCGAGTTCTGGCCCCATGACCAGCTCGGCCAGGGTGCACAGCGTTGCGACGTACTGCGATCCGTGCGGCGGTTGCGCGTCGCACAGGTGATGCGCGATCTCGTGCAGCACCACCAGCTCACGCATCGCCCAGTCCGCGGTATCGAGATCAGGAACCGCGATAACGCCGGTGCCGTCCCGGTTTTCGTAGTGAGCCGCCGTGGCGGCTCGCCGTGACCGCACCGTCAGCGGAGCTACCTTCGGCCACTGTCGTCGTACCGACGGCAACGCCAGCACATCGTTGACGTAACGCTGCACCGCCGGGACCGACCCGAACCGCGCCTCCGGCGGCAGCGTCAACTGCGCGCCGAAGAACTCCACGCTGCGTGAGCCGTGTTCGGCGGCACGATCGAACAGTGTCCGGACGAATTCCTCGGCGGCATAGACCTTGGAGCGCTGCCAATCCCGCGCAGCCGATTCCCCGGCGCTCACCGCTCCAGCGCGGTCCGCGCCCCCGAGAGCTCTGGACCGGTTCCCAACCGCGCCCGCTTGCCGGCCCGGTCCCCCGCCCGCCGCGCCGCCGACGAATACCCCGCGGAAGCCTGGCTGGCCTGCCAAGTGCCTCGCGCCTTGGACGCACTGCGGTAGTGATCGCGAAGTTCGATCTCTTTGTCCCGCAACGCGATCACGGTTCCCGGCGGGCGACGACGATCCTTCTTCGCTTCGCGCTGGGTCTGCTCGCGGGCCTCGACCAACCGCTGCCCGACCCGGGCGCCGAACGCCAGCTGAAAATTCAACCGAGCGGTGATCGTCGGGGTGGGCCGGTGCGCACCCGAAGAGATGTAGCCATCCGACGCGCGCACCATCTGCACCACCAGGCCGGCATACAGGGCGTGTGTGGCGTCGATGTCTTCGACAAACCCGTAGGCGTACACGAACGTCGAGTTGGATGCCACGTCGCAGCGCACGTCGTTGGCCGACGCGATGACCACGAACAGCTGCACATACGTCCGCAGTCCCCTGGTGCCGGCCGCGCCGATGGTGATGGTGCGCTGGACTGGTGTCTGCGCGGGCGTGCGCTTGTCCGCATGCGACCGCGCCACAGCCAAGTCGATCGACGTCGCCGTGGCCAGCCGTTGCGCGGCCGCCATGAACGCCTCCGCCTCATGGGCGTTGTCGGTCCCTTCGGCCTGACGCAGCAGGGCGGCGATACGCGCCAGCATCTTGTCGTCAGTCATGGCACCAAAGTAACGGAACGGTACGACTTTCCGGTGCGGTGCCTCACAGTCTGGCATTGATCCACGAGACGACATCGTCGAGCACCTGATAACGCTCCGGCTCGTTGAACACCTCGTGATACAGGCCCGGATAGACCTTGAGCTCGACGTCGGAACTGCCCACGGCCTCGACCAGCTGGCGGCTACCGTCGACGGGGATCAGCCGGTCATCGGATCCGTGCACGACCAACAGTGGCGCGGTCAACGCGGCGGCCCGTTGCGGCATCGTCTCGCCGACCGTCAGCAGCGCGCGAGCGATGCCGGCGGGAACCTTGCCGTGATGCACCAGCGGGTCGGTGTTGTAGGCATTCACCACCGCCGGATCGCGGGATACCGCGCTGGCGTCGAGCTCCTCCAACGGCAAGCCCGGCACGATCGCGCCGAGCGTCTTGGCCACCAGCACCAGCAGCGGCGATACGGCGGACTGGGCCGCCACCGCCGGTCCGGACAGCACCATCAGGTCGTAGTCGTCGGGGTGTTCGACGCCGTAGGCGAACACGATCCCGCCGCCCATGCTGTGGCCGAGCACGATGCGCTTGCACTCCGGATGTTCTTTTGTGGCGATACCGACCAGGGTGTCGAAGTCGCCGGTGTACTCGGAGATGTTTTTGACCAGCACGCGTTTGCCGGCCGAGCGGCCATGTCCGCGGTGGTCGAGCGCGTAGGTCACCAGCCCGTCCTGGCCGAACCGCTCAGCGACGTGATCGTAGCGGCGGGCGTGCTCCCCCAACCCGTGCGAAAGGACGACCACCGCACGCGGTGTGACGTCGGGGGTCCAGACGTCGTAGACGATGTGCACGCCGCCGACGCCGTCGAAGGTGTGTTCGGTACGGGTGGTTGTCATCAGGGGCAGCGTAAACCCAATCGCCCGGCGCGGCGCGGCCCCGCTAGAGGAGCCGGCTGTCCGGCGACGGCCCCGGCACCGATCGGACCAGGCCCGCGCCGGTGACCAGCGGCAGATCCAGCGCTGAGAGCAGACCAGGCCGCGCTTCGCGCACCGCCGGGATGGCGTTGACCATCCGGGATGCGCCGGCCATCCGCGCACCGAGGTCATGGTCGTGGTCGTCGGCCATCTCGAACTCGCACCGCATGCTCGGCGAACCCTCGATCTCGACGCGGTAGACGCCGCGGCCGGACGCCAACCCGAATCCGAGATCCTTCGGCTCGATGGAGATATGCGGCTGCGGCCACTCCGGAGCGATGTCGTCTCGCATGCGGGTGACGTGGTCGACGACGAATGTTGGTGCGCCGTCGACGTATCCGGTCAGGGTGGACCGCATCGCGGCGATCGTCCCCGCGGCGATGTGGCCGGTCGGGGTGTCGAAGGATTCCTCGGCGGCGACCCGTTCGACGTTCTCGTCGATGGTGTCGATCTTCACGCCCAGGCCGGCGGCGAGCTGGTGCAGCACCGGGCCCCAGCCGAAGATGAACACCCCGGGTGTGGCCGCGAACGGGGTCTCCTCCGGCGGCTTGCCGAATCCGAGGATCTCGTAGACCGCATCCTTGTCCGGGTAGGTGGCGTAGTTGAACATCTCGGTCATCCGGACGGACTCGATAACTCGCGAGACCCCGGTAAGCACCAGCGGCAGAACATCGTTGGCGAATCCAGAGTCGATCCCGGTGGTGAAGAACGACACCCCACCGGCGATTGCGGCCTCGCGCAGCGGTTCGGTGAACGCCGCGTCGACGGCGTCCGGGAAGACCAGCGGGACCACCGAGCATGACACCACGTTCTTACCGGCCCGCAGGATCGACACCATGTCGGCGATCGCCTCCGCCGGCCGCCGGTTGGCCGCCGCGGCATAGACCACCACGTCGGCGTCACCGGCCAGCGTTGCCGCGGGGTCCTTGGTTGCTATGACGCCCACCGGGGCGATACCGCACAACTCGCCCGCGTCGCGACCGGCCCTGGCGTCGCTGTGCACGACGAGGTCGACCAGTTGCAGCTGTGGGTGGTCGATCACCCCGCGCAGGGCGATGACCCCCATCGAACCCGGACCCCACACGCCGACCTTGTACATCGTGCTCCTAATACTAGGAATTGATTTATTAGATTTCGGACGGGTGGTAGGAAACCGGACGGCCGGACATCGGCCGAACTGGCCAAAATCTGCGATATCAGTACCTCGACATGCGCCCTGGTGCTGGCCGAACTCGAGGGGCGCACCTGGGTGACCCGGCACGACGATCGCCGTTACACGTTGGGCACCGGATTGTTCGGGCTGGTGCATGGGCTGCGAGCGCAATTCCCGCTGCTGGACCGTGGCCGTGATGCACTCACTTTCCTGCACACCACCCTGGGCGCGGGTTGCTCCATGTCCAAGATCGGCCAGGCACACCTGATCACCGTCGACGCGGTCGGCCACGGCACCGACGGTGGGCACGCCGTCGGCCAGCGCTTCCCCATCGGACCCCCGTTCGGCCTGGTCGCGATGGACTGGCGCGACGATGAAGCGGTCGACGCCTGGCTGCGGCGGGTCACGCCGCGGTTTACCGGCGCCGAGATCACCGGGCATCGGCGGGTGCTCGCCGAGATACGCGACCGCGGCTACGGGGCCTGGCGGTTCGACGCCGCCCACACCTCGTTGCACGACCGACTCACCGCGGTGCTGGCATCCTTGGAGCCGACCGCCCAGGTGACTCGAGAGCTCAGCACTCTGATGACGATGGTGACGCTGCAATCGGTCACGCACGTTCTCGAAACCAAGCTGACATCAACGGAATTCGTCGTATTACCGATCTTCGACCGCGATGGACAACCGGAATACCAGATCGAGATCCACCTGGGCGGGCGCGATGACCTGAGCCTTCCCGACCTCGACGCCGCCCTCCGGCACGCCCAGACGCTGCTGCACCCCGGGGTAGCCTGACCCACCATGGGACGCGTAGACGGAAAAGTTGCACTGATCAGTGGCGGCGCGCGCGGGATGGGCGCCTCGCATGCGCGGGCGTTGGTCGCCGGCGGGGCCAAGGTCGTCGCCGGAGACATCCTCGACGACGAAGGCAAAGCGCTGGCAAAGGAATTGGGAGATGCGGCGCGATTCGTCCACCTCGACGTGACGCAGCCCGATCAGTGGAAGGCAGCCGTCGACGTGGCGCTGCGGGAGTTCGGCACGCTCAACGTACTGGTCAACAATGCCGGCATCCTCAACGGCAATACCTTGCAGAACTTCCCGCTGGCCGACTGGCAGAAGATCATCGACGTCAACCTCACCGGGACGTTTCTGGGCATGCAGGCCGCCGTCGAACCGATGATCGCGGCCGGCGGCGGTTCGATCATCAACATCTCCTCCGTCGAGGGCCTGCGCGGCAGCCCGTGGCTCTACGGCTACGTCGCATCGAAGTTCGGGGTGCGCGGCCTGGCCAAGGCCGCGGCGTTGGAGTTGGCACCCCACCACATCCGGGTCAACTCGATCCACCCCGGGCTGATCCGCACCCCGATGACGGAGGGCGTCCCCGAGGACTTCCTGCAGATCCCGTTGGGCCGCGGCGCCGACCCCGGCGAGGTTTCCGCCTGCGTCGTTTACCTGGCCTCCGACGAGTCTTCGTACTCCACCGGCGGCGAGTTCGTCGTCGACGGCGGGTTGACTATCGGGCTTCCGCACAAGACCTTGTAGGCGATCGTTCTCGCAGGTCGCAGTGCATACAGCGGGCCGTTTTGTAACGCGTTCTGATTGGTTGGCTAAGATCGCTCGGGTGAAGACCAAAGGCGCGCTTCTGTGGGAGCTCAACTCGGGCTTCCGCGTCGACGAGATCGACGTGGGCGATCCCGTCGCAGAAGAAGTCCAGATCCAAATGCATGCCGCGGGCATGTGCCACTCCGACTACCACCTGACAACCGGGGCCACGCCGATCGGGCTGCCTGCACTCGGCGGCCACGAGGGCGCCGGCGTCGTCACCAAGATCGGCAAGGGCGTCACCGGCATCGCCGAGGGTGATCACGTCATCCTTGCCTTCATCCCGGCGTGTGGCCGATGCCCACCGTGCCTGGGGGGCTTCCGGTCGCTGTGCGACCGCGGCGCGGTGTTGCTCGGCGGCAAGGCCATCGCCGACGGCACCTGCCGAGTGCGGGCCGGTTCGCACGACGTCTCGCCGATGAACCTGCTCGGCACCTTCGCGCCGTACATGACCGTGCATAAGGACTCGGTCGTCAAGATCGATCCCGCCGTCCCGTTCGAATCAGCCGCGATCCTGGGTTGCGCAGTACCGACGGGCTTCGGCTCGGCCACCAACGTCGCCCAGGTTGCGCCGGGTGAGACCGTGGCGATCGTCGGCGTCGGCGGCATCGGGATGAGCGCGCTGCAGGGCGCCGCGCTCTCCGGCACCAAGCACGTGATCGCGATCGATCCGGTCGAGTTCAAACGCGAGCAGGCCATCAAATTCGGCGCCACCCATGTCTACGAGTCGATGGCGTCCGCCATCGCGCCGATGATCGACCTGACCTACGGCCTGATGGCTGACAAAGTCATCATCGCGGTCGGCGAGATGCGTGGTGAGATGGTCGAGGAAGCGATGACATTGACCGCCAAGACCGGTACCTGCGTGGTGACGGGCATGGGCGCCATGATCGACGTCGACGTCAAACTCAACTTGTTCTTGTTCACGATGTTGCAGAAGACGCTGAAAGGCAACATCTTCGGGGGCGGCAACTCGCATGTCGAGACGCCCCGACTGGTGGGGCTGTACAAGTCGGGCCTGCTCAAGATCGACGAGATGGTGACCAGCAGCTACCGGCTGGAAGAAATCAACCGGGGCTATCAGGACATGCTGGACGGCAAGAACATTCGTGGTGTCATTCGCTACACCGAGGCCGATTGGTAGATCGCTTCGCTCTGCATCGTCGCCGGGCTAGGTTGGATTGCCCGGCTCTCCCCCACGCCGCTTCGCGGCTGGGGGTACCCCCACCTCATCGCTTCGCTCTGCATCGTCGCCGGGCTAGCCTGGCAGGCATGCCGGGCACCGTGCAGATTCGGCGAGCCGCCGACCGGGCGGTCACCACGACGTCGTGGTTGACCTCCAGGCACTCATTCTCTTTCGGCGACCGCTACGATCCGGGCAACACTCACCACGGCGTGCTGCTGGTAAACAACGACGATGTGGTGCAGCCGGCTGCCGGTTTTGACACCCACCCGCACCGCGACATGGAGATCGTGACCTGGGTGTTGGACGGCGCGTTGGCGCATCGCGACTCCGCCGGAAGTAGTGGAGTCGTCTATCCCGGCCTGGCTCAACGGATGTCGGCGGGCACCGGCATCTTGCACTCCGAGAAGAATGATTCGGCCACCGAGCCGGTGCGCTTCGTGCAAATGTGGGTGCTGCCCGATGTGTCGGGAATTGCCCCGGGCTACCAGCAGCACGAGATCGGCGACGAGCTGCTCGACGGCCGTCTGGCAACGATCGCGTCGGGCATGCCCGGGCACGACGCCGCTATCGTCATCCACAACCGGTCGACGGCATTGCACGCCGCGCGGCTGCGCAGCGGCGACGGTGTCGAGCTACCGGCGGCGCCCTACCTGCACCTGTTCGTCGCACGCGGCCTGCTGACCATGCCGGGCCCGGACACGGCGGTCGAGCTGGCCGAAGGCGACGCCGTGCGGTTCACTGCCTCGGACGGCATCCGAGTCACGGCCCGCGAGGCTTGCGAAATTCTGGTGTGGGAGATGCACGCGACGCTCGGCAATATCGCAACGTAAGCACCAACACTGCGACCGGCGTCACAGGGTGGGCGCGGACGAAAGGGACCCCGAATGTCTGAATCTGAAGGCCTTCACGCAGCTCCGAACGCCACCGTTCCGTACCCGGGTGGCGCGCACCGGTCCGGCCTGGCCGGCTCGAGGAC
>Ga0210405_10003646_pt1 | contig 14958 bp, 13 predicted proteins | sample IncBWH11MmetaG_FD_155492 | JGI IMG/M metagenome (GOLD analysis project Ga0210405, IMG submission 155492) | Forest soil microbial communities from Barre Woods Harvard Forest LTER site, Petersham, Massachusetts, United States - Inc-BW-H-11-M | ecosystem: Environmental > Terrestrial > Soil >... | reverse complement strand
CAAGGGCTGTTGTGGTCTCGATTTTTCTCGTCGTGTTGGTGGATCTGGTTTTTACGAGCCTGTTCTTTTTCGTAAGCGGCAGTTAGGAACGTGTGACCTTGCCAACGGATGCGGAAAACACGGATTCGCTCGATTCGCAAGTGATGCTGTCTCTGCGCGATGTGCGCGTGAGTTATGGCGAGGTCGAGATTCTGCACGGCATCACCTTTGACGTGAAGCGCGGCGAAACGCTGGTGATTCTCGGAGGCTCCGGCTCCGGCAAGAGCACGCTGTTGCGGACGCTGGTCGGCCTGGAAAAAGCGAGCTCGGGAGAAATCTGGATCAAAGGCAAAAACATCGCCGCGATTCCCGATTCGGAAATGGACGAGATCCGCAAAAAAATCGGCATGTCGTTCCAGGGCGGAGCGTTGTTTGGCTCGATGACCGTCGGTGAAAACGTGGCGTTGCCGCTGCGCGAACACACCAAGCTCGAAGACTCGACCATCGAAATTATGCTGCGCCTCAAGCTCGAACAAGTTGGACTGGAAGGATTCGAATACTACATGCCTTCGCAACTCAGCGGCGGCATGAAGAAGCGTGCGGCCGTCGCTCGCGCCCTGGCCATGGACCCGGAGATTCTTTTCTTCGATGAGCCATCGGCAGGATTGGACCCCATCATCGCTGCCGGCATCGACCAATTGATCCTGGAACTGAAGCAAGCGTTCCGCATGACCATCATCGTGGTCACGCACGAACTGGCCAGCGCCTACTTGATCGCCGACCGCATGGTGCTCATCGACAAAGGCCACGTCGTGGCCATCGGCACGACCGCGGAAATGCGCGCCAGCACGCAGCCGCGTGTGCGGCAATTTCTGGATCGCGTGCCCGAACCGGAAGTGGCGCGCGAAATGGATTATCTGCAAATGCTCACGCAAGACCGCCGCTTGTGACGAGCGCTAGCAGGGGAAAGAGGACGTGATGGCAGGAAAGCGCGAATCTGTTTTCGTGGGACTTTTCGTTATCGTCGCTGCGGCAGTGCTGATAGGCATGGTGTTTGCGATCTCCGGGGCCTTCGGCCGCGTGACGAAGACTTATCATGCTTATTTTCCGTTCGCCGGCGGAATCGAGCAGGGCGCATCCGTGCGCTACGCGGGTGGCCCCAAAGTTGGCCGCGTGGAAAAATTAGCCATCGACCCGAAGAATCCCGCGCAAATCGACGTTATTTTCAGCGTGCAAACCGATCTGCCCGTCAAGACAGACAGCCGCGCCAAAATCATGAGCATGAGCCCGTTGGGCGACAATCACCTGGAAATTCTCCCAGGCGGCGCGCAGACTGCGCTCGCCCCTCCAGGCTCCCTGTTGCCCTCGGACGCTTATGTGGATTTCAACGCTCTCACCGCGCAGCTGAATGACATCGCGCCGCAAGCGAAGCAACTTATCCAATCACTCAACGATCGCTCCTCGGAATTGAAGGTGACCGTCGAACGCGTGAATGACCTCTTGAACGCCCAGAACCGCGCAAATCTCTCGGCTACTCTTGCAGACGCGCGCGGCATGATTGAAGAAAACCGTCCGCAAATCAAGTCCACGATTCAGCACTTGGATACCGTGAGCCAGAAGTTGGAACCGCTTCTTCAAGACCTGCGCAACACCGCCGAGGTAGCCAACAAGACCCTCGATCACATCGACGAGTTTCTCGGCGAAAACCGCGCCGACGTCCACCAATCGGTGGTCGAGCTTCGCAAATCCTTGACAACCCTCACCGACATTACCAACCGCGTCGACCAAACGCTCGACGTCAACACCGAAAACATCGACGAGCTTCTGGACAATTTCCGCCGCGTCTCCCAGAACCTGAAAGAATTCACGAACACCATCAAGAAACGTCCTTATACTCTCATTCGCGCGACCAATCCCACCGAACACAAACCCGGTGAACGCCAATGAAGCGAGGAAAAAGCGAACACATGACGAGCTCCACTGAACTGCCCACTAACCCGGCGCGCGCCGTAAGTGAACGCCGTGTTTTTCGGAAACTCTTTTTATGTTCGCTCGCGCTGACGGTTAGTTTAGCGGCCGGCTGCGGCGCAGCCCGGCCCAGCAAGTACTATCAATTAACAATTCCTGGAGACCTGGCGCCAGCGGCGAATCCAAATCCCATTCCCGTCACGCTCCTGATTGGCCGCATGACAGGCCCCGCGCTCTATCGCGAGGACGAGATCGTCTATAGCTCCGGCGGCGAGGGCATGGGGACCTATGAATATCATCGCTGGGCGGAGCCGCCCACGGAGATGATCGCGGAAATTATGCTTCGGCAGCTTCGCGCGTCCGGCCATTATCGCGCAGTTTATACTCTGCGAAGCGATATCCATGGAGATTTTCTTTTGCACGGGCGTCTTTATGACTTCAAGGAAGTCTCAGGAAGTTCGGAGGTAGCCCGCGTCACTATGGAGCTCGAGCTTCGCAACATCAAGACGGCAGCCTCGGTCTGGTCGCACTTTTATTCGCATGACGAACCCACTGCTGGGAAAAACGTTGACGCGATTGTCGCGGCTCTCGACAAAAATGTCCAGCAGGGCATCGCCGAATGCCGCGCCAGCCTCGATGAATACTTCGCGGCACATCCGCCCCAGCAGCCCGCCCCATAGTCCGAGCCTGCATTTCTCACAAACACTCGCGTGCGGGAATTCCCTAGGGGCACGCCATGCCCGTCCGAATGGAATTTTCGGTAAGTTGTCGCGGTGTTGTCAGCCGACACGCCGCAAGGTCAACAACGTAACGTCGTCGTCCAACTCGGGGCGTCCCCGGTGAGATTGCACACCGTCCAGCAGCGCGGAGGAGAAATCAGGCAGCCGTACGGGCCCCTGAAACTTAGCCAGCGTCGATTCCGCCAGACGCAGGAACCCGCGTGGCGTCAGCTGGTCGCCGCTGGGTGACTGCACTTCCGTCGCTCCATCCGAAAACGCCAGAATCATGTCGCCCGGACGAAGCTGAATGCTCTGCTCGCTGTACATCTCTCCCGTAACGATGCCGAGCGGCAAATTCTCCATCCCTTCTCCCAACTCAAAAAACTTTCCTTCTCTCGCCCTCCAAAGCAGCATCCGCGGATGCGCCGCATACGCAAAATTAAACTCGCCCGTCCCGCCATCAAATGTCCCGGTCACCACGGTCGTCAGCCGCAATGCCTCGCTCGACTTCTCCGAATCCAGCGTGAATTCGTCATTCAGCGAAGCCAGCAGGCCCGCGGTATCGCGAACATCTTGAAACTTGTGCAGCAAGTGATGGACGTGCCGCGCCACTTTACTGGCCACATAGCCATGACCCACACAATCCGCCAGCACTACCCGCGCAATATTGTCGCTGCACGAAAACACCGCAGAAAGGTCCCCGCCTCTCTCCGCGCCGGAGGGTATGGCGATGACATCCGCCTCCAGCCCCGCCAACTCCAGCGAACGATGTGCCCTCTCGTTGCCCGCCCATAATTCCATGCACCCAAACGGCCGCGCGGCCGACGTCGTGCACACAAACATTTCCGGTTTGGTTTTCTTGAACTTCATAATATTTTTGATGCGCGTACCCGCCAAATCGCTACGTGCCGCGCCCGCGCAACGCCCAAGTTTACTCGGCCCGTTTCACAGATGGAAATTCTGCCACAGGCCGTGGCAGGCCGATTTCCGCCGATTCAGTTAGCCAGGAGTTACAATCCACTAGCGACTTTCCATTTCCTCATTTCACTGGAGTTGGCTAATAGGGCTGGTCTTTCTGCTGGAGTTCCTCACGAACTTTGGGAGTAATCCAGACGAGCTTCCCTCCGAGTCCCTGAATCGTATCCATCGCATAGATCGCATTCATGTATAGCGTGTCGTGGTCAGCTTCGAAGTAAACCGTCCAGTCCGCCCGACGACTCAGTTCTTCCTTCAGTTTTGTCCCCAATCCCTCTCGCGATACCAATTGTCCGTTGACATAGTATTTCTCGTCCACAGCGAGATATACGCCTAGAGTTTCCTTCGATGGACTCTTCTGGCTTGGCAGGGAATACCGCGTTCTAAGCTCGATAGGTAACCCATGGGAATGGCCCCGCCCGACAAAAATCATGAAAAAGAGAACTAGGATCCACAGTACGGCACCATACATGAGGCCAAAATTCGGCAGCCGCGTGATCAAAGGCATTGGACGGTGACGAAGCAGCCGCAAATGGTTTCGAGGAACCACCTCGGGAAAGAAACGGAGAGAAACTTCTTTCGCGAAGTATCTCCGAAACCAAATTCCTAGCGACCAGGCAACGCAGCCCAGGCCAACGGCGCCAAAGTAGAGGAATAGGTTCGAGAGGATGTTCGTGCCTTCCTCATATTCGTACAAATCAGGTGTTCGAATGACTACTCGAGGCTGTCGTTCTTTCAGACATTCGGTGCCCTTGGGAAACGTCATCTTCAGCAGGTAGGCCCCGGACTGAGCTCTGAAACCGTCCAAGTTCATTCCATTAGCCCATCCAAATCCTGTGGAGGACTCTGCCCACGGCACGCTGTGTCTCTCGTACCATCTGGCGAGACGATCTACCTTCCAACTTGGGCGCGGGAGCGTGCCTGGAGAGCAATATTCCGAATGAACATCCTGGGATTCGTTAAACTCGAGATACACCCAGTACGTTCCTGGGAAATTAATGTTGAAGTGGATCGTCTGAATCTTCTGGGAATTAAGCTCGGCGGGGACATCGACAGGTTCCGTGCTGCGCGAGTTGAACCAGTGTTGGATGTAGTGAGGCACAAGCAGTCCAACGAGAAGAGTCACCACCCCGGCGATGAGGAGAGGTCTTGGAGCCATTTGCACTAGTGTATTGGACACCCGAGACCGCAAATGGGTGCCCGGTTTCATGAGTTCCTAACGAGTAACCAAGCCTGGCGCCCAACCGCGCACTGAATCCGTTGGCCAGTCACGAGCCCGTACTTCGCCACGTTACCTAAATCGTCGCAACCCGCGTACGCCGCCTCACGCCCTCTCCGTGTCTTGCTAGACTATTTCCAGAGGAATCGCGTCCCCGCGCATGAGCCCCTACGAAACGGATCGCCGCCATCTCGAGCGGCAAATCGTCTACGCGCGCCCTATCGTCGTTTTGCTTTCCATCCTGGCGCTGTTCGAGCAGCCCAATCCCCAAGCGGCCAGGCGCTCCATTTCTTTCCTCGTCGCTTACCTGATCGTTTCTCTTGCGGTCATAGCGCTCGAACGCTTCCTCCGAAAACGATCCTGGCACTTGCCCATCGCTTGCGATCTCCTAGCGCTCGGCTTTTTCATGTACATCAGCCCGCTCTCCGTCCCGGTCTGGTTTCCGTATCTGTTCATCTGCTGGGTCGCGGGTATGCGCTGGGGACTTCGCGCCGCAATCCCTCTCGCCGGCGCGCTCGCCCTCATGCTCGTTCTGCTCACCGCCGTGAAAGGCGAAATCGGCTGGATGCGCGTCATCGCCTGGGTCGGTCTAGTCGGCGGCACCTTCGCCGGCGGTGCTGCCCTGGCCTTCCTTGCAGACCGCAGCCGCCACTTCGCCTCGCAAAACGATTTCTTCTCCCGCATCACCGCAACGCTCCAAGTCGACCAGGGCCTCGCCGAATCCCTTCGTCTCCTCCTCGACGAACTCGCCAGAGCGTTCAGGGTCGAGGTCGCCCTCCTCGCCTACCGCGACACCGATCTCGAGCGCATTTACCTCTGGCGGCTCAAGGCCGGCGAAAGCGAGCGCCTCGTCCCAGAAAGTTACTCCCTCGCCCGCGCTGACGGCTTCCTTCTCGATGACATGGACGCCACCGTCTGCTGGAACAGCCTCGAAGGCGCAGGTAGCGGCTTTGGATGGGACCGCCGCGATGGCCGCCGCCTCAACAGCCTCCCGCGCCTCCCCGGCCCCACGCAGCAAGAGCTCGGCATGCGCTCCATGCTCTCCGTGGCCTTCGACCAGATGGGTCAGCCGGCCGGTCGCCTCTTCCTGATCAACGGCCGCAAGCCCTTCGAACGCCCCGACCTCGCTTGGCTCGAACGCATCTCCCGCCACATCGGCCCCTCGCTCGAAAACGTCTTCCTCCTCCGCCATCTCCGTGCCCGCGCCATCGAAGGCGAGCGCAGCCGCATCTCCCGCGACCTCCACGACGGCATTCTCCAAACCCTTCTCAGCATCGAAATCCAGCTCGACGTCCTGCGCCGCCGAGTCGCCGCCTCTCCCGACCAGGCCGAAGCCAGCCTCGGCAACCTCCAGCACACCGTCAAAAACGAGTCCGCCGAGCTTCGCCGCATGGTCACTGACCTGCGCCCCCTGCGCGTCCAGAGCGCCGATCTCGTCGATCTAATGCACGGTTTCGCCGAGCGCTACCGCAACGAATCCACCCTGGCCCTCGACGTTATGATCGAATCCGCCGACCTGCACGCTCCCGACCGCGTCTGCCGCGAGATTTTCCAGATTTACCGTGAAGCACTCAACAACATAAAAAAGCATGCGAAGGCTTCCCATGTCGTGGTAAAACTGTCGCAGGACGACAGTCGCATCGTTTTGGTAGTTGACGACAACGGCGAAGGTTTCAGTTTCGCCGGCCGGTTTACCGGGGATGAGCTCGACCGCCTGCGATTGGGTCCGATTTCCATCAAGGAGCGTACGCGTACTGTGGGGGGCCTGTTGACTGTAGAGTCAAACCCCGGCCATGGCGCTCGACTGACTATCGAGGTTCCGCTCGGTTGACATGGCCAAAACTAAACAACAAATTCGCGTCCTGCTAGCCGATGACCATGCGATCTTTCGCGATGGCCTCCGCAAACTCCTCGATTCCGACGAAGACATTACTATCGTCGGCGAAGCGCAGAACGGCGCCGAGTGCATCAAGCTCCTCGCCAAACTCAAGCCGGAAATCCTGCTGCTCGATCTCCGCATGCCCGATAAAGACGGCCTCGCTGTCCTCGAAGAAGTCAATTTTGATACGCTGCCCACCCGCGTCATCGTTCTCACCGCTGCCGAAGACGATCGCGACGTAGTCCGCGCCATGCGTCTAGGCGCGCGCGGCGTAGTTCTCAAGCAGTCCGCCACAGACTTGCTCGTAAAAAGTATTCACCGCGTTCACGCCGGCGAAATCTGGCTCGATAACCGCATGACTGCCGAAGTCATGAAGGCCTTCTCGAAATCTTCCGAATCCGGGCCGCGCCGCGAAAAGCCGCTCCTCAGCGACCGCGAAAAAGAAATCGTCCAGCTCGTCGCACAAGGTTTCCGCAACAAGGAAATCGGCGAAAAACTTTTCATCAGCGAACAAACCGTAAAAAATCACTTGCACAACATCTTCGATAAACTTGGCGTCTCCGACCGCCTCGAACTAGCCCTCTACGCCATCCACCACCGCCTGATCGACCAGACCTAGCCCGCGAACTTTCTCGTTAGTCAATGCAGCCGCCCAAATTTCCTGAAGGGGCGGGGCTTGTTTACCCCGAGCCTTGGAGAGCCTCGCGCTCTTTTTCTGCTCTTCAACTAAATGTCCTACCCCACATTTCCTTTTTGAACTATGAGCAAGCGGTCGTATTAGAATGAAAAAACGCTACGGCAAAGGGAGAACGCGGCCTTGGCAAAACACAAAAGTAGTGGGGTAGATGAATACATAGCAAGATGTCCAAAAGAGGCGCAAGTCGATTTGGCAAAGATCAGAGCGGCCATTCGGGCGGCAGCGCCTCGTGCCACTGAACGCGCCGATTATTTCCAATGCCCGGATATTCCTATCCAGGTATTGATTATTATGATGGTATGTTCGCCTGGTTCAGCTTTAAGAAACCACACATACGCCTGCATGTGCCCCCTCCAGTAATACTAAAACATAGGAAGGAACTTGCAGGTTATGCCACAACGAAAGCCATTGTTAGCTTCCCAATGGGTAAACCAGTACCGACGGCATTGGTAAAGAAACTGGTGAAAGCAAGTCTAAAGGTAATGAAGGATAAGACTAAATAGACTTCGCCAACCAACTCTCATAAGCACTCGCGCATAAAAGGAGGTCAGGCCGGAGGCTCGACTGTGATTTTGATCCGCAATCGGTAGCGGGGAGCACTACAAGGCAATGAGAACCACTCGTGCACTCTCTCTGCGTACCTCGGCGGGTTCTCCACCAACAAATTTCTGCAAAAACACATCGAAGCTCATATAGCCCAGTAGCAAATCGCACAAAATTCCCAGCGATATGCCCAAGTCCTGATAAACGCTGCGAGCTCAACTGGTCGGCGCGCGCAACTTCCCGAATGAGCCGATTGCGGACTCCTCCCCTGACTTCGACTTCGCGTGTTTCCGCTTGGCTTGCTCCACGAAGCGGATGTCGGGGTGGGCGTCCAACCTAATTTGCCTTCTTCGCAGGGCCCGGATCGTCCGGCCCGACGAAGTTAACCAGAAAGGGCGCGATCCCGTTCACCTGTACGACGCAATCACCTTTGCACTGCGCGTAGTGCCTCATTTGCGAAGGCGCGGAAACGAAACCACCCGTGGGGATTTCTTTCATAGCAGTAGCATCCCACTTTGCGCCCATTCCCACCAGAAATGTGCCCTTGATCACGGTTACATTTTCTGTCGTCGGATGCCAGTGCGGCGCAATCTTTGTCCCGTCCGTGGCGGAAAGCCTGATCGTGAACGAACGGCCGGGAGTCATCGGGTCGCCCTGCAGAATCGCAATCTTCAACGTTCCACCCATCTCCACCGATGGCGTCCCCACCAGCGCTGCTGCAGGGATGTCCATCCATTGCTCGGATCCCGGCATCACCGGGCCGCTCGCCGCTCCCCCGCTATTTTTCGCGGGCGGCGTCTGAGCCCAACCCGCAACCGCGAGTAACACGCACCCACCCAGCAAACCAAGTCGTTGCTTCGTCATGGATCATTTCCTCCTGAATTGAAGTTCTTAACCGACGTTGTATTTGGTAAACCCCTGGGCCGTCGTTCTAGTTGAGCGCAGATTACCACATGGTTTGGAATAGAGGGAGTTCACGGTTCAAAAAATTGCCCGAGTCCCGACTTATCGGGACCCAGCCGGCGCAGCCGGGCCCACCCGCGGATTACTGCCTGGAGCTGTTGAAACCCTCCGACTTCGCCACAATCAAAGCGGTTGCGGTCTGGTTGCCGCTTGTAGTTCCATATAAAAACCATGCATAACCTTGCGGTCCAAATCTTTCAATTTGCTGACGATAATCAGCCCGGCCGGACAGAGTGCGAGTTCGCGGACGCTGAGGATCGCTCTCCAAGTCTCAGGGGCATAAAGGATAGTGAGCACTTTGGCTTCGGTGAAAAAGTGAAAACGGCATTCTTCGGTACAAGAAAACAGCTGATAGGTTCTTGCGTCGCGGCGCTCGCCTTCACTTTTTCTCTATCTTGTTCCGCACAAGAATTCAATTTAATGCCTTGGCCGGTGCGAATCGAACAGCGGGAAGGATTTTTGAAGCTTGTCCAATTGCCCCGGTTTGAAGTGAAGGGAGGCGACGAACGCGTTCAATACGCAATCGTGCACTTCCGGCGCCAACTGGACGAAGAAACAAAGCTTTCCTCCAGCAGCAGTGTGAACTTGAGCACCGCGCCTCTTTTGGTCATCCGCTGTGATACGCCTGGTCAGAAGCTGCAAGCGCTTGGCGAGGATGAGAGTTACAGCCTATTGGTTGGAGAAAGCAAGATTGAGTTGACAGCTGCCACTCCGCTAGGCGTTTTGCGTGGAGTCGAAACCCTACTTCAGTTGATCCAGAAAGATAAGCATGGCTGGATCATTCCGGCCGTTCGCGTGGAAGATCGCCCTCGGTTTCCGTGGCGCGGATTGATGATTGATGTCTCTCGGCACTTCATCCCTCTTGAAGTTATCAAGCGCAACATCGATGGCATGGCAGCAGTGAAACTCAACACGCTCCATCTCCATCTCTCCGATGATGAAGGGTTTCGCGTGGAAAGCAGGAACGCTCCCAAACTCCAAGAACTTGCCTCGGACGGCCAGTTTTACACCCAGCATCAAATTCGAGAGCTACTCTCTTACGCGCGTGAACGTGGCGTTCGCGTGGTTCCAGAGTTTGACATCCCCGGGCACGCAGTGAGCTGGTTGATCGCTCATCCCAATATCGCGTCGGCACTGCCACCGGCACACCTAGTTCGCGGGATGAGTGACGCTGTTCGTCCGCCCATTGATCCCACCATAGAAGAGACTTATCAAGTATTGGACAGCGTGCTGGGCGAGATGGCTTCTCTGTTTCCAGACTCATACTTTCACATCGGTGGTGACGAAGTCGATGGAAAATATTGGGATGGCAACGAAAAAATTCAGGAATGGATGCGCGCCCACGACATAAAAAATAATCACGACCTGCAAACCTACTTCAGCAAGCGTGTTCAGGTGATTCTCGCCAATCATGGAAAACATATGGAAGGGTGGGACGAAATTCTTAATCCAGATCTGCCAAAAGATACCTTGGTGCAATCCTGGCGAGGACCGGAGACCCTCGTGGCCGCTGCGCAGATGGGATTTCCAACGATTCTTTCAGCTGGTTGGTATCTCGATCTAATGTATCCAGCATCACGGCACTATGCCGTCGAGCCACTGAGCGGAGTGAGTTCTTCTCTTTCCGACGCGCAGAAAGCGTTAATCCTTGGAGGAGAAGCCGCTCAATGGACGGAATACGCTTCACCTGAAAACATCGACAATCGAATCTGGCCCCGGCTCGGCGCGATTGCTGAGCGCCTCTGGTCCCCTGCTTCCGTCACGGGGGTGACGTCTATGTATAAACGGCTTGACGCTCTTAGCATCAGCCTGGAGAGGCTCAAGTTACTCCACAACGTAAATAACCGGAAAATGTTGGAGGATGTCGCTGGAAAGACACCGAGGCAATTATTCGAGACGCTGTCTGCGGTGGTGGAGCCGGTGAAAGAGTATGAGCGCGAAAAGACTCAAGCTTACAGCACGCAAACCCCGCTGAATCGCTTGGTGGATGCTGTTTCCCCAGAAAGCAAGGTCGGGCGCGAATTCAACATATTGGCTCAGCAGGCAATTCAGGATCCCAACTCACGGCTTGAACTGCGGAGTTGGTTCAGGCGGTGGCGCGACAACGACGCGAGGCTGCAGCCGTTTCTGTCTTCTTCCAGATCTCTTCAGGAATTAATTCCCCTGTCCCATGAGCTTTGCAGTCTTGGATCAATAGGATTGGAGGCGCTCGACATTATTGAAACCGGAAGCCGTATTACAGCAGACAAGCGCACCCAGCAATTAACGGCCATAGACGACGCGGCCAAACCTCATGCTGAGTTATTTTTAGTGGTTACTTCCGGGGTCCGCCAACTCGTTGCAGCGGAACCATTAGTTGAATGATCCCACTAGCCTGCCGACTACGCTTGTTTTGAGGGGCGTCCAGTTGCTTCGGCCAACACGAAGCGTCGCTACCCGGCGGATTGATCTGACCCCAGGTTGGGGCAAGTCCCCATAAACGCTTACCGGACAAGTTTCCGATTATCCGACTACACAGGCGCTGGGAATTGAGAGCTAAAATTGACCTGATGTGCGCCCAATTCAGGGAGGCGGTCCCATCTGCATCGACCATCGAGCGGTTGCTTTCTCTAGGAATGGCACTTGATGCGGCCTAATATGCATTTCACCTGCGCCAGATGGATTCCGGCCCAAAGACAACCACATGCTTGATAAACGCGGTGACTGGAAAAGTGGATTCAGTGACAAAAACTGGTTGGCCGGTGTCCGGTCAATTCCGTCATTAGGTCGGAAGATCGCTTTTACTTTTTTTCCAACAAGACTTCCGTGGACTTAATCACCGCCGAAACCGTGTCGCCCACCTTGAGGTTCATCTCTTCGGCGCTTCGTCTGGTAATTACACTCTCAATCAGATTGTCTCCAACCCGGAGTACGACGTGGGCCATGACTCCGCCGAGTTGAAGTTCCGTTATTTTTCCTTCGAGCCTGTTGCGAGCAGATAGTGTCATAAGACGTAGCATAACCGTCTGCTCTCGTCTCCGTCTACACGATTTGGGTCAGGTCCTGATTAACGCGGTTGCCGTCCAAGTGAAATCGGCCCGATCCTCAATGTCCGATCACCCGACAACTCGTTCAGTCAGAGCCGAGCATGGATTTTGCGCGGCATGATTACTTCGCGTGCTTGGATTATCCGGGGCGGCGCCACGTGCTTAACGAACGTGTCCTACGATGAGCGTGATATCGTCTTGCTGTTCCCGTGGATTGAACTTGCGAACGTCCGCGACGATAGAGTCAATCAGCGCTGTAGGAGAGAGTGCGCGATGACTGTACAAAGATTCGATCAGTCGATGATCGCCGAACTGTTCACCGGAATCGTCGAAGGATTCGGTCGCACCGTCGGTATAGAGAACCAGGGTATCGCCGGGAAATAGCTGCCGTTCTTCAAGAGTGCAGTCCCATTTGTCGAACAGCCCGAGGACCGTCGCGGTGGAGTGGAGCCGCTCAAGTGAGCCATCTTGCCGGAGAACCAGAGCGGGGAGGTGGCCGCAATTGGCATAGCGAATCCGGCGCGACACGTCATCATACTGGGAGAAGAAGAAGGTGGCGTAGTCGGCGTCGGCAGTATTTTCGAAGAACAATTGATTGACGGAATGCAGAAACTGGTTCGGCTGCTCGGCGGCCGTGGCGCACTGGCTGCGCAGATTGGCTTGCAGGTTGGCCATCAGGAGTGCGGCAGCAATGCCTTTTCCGGCGATGTCACCAATGACCAGACCGAGGCGTTGCTGGCCGAGGTCGAGGAAATCGTAATAGTCCCCGCCGACGTGGCGAGCCGGGAGGCAGAAGCCGGCATACTCAAGTGTCCGGGCCTCCGGCATCCTCTGGGGAAGGAGCCTCGCCTGGACTTGGCGCGCGATTTCGAGTTCGCGCTCAGCCTGACGTTCGGCTTCGAGCTTTTGCGCCAACGCTCGTCGCCGCATTTCGACTCCGAGCGTCAGCTCATCGAAGCCGGCTAGGCCGAATGAGTTTCCGTCCGGGTCCTCGAATCGCGCGAAGATCCCACCCCATTGAGGTTTGCTTGGCGGAGACTCGAAATGCACTCCGCGGCTGCTCCATTCGTTGTACTTGGCCTGGACATCTTCGGTGATGAAGTAAATGCCTGTGTCGCGGCCAACGAGTGTCGCGACCGAATCCGGCAAAGCTTCTGCGAGTGCGATGTTTGCGGTGCCGTCGGGGGGAGCGACTTCGATCCAGCGGATACCCGCGACGCGCTGATCCACAACCAGGCGGAAACGGAGTTGGTCCAGATAGAAGCGCAAGCTTCGTTCCTGATTGCGAACAAAGATCATGATGAAGTGGAGAGAAACGTATGGGTCCTTGTCCAAGCGGAGCGAGAGGTGATCCATCCCAAAAGGCAATGGAGAATCTCCGGAGTTTCCCATGCCCTGGATTATACGTCGGAATCGCACACATGAATTCGAACAGGAGCGACGGATCCGCTCATCCCTCTTGCACTTACAGCTACGCTGGATTGCAGTCGGCTAACGGGCCATTTGGAAGTAATTCACTTGCACGATTAACGCGGTTACCGTCCAAGTGGATTTAGATCAAAAGCGACTTTTCCAGTAATCCGACTGACCAGGCACTGGTTATTGGGTCTGTCGAGCCAGCGAATCGAATAAGCTGTTCTGATACGCGCAGGTCTAGAGCGAACGGTCGTGTTTGTCCTTGAGCTGTTGGTCAAAGTAGGTAGGGTCCTCCAATGACTTCCGCCGGATACGGAGGATGATTATCACTTCCATCTGAAAGAAAAAGACAAGAATTACAAGGGGAACGATAGTGTACGCGGTTAGATATTTGAAGGTGAGGGCGAGTAGCACAGCCATGAGAATTGCAGACAGCTTCGCGGACGCAATTGCTTGTTTAAGTGCCGTCTTGTTTTTCACGGCGCAGTCACCCAACCCCAACTACAAACCCAATGCCAGCATGACCGACAACTGAACCGGGCTGGTTCCCATCCACCATTAGTTCCAACTCGAAACGAAGTGCCTCATCTCACCTGTACGGGCGGGGATTGTTTACACTGGAAGGGTCCCTCCCTTTTTTCGTGCCACCACCAGCCACCGGTAAACCAGCTATCGTCTCGACTTAAGGTGCTGTTGGTTTGGCCGGCGTCGTGGTTTCCTGGCGCGGTGCCGCTGTCTCTCCGCCCTTTGCCGGCGTCACAGGTCCCGGCTTCGAGAGCCCCTGCGATTCATAGAATGCGTTGAAGAAAAATTTGTAAGTGCCATGCGACTGTCCGCGCCACTGTGGCCGGAATCCCAATAAGTAGACGCGCCCCTTCCCGTATTGCACTTCCAGCGCCGCGGCTTTTCCCTGGATCCGCTCCGGATGCAGCAAGTACCCGCTCATCAGCGGGCTCTCGTCTTTCGGGTACGCCGCCAGCACACGTCCCCGAAATCCCTCCTTGGCCTCGAACGCCGGCCCTCGCTCAAACATCACAATCGGATCGTGCGGCAACCCCCACGTCGCCGAATGCGCCATATCCTGTATTTCGACGCGCAATAAGCATCCCGAACAGAAAAACTCCTCGTCCTTCACTCCCGCCAGCACATTCTTCACCGGCAATCCCAGTTGATCGACGGCGAAGATCGATGCATTGTTGAACGTGATCAGCGTGCCTCCTGCCAACACGAACTCCCGCAGCGCCATCACTCCCAGTTCGCCGATCCCGCCCACGTATTCTCCCGGCACACTGCCAACTCCGAAGCCATTGAGAATTCCATCGGGCGAACCATCCGGAATCAGAATGGCGTCAAACTTGTCGCGCAAATTTCCGGCCTGAATATCCCCGTTGCGCAAAGTGACCGGATCGAACTTAAAATTCTCGAGAATCCACCGCGTCCACCCCTCATCAATGAACGGAACCCACGCCCGATACAGCCCCACACGCGCTTTCTTCACGCTAATCGAATCTTTTGGCGCCGCCGCGACGGCTCGGAGGGCTACAGAATTTTCCTTGGCAAGTCCGTCGAGCTTG
>Ga0210405_10003645_pt1 | contig 14959 bp, 14 predicted proteins | sample IncBWH11MmetaG_FD_155492 | JGI IMG/M metagenome (GOLD analysis project Ga0210405, IMG submission 155492) | Forest soil microbial communities from Barre Woods Harvard Forest LTER site, Petersham, Massachusetts, United States - Inc-BW-H-11-M | ecosystem: Environmental > Terrestrial > Soil >... | reverse complement strand
ACCGACCGTTTTCAGCTCCTCGCCGCGAAGCGCCGCGGGCGTTCGCAGCACCACGCGCTCCGGACCGGCGATCGCGTCGAGCGCGTCGTCGTCGCGCCGGCTGACCCAAGGCACCGTTGCCCCGTAGTTGAACCGCACGACGAACTCGCTGCGAAAGTCCACCCGGCCGGCCCGGCCCCGCACGATCCGCACGAGATTGCCGCAGCGCTCGGGCGGCATGAAATCGATGACCGCCGCGCGACCGGTCGCGGTCTCGAACTCCGTCTCCAGCACGAGCGTGCCGGGACGATAGCGTCGTCTCACCGCGTGCGGCGTTTCTGCCGGAGCAATGATCCAGCGGCCGTTCTCCGGCGTGCCGAGCAGGGCGGCAAAACACGCCGGCGAATCGAAACGCGGCCAGCACAGCCAGTCGATAGACCCGTCAAGGCCGACCAGGGCGGCCGACTTGCAGTCGCCGATCAGGGCATAGTCTTCGATCCGCAGGGCCATCGCAGTCGCTTTCAAGGGCCGCATCGCGGCGCCGCGCGTACCCGCTTAGCTAGTGGCCGCGCGGTCCGTTCTCAAGCTCCGGCTCTCTTCGGCGGCCGTCGGCTTTTCGTCCTCGAAGCTTCCTTCTCCCGCCTCGCCGCAGGGGAAAACCACGGCCGCGGTCGTTCCTGCAAATCCAAACTTTCGCTCGAACCTTCCGTTAAGTTCCTTGGCCAGCTGCTCGACGATCCTGATTCCGCGCCCGGGCTGAACGTCCGCGGGAGCCGATCCGTTGTCCGACACCGTGCATCTTGCAAATCCCCCGGTGCGGACCAATTCGACGCGAATCTCTCCCGGCCGCCCGGCAAATGCGTGCCGCGCCGCATTCGTTATCAGCTCGCTCACGATCATTCCCAGGCGCCAGCACCGGTCCGATTCCAGCATCAAAGGAGGCGCCGCCAGCACCAGATCCACGTTCATGTGATCGAGCTTCGATCGGCTGATCGAGCGGAACAGGTCGCTGAGGTATCCCTCGGCATTGACGAGGGTTTCCCGATCGGGGGGCCGCAGCGCACGATGGGCCTGGGCGTAATGATGCAGGAGTTGCGCAACTCCCCTCAGGGCGCGTTTGACGTCCTCAGTGCCGGAAGCCGTCGCCGCACGGGACACGATGGCGATCAGCGAGGCGAACTCGTTGCTGATCCGGTGGTTGAGCTCGTCGAGAAGCAACGGCTCCTCCGCGACGGGGAGGTGCGGGACAAGCTCCGGCATCATGTCCTCCTGCTGTGATTTTGCGAGTGGTCGGACTTCGTGCGAGTCAGCTACGTGGCCGGGGTATTCGCAAGCGGGCTAAAAGAAAACACCATATTAATGCATGCGCTACTGAGCAGTATTCAGCAATGAACCGACTGCGACACCATTCCGACGACCCATGGCGGAGCTCCGTTCAGCCAGGTAGTCGTGCACGACCTTGCCGAGGCCGAGCGTCAGGTCAGCAATGATGTGGACGCCGGACAGCACCTCGAGCACCGGAAGCTCGGCCACCGGCGCCAGCGCGTGCGGGTGGAGGTCGAGGGCGGCGGGTCCGGTCCAGGCGCCCTTCACCGTGACATCCTCCAGGTAATACACGACAAGCTCGCAGATTCGCGGCGTGCCGTCGACATGGGGAATGATTTTCAGGAGGAAGTTCGGTGCGGCGAGCGATGCTTTCACTGCCGCCAGATTTGCCTGGCTGTACTTGTACCCCATCGATCCAGTCGCGACGCGCACGGGACCGTAGTCGAGCGTGCCGACGAGCGTGTCGATCTCGGTACGGAGCGTGGGGTCGGCGAGCTTCTTCGGGAATCCCCAGATCTCGCGTCCACCGGCAATGGGCGGATCGTCATTGAGGAACATGCAGTGCGAGTAGCCGCCCCTGAGGCCGCGAAAGGTCACGGGGATGACTTGGCCGGTCTCGGTGTAATCGCCAAAGCCGGTCGAATCCGGCATGCGGATGAACTCATATTTGACGATGTCGCCATCCGGCACCAGCGGCTCCGGCACCAGCGCGCGCAGCTTCTGCGGATCGGTGCGGTAAGTGATGATGAAATACTCGCGATTGACGAAGCGGTAAGGTCCCGGCGGATAGGCCGGGCTCGTCAGCGGCATCGCAAAGGCGCGTTCGCGGACGTCACGCTCTCTCATCAACTCTCTCCATCCTGACTGGCGAGCGCCACCGTCACTCGCGCCCGTCCCGCGCGAGGTCGAAGGTGAAGACCCCCGCATGGTTCGTTGGACGCGCGAGCACTTGCGGATGACGCAACGTGCGGACCGTATCGCGGTAACCGACGCGCCAATGTTCCTCCATGCTCCGCCGCGAGAATTCGTAATCCTTCGAGTCACCCTCGTACGTCCGGGACCGATAGATCAGCTGCACAAGGTTGTAGACCTTGTGCCCGGCGACCGGACGCAGAAGGTCGGCCTCCGGGCTGTCGCCGAGCTCCGGAGGGAGCTTCTGGAGCAGATGCGAGAGTGCGTTGCGAAGCAGCTGCATGTGCTTGAATCGATCGGAATTGGCGCGCGTGCGGCTCGAATACTGGATTTCCTTCTGTCGGGTGATCACCTCGGCCAGGTTGCGCGGGAGGGCGCCGCGCGCGCTCCACAGATCGACCTGAAAAGCGAGCGTGTCCTGACGCGGTTCGCTCTCCAGCACCCACTGCAACGGCGTGTTCGAGACCAGTCCGCCGTCCCAGTAGTATTCGCCTTCGATCTCGACCGCCGGCAAGCCGGGTGGCAATGCGCCGCTCGCCATCACGTGTTCGGGGCCGATCGTGTGCGTGCTGTTGTCGAAGTAGACGAAATTTCCGCTGCTCACATTGACGGCGCCGATGCTGAAGCGCATCGGACCGGCGTTGATGCGGTCGAAGTCGACGAGGCGTTCCAGGGTCGTCTTGAGTTGCGTCGTGTCGTAGAAACTGGTCGCCCCGGGGGTGCCCGCCGCCTGCAGCCATGGGGCTGGGACGCGGGGCGCGAAGAAACCGGGCACGCCCCGCAGTAGCGCGAGCGCGGCGTTCATCCGGTTCACGAAACCGCGCCCCACGCCACCGCCGAAGCCGACAGCACACGGCCAGATGCAGCCAAAATTCTCCGCGACGGTTGTCAATGGCTCGGTGACGAGATTCCAGAATTGACGCAGCACGTCGACGCGCGCCTCCGGTGGATTGCCGGCGATGAGCGCCGCATTGATTGCGCCGATCGAGATGCCCGACACCCAATCCGGATCAACGCGCGCTTCCGCCAGCGCCTCATAGACGCCCGCCTGATAGGCGCCAAGCGCCCCACCGCCTTGCAGCAGCAGCGCGATGCATTCGAAGGGTGGCCGCGCGTGAGACTTGTGCGTCTTGCGTAGGCGAGCGCGAAGCAAGTCCGAGCCTTCCGACGCTCGCGCGCCCCCCGGTACACGCGGCAGAGTGTCGTCGTGGTATGCCTGCGCAACGAAATCGTTCGGCGGTTCGATCAGTTGGCGATTCATTTTTCACATCCGGCGACCGTGTTCGCTCGCATTCCCAACGGATCGAGGATGCGAGCATCCTACCTTGATCATCAGCAAATCCCTCTCGCTCCGGAGAATCGGGCGCCCGGCGGCTGGTGCCGAAGGCAACGGCGGTGGGGCGTCCGGCCTGTGCTTCCGATTCCGCTTACGGTATCTCACAAGCGGGGTTACGTTCGAATTGACATCGCCATCCCGCCCGGCGCGGCCGCCTGTCTCATCCGATGCTCGCGATCGATACCCCGCCACGCAAAGCGCACAGGTCGCGAGCGCGGAAACAGCCAGACAGACGTAAGAAATCCAGGCCCAAGACATACGGACTCCCGATTGCTGGAGCGGGTCGCGTGCCGGACGTATTGACAAGCGGCCCGAAAGAAAATGTTATCTCCCTTGCACTCGCTACTGAGCGGAATTCAGCAATGAATCGCGGCGATCTCGCCGATTTGAACGCGTTCGCGGTCGTTGCCGATCACTTGAGCTTTCGCGCGGCGTCGGCCCAGCTTGGCGTTACCCCCTCGGCGCTGAGCCATTCGATGCGCCAGCTCGAGCAGCGTCTCGGGGTGCGGCTGCTGCATCGCACCACGCGGAGCGTGTCACTCACCGATGCCGGACTTCGCCTGCTCGAACGATTGCGCCCGGCGATCGAGCAGATTTCCGGTGCCCTGGAAGCCTTGGATCAACAGCGGCAGCGACCGTTCGGCCGCCTGCGGTTTCACGCTTCGCCGCTTGCAGCACACGTGGTGATCGCCCCGATCTGGGAACGGTTCTTGTCGACCTATCCCGAGGTCCATCTCGAGCTGTGGGTGGACATGACACCGATCGACATCGTGGCGAGCAGCTTGGATGCGGGCATCGGGCCAAAATACTGGGCAGCTGCCGATATGATTGCGGTCCGATTGAGGGACCCCGTGAAGGTGACTGTGGTCGGCGCGCCCAAATATTTCGAACGGCGGCCGCCACCGCGTACGCCCGATGATCTTCCCTCGCATAACTGCATTCAATATCGTTTTGCGGCCAACGGGCCTAGCGTGCCATGGACTTTCGAACGGAGCGGGAGGACCAAGCGGATGTCGCTTGCGGGCGGCGTGACGGTCAATGTTCCCGACCTGGCCGTTCGTGCGGCCGTCGACGGCATCGGAATCGCGTATACGGCCGAGGAATTGGCCGCGCCGTTCCTGCGCACGGGCCAACTGGTCCGCGTTCTGGAGGGCTTCGCACCCTCCGCGGAAGCGTTCTTCCTGTTCTACCCCGGACACCGGCAGGTGCCGGCCGCGTTGCGCGCCTTCATCGACATGATACGTGCCCCCAAATCGCCGCAAGGCAGGCGTTCACCCAAGAATCCCTTTGCGAAAGGCTGAGCGTCGAAGCACTTGATTATTCCCGGCGCGCAACAGAGGTGAGCAGGCAGCGCGACAAGCCTGCGATCACCGCACGACGAGATCGTGCCGGGCGCCACTCTATCAGCAAGCGCGCTTCGATCCGTTCAGGGTCCTAACCTGCAACTTGCTTGCGCTCGCCTCGTTCGGCGGCGCGCCTCAGTCCGCGAGCAGCACCTCCGCGAGCGGCAACTTCGGCCCACGTCGCAAAGCAATGGCCGGCCCCCTCAGCGAGAGGTTCGCGAAAAACAAACACAGCGTCCAACCGCGTGGACGACTACATCAGGACCGCTTTTGGAAACTCTGCGGCGAGATGGTCAACGAACACGCGCACGGCGGGCAGCAGCCCTTGCCGGTAGGGTATCAGCGCCGTGATGGTCGTATCGTCCGCAAGCCAGGACGGCAGCACCTGGCGGAGACTTCCGGCTCGCACCTCCTGACGACATACATAGCCCGGCAGCGCGGCTATGCCCAAACCGGCGATTGCCGCCTCCTTCAAGCCGATCATGTCGTCGCTCAGCAGACGCGGTTTGAGCGCCCCGACAAATTCTTCCTTGCCCTTGCCTGAATGCCGAAGACGCCATGCCGGGGCAAAGCCGGTGCGCATCATGAAGAGCGCCGGATGCTTCACGAGATCCCGGGGCGTTTTCGGAGGGTTGTTGGCTTCAAGGTATTTTGCGCCGGCGAACAAGAACCACGGCGCGGGTGCAAGCTTCCTCCGCACCAATGTGGAATCCGGCAGAGGATCAGAGTGCGCCCTGATCGCGACGTCGTAATTTTCTCCGACTATGTCGACCTTTTGATCTGTCGCGTGAACAGTGAGGTCGACCTTCGGGTAACGGATGAGGAAATCGGTCACCATCTCCCGCATTGCAAACTGGACCGTAGCGACGGCGGCCGTGCAACGTACGGTTCCGGCGGGCTCGCTCAATCGGTGCCTTATGGCGGTCTCCGCCTCTTCGGCTTCGCGCAGCATCGCCGCCGCATGACGGTAGAACTCCTGTCCCGTATCAGTCATTCCGAACCTGCGCGAGGTCCGGTTGAGCAATCGGACTCCCAAACGATTCTCGAGCTGTTGGATGCGGTGGCTGAGGGTTGATTTGGGCACTCCGAGACTCCGCCCGGCGGCCGTGAATCCGCCCCGGTCGACCACCTGCACGAAATAGAAGAAGTCGTTCAAGTTCAGCACGGCGCCCTCCCATCGTCCAATTGACTGGACGATATGTTCGATTCTTGCCGGCTTCTTGGCCGCGAAGTCAAGGCTTAGAAAGGAGCCGCCGCCGACCGGCGGCGAGCGGCGGACCGGCGATGCCAGCCCGCAATCCACAGGAGGTCCTTATGCAGCGTCGCGAGTTCCTCCAATCAACCTTGTTCGGGGCGGCGGCGACAATCCTCGGCGTCGCACCAAACGCCGGCGCAGCGACCACACTTCCTGTTGCAAAGGACAACGCCATGCCCAACACCCATCCCTACGAACCCCTGACCTCGGCGAATGCAGCTCTCGTCCTGGTAGACCATCAGGTCGGATTGATGAGCGGAGTGCGCGACTATTCGATCGCCGAGCTGAAGCATAATGTCGTCGGCCTCGCCAAGGCTGCGACGGCGCTAAAGCTCCCGATCGTCGTTACCACGACGGCCCGGGACAGCATGTGGGGGCCGACATTTCCCGAGCTGGTCGAAGCTCTGCCCGGCGCGCACATCATCGACCGTTCAACGGTCAATGCCTTCGATGATCCGCCGGTCGCCCGCGCGATCGAAGCGACCGGCCGCAAGAAGCTGATCTTTGCGGGCCTGTCGCTCGAAGTCTGCGCCGCATTCCCTGCCATCACGGCCGTCGGCAAGGGCCTCGACGCATATGTCGCCGTGGACGCCTGCGGCACATTCAGCCAGACCAAACGACAGGTCGGACTGCTGCGGATGATGCAGGCCGGCGTCGTCGTGTCGGACTATGCGACCCTCATGATCGAAATCCTCAAAGACAACGCTCGGCCGGAGGCCGGCGCGGTCTATGGCGCGATCGAGATGGATTGGGCCAAGCTCGTGGGCCAAATTGCGAAAGCGTATGGGCACTGATCGGCGTGCCGGCCGCTTTTTAGTCGGCCGGCAAGGGGCTGAAGTTGATCTAGCGGTGTCGGCTTTCGGGGCCAAAGCGGAAGAGGCGCCAGCACGCCAGCAAGGCTGCTTCCATCGAGCATCAACATTGCCGCTCCCGGCGACGGCGGCGCGCCAAAATAGAGACTATGCCGGCCGGCTAGCTCGGGAGCAGGCGCACCGTCTCTGCGAGGAGGTCAAGGAGCGCGCGCACCGCGGGAATCATTCCGCGCCGCGACGGGAAAACCGCGTGCATGACTCCCACGTGAGCCTTCAGCGACGGCAGCAGGCGGACGAGCCTGCCGCCCTCCAAATCGGTCGCAACGGCGAGATGCGGGATAAGGAGTGCGCCGATCCCTTGCAACGCCGCGCGCCGCAGCGTGAAGAGATCGTCCGTGCACAGGCGCGGCAAGTGTATCAGTTCGGCGGGCTCGCCATCCATTCCGACGAAGCGCCAGGTCGAGTGCTCGTCGGCGCTCCCCATCGAAAGCGTCGGCATTCGTCCAATATCCTCGAGCGTTTGTGGTTCGCCGTGCGCGGCAATGAATGCGGGACTGGCGACAAGGATCACCTCGTCGGGCCCCAGCGCGCGCATGGCGAGATCGGAATCCTCCAGTGGCGGCTTGCGTACGCGCAAAGCGATGTCGAGGCCTTCGTCGACAACGTCGACACGCCGATTGGTGGCGTCGAGCGCGACACGCACTCGCGGATGCTTGGCGAGGAAGCGCGCGAGGACCTCGGCGACGCCACCTTGCAGCAGACCGATGGGGCAAGAGATGCGCACCAGCCCCTGTGGAGAGCCAAGAAGCTGGCTCATCGCGTCCTTCGCCGCCTGCGCTTCATCGAGGAGCGCCAAGCAATGGCGGTGGAACGTCTTGCCTGCTTCGGTGAGCGACAGACGCCGGGTCGTGCGGTTGATCAGGCGCACGCCGAGCTCGCCCTCCAGCGCAGCGATGCGGCGGCTGAGCTTCGAGGTCTGCACGCCCAGCGCCTTCGCCGCCGCCGTGTAGGAGCCGAAATCGGCGACCTTGGTGAAGAAATAGAGGTCGTTGAGGTCTCGAACCGGGGTCATGGGGCAGCCCCAATTATTCTATCCACGACAAATATGCGTTCCATTTCGAAGTCTGTCCAGCGGACCATTGCGCAACTAGCGTGTCTGCGAGGGGGTGCATGGGTCATCGCTTGTGGAGGATCGCAGCTATGTCGAATCACCGTCGTCAATTTCTGGGACTCGCCGCCGGCGCAATCGCAGTGCCTGCGACCTCCAGCCTGGTGGTTGCACAAGGTGATCCCTCGCGCGGCAGGCAGGCGCCGATACCGCCACAAGCGAGCGTCCCTGAACGGCGGCCGGCGAAATCAGAGTTGACGGGGCTTTCGGCTTTGCTGACCCCGGAGGAGTGCGTCGTTCTCCTCATCGATCATCAACCGTTTCAGTTCGCGAACCTTCACAGTCACGAGCCGACGATGATCGTGAACAACGTGATCGGGCTCGCCAAGTTCGCCAAGGCTTTCAACGTGCCGGTCATTCTGACCACGGTGCTCGAAGCGCGCGGAGGAAAAATCATAAAGGGCGTTCAGGACGTATTCCCGGATCAGAAGCCTGTTGATCGGACCTACATCAACGCATGGCAGGACAAGCAGATCGTGGACCTCGTGAAGGCAACCGGCCGCAAGAAGCTGGTCATGGCCGCGCTGTGGACCGAGATGTGCCTGGCGATGCCCGCTATTCACGCCCTCGGCGAAGGCTACGACGTGTACATCGTCACCGACGCTTCCGGCGGCGTTTCTGCGGAAGCGCATGACATGGCGGTTCGGCGAATGGTGCAGGCAGGGGCCGTGCCTATCACGTGGATCGGCCTGAGCGGCGAATGGCAACGCGATTGGGCGCGCGAGTCTACGCTCGCGGATACCATCAAGATCGTGACCGAGCACGCTGGGGGAAGTGGCGTCGCGTTCGCTTGGGAGACTCAACTTTTGGGAGCTTCCAAGCCGTAGCCTTCAACACCTCCGCTGCACCGCTGCCTTGATCTGGCTATCGACCCCTTCAACAGTGCGGACGGGATTCGCAGAGACGGCCAAAGCGATCGAGTAAAACATCGAGCCGCTGGGACTGGCGTTTGAAGCTCGATGGGGGCTCCGCAACAGGGCAGAGACAATGCAAAAGACATTCAGAAGCTCCGACTCAAACGGGCCATCCCGGCGCGAGCTGCTCCTGGTGGCCGCCGGCGCATTCTCGGCAACGGTCGCCGGTGCGCCGGCCGCGGATACTCAGGCTGCGTCGATCGTTGTCCCGCCCGCGACCGAAACGGTCTCACCATTCTCGATATCGCTACCCCAAACGGCCATAGACGACCTCAGGCATCGTCTCGATTCCACGCGGTACCCCGAGCGCGAGACAGTCGGTGACTGGACCCAGGGTGTACCTCTAGACAAGGCCCGAGCACTCATCGAGTACTGGCGGGATCGGTATGACTGGCGGCGCTTCGAAGCGCGCGCAAACTCGTTTCCGCATTTCCGCACACGGATCGACGGGCTTGGTATTCACTTCATCCACGCACGGTCCTCGCATACCAACGCCATGCCCATCGTTTTTACCCATGGGTGGCCCGGCTCGTTCGTAGAGTTCTTGGAGGTAATTGGTCCGCTCACAGAACCAACGCGGTTCGGCGGGAACGCTGACGACGCATTCCATGTCATCGTCCCTTCGCTTCCAGGTTTCGCGTTTTCAGACAAGCCCTCCGAAACCGGGTGGGAGGTGGAGCGCATTGCAAAAGCGTGGGTGACGTTGATGCAACGCCTCGGCTATGAACGGTGGGTAGCGCAGGGAGGCGACTGGGGTTCCGGCGTGACGCACGCGCTCGCCCGTCTCCGGCTGTCCGGCTTGATCGCGGCTCATGTTAACTGGCCCTTCGTATTTCCGTCGAAGCTGCCCGAGAACCCGACACCGGCGGAGAAGCGCGCGTTCGAGCGAGCGGCTTGGTTTCAAGGAGAGCAAAGCGGATATTTCCGCGAGCACGCGACGCGACCTCAAACACTCGGCTACGCCCTCGCCGACTCCGCTGCCGGTCAAGCGCTGTGGATCTACGAGAAATTTCAGGCGTGGACCGACAATCGCGGTGACCCGGAAGACGCCCTCTCAATCGACGCGATGCTTGACGATATCAGCCTATATTGGTTCACAAATACTGCAGCCTCGTCTGCTCGGATATACTGGGAAAACACCCGGAGTGGTCGTGCAAGCCTCTCAGCTGGGCGCATCGAGCTGCCGATGGCCGCATCAATCTTCCCGCGGGAGATTTTTTGTCCGCCAAAGGAATGGGCTGAGGCCCTCTGGCCGAACCTGTTTTACTGGAACGAGCTTGACAAGGGCGGGCACTTCGCCGCTTTCGAACAACCGAAGCTATTCGTCGGAGAGATGCGCAACGCATTCAAGTCACGGAGAGGATGATCGTCCGCGTCATCTCGCGAGATTCGCGACCTCAGCGAATTAATGCGGGAGCGCTGCGGACGCGTCAGCACAAGACTGGAGCGGCACCGGAGCGGCCATTGCCTGGGAAGCACAGCTTGTTGCCGCCAGAGGTCAGCATTAGGTCGAGACGGACAAGCCTGATAGAGGGAAATGCGCATGAGCATAACCCCACGCGCCAGGGCCAATACGGTCCCCGCTGACGGATCGCGGCGCGATATTCTCGTGGGGATCGCGCGCGGCGCTTTGGGCGGCGCGGCCGCGGCGATTGGCAGCGACGTAGCAGCACAGCCGGGCCCGACGCCATTGCCGCGCGTCACGGAAGCTGTCACGCCGTTCCGAGTGGTGACGTCGCGTGCGGCGATCGGCGACGCGCGCCGTCGCTTGCAGGCCACGCGCTGGCCGGAACGCCAGACCGCCGATGATTGGCGGCAGGGCGCTCCCCTCGCCACGGTAAAGGCGTTGGTCGCGTACTGGCGTACCTCCTATGATTGGCGCCGCCTCGAGCGACGTTTGAACGCCTATCCGCAATTCCGAGCCGAGATCGACGGTCTGGGCATTCACTTCCTGCACGTTCGTTCACCCCACGAGCATGCGCGCCCGATCATCCTGACCCACGGCTGGCCGGGCAGCATTGTCGAATTTCTCAATGTCATCGGTCCGCTGACGAACCCGACCAAGCACGGCGGCCAGCCCGAAGACGCCTTCCATGTCGTTCTTCCCTCGCTTCCGGGCTTTGGCTTTTCCGACAAACCGACCGAGAGCGGCTGGGGCTTACCGCGCATCGCACGGGCATGGTCGGTGCTGATGCGGCGCTTGGGCTACACCGGCTATCTCGCGCAGGGCGGCGACTGGGGCGCGGGAGTCACGACGTGGATGGCCAAACAGCAGGTAGCAGGGCTCGCGGCGATCCATCTCAATCTGCCGATATTGTTTCCACCTCCGGTCGAGGGCGAACCGAACCAGGCGGAGAAAGCGAGCATCGCTCAATTGGTTGCGTTTAATGACAAAAAATCGGGTTACGCCAAGATACAATCCACCCGGCCGCAGACCATCGGTTACGCGCTGGCGGACTCGCCCGCCGGCCAGGCGGCGTGGATCTACGAAAAGCTCGGAGAGTGGACCGACAGCAATTACGAACCGGAGCGGGAAATCTCGCGCGACGAGATGCTCGACAACATCTCGCTCTATTGGCTCACCAACACGGCCGCGTCCTCCGCGCGCCTCTACTATGAGAGTTTTGCGACCGATTTCTCGACGCAGCGGCTCGATCTGCCTGTCGCCGTGAGCATTTTCCCCGGCGAATTGTTTCTACCGCCGCGATTGTGGGGCGAACGGGTCTATTCGCGACTCTTCTATTGGAACGAAGCCGCCCGCGGCGGACATTTCGCGGCCTTTGAGCAGCCCGCCGTCTTCGTCGAGGAACTGCGCGCCGCATTCCGCGTGCTTCCTCGTGGCGGCTGACACAGGAGTGCGCATGAAAGCCGATGTCGGACCCGACCACGTTTCGCCGCTTTCGAGCAGCCGACGCTGTTCGTCGAAGAGAGCCGCGACGCATTCAAGTCAAGCAGAGGATGATCCTCTGCGTGATCTCAGGATTCTTTGCGCCTCCTGTGTCGCGCCGGCGGCTGGTGCGCGCAAGATTGGGGAAATCGTTCAACGAAAGCATGGGAGAGAGCTGTGCCTGATACGATAGAGACCCTCATTAAACGCAATCTCCACGAGGTGTTCGGAGAGCGAGACGGCAAGAAAAGACGGGAGGCGATCGCCCGGCTTTGGACCGAAGATTGCGTATTCATCGATCATGGCGGCAAGAGCCGCGGGCGAGATGAACTCGATTGTGCGGTCGCGGCATTGCATCAGCGGTTCCCGAGCTACGTTTTCACTGAGCTTCGGCCGGTCGATCTGCTTCACGAAAGCGGGCGCTTGGCTTGGAGCTATGGACAACCGGGCCAAGAGCCTATCAAGGGCGTAGATGTGGTTCTTGTGCAAGATGGTCGCATCTCTCTAATGCTGACGTTCCTTGATGAGGTGCCGGCGAAACTCTAATTGGCCGTCGGCAGGATGGCGGTGTCGCTATAGATGCGGCGGAGGCGGGTTTCGGGGCGAAGCGAACGAGAAAGCGATGTCTGCTCTTGAGGGCATCTCGGACTAGATATGCTCACTCTGAGTTCTTCCGACTTTGACCCGACAGCGACCTCGGCAACTTGCGCGAAATAGCTGGCTGTGGGGCACGAAAGCAGCTTATGTTCGCACAATCGGCGCAAACGGCCTGAAGCGCCCCGGTGCGAAGCCATAGGCCATAAAGCCGCCGCGCCAACCAGATAGGGTATGCATGACGCGATTTGTTGTTGCCGGAATGTGGATCAGTGCTTGCGTGTCCTTGATGGAATCGAGCGCGGCGCTGGCTCAGGCTCGGACGGTCGCAGTCACCCAGTGCCTCTTTTCCGGGCCGATTGGAGCGATGGGAGGCGGCACTGCAGGCGATCCCCTCCGGTACGAAATTGACGCCGACGGTCGCGCTTTGTTGATCATCCATAAGATGCAGACGAATTACGACTTCAACGACCCATTCAAGCCGAAAACTTTTGCTGAGAAGCCAACCTGCCGCCTCAAACTGGATTGCCTTATCTCCAAACAAGGTCTCAAGGATATCGGCGTTCAATCCACTCGGCAGGAGCAAGCGGGCGATCCCAACATATGGACACGGGTTGGGTTTTCCGTCGCGCTCAAATACGACAACGAAGCGCAAAATATAACGTGCCATATCGTGGCGATTGACTCACTGTAAGGGGCGGCGTGATGTCTGGGACATCGGCGACATTGGTCGGCAATGGCATAATGGCCGCTTATGGGGCCAAAGCGGGCGCTCTCTTTACCAAGGAATGGAACGCGATGCCGGGGTTGTGAGCTGCGTCACGACCCGCCACCGCCATCGCAAGGTTGATATTCGTTCGTGCTCAGCCGGATTCCGAGCGCAAGCCTCAGACGCCTCAGACGCCTTCATTTTTGTGCATGAGCTGAGCCGCAAAATAATCGGAAAAGGCTCGTGCCTTGAGAGAGGGTCGACGGCCGCCCGGGTAAACGGCGTGCAGCTCGACCCAATCAAGCCGATACTCGGAAAGGATCGCGACGACCTCCCCGGCCTCGAGTTCGGCCCGGCACATCCATCGCGAGGCGAGCGCTATTCCGAGCCCCGCTTTAGCGCAGGCGACGACACCGTCGGCCGAGGCAACCTTTATCGGCCCTTGCACGGTTACCGACGTTGCCCGCCCCGCGCGCGTGAAGCTCCAGCCGGTTGGGCCGGAGAGACCCGGGCCGAGAATGCAGTCGTGCCTGGCGAGGTCGGCGGGTGTTTGCGGCGCTCCCCTGCGCGCCAGGTAGGCTGGCGAGGCAACGGCGAGGCGCGGAGCCTTGCCCAGCAACCGCGCGCCGAACCCGGAATCGGCCAGAGGGCCCAGCCGCAGGGCCATATCGGCGCCTTCGGCGATCAGATCCTCGGTCCGGTCGGACATCAGCAGCTCGATGCCCAGTTTCGGATGCTGCTCCGCGAAGCCCGGCAGACGGGGGATGACCTCGCGAATTCCGAATGCCCCCGACAGCGCTAGCCGCAACGTGCCGCGCAGGCTGTCTACGCCGCGCGCGGCATTTTCGGCATCGTCGAGGTCGCCGAGGATTTGCCGCGCCCGTTCGAGAAACGCCCGGCCGGCGGCGGTCAGCGCGACGTGCCGCGTGGTGCGCAACAGCAGCTTCACACCCAGCCGCGCCTCGAGGCTTGCGACCATCCGCGATATCGACGGCTGCGACGCCCCGAGCTCGCGCGCGACGCGGGAGAAGCTGCCGGTCTCGCCGGCGCGAACGAAGGCGGTCAATTCCTGCAGCCGGTCACTCATGCACCTGGCGTATAAGTCAGATACGCGGCGCGCGTCTACTGGGCGCGCCCCCGCGACGTCATCTTCTCCCACAGCCGGCCCGGGGTGAAAGAACGAGAGCAGGAGTGCGGCAATGACGACGACAGCCCTCATCACCGGAGCGACCAGCGGAATTGGCCGCGCGGCAGCCGACAAGCTGGCGCAGTCGGGCGTTCATGTCATGGTCGTGGGTCGCAACGTGGAACGCGGTGAAAAGACGATTGCCGAAATACGGGCGGCGGGCGGCAAAGCCGATTTCATCGCGTCCGATCTTCGCGACGCGGCGAGCGCCCGTGCGGTCGCGCGCAAGGCCGTCGCGCTGGGAAACGGCCATGTCGACATCCTGATCAATAACGCCGGCGTGTTTCCGTTCGGCCCGACGCACGAAACGAGCGAGGCGTCGTTCGACGGCGTCTATGCGCTCAATGTGAAGGCACCGTATTTTCTCGTCGCCGAGATTGCTCCTTTGATGGCGCAGCGCGGCAAAGGCGCGATCGTCAACGTGTCGACGATGGTCGCCGATTACGGCGCGGCGGGCTTGAGCCTCTATGGATCGAGCAAAGCCGCCATCAATCTGCTGACCAAGGCGTGGGCGGCCGAATACGGCCCCAAGGGCGTC
>Ga0210405_10003644_pt1 | contig 14959 bp, 15 predicted proteins | sample IncBWH11MmetaG_FD_155492 | JGI IMG/M metagenome (GOLD analysis project Ga0210405, IMG submission 155492) | Forest soil microbial communities from Barre Woods Harvard Forest LTER site, Petersham, Massachusetts, United States - Inc-BW-H-11-M | ecosystem: Environmental > Terrestrial > Soil >... | reverse complement strand
ATGCGGGCGGCTTTGCGGGTGAGTTGGAAGGCTCGTAGAAGAGCCGGGATTGTAGCCGGGACACCGTCGAGAAGCGAATCTTGGCCGGAGTTGGAGGTAGAGGAGGTAAAGGAAGTAAAGGAGGTAAAGGAAGTAAAGGAGGTAGAGGAGGTAGAGGATTCAGAGTTCGGAGGGGCGCTCACGGACTCGCTCTTGGCTTGCTGGCTGGAAGCCGGCGCTACCTTCGATTGGCGCTCTTGTTTTTTTAAGAGTTCCCAGTTGCGGAGGACTTGGGCGGACGTTTTGGCTTGGACGTTGCCGAAAACGTGGGGGTGGCGGCGGATCATTTTGTCGTGGATTTCGCGGATGACCTCGTTGATGGAGAAGCGGCGCTGTTCGGCGGCGATTTGGGCGTGGAAGAGGACTTGGAGGAGGAGGTCGCCCAATTCCTCGGCGAATTTGGAGTCGTCGCGGGAGTCGAGGGCGTCGAGGACTTCGTAGGCTTCTTCGATGAGGTAGGTGCGGAGGGTGGAGTGGGTTTGCTCGCGGTCCCAGGGGCAGCCGCCGGGAGCGCGTAGGCGGGCCATGACGGCGGCTAGTTTGGCGAAGGCTGGGCCGGGATTTTGCGCGGGAGGAGATTTTTTGGCGCGGGGCGGTTTGGGTCTTGATTTTTTGCGGGGGCGAGAGGGTTTTTTCGGAGGCATGCGCGCGTTTTTTCCTGGTGGAATTACTGTAGGACGAGCGGGGGGTGTTTTACAAGCGGGACTGGAGGAAGAGAAGAGAAAGGATTTTCACGCAGAGGACACAGAGAGGAAGCACAGAGTGCACAGAGAAGAGGAAAGGTTTAACGCAGAGTGCGCTGAGAACGCGGAGTTCGCTGAGAAGAGCGCGGAAAAGAAGGTGAATCGGGGCCTAGGTGGTAGGGGAGTTCCGTTCCCGTGATAAACTGGGAGGGAATTTCACACAGAGGGAACTTAGGAAGAGGAAGACTACCGTGTCTGAACATAAGCAGGATGAGGGATTCAAGGTGATTGACCGGCGGCCGTTTACCGCCGAGGGCGAGATGCGGAAGGAAGTGGTGGAAGAGCAGGAGCGCGAGGCGCAGCGCGAAGTGGTGAAGGAAAAAGCGGTGGCGCAAGCGGCGGCGGATGCGAAGACCGCGGCGGCTCCGGCGGAGACGCCGAAGAAGGTGCAGGCGTTTGAGAATCTGGTGCGGATGATCGGGAGCAATGCGGCGATGGTGCTGGGGGCGTATGCGGATCCGCGGACGGGCGAGCCGGTGCTCGATCCGGAGGCGGCGCGGGAGTTCATCGACATGCTGGACGCGCTGCACGTGAAGACCAAGGGAAACCTGGCGCCGGAAGAGGATTCGATGCTGTTGGATTTGCTGGGGAAGTTGAAGATGACGTATTTGGAGATTAACAAGGCGATGGCGGCGCAGATGGCGCAGGTGCAGGGAGCGATGAAGGGGGAGAAGCGGAAGTAATCAGAAATTGGAAAATAGAAAGTGGAAATTGGGAAAAGATCCCGGGTGCTGCTTGGCAGCGCTTGGGATTTTTGTTTTTGGGGAAGAAAGAAAGAGAAGAGTTCACACAGAGAACACAGAGGGTCCACAGAGGACACCGAGTAAGGAGATCATCAGATGAGAAGGAACGGCCCGCCACGGTCGGCGGGCCCTACAGCGGCGAGAATTGACGCCGGTTGGTTACAATGGGGACATGGGAACGGGGACAGAGATACGGTTGCGGGTCACGGTGCTGGGGTCGGGGACGTCGATGGGCGTGCCGACCTTGGGGTGTCATTGCGCGGTGTGCGAGTCGGCGGATGCGCATGACAAGAGGTTGCGGCCTTCGTTGCTGCTTTCGCGGGGCGAGCAGAATGTGGTGATTGATACGACGCCGGATTTCCGGACGCAGGCTTTGCGGGCGGGGATTGACCGACTGGATGCGGTGCTGCTGACGCATGGACATGCGGATCATATTTTGGGGTTTGATGATTTGCGGCCGTACAACTTCAAGCAGCGGGCGGCGATGCCGGTGTATGGGAGCGAAGAAACGTTTCGCGTGATTCGGCGAGCGTTTGCGTACGTATTTGACGACAAGCCGACGTTGAGCAGCATTCCAAGCGTGAATTTGCATGTGGTGAAGGGACCGTTTGAGGTGATGGGCGCGCGGTTTGTGCCGGTGCCGCTGGTGCATGGAGAGATGGAAGTGTTGGGATACCGGTTTGGGCGGGCGGCGTATCTGACGGACTTCAGTCGGTTGGCGGATTCGAGCGCGGCACTGCTGGAGGGATTGGACGATTTGATTCTGGATGCGTTGCGGGATGTGCCGCATCCGATGCATATGACGGTGGAGCAGTCGTTGGCGTTGATTGACCGGTTGAAGCCGAAGAGGGCCTGGTTCACGCATATTGCGCATGACTTGGGGCATGCGGCTACGAATGAGCGGTTGCGGAAGGCGGGATACCCGAATGTGAAACTGGCTTATGACGGATTGACGTTTGAGGTGGAGACGGAGGGGCGGGTGGTGGAGGTGCGGTCGGGGGATGGATTGCGAGTGTTTACGTCTGCGGCGGAGTGGGCGGAGACGTTTGGGAAAGAAAACACAAGAGGGGACTTAACGCAGAGGTCGCTGAGGAAGCGCGCAGAGGACGCTAAGAAGAAAAAGAGCAGAGAAGAAAAACCCGCACCCTTAAAAACCAAGAGTGCGGCACCCGAAGAAAAGAGTGACCCAAGAGCACAGCCAGGAATGGCTGTGCCACAAGAGGCTGGGCGCGGACGGGGGAGCGTGATCGCGATTGGGAATTTTGATGGGATTCATTTGGGGCATCAGAGGGTGTTGGCGTTTTGTATTGGACTGGCGAAGGAGAGCGGGGCGGTGGCTACGGCGCTGACGTTTGAGCCGCCACCGCTGAAGGTGCTGCGGCCGGAGGCGGCGCCGCCGCGGATATCGACGAACGAGCAGAGATTGGAATGGTTCGGCGCGCTGGGGGTGGAAGCGGCGGTGGTGCTGCCGTTCACTATGGAGCTGGCGAAGCTGGCGCCAGAGGATTTTGTGGACGAAATTTTGGTGCGGCAGTTGCAGGTGCGGGCGGTGGTGGTGGGAGATAATTTTCGATTTGGGCACAAGCAGGCGGGGAGTGTGAAGCTCTTGCGGGAATTGGGAATGCGGGATGGATTTGATGTGATTGTGCACGAGCCGGTGGTGGGGGATGGGGAGATTGTGTCGAGCACGGCGATTCGGAAATTGATTACCTCGGGCAACGTGACGCGGGCGGCGCGGATGCTGGGGCGGGCGTTTGCGTTGACGGGAGAGGTGGTGGCGGGGACGGGGACGGGGCGGAAGTTTACGTTTCCTACTTTGAATTTGCGGGCGGAGCAGGAGTTACTGCCAGCTCGGGGCGTGTATATTACGCGGACGGTGCTGGAGGGGGAGCCGAGCAGTCACCGGAGCGTGACGAACGTGGGAATGCGGCCGACGTTCAATGGAACGGGGCTGACGGTCGAAACCCATCTGCTGGATTATTCAGGGAATTTTTCGCCGAAGCGGATTGAGGTGAGATTTTGGAAGAAATTGCGGGAGGAGAAGAAGTTTGGGGGGCCGGAGGAGTTGAAGGCGCAGATTGCGAAGGATATTGCGCGGGCGAATGGGTTTTTTGCGAAGTTGCGGAAGGTGAGGGCGAAGAGGTTGGGGGGGATGCGGCAGTGAAGGAGTCGGATTTCACCACAGAGGACACTGAGGGCACAGAGGAAGGGCTAAGAGACGAGAGGAAGTTCAAGTGCGTTTGAGGAATTTGTTGAATAGCCAGGTTGAATAGTAGCTGGCAGCAAGTATCAGCAAATATTTATTTGGACCTTGGCCGGGCACGAGCCAACGGCTCACGAAGTACAATCCGCCCGCGATTGCGGCGAAAAAGAAGAGCTGAACGGCAAAATTACTACCAGCTTCCTCTTCCTCCGTTTCCGCTTCTTCCCTTTTCTGTTCCTGCTCCGAAGGCCCAAATAGTTCGGTCATAAGATCATAAGATCGTTGTTCAGCGATGGGCGCTAGAGTTTGAAGAGCTCGCGGAGGCGTTTGGTTTGTTGGCGGGAAACGGGGATTTCGGAGGATTTTTTGTCGTTCATTTTTAGCATGAAGCTGGATTTGAACCAGGGGACTACTTCGCGGATGTGGTGGATATTGACGAGATAGGAGCGGTGGGGGCGCCAGAAGGAGTCGGAGTCGAGGGTGGCATGGAGCTCTTCGAGGGTGCGGTAGTTGGAGGAGCCTTCGAGGTCTTTGGCGGTGACGGAGATGAGGCCGCCTTCGATGGAGGCGAAGATCAGGTCTTCGGCGTCGACGAGGAGCATGCGCTGCTGGGAGCGGATGAGGATTTTGCTGGGTTGGTTGGAGGTTGTTTTCGGAGCGGAGAGCTGGGAGACGAGTTGCTCGAGGCGCTCGGTGGTGCTGGTGTGGGCTTCGATTTCTTTTCTGGCTTTCTGGATGGCTTTGGAGAGGCGGGCTTTGTCGAAGGGCTTTAATACGTAGTCCACCGCGTTTACGTCGAAGGCTTGGACGGCGTAGTGGTCGAAGGCGGTGGCGAAGACCACGTGGGGGACTTTGAGTTTGCGCTCGACAAGTTTTTTGAGGACGCCGAAGCCGTCGAGGCCGGGCATCTGGACGTCTAGGAAAACCAGGTCTGGATTGTGTTCCTTGATGAGGTTGACTGCTTCGAGGCCGTTTTTGCCTTGGCCGATGAGGGAAATTTCGGGGAAGGCTTTTAGGAGGAAGGCTAGTTCCTCGCGGGCGGGTTTTTCGTCGTCGACGATGATGGTGTTGATGGGCATGGGATGAAAGGAAAGTATACAGTGGCCGGTGGCCAGCGACCAGTGATCGGAAGAAGAAGGGACTTAACGCAGAGGGCGCTGAGGTCGGCGCGCAGAGGACGCTGAGAAGAGAGGAGCGGCTGCGGTATGATTCGGTTCGACGCACGCCGTTTAGATTTTTGGTGGGGATTGCATTGTAAAAGCGGAAGCTTTGCTTCCGCACTCAAAAGGGGGGAACGTGGCTAAGGCGGGCAAGGGGACGGCGAAGATTTTGAGTAGCGAGATGATTTATCAGGGGCGGGTGTTTGGGTTGCGGCGGGATGAGGTGGAGGAGCCGAGCGGCTTGCGGACGACGCGGGAGGTGATTACACATCCGGGGTCGGTAGTGGTGCTGCCAGTACTGCCGGATGGGAGGATCGTGATGGTGCGGCAGTATCGTCATGCTTACCCGGGAGTATTTGTGGGAGCTGGTGGCTGGGCGGAAGGAGCCGGAGGAGACGCCGAAGCAGGGGGCGGCGCGGGAGCTGCTGGAGGAGACGGGATATCGCGCGAAACGGTTTAAGGTTTTCTTGGATGTGTTCCCTACCCCAGGGTTTCTGGAGGAGCGGATGTATTTATTGCTGGCGGAGGGGCTGACGGCTGGCGAGGCGCAGCCCGAAGAGGATGAGAAGATCGAGGTGCGGGCGTACAAGCTGAAAGAATTGAAACAGATGATTAAAAGCGGGCGATTGCGGGATGCGAAGTCGATTGCAGGAATCTTATATTACCTTACTTTTTTGCGGTAGGCTTCCCTGCCCTGACGCTTTGAACCGATTGAAAACCGCATAAATATGCACAAGTGTGTAAGAAAGTCGTTAGAGTTTGCTTGACTCCGAAGTCCAGTTTGATACACTCCGCGCAATTCGTGCTCATGGCGGCGTCTAGGTATTCCGCCCCCAGAGTCACCGTCCAAAGGAGACACGAAGTGCAAGGAACAGTAAAGTGGTTCAATAATTCGAAAGGATACGGATTCATAGGCCGTGAAGATGGGCCCGATGTATTCGTACACTATTCGGCAATCACCGGGGATGGCTACCGGACGTTGCAGGAGGGTGATCCGGTCGAATTTGAGATAGTACAGGGACCCAAAGGACCGCAGGCGTCCGAGGTGAAAAAAGGCGCCTGAGAGAGAATTTGGATCTGAATCGGACGGCGGAGGCGAGAGCTTCCGCCGTTTTTCTTTTGGATTAGGAGAAGAGATTTAACACAGAGGACACTGAGGTCGGAGCACGGAGGCACGGAGAAGAGGAACCCAAGAGTACAGGCTAAAGCCTGTGCTACTTGGAGGCGGAGAGGAATATAATTGCGGGCATGGACAACAAACAGATTGCACGGATATTGCGGGAGACGGCTTCGCTTTTGCAGATTGATGGGGCGATCATCGGGCGCTACCGGAGTTATGAGAAGGCGGCGGAGCTGATTGACAGCTTACCGGAGTCGGTGGAGCAACTGGTGGCGACGCCGGAGAAGTTGACGGAGCTGCCGGGGATCGGCGACCGGATGGTGGAGCATCTCCAGGAGATCGTGAAAAGCGGCGATTACTCTTTGCGGAAGAAATTGCTGAAGAAGTATCCGGAGACGATTCTGGAATTGCTGGATTTGCAATCGCTGGGGCCGAAGAAGGTGGCGTTTTTGTGGAGCCAGTTCAAGGCGGGCAGCGTGGCGGACGTGGAGAAGCTGGCGAAGGAAGGAAAGCTGCGGGATTTGGCGGGATTCGGGGAGAAGAGCGAGCAGAATATTTTGAAGGCGGTGGAGGTGTTCAAGAAGTCATCGGGAAGATTTTTGATCAGCCGCGCAGAAGAAGCGGCGCTGGCGATTATGGCGCATATCAAGAAAGCGGGAAAAGGCGTGGAAAGCGTGACGCCGGCGGGGTCCTTGCGACGGGGCAAGGAGACGGTTGGGGATTTGGATTTACTGGTGACGCTGGCGCCGGGGCACACGAAGCAGAAGGAAGTGGATGCGCTGGCGGCGCACATTTTGAAGTTTCCGGGGATTGATCAGACCTTGGCGCATGGTGAAAACAAGGTCAGTTTCACGCTGGAGGATGGGTTGCAGGTGGATGTGCGGTTGTTGGAAAAGGAGAATTTTGGGGCGGCGTTGCTTTATTTTACGGGGTCGAAGGAGCACAACGTGGCGTTGCGCGGGCGCGCGAATGATATGGGGTGGACGCTGAATGAGTATGAGTTGGCGGTGCTGGAAGAGAGCGAAGAGAAGAGCGCTGGCATGAAAGCCAGCGCTACAGGAAAAACCAAAGGCGGGAAGCGGGTGGCGGGGCGGACGGAGGAGGAGATTTACGCGAAGTTGAAGATGGAGTATGTGCCGCCGGAATTGCGGGAGAACACCGGAGAGATTGCGGTGGCGGAGAAGTATGAGCTGCCGAAGTTGATTGCGCTGCGGGATGTGAAGGGCGACCTGCAGATGCATACGACAGCCAGCGACGGGAAGAATTCGATCGAGGAGATGGCGGAGGCGGCGCGGGAACTGGGGCATGAGTACATTGCGATCACAGACCACTCGAAAGCGGTGACGGTGGCGAATGGGTTGGATGAGAAGCGGATGGCGGCGCACATCAAGAAGCTGCGGGCGGCAGATGAGAAGGGGCTGGGGATCCGGGTTTTGGCGGGATCGGAAGTGGATATTTTGAAGGACGGGTCGCTGGATTATTCGGACGAGATTCTGGCTCAGCTCGATGTGGTGGTTTGCTCCATCCATTCGTACTTTAATTTGGACCGGGCGGCAATGACGGAGCGGATGCTGGCGGCGATTGAGAATCCGTATACGCAGATTATCGGGCACCCGACGGGGCGGTTGCTGCTAAAGCGCGAAGGCATTGATTACGACATGGAGAAGGTGCTGGATGCTTGCGCGAAGCATGGGGTGGCGATGGAGTGCAATTCGTATCCGGACCGGCTGGATTTGAAAGATGTGTATTTGCGGATGTGCAAGGAGCGCGGGGTGAAGGTGGTGATTTCCACGGACTCGCATGTGGCGTCGAATTTGAGCTTTATACGATATGGGGTGGTGATGGCTCGACGGGGGTGGTTGGAGAAGAAGGATGTGATGAATGCGTTGCCCACGAAGGAGTTTTTGGAGGCGTTGCGGGGGAAGCCGGGGAGCAAGAAAAAGGCGGCGAAGAAATAAGAGGGGACTTAACGCAGAGGGCGCTGAGGTCGGCGCGCAGAGGACGCAGAGAAGAGTCGGAGGTTAGGTGGCGTTGGCGCGCAAGAGCCCACCCTTCGCAAAATGCGCGAAGGATGGGGCACCCTCAAGCACTTGCGGTGGGTGACTTTACAGGGGTTCGGCGGGAAACCAAAGGGAACATTTTGGGTGGGTAATGCGTTTCTGGTTATAGGACGGATTGCGGAGGCCTATCTATGAGGATCGGATTGGAGCAGAGGATGGCGACGCGGGCGACTGGGATGCAGATGACCGGCATGGTATTGGCCGGGGCCTTTTTGGCTGGCGGTTTGCTGCTGGGGCCGGCTGGGGTGCGGGCGGATGAGGTGGCAAAGACGTTTACCGTGTCGGGGCACGCTCATGTGCGGGTGCAGACGGATGATGGGTCGGTGCGGGTGTCGACCGGAGACATCAAGCAGGTGGAGATTCGGGTGGAATATACCGGGTACAAGCTGGACCGGGATTTGCAGGTTAGCACTTCGCAGAATGGGGATTCGGTGGACGTGATTGCGAAAACGCATGGCGGAAACTGGTTCAATTTTGGAGTGCGCCATTCGAGCCTGCGGGTGGAAGTGCATATGCCGAAGGATGCGGATTTGGAAGTGACGTCGGGGGATGGGTCGGTGGAGGCGGATTCGATTACCGGAAATTTGGATGTGCGGACAGGCGATGGGCATATTTCGGTGCAGGGAGCGAAGGGGAATATCCGATTGCACACGGGCGACGGGCACATTGAGGGGCGCGCGCTGGATGGGCGGGCGGAGATTACTACGGGCGACGGGCACGTAAATGTGGAAGGGCGGTTTGATGCGCTGACGATCAGGACGGGAGATGGAAGTGTGACGGCGAGGGCTGGCAAAGGGTCGACGGTGGCGTCGCAGTGGAATATTCATACCGGGGACGGCAGCGTGGATCTGGATCTGCCGGGGGAGATGCAGGCGAACCTGGATGCGAGTACGCATGATGGGCGAATCAGTTTGGGGATACCGGTGATGGTGGAGGGAACGTTCAGTTCGACGAAGATTTTGGGGAAGATGAATGGCGGAGGGCAGACGATTGTGGTGCGGACGGGGGACGGGTCGATCCATTTGAATAAGAGTTGAGGGGGAGACGCCAACAGATAGCAGCGATCAGATAGCAGGGTGCGGCGAGCGGCACGGTTTCGACGGTGCCGCTCTTGTTTTTAGAAGAGGGGATTTAACGCAGAGAACGCCGAGGAAGCGCGCAGAGATCGCTGAGAAGAGGAGGAAACGGAGCGTGGGGGTAATGGGAAGAGAGTTCTAGGACTGCAGTGAAGGGCGTGTGAACTGGATGGCAGAAATGTCGTGCGGTGGGGATAGAAGTTGGGTGGAGAAGAAGGTAAGTTGAAGTAAAGGAAGGGCTGGAAAATGGCAGGAGGCTTGCTCTGGATAAAGGTGTTTGGGGGGTGAGCCTATGGTGGTGATGATTCTCGGTTTGGCTGTGTTTGGGTTGTTCGTGTTTTCGTTGTTGACCTCGTATTTGTCAGAGCGGCGTCGGTCCTGACGACCGCTTTTATTCAAAGCAAAATTTGAGCCGTAGTTCCCTGCCCTGTTTTTGGGGATTGAGAATTGGTGTGGACATCGGTGTTGTGGAAGAAGAGTCTGCCGCACCTCCGGTGCTCCTGCGTTCTTTTGATCGAGTCCCAGTGCTTACGCACTGGGCTAACGTCTTTCGCGCCTCCGGCGCTCTAGTGTGAATCGTTGCACATAAGAAGTCGCATTCTCAGGAAGATAATGTCTTAGTTTGCGTGACGACGAGAAGCATGGTTGGGCGGTTGGTTGAATGCGCAAAAGCGGTGGCAGAGCCACCGCACTCCAAAACGGGGCTACTTTGCGGCGAGGTGGGCGTCAACGGCGTCGAGGGTGCGGAGAGAGTAGATTAGGGTGGCTCCGGCGTTCATGGCCATGGCTACGCCGAGGGCTTCGGCAATTTCTTCGCGGGTGGCGCCGGCTTTGAGGGCGTTGTCGGTGTGAATGGTGATGCAGCCGTCGCAGTGGGTGGTGACGGCAACGGCGAGAGAGATGAGTTCGCGGACTTTGGCGCCGAGCTTGGAGTCTTTGGCGTTGGCGGCAGAGAGAGTCTGGTAGCCGCGGACGGAATCGGGTGTGAGCTTCATGAATTGGGACAGTTGGGCACCGATTTGTTTTTGGTATTCGTTCCAATCGAGCATCATGAGAGCCTCCGAGATGAAGTGAGATGACGAATCTTCAAAAGTATACGACAAAGCAGGATGGCCGAAAATCAAGACGAGGCCGAAGAAGTCAGGTCGAGGGACATTAGGATTTCGTCGGAGTAGGTGCCGTTGTGCTTGAGGGCGTTTTTTTCTAGGCCGTATTGGCGGAAGCCGAGGGTTTGGTAGAGGCGGAGGGCGGGTTGGTTGGTGCTGGCTACGGAGAGTTGGAGTTGTTCTACTTTTTGCCGAGCGAGTTCGATTACGGCTTGGACGAGTTGGCGGCCGGCGCCGGAGCGGCGGTGGGTGGGGCGGACGTACATGGCTCGGAGTAGACCTTTGTGGGAATCCTTGAGGCCGGATTGTTGGGTGAAGCTGGCGGTGCCGATCAGTTCGGAGTTTTGGTAGGCGCCGAAGACGGTGGAGTTGGTTAGCCAGCCAGTGTAGCGGGTGAGGGGCTGGTCTTTTTCGAATTCGTAGGTACTGCCGAAGGCTTCGGGGTTCAGGCGAAGGCCTTCGAGGCGGAGTTCGCGGAAGGATTCGGCATCGGCGGGGGTTAGTTGGCGGATTTGGATGGGACGCGCAGACATATTTATTGATAACCCAGTTGGGAGGATTTGGACAGGATTTTTGGGGAGTGCGGGAATTTCGGGGTAGGGTGGCGGTGTGATATTGTTTTGGGTTCGGTTAGGGGAGAAAAGAAAAGAGTTCAACACAGAGTTCACCGAGGACCACAGAGGGCACTGAGAAGGCTAAGAAAAGAGGCGGAGAGGCTGGACGTTAGCTCGTAAGAACCCACCCTTCGCACACACCGCGAAGGATGGGGCACCCTCAAGTTTTGATGTTGTGTGGCGTTAGATTGAGAACCCGAGAACACAGGCAGGAATGCCTGTGCCACAAGGGCAAGAGTCGTTCGGGAACCGGGGGACAGTTATGAAGAATACGTATAACGGGGTGGCGGTGCCAGGGGATGGGAAGGCGATCGGGTATGAGGGCGGGGCGCTGAAGGTGCCGGACAATCCGATTATTCCGTTTATTGAGGGCGATGGGACCGGCAGGGACATTTGGAAGGCGTCGCGGCGGGTGTTTGATGCGGCGGTGGAAAAGGCGTACGGCGGGAAGCGGCGCGTGGCGTGGTTTGAGGTGTTTGCGGGAGAGAAGGCGTTCAATACGTTCAAGCAATGGCTGCCGGATGAGACGGTGGACGCGGCGCGGGATTTTCGCGTGTCGATCAAGGGGCCGCTGACTACTCCTGTGGGCGGAGGGATTCGTTCGCTGAACGTGGCGCTGCGGCAGATTCTGGATTTGTATGCTTGCGTGCGGCCGGTGCGGTATTTCCAGGGAGTTCCCTCCCCTGTGCGGGAGCCGGAGAAGATGGATGTGGTGATTTTCCGGGAGAACACGGAGGACGTGTACATCGGAATTGAGTGGAAGAGCGGCACGCCGGAAGTGAAGAAGCTGCTGGAATTCTTAAACAAAGAGATGCTGGGCGGCGGGAAGAAACAGATCCGGATGGATTCGGGCGTGGGGATCAAGCCGATTTCGCCGTTTGGGACGAAGCGGCTGGTGCGGCGGGCGATTCAGTATGCGCTGGCGAACAAGCGGACCTTGGTGACGCTGGTGCATAAGGGAAATATTCAGAAGTTTACGGAGGGCGCGTTTCGCGATTGGGGATATGAACTGGCGGCGGAAGAGTTTCGCGCGGAGACGGTGACAGAGCGGGAGAGCTGGATTCTGGATAATTTGGAAAAAAACCCGGGGCTGACGGTGGAAAAGAACGCGGCGATGATTGAGCCGGGGTTGGAACAAGGTACGGAGGAGTTCAAGAGGGCGATTTATGCGGAGGTGAAGCGGACGCTTGATGCGATTGAGGCTTCGCATGGGAAAGGTCAGTGGAAGAAGAAATTGATGGTGAACGACCGGATTGCGGATTCGGTGTTTCAGCAGATGCTGCTGAGGCCGAATGAGTACAGCGTGTTGGCTACGCCGAATTTGAATGGGGATTATTTGAGCGATGCTTGCGCGGCGCAGGTGGGGGGATTGGGAATTGCGCCGGGGTCGAATATTGGGGATGGGTATGGCGTGTTTGAGGCAACGCATGGGACGGCGCCGAAGTATGCAGACAAGGATGTGATTAATCCGAGTTCGGTGATGTTGAGCGGCGCGATGATGTTTGAGTTCATGGGGTGGAAAGAAGCGGCGAAGTTGATTGAGGATGGGATTGCGAAGACGATTCAGCAGAAGAGGGTGACGTACGATTTGGAGAGGTTGATGACGGGCGGGACGAAATTGGGGACGTCGGCGTTTGCGTCGGCGATTATTGAGAATATGGTGGGGTTGGCGGCGGGAAGATAGTTAGAAAATGGAAATTGGAAAATAGAAAATGGAAAGAAGGAACCCGACATAGAACCGGGCGTCTGGGGGGTTGTTTGCCGCCGCGATGTGCGAAAGTTGGATCTAACACAGAGTGCACAGAGGCGGCGCACAGAGATCACAAAGTTGGGAACGGAATAAACCTAAGAGTGGGATCGAGGAGAGAGCGATGAGCCGGAAGAAGGTTACGGTGGTGGGTGGTGGGTTTGTGGGGTCGACGACGGCGCAGAGGATTGTGGATCTGGAGCTGGCGGATGTGGTGTTGACGGATATTTTGGATGGGCCGCCGGCGGGAAAAGCGCTGGACATGGTGGAGAGCGGGCCGATTACGCGGACGGATTCGTTTGCGCGGGGGATTTCGACGGCTAGCGGAGATTACAGCGCTACGGCTGGCAGCGACGTGGTGGTGATTACGGCGGGATTCCCGCGGAAGCCGGGGATGAGCCGGGACGATCTGCTGAAGGCGAATTACGATGTGGTGAAGGCGGTGGTGGAACAGATTGTGAAGCATTCGCCGAAGTGCATCCTTGTGGTGGTAACGAATCCGCTGGATGCGATGGCGCAGGCGGCGTTTCGGGTGAGCGGGTTTCCGAAGAATCGCGTCCTGGGGATGGCAGGCGTGCTGGATTCGGCGCGGATGAGCGCGTTTGTGGCGATGGAGTGCAGGGTGAGCGTGGAGAACGTGCACTCGTTTGTGCTCGGCGGGCACGGGGACGACATGGTGCCGCTGCCGCGGTATTCAACGGTGGCGGGGATTCCCTTGCCGGATTTGCTGCCGAAGGAACGGATTGACGCGATTGTGGACCGGACGCGGAAGGGCGGAGCGGAGATTGTGAATCTGTTGAAGACAGGGTCGGCTTATTATGCGCCTTCGGCGGCGGCGGTGGAAATGGTGGAAGCGATTTTGAAGGATAAGAAAAAGATTCTGCCGTGCGCGGTTTATTTGGAAGGCGAGTATGGGATTAAGGGATTGTTTGTGGGCGTGCCGGTGAAGCTGGGGGCTGGCGGCGCGGAGGAGATTATTCAGATTAAGTTGACGGCGGAGGAGAAGGCCGCGCTGGACAAGAGTGCGGCGTCGGTGAAGGAATTGGTAAGCGTGCTGGGAATTTAGCAATCGGCGATAAGATGCGTGGAGGCTAAGCGGGATGACATGGGCGCGTTTGCTGGTGGCTATGACGTTCAGTTGTTTGTGGGTTAACGCTTCCTTTTTCAGTTCCAGCGCAGTAGCGGTTCCCAATTCCTATAAACAGGATACCCACGGCCTGGAGAAGCAGTTTGAGCCGTTCTTTAAGGCGTACCAGAAAGGAACCGAATCCACGGAAGCAGACGCTTTCAAGGTATTTCAATTCCCCGATGCTAAGGCATGGTTTGCACAATATTTTCGGCCAGAGGATGTGGAACAATTAACCTGGGACGCCGAGGCGGAGACGGAAAAGGAAGCCAAGACCCTGCGAATGATGATGAATATTGTGGCACGCGGTGGACACTTCCACGCACATTGTGAGGCACATTCCACTGCGGAGACAGGGAACCTTAAGGAACGACAAAACGGCGTACGGCCAGTTAAGCCAGTGCCGGTGGAGCAGTTCAAAATCAAAGTGCAAGACGAAAAGACTGGAAAGTGGTTCTCGTGGCAGGGGAATTTTGTGTACGTCGATGGGGCCTACCGATTTGCGGGAGGAGGCGCGTTCCCATTGTGGTCGATGCCGGATGCAAACGATCCCAACAAGAAGTAATTGATCGCGCTGAAAGTGGAACGGCAAAACGGGAGGCACCTGCCGAATGAAAAATCGGCGTTCCATGAGTAAAACACAGCGCATCATGCCTGGTAAATTGGTCGTGATAATCATGGCGATGGTGTATTTGCTCACCGTCGCAGTGCAGTACACGCTCGCTGCGCCGAACGCGGAAACGTATAAGCAGAATGCGCAGGGGCTGGAAAAACAGTTTGAAGCATTTTTGAAGGCCTACCAAAAGGGCGACGATAAGGGCATGGACGAGGGTTTCGGCGTGTTCCGGTTTCCGAAAGCGAAGGAATGGTTTGGGAATTATTTTTCACCGGAGGATGCGGCGAAATTGAGTTCTGCTTATGATCGGGAAGTCAGCGACGCGGAAAGTTCGCTGATCGAAGACATGAACAAGGCGGACCCAGGGAGCCGGTTTCGAGCGCGCTGCGAAGCGCTTGGAGACAGTCCCGCGGGGCAAGACAGTGCTGGAGGCTATGGCCTTCGACCCTTGAAGCCAATTTCTGTGGAGCAATTCCGGCTGGAGTTCCGGTCGGGGAGCCACGATCAGAAATTTTCGTTTATTGCGAATTTTGTTTATGTGGACGGGGCTTACCGGTTTGTTGGCGGAGGCGGAGTTGCGTTTTGGGCGAAGCCGGGGGCGAGCAG
>Ga0210405_10003643_pt1 | contig 14960 bp, 15 predicted proteins | sample IncBWH11MmetaG_FD_155492 | JGI IMG/M metagenome (GOLD analysis project Ga0210405, IMG submission 155492) | Forest soil microbial communities from Barre Woods Harvard Forest LTER site, Petersham, Massachusetts, United States - Inc-BW-H-11-M | ecosystem: Environmental > Terrestrial > Soil >... | reverse complement strand
CGCGCCGCGTGAGCTGCGAGAGTGGAGGTCGTCTTAGCGCGAATTTGTTTACCAAGGATTTGTCGGGAGCTGCTGCCAGCACTCTCCCCGCGTGGTTCGTGACGGAGACCTCATAAATGATGGAGGACGAGCCGATCGCCGCCTGCAATTGTGCCTGCAGCCCTTGGCTTGCACCTAGCGCATAGGCTACATAGTCGCTGATATCTTCCGCATCGCTGGACTCGGGCCGCCAGCCCTGCGCCTTGGCTTCCTGCAGCGCGCCTTTCACCTGGTCAAACGTGCCCCTGGCGATTTCCGTCGCTCGCCTCTCGCTCTGATCCAGAACCTGCTGCAGCAACTGCGCGAAATACACGCCGGACACCGCTGCCACCATCAGCAGCACGAGTCCCGTCATCACCAGCGTGAGTTTTGTGCGCAGCCGTAGCTGCATCGGGGGTTCCTACTCTGCCTCGGCGCGTTCGCCGCCGTATTCTTTCAGCTTGTTGTGGAGCGTTTTCAGGCTGATGGCGAGCAGCTCGGCGGCACGAGTTTTGTTGTTTCCCGTGGCGTTCAGCGTTTGCAGGATCAGCTCGCGCTCCATGGCGTCGACGGTCGTCCCAATCGGAAATTTGATCGAGGACAGATCGCTGGGACTTTTCGGCGAGGTCTTGCCAAACTCGCCGGGCAGGCACGCCCGCGTGATTAGCTCTTTCTCACACATAATCGACGCGCGTTCGAGGATGTTTCGGAGTTCGCGGATGTTCCCCGGCCAGGTGTGGCTCATGAAAATGTCCAGCACTTCGGCGCCGATGCCGCGAACGTGTTTCCCATGCTTGGCGTTGACGTCGCGCAGAATGTGTTCCACCAGCAGCGGGATGTCATCCTTATGCTCGCGCAGCGGCGGCAGATTGATATGGAAGACGTTCAGCCGGAAATACAGGTCCTGCCGCAGCTCTCCGCCGGACACCGCTTTTTCCGGATCCTTGTTCGTTGCCGCGAGCACGCGCACATCCACGGGGGTCTCGCTCTTGCTTCCGAGGCGGCGTACTTTGCGGTCTTCCAGAACGCGCAAGAGTTTCGCTTGCGTTGGCGCAGGCATCTCTCCGATTTCGTCTAGCAGCAACGTGCCGGCGTCCGCCAGCTCGAAGCAGCCGATGCGCCGCTCGGCCGCGCCTGTGAACGCGCCCCGTTCATGGCCGAAAATCTCGCTTTCCATCAGAGTTTCGGGAATTGCGGAGCAGTTGATGGGCACAAACGGCCCGTTAGCTCGCGGCGACAGTTTGTGGATGGTGCGCGCGACGATCTCTTTTCCAGAACCTGTTTCTCCCGTGATCAGCACGGAAGCCGAACTCGGCGCGGCCATCTCCACGATGCGCATCACTTCCTGCATCGGCTTTGACGCGCCTACCAGTTCGCCCAGCCGGCCTGCTTCGCGCAGCTGGCGCTGCAACACAACGAGTTGCCGCGCATCGCGTGCCTTGCTCAACGCGCGGTCCAGCAGAGCCCTCAATACCGGCCCCTTCAACGGTTTTTCGATGTACCAGAACGCTCCGGACTCGATGGCTGCCACGGCGCGTTCTTCGTTTCCTTTTCCTGTGATGATTACGGCGGGAACGTCCAGCAGCTCCGGGCCAAGCTGTTTGAGCAGGTCGAGCCCGTTCATGCCGGGCAACTCAACGTCCGCGATCAAAGTATCCGGCTGGTAGCTGCCAAATTTCGCGAGCGCCTCTTCGGCGGTACCCACGCCAAGCACATCAAAGCCCCATCGTTGTAGTAGCTGCTCGTAACCATGACGCGCGTTGTCTTCATCCTCGACAATGAGCACCCGGTCTTTGCGCTCGAGCGGCTCCATCGCGCGCGCCGCACTCCTTGCCTCGTCCCCCATGCGTTTACGCCTCTCCCAAGCGGCCCTTCTTATTTCCGCAGATTCTGGTGCGGGCTGGACACTTCGACTGTAACAAGGCCACGGCACGCTTGCCAAGCGTATGCTGTCCGCGCCCTGGAGACGTGTCGCCCTGAATCCTTCAGCCAGATCGCGGACTAAAAACGCAGAACCGGCGCAGCCTCGGCGCTGCGCCGGCTCATCCCCGGCGTCGACAAATCCATAAACTAGATTGCGACCCAGACTTCAGCCTTGTCCTTCCGTCACCCAGCTTTCAATTGTTGAACCTGGTTGACCGCCCGGCTCTACTCCTTCACCAGATAGAGCGCGCGCTCCAGTTCCAGCTCAAGCTTCGCGCCCTTTGGCAGATCCAATTCGTGCCCGCGCCCGGTCTCCATCAGATAAGCTGTGATCGCTCCCAACGCCGCGCCCTCGGCGGCTTCTTTCTTGTCCTTTTCTTTGACGCCTTTCACCGCGCCCAGAGCCGCTCCCGCGGCTGCTGCTTGCGCCGCATCTTTTTGCGTGCTGCTCCTTCCTTCGATCAACCCTTCCGGGCCGGGCTTGCTCTTCACGCTATGATCGCCGGGTACGCTTACCACTTCCGCAACGATCGGCAAACGCCCGAACTTGGTTTGAATGTCGTCAAAGGTCAGCCAAAGTCTTGCGCGGCCCGCCGTGCCCGCCGATTCCACATGACTCACGTGGCCCTCGATTTCCGCACCGGATGGCAAGTAAATCCCACTGCCTGCCTCCAACGGTTCCAGAGTTTTCACTTTAAATTTTGCTTTTTCCGGCGTGCCTTTGGTGCCTAAGTCATCTTCCAGCGCCACTAGAAATTTTGTTCCAGGCGCAACGCCGTAGGTTTCCAGAGGCAACCCGTGTCGCTTGCCGTCGGCAGCTTTGATTTCTTGCGCTTGCGTCTTGACGATGGTGTCCTCCGAAATGATCGGTCTCTCTTGCGATTGCTGTGGCGGCTGGTCCTGAGACGCCTCTTGCGCCGTGCACGCCATGCTGAGACCGAAAACCGCAGTCAGTAACGTTGCCATCGATGAAAATCTTGCCCAATTTATCGCTCTCATCGTTGCCTCCCGGACTCACTTCTCAATTGTTCCAACATGCAGGCCGCTCGCCATTGCCAATTTTCGTTCGCTCGATAAGTGGCTGAAAAAACAGTCAGTTGAAAGTGAGGCAGGACGGCCTGTTGGGGCGTATCGCTAATGTGTCAGGAATTTGCGCCACCTGGGTGCAAGCCAGGGCCGACAGTGCAGCCGTCATTGTCGGCTAGCTTCGAGCGTAGACCGGGGGTTAATTCTCGAGGAACTTGCCAATTCGCCCCAAAACTTGTGCGTACATGGCGGGTGTCACTCGGCCGGTTTGCGTGTTTTGCTGGCTCGGGTGATAGACACCGAAGAGTCGCGCGCCATCGCCAGGCAATTCCGCCTCAGCCCCATGCGCAAAGCGGAACGCCGCCTTGGACGGAATCAAGCCGCGCTGCTTCGAAACTTCCAGGTACGCATCCCAAGCGATTTTCCCTAGCGCCAGCACCGCGCGAGGCTGCAAAATTTCCAGCTCGCCCACCAAATACGCGCGGCAATTTATGATTTCCGAGGGAAGAGGCTTGTTGGCTGGAGGCGCGCAGCGAACTGCCGCCGCTACGTAAATATTTTTCAATTGAAGGCCGTCGTCGCGCCGCACAGAAGTTGGCTGATTCGCAAAGCCCGCCTTGTAGAGAGCTGCATAGAGAAAATCGCCCGAACGGTCCCCTGTGAAAACGCGCCCGGTTCGATTTCCACCATGTGCGGCGGGCGCAAGCCCCAGAATGAGTAGCTTGGCGTTTGAATCGCCGAATCCGGGCACAGGCTTCCCCCAGTAGGTCCAATTGCGAAACGCACGCCTCTTCTCGATCGCGACTTTTTCGCGGTACTTGACAAGCCGCGGGCACTTTCGGCAAGCCTCGATCTCTTCGTTCAACACACTTAGCAGTGCGTTTTTATCAGCCATGATTGAAGGAAGGCATCTGCAAAAACGCTGTCACGAGGGCCGCTGCGCCATCATGCGATTCAGTTCGGCATAAGGAATAGTGACCTTTAGCAGCGAGTCGTAGGACCCGTGCCCGAGCCAGTCTTTTGCTACTCGCTGAAAGGCTCCCATCGCAGCGCGCATCGCTGATGATCCCGCGCTTACGCGAGCCACTCCCATTTTTTCCAGCTCGTCGAGCGAAGGGCAACCTTGCGATGCCAAAATGTTCAGAGGCGCGCCCAGAGCTTTCACCAGTTTTTCAATGGTCTCGCGATCGCACAGGCCCGGCACGAACAAGCAATCCGCCCCTGCCTGGCGATACGCGCGCAGCCGTTCGACCGTGCGTTCAAAGCGCGTGCCCGCAGGACCGATCGGCATCAGATAAATGTCCGTGCGCGCATTGATCACCACCGGCACGCCCAGAGCCGCCGAAGTTTCCCGGATTGCGCGAATCTTCTTCACTTGCAGCCCGAGTTCGACGTGCGAACTCTCTTCGTCTCCCGTCACATCCTCAAAGTTCAGTCCCACCGCACCCGCAGCCACCATGGCTTTCGTGAAATCGGCAATCTCTTCCGGTGTTTTGCCGTAACCGGACTCCAAGTCGGCTGTTACTGGCACGCGCACCGCCCGCGTAATTCTAGCCACGGCATCCAACATTTCGGCGCGAGAAATGCGTTGCCCATCAGGATATCCGAGCGAGAACGCCACCGCCGCGCTGCTCGTCGCGATTGCCGGGTGGCCCACTTCCTCCAAAATTCGCGCACTGACCACGTCCCACGCATTCGGCAGCGCCAAAATCCGTGGTCCATGATGCGCCTTCCTGAGTTTCTCGGCCTTCTCCGTCTGAACCTTGATGTCCATCGTAAATCCCCCGCACAATGATCCCGGCATTTCGGCTGCAACCAAAGAGTAGGGTCTCGCCCTTTCTGAAGGAACATCCAATTTGGAGAGCCATTTCGCAGCCAGGGAGAATCCTGCGGCCTTTGGACTCGGGATTATCTCGCTCTCAACACGTCCGCCAGCACTACCGCCTGATTGTGTTCCTTATCCTTCGCCCCATATAGCAATGTAAGCGTGGCGTGTTCTTTCTGCATTTCCTTCAATTCAGCCACCAGCTCTTTCTCTTTCGCGAGTTCCTTTCGGTATCTCCTCTGAAATTCGCTCCATTTCTCTGGTTCGTGCCCAAACCACTTTCGCAGCGCGTCGCTCGGCGCCACTTCCTTCAGCCAAACATCCACGTGCGCCGCCTCTTTTTTCATTCCCCGCGGCCACAACCGATCCACGAGTACACGCCATCCATCGTCTTTCGCTGCCTTTTCATACACGCGCTTGATCTTGACCATCGTTTCTCTCCACGCGCTACGGCACGGTCTCTACGGAAACGCTCGCCAATCTGGGGCTAGCCTCTTCTTCACTGCAAAAGCGCAAGCACCTCTTCGTGGATTTTCCCGTTTGTGCTCACCAAATTCCCACTGTAGATCGAACGCTTTCCGTTCACGTCTGTCGCTCGGCCACCCGCCTCTTCCACAATCAGCGCCAATGGAGCTAAATCCCAGGCCTTCGAATGCAAATCCAGCGCCGCCTCGGTCGAACCTTCCGCCACCAGCATGTGCTGCCAGAATCCGCCGAGGGAGCGCCCGTGCCGCGCCGCGTCCAGAAGGCGCCGCATCTTTTCAATCTTCTCGCGATTCTTGTTCGGGCCAGTACCACCTGTAAACGCCATTCCGGCATTCAATCTTTCCACGTTCGAAACATGAATTCTTTTTCCGTTCCGCCAAGCGCCTCCGCCGCGATACGCCCACCAGCGCACGCTCAGGGCCGGGGCGCTTGCCATTCCCGCAACGATCTCGCCTCCTCGCTCGATTCCCAGCAGTGTCCCGAACGTCGCGATCCCGCGCGAAAATTCCTCTGTTCCGTCAATGGGATCAATGATCAATCGAGCCCGCCCGGTCGTTGCTGGACTCTTCGCATTCTCGCCGCCCATTTCTTCGCCGAGGACGTCCATCGCCAACCCGCTCGCAGCTACTTTGGCTCGCGCCATTTCTTCCACGCCGCGATCCGCCTGCGTGACCGCCGAACCGTCGTCCTTTTTGTCGATGCGAATTTCTTCCGTCCGGAAAAATTGCATCGCAATCGCATCCGCCTCCTGCGCAAGTTCTTCGAGCAAAGGTCCATACTCTTCTCTGTATCCCATTCCCTCTCCCTGCACCCAAGAGCTTAGATTCAGTGCTCGATCTAAGCCTCCGACTTTTGATGCAAACTCCGGTTGTCACCCTCGATTGGTCGCTCCAATTGACACTACTACCTTCCGCCTCTAGCATACAAAGTAATGGCTATGGGCGCTCACGCTGACAGCGGAACCGTATTGGACCGCATCCTGCACGCACGCCGTCTTGAGGTGGACCACCGCAAACGCGTCCTTCCGGAAGCGGCTCTGCGCTATGGCGTGAACGCCGCAACGCCGCTTCGCAATTTTCCGTCCGCGCTCACGCGGGATTCTCTAAATATTATCGCAGAGCTAAAGCCGGCCTCTCCCTCAAAGGGAATTCTCCGCGATCCATTCCATCCCGTCGAGCTGGCCCAGTCTTTGGAAGCGGCGGGGGCTTCCGTCCTCTCCGTGCTTACCGAAAGCGAATTCTTCCGTGGCTCTCTGAAAAATCTTCGCGATGCGCGCAAAGCCGTGAAGCTTCCCGTCTTTCGCAAAGACTTCATCTTTGATTCCTGGCAGGTTTGGGAAACGCGCGCCAACGACGCCGACAGCTTCCTGCTCATCGTCGCCGCTCTGGGGGATGAACTGCTTCGCGACCTGGTCATTCTTGGCCGCGAGATTGGCATGGAGCCCCTGGTCGAAGTTCACACCGCCGCCGAGCTCGACCGCGCCCTGGCCGCGGATGCACGAATCGTCGGCGTCAACAATCGCGACTTGAAAACTCTCGATCTCCGCGTCGAAACTTCCTTCGAGCTGATCGAGCGCATCCCCGATTCCTGCATCGCCGTCAGCGAATCCGGCCTGCGCACTCACGACGATCTCGCAAAACTCCGAGCTGCAGGCTTCGACGCTTTTCTCATTGGCGAAAGTCTCATGCTCTCGCCCGATCCAGCAGCCGCGCTGGGAACTTTTCTTGGCCGCTCTAGGCTGCCGGTCTAGACACGCCATGATTCTCGTCAAGATTTGCGGCATAACCAATTGGCCGGATGCCAAGGCCGCCTGCGACGCGGGGGCCGACATGCTCGGCTTCAACTTTTACGAGAAAAGCCTTCGCCGCGTTTCTACGGTCGAAGCCGCTACCATGCGCGCGAAGCTGCCTTCCGGTGTGCAAGCTGTCGGACTCTTTGTGAATGCCAAGCCCTCGGAAATTAACTCGCTCCACGCTTTTGTGCGCTTTACCGCCGCCCAGCTCCACGGCGACGAACCACCCGCCATCGTATCCGAGGTGTCGCGCACCGTTCCGGTCATCAAAGCGTTTCGCGTCGCCCCGGATTTTCCGCTCTCGACCCTCGACAAATATCACGACGCTTTCGGTTTCCTGCTCGATGGCGCTCGCCCCGGCCAATTTGGCGGCACGGGAGCCAGCGCCGATTGGAATGTCGCCCGGCGCGCCGTCGCGGCTCACCGTATCATTTTAGCTGGCGGTCTCACGCCAGAAAACGTCGGTGCGGCGATTCGCAGCGTACGACCTTATGCAGTTGACGTCGCCAGCGGCGTCGAATCGAAGCCCGGCAAGAAGGATCACGCGCGGCTCAAGGAATTTATCGACGAGGTCCGCCGCGCCGAACAACAGTTGGAAGCTCCACAATCAGGACATCCTGCGCCATGAGCTCGACACTTCACTCCGCAACATTCGCACCCGGACGATTCGGCCCCTACGGCGGCCGCTATGTTCCTGAGACGTTGATGGTTCCGCTGTTCGAACTCGAGCGCGCTTACGAAGCTGCGAAGACGGACGCGCGCTTTCAAGCTGAATTCGCCGATCTCCTGAAAAACTTCGCAGGCCGGCCTACGCCGCTGCAATTCGCTTCGCGCCTCACTTCGCATCTCGGCGGCCCGCGCATTTACATCAAGCGCGAAGATTTGCTCCACACCGGCGCGCACAAAATCAACAACGCCATCGGGCAGGGTCTGCTCGCCGTAAAAATGGGCAAACCGCGCATCGTCGCGGAGACCGGTGCCGGACAGCACGGCGTCGCCTCGGCCACAGTCGCCGCCCATCTCGGCCTCGAATGCGTTGTTTACATGGGCACGGAAGACATGGCGCGCCAGGCGCTCAACGTGTCGCGCATGCGCATGCTCGGCGCGCAAGTGGTCGGTGTCGAGTCGGGCAGCCGGACTCTGAAAGACGCCATCAACGAAGCCATGCGCGACTGGGTCACGAACGTCCGCAACACGCACTATCTGCTTGGATCCGTCCTTGGCGCGCATCCCTATCCCACGATGGTTCGCGATTTTCAGTCCGTCATCGGCCGCGAAGCGCGCGAACAGATTCTCGCTGCGGAAAAACGCCTTCCCACATATCTCTTCGCATGCGTCGGCGGCGGTTCAAACGCCATCGGCCTCTTCCATCAATTCTTGCGCGATTCGTCCGTGAAAATGGTGGGCATTGAAGCGGGCGGCCGTGGCGGCCAGCTTGGTGAGCACGCGGCACGCCTCGCAGCGCATCAAGGTTTCACGGGCGCTCGCCCCGGAGTCCTGCAAGGTACCTACACCTATATTTTGCAAACCGAAGACGGCCAGATCGCCACTACGCATTCCATTTCCGCCGGCCTTGACTATCCCGCCATCGGCCCCGAGCACGCTTGGCTCGCTGACGAAGGGCGTGCCGAATACGCTGCCGTGTCCGACTCCGCAGCGCTCGAGGCCGCGCGTCTCCTTTCGCGCACCGAAGGGATCATTCCCGCGCTAGAATCCGCCCACGCTATCGCTGGTCTAATCGAACGCCTGCCGCGCCTCTCGGCTGACGACCTGGTCATCCTCAACCTCTCCGGCCGCGGCGACAAAGACATGGACACCTATTCGCGCCTGCTCTAATCTTTCTTGAAAAACAATGTCCTTGGCGACCTCCAACTCGACTCGTATCTCCAAACGCTTCGCCGCACTCGGCGAATCCGGCGAACTTGGCATTGTGGCCTACATCACCGCCGGCGATCCCTCACTCGACGCCACGCTCAAATTTGTCCTCGCTCTAGCGGAAGCCGGCACCGATGTCATCGAACTCGGCATTCCGTTCAGCGATCCACTGGCCGACGGTCCCACGATTCAGCGCGCCTCGGAGCGCGCCCTAAAAGCGGGCACGACTTTGGCTCAAGTTATTGATCTGGTCCGCGAAATCCGCAAATCCAGCGAAGTGCCTGTCGTCCTCTTCAGCTACTACAATCCCGTCCTGCAGATGGGCCTCGAAAAATTTGCATCTGCCGCTGCCGGCGTTGGAGCCGACGGCGTCCTAATCACCGATCTAACTCCAGAAGAATCGGACGACTATCGCCGAATCCTCATCGCGCATCACCTCGACACGGTTTTTCTCGGCGCTCCAACGTCCACTGACGATCGTCTGGCAAAAATCGCCGCCGCGTCCTCGGGTTTTCTCTATTTAATTTCCCGCACGGGAGTCACTGGCGCGAAGGACTCCCTCCCCGACGATCTCCCAGCGCTTCTGCGCCGCGCGCGCAAAGTCACGCAGCTTCCCATCGCCGTCGGCTTCGGCATCTCGCTCCCCGGGCACGTCTCCGTTCTGGGCGGCCTGGCCGATGCCGCCGTAGTCGGCTCCGCCCTGGTCACAGAAATCGAGAAAGCCACCGCCTCCAATCCCACTGCTGCCAACGTCGATGCCGCCGCCACCGCGCTCGCCGCTCGTATCCGCTCCCTAAAAGAAGCCGCCCGCCACGGTCTCTCCCGCCGCGAGGTCGCTCCATGATTCTCAGCCATCGATGGCAGTCCCAACTTCCGTCACCCTTTCTTTTGCTGCGATTTCGAGCGAAGCGAGAAATCCCTCTGCCTTTTTGGTGCGAGGCGGTGTTATGAACCTCTCCGACTGGCGCCGCCGCATCGACGAAATCGACAAAAAACTCGTCGAGCTTCTCAACGAGCGCTCACGCTGCGCCCTCGAGATCGGCAAGCTCAAACAGGCGGCCAACATTCCGCTCTATCAACCGGAGCGCGAAAACGAAGTTCTTGCCAACGCCGAACGCACCAATCCCGGCCCGCTAACGGACGCTGCGATTCGCCGCCTCTTCGAACGCATCATCGATGAAGCTCGCGCCGCGGAACGCGACGCCATGCACCCGGACGGTACGAAAGAGAAACGTCCGAAAGAAGGGAATTAACCGCGTCCACGCAAAGTCTCATTGCTATAGCCGCACCGGTCTAATCTTTGTAGGCGCCGGGCTTTAGCCCGGCACCTTTGGCGTGTAGAATGCGCTGCAATCGAAAGGGAATCAGGACTAACCATGGTCATCGTAATGCAAGAAGGCGCTAGCGACGCGCAAATCCAGCACGTCATCGACCGCCTGGTCGCCGCTGGTTTCAACGTTCACCGCTCGACGGGCGAATCCCACACTGTACTAGGCGCGGTCGGCGTGCATCGCGATTTCGATCACCGCGATTTCGAGCTTCTCGAAGGCGTGCGCGAAGTCATGCGCATCACGCAACCGTTCAAGCTCGCCAGCCGCCAGTTCAAGCCCGAAGGCACCATCGTCGATCTTGGACGCGGGGTAAAAATTGGCGGCAATGAAGTCGTCGTCGCCGCTGGCCCCTGCTCCGTCGAATCGCGCGAACAAATTCTTTCCATTGCGGAAAGCGTCGCCAAAGCCGGCGCAAAAATTCTTCGTGCCGGCGCCTTCAAGCCGCGTACTTCGCCTTACGCCTTTCAGGGCATGGGCGAAGCTGGCCTCAAACTCATGCGCGAAGCCGCCGACAAATTCAATCTCTTTACCGTCAGCGAAGTCATGGATCTTTCGCAGATCTCCATGATGTCCGAATACGTCGACGTTTTTCAGGTGGGCGCGCGCAACATGCAGAACTACTATCTTCTGCGCGCTCTGGGCGAAATCCGAAAACCTGTTCTTCTCAAGCGCGGCATGTCCGCCACCATGGAAGAGCTTCTCCTCAGCGCCGAATACATCCTCGCCGGCGGCAACTACAATGTCATTCTCTGCGAGCGCGGCATCCGCACGTTCGAGACCTACACACGCAACACGCTCGACATCGCCGCCATCCCCGTCATCAAAAAACTTTCGCACCTGCCGATGCTCGCCGATCCTTCGCACGGCACCGGCCGCCGCGACAAAGTCCCGCCCATGGCCCGCGCCGCCGTCGCAGCAGGCGCCGACGGCTTACTCATCGAAGTCCACAACGACCCCGATCACGCCCTCTCCGACGGCGCGCAATCGCTGGAACCCGGAGCCTTCACCCAGCTCATGGCTGAACTGCGCATCATCGCCCCAGCTATCGGCCGCCGCATGGCGTGATTCATGCCCTCCGCCCACCTCATTCAACGCGTCACCATTCTCGGGACTGGGTTAATCGGAGGCTCTTTTGCCCTGGCCCTTCGCAAATACACGACCGACATCCACACTACCGGCTGGGACCGGGCCGAGGTCGTCCGCGAAGCGCAATCTCGCCACGCCATTGACGCAGCTTTCTCCGCCGAACTCGCTCCCGCCATGGAAAACGCCGATCTCGTTTACATCGCCCTTCCCATCGGCGCCACTCTCGACCTTCTCCCGGAAGTCGCGCGCCTCGCCGCGCCGAACGCTCTCATTACCGACGCATGCAGCACCAAAGTTCGCATCACCGAAGACGCAGCTGATCTTTTTACCGAGGACGCATCGAAACTTTTCCTCGGCGGCCATCCCATGGCGGGCAGGGAACTGTCCGGCATCGCCCACGCCGACGCCGATCTTTTCCGTAACAGCACCTACGCCCTCATCGGCGCTTCTTCCGATCAACACGATGCTCGCATCTCCGCCTTCGTAAAAATTCTTGAAAAAATTGGGGCCCGCCCCCTCTGGCTGGGCGCGCAGCAGCATGATTATGCCGTCGGTCTGGCCTCCCATCTTCCCCAACTCACGGCCGTAGCTCTCGGTTCCTTCCTCTACGATCATCTCGACGAAAACGGTTTACCCATCACGTTAGCGGGCCCTGGCCTCCGCGACTCCCTGCGCCTTGCCGGCAGCCCCTACTCCACCTGGCGCGACATCGTGCTCACGAACAAAGAAGTCCTATCCGCCGCCCTCGATCTCTTCGCCCGCCGCCTCGACGACCTCCGCGAGCGCCTGGCCTCCCGCGACTTGGAAGCCGACTTCGACGCCGCCAACGAACTCTACAAACTCCTGCGCAGCCTCTAGGGATTCACTCTTCTTCTCGCGGCTTTTGCCCAGCCTTCGTAGACGTATCTATTTGTCTATACCTGTACTTCCGGTCAATTACGCGTGCTCATTTCAGCCGTTACTCTAAGTCATGGCCTCCCAAGGGTCTTTCCAGGAAGGCTCCATCCCCATGCCCATTTCCACGCGGAACAGTCTGTCTCCATCACTCTATCGGTCCATTCTTGCAATGCTCCTGCTTTTCGCGTTGTTCGCGGGTTCGCCTTTACGTTCGATCTCTGCCGCTCAGTCTTCTGACTCCTCTTACCTTGCCGTGACTCCTTCGGCAGCCTCGATAGCTCTTACTGAGGAGGTTTCCTTTTCCGCGATCGACTCCACGGGGCGCCCTCTTTCCGCTGTTCAGTGGTCCATCAACCCGCCTCTCGCCGACGTGCGCTTCGAAAATGGCGAAGCGACTGTCACCGCGAAACAAACCGGCCGTGTCACCGTCACGGCCACGGCGGGCAACCAGACCGCGTCAGCTACACTCGCAATCCTTCCCGGCACGGCACTGCCGCCTGCCACCGTAAAGTGGTCTGTTCAGCCGACGCCCGGTTTTGCGACGCTGCTCGTCCGGCAGGCAGTGCCCAACTCAGAACCAGGCGTAGCCTTTTACTCCATTGAGTGGAACAAATCCTCTAATGCGATCGTTCGTGCATTTCAAGACTCGGGGCAGCAGCTCTGGATGACCCGGCTTTCCTCGTCCGTCACTCCCGTCTCTTCCAAGCAAACACTTCCTCCCCCCGGTGAAGTCTTCTTGAACGAACAGCGCATCAGCGATCACACGCAGATCATCATCGGCGACAAAAGCGCCTTCGCGGCAAATAACTCCACGGATCTAAGCTCGTTTGGCCTCCCTCCCGATGGCAAATCCATTCTTCTCCGCACTTCGGGCGACGGTTCGGGCGGCTTGATTCTCTTGGAGCGCAGCCGCTTTCGTGATTCCATCGTTGACATAAGCTCGGAAGACGGCGCGGAGTCTTGGCGGTACGCTTCCAAGGGCCGTCTTGCGAAAAATTGGAGCGTTAATCATCAAGGCGACATCGCCATCGTCGAAACCATCTCCTCACCCATCTCTTCTGCTCTCCTAATCCTCAATGGCGCGACTGGTGAAGTCCGTTTCGGCTTTCCGTTTCTCAACTCCTCCAGCACCATAAACGGATTTCGGTGCCAGGACCCGATCCACAACGTCCTCAAAAGTGTTCGCCCGTCGCTCTCTGGTTCCGTTTTTACTTCCACGGACAGCAACATGTACATTCAGGTCGAAACTCACGTCGAATCCACCGACAACGAAAATTGCAAGCCTAAGCAATACTCCTTCGACGACTCGCTCGCGCTACTCCGCGTCACTCCCGATGGCCAAAGCGAATGGAAAACGTTCCAGCATGTTCACGCGGACGGAGATGGCGGCTTTCACGTCCAGTCTCGTCTCGCCGCTGGCGAATCCATCCCCGATGGCTTCGGCGGAGTTCTCGCTGCCTGGACCTACATTGATCCTCGCACCAAGCCAGGGCAACCACTGCACACGGAGGCTCGCCTCTCGCGCATCAGCGACTCCGCCCAGCGCGACTTCACGCTTCCTATGCCCTTCTGGACTCCCGGCATCAATTCGCTCTCCGATGAAAATATGATTCTAGGGGAGGGCAACCCGCTTTACGCCACGAACGGCACCTTGCTCGTTCGTTTTGACACCGAGGTGGGAGAAGTGAATTGGGTCCGCAATCCGCCGGCGGGCTCCATCAAGCTCGACCACTCGACACGCGGCGGCGGGCTGCTCCTCAGTAACGCGGGACGTCTCCATTATTTTGACGCCAAGGGAAACGGAATGGACATTCCCTGGACCGTGGCTGTTTCAAATCCCGAGGACATTGGCTTGGTGCAATCCGATCCCTTCGACGGCACCCCTCTGGCCCCTCTTCCGCTTCGCGACGTCCAGCTTACCTGGGCCGGCGGCAATATGATCGCAGTGGAGGACGGTCAACCCTATGGCCGCGGATCTCTTCTGATGTTCACTGCACGCTAGCTGCCGCTTGCAGGGGAATGGCCCCTCGCGCCGCGCCTTCTTCCGCGCTTCCTCGGTAACTTCCTACACCCATCTCGCGTAACTATCTTTAAGCGAGCACACCACCGCCACTTGTGCTGCCCAGATGGAGCACGGCGCGTTAGCCATTCTGTTGATAGCCTCGATGATCTTCCGATCCAAAGGCACTCTAAACACTCTGATTCTGCTAACTGTGTTCGTACAATTGTTGGACGCCGCTGTGGATTGCGTGGAGGGCCGACGGGTCATCGTTCCCGGTGTTGTTGTCTTTGGGCTGCTGTTCTTGCTAGCCTCCGCTCGCCTTTCGGGTCATCCATTCTGGAGCAGGGAAGCGTGGAGCGTGGGACGATAGCGCGCCATATCCGTCCATCGGCGCACACCACTACCCAGCCACTTCCAACATCACAAATTTTTGATTTCTATTTCAGATCGGTCTTCGCGTTTAGCGGCAGATCCTGTGAAGATCCCCCGACCATAAACGTGTACCCGCCAGGCACCAATTTCCACGCGCCGGCCCCTTCATCATAAATCGACAAGTATTTCGCATCGACGCTCACACTCACATCCTTGCTCTCGCCCGCCTTCAACCACACTTTGCTCCAGCCCACCAACCGCTTCGGCGGCTCGCCCGCGCTCGCTGGAAGCGCCGCGTACACTTCCGCGATCTCCGCTCCGTCACGC
>Ga0210405_10003642_pt1 | contig 14963 bp, 13 predicted proteins | sample IncBWH11MmetaG_FD_155492 | JGI IMG/M metagenome (GOLD analysis project Ga0210405, IMG submission 155492) | Forest soil microbial communities from Barre Woods Harvard Forest LTER site, Petersham, Massachusetts, United States - Inc-BW-H-11-M | ecosystem: Environmental > Terrestrial > Soil >... | reverse complement strand
CGCGGGCCACACTGATGGCCGCCGCGGATACTGAGAAGTCCCACGCGGGTCCACTCAGCGGGACGGCGCTGACGTTGCCGCCCGTTTGCGTAATCGTGAGCGAGCCGGCAACCGGACCCGGCGGAGTAGCCGCCACTGGACTGAAGGTGACGACGATGTCGCAAGCGGCTCCATTCGCAGCTATGACGATTGGGAAGTTGCCGCTATTGCAAGCGACTGTGTTGGACGGGGCCGCCGTAAATACTCCCGGGGCGGCAGCGATCGACGCGATACTCAGCGGCGCGTTGCCGTTGTTGCCAATGGAAACCGTAGCAGTCGTAGACGTCGTCAGCAGAGCACCCGGCAAAGTAAGACTGCTGGGTGTGAGCGTAATGTTACCCGAGGTCCCGCTGCCAGTTCCGGTGAGTGCTACCTGCATTGGATGGGACAAACCATCCAATGCATCCACGATGTTTAGTACTCCGGCCACAGCACCTGCGGCCGTTGGCGTAAACACCACCCCGATGTTGCACGAGGCTCCGCCTGCGAGCGACGCGGTGCAAGGCGTCGTGCCGCTCGCACTTCCCACAAAGTCTGGGTTGGTGCTCGTTGGCGGAAGTGTCAAGCCGATTGCGTTTGCCGTATTATTCGTGATCGTCACGAATTGAGGCTGTGACGGCGTAGCAACCAGTTGAGTTCCAAACGGGAGGATTGTCGGAGAAACGGAGATGGTTGGAGTCAGAGGTAGCTCAGCGACAAACGCGTTCGTCGCGCCTGCGGCTCCGAGAGAAGTCTGAAACGCTCCCGAGGTCGTCAGCATATCCGGGGCTGTCATGTAACCGCCGACATAGGCGTTTGTTCCGGAGACGATAATTCCCGCACCGCTGTCCGAGTTAGTCAGCGTGTTGCTCACGGTCTGCCCGCCGAAGTACGTCGAATAGGCTAGATCCGCGATGCCGTGGCCGTTGGGGCTGATCTTTGAAACAAACGCCGTGCCGAAGCCCCTGGAATTAACGTTGTTATTCTGAGGCTGCAGAGCCCCTTGTGTAACCGGAAAGTCTAGCGAGGCTGTCACGCCGGTCACGTAGGCGTTGCCCGCCGAATCGGACGTAATAGAATTGCCCGTGTCGCTGCCGGTACCGCCCAGATACGTGGAGTACTGCAGCGCGCCGTTCGCGGTATTGACCAACGCTGCGAAGGCTACTCCGACCGCGACGCTCCCCGCAGGAGGAATCGAATTGGCGGTAACCGGGAAGTTCGCTGACGAAGTCGTCCCGGTGATGTATGCAACTTTGGTCGCAACCACCGGGACGCCGGTTCCCAGGCTGACACTGAACGCCAGGTCCTCGCCGGAGGTGCCGGTCAAGCAGCGTGAATAAGTGAGAGTTTGGGCCGTAGTATTGACGACCGTAATGAATGCCGAACCACTGCCGTTCGCGAAGCATGTAGCGCTACCAGCGATCGCGGTGCCCATGACGGGGAAATCGGCTGAAGTTGTGGTCCCCACAATATACGCGTTGTCGCTGGCATCAATTGTCAGCCCATTGGCAATGTCGCCGAACGCTATGGAACCGCTTCCAGTACCGGTTCCACCGATGTACGTTGAGTACACAAGCGACGGCGCGCCGCCGACGGTGGTGTTGATTTCCGTCAGAAACGCATTTCCGGCGGCGCTGGTTTGCCCCAGGGTTATCGGCGTTCCGTGTTGCGGGTAAGTCGTCGACTGCGTCTCGCCCGCGATGAACGCGTTTTCGGCTGTGTCCACGGCGATACTGTGCCCTTCGTCATTCACATCTCCGCCGAGATAGCTCGTATAAGCAAGTTGGGCCGCGCCGGCAGCGGAAGGTGCGAGCTTTGCGATGAAAGCAGATCCGAGACCACTAGCGCTGGTTGGAGCCGTGGGATCGTAACCAGCCAAAGCTGTACTCGGCGGAAAATCGGGCGACCCCGTAAACCCGGTCAGATAAATGTTCGGAGGGCTCGCTGTGTCCAATGCGATCGCATCCGCACCCTCCCCAAAGCTTCCATTGCCGCTGCCACCCAGATAGGTAGAGTAAATCAGCGCGGTACCAGTAGGGTTCAGTTCCGCCACGAAGATCGTGCCCACTGCGACGTCAAGTGGCGGCGTCGGAGTTTCCGGATTCTTCTGTGGAAACTTGGTCGAGAACGTTTCGCCGGCAATGTACGCGTCACCGGCTGCGTCCAGAGCGAGGCCCGAAGTAAAATCGGCGACTTCGCCGCCGACGTAAGTGGAATAGTTCAAAACCGGGTCAATCGTCAGAGGCTGTGTGTGGTCGTAGGGCGCGACTGCAAAGCGAAGTTGGTGATCGTTCGAAACCGTGTAGTTGCCCGCGATCTCCCGCCGCTGGCCGTTTACTTCCTGATAGACGACCGGCTTCTGCAGCGCGACTTTGCCGCCTGCCACGCTCATCAGCACATCGCCTTGCGAATTTATTTCCAGCTTGCGCGCGCCCGAAATACCCAGCGCGATGGCCTTGGGGTCCGCACCCGGCGCGACGATGAAGTCATATTCCAGGCGTTGCTGGCGGCCGTAGAAGAGCACATCCACACCGGGATAAACTCCCCGGTAGCGCACCGCTTCGTAGGAAGGAATGTCCGTGTGCCATTTTTTCGGATCGTTGCCGATGAAATAGCTCGTCTTTCCGGGCAGCTGTTTCGTTCCGGCGATTTCCGCAGCCGGATTCGCGCCGTCGAAGTGCATGCGCAGAACCGAGGTTTTCAGTGCGGCATTCGACTTCCGGTGCACGCGCGCTGCAACAGGTGACACGCCTTTCGATGATTTCGCGCCGGAGGTTGCCGGTTGACGCAGGGTGAGCACTGCTTCCTGATTCGTCAGGAACAATTGATAGCTCTGGCCGTGCGCGAGGTAACGAACTTCGGGAGCCGTCTGGCCTTGGTTGGCTTCGAAAGCCAGCGGCAGCTTGCCGTACCCGTTCGCAACATTTTCCTTCTGCGCGACGCTGAGTTGGGTCGCAGGCTGCGCGGAGGCCACTGAATGATTGCTCGCAATGGGCCCGGATGAAGGCGCGTGGCGCTGCATGTGTGCCGACAAGAACAAAGCAACGATGGCCAACGACGCGCCAGCCATCATTCCGATTCGTACTAGCGGGGATTTCGTCTGCATGGGGTTTCTCCTCATTTTATTCTTTCCGCAATAATCTTAAATCAGCCAAAAGAGGTGGTAGCGGCGGCCGAGTCGATGGGAGTTAGGAAATCCTCATTTTGCGAACAAACGATTACCCACCGCGTATGGCGAAGGCGCCGAATCGTGAGGGACGGACACGCCATTTGAAGGAGGATGGTAGCACAGCTGAGTTGGGCGAGGCACGACAGGATGGACTACTATTCCACTACACGGTATTCAAAGAGCTAATGTCTGGCAACGGTACCTAACAGTGAGCGATAGCACGCGTTTTACGCGCGCGTCTGCTTCGGCGCATTCAATTTCTGCGCTTCCTTGCCGAGCAGATCGCAAAGATCAGGTAGCCGGCCGGCATCGTGATGCGCGTGAAGCGTGCGAATCGAAACGTTGGGAGCGAGGCGCCCCAGGGTTTCAAATTCCTTCGCCCGCATGCTGCTATCAAGGGTGTTCGTCGCGAACGTATTGGCCACCAGAGCGAGGAAGGCCTTCTGCGGCGTGAGTTCTTCCAGCAGTGGGGCGGGTTCGCCGCGACGTTCGCCGAGAATATAAATCGCAGCCAGCGGCAAGGCTTGTGCGGCGAATTGCAATTCCTGTTTTTCCAGTGAGAGGCAGCGCTTTTCGTAGTTCGCGCTGAACCTGGGCAGAGCTTCCGCAGAACCGTAGAGTGATTCCACGGACTCCGGCCACAGGCACAAATAGGGATACGCGGGATGAACAAAGAACGATCCGTTATGCTCGGCAAGTGCGACCACGTCATCAGACAAGATCGCATGGCCGCGACGAGCCAGCGCTGCCGCCGTCGTGGATTTTCCCGCGCCCTCGAAACCCACGAATGCCACGGCGGTTTCGCCAAACGCCACCGCACTGGCATGGAGGCACGTGACGCCCCGCAAACGCAACAGCAACCCGAGAACTGGTCCCAACAAATAAGTTGCCATGTCTTCGATCGTTAACGTGCTCGGCCACGTCGCCCAGACTTCCGTGCCCTCGCGATCCAGCCAGAATTGCGATCCATCGAAATAGGCGAGCCGCAAATAACGGGAGCCCGGAGCCTTCCAAATTCTCAGAGTCGGGTTGCCCGTCTCATCCTTGTACGAATTGGCGTAGCTCAACTCTTCGGGACCGCGTGGAATTAGCGCATTTGTTTGTGGCGACACATTCAAGTAAATCGAAACGGCGGGATCGCTCGATGAATCAAGCGAGGACAGCGCGCTTTCAGGACACACCGGACTCAACTGAGGGATAGAAAGATTGGAACGAAGCAAGAGGCCGAAAACGGCGTAAGTGAAATTCAATGCGGTCAACGAACAAATTCCATTGGCAGGCTGGAGCGGCCGTCGGCCAAACCTCCCGGTATTACCAGACCAGCCGCGATGCCATATCGATAACAAAAGCTCCGCGCGATGGCGTTTGCGAGCACTTGCGGCACCGTGCTGGATCTTTGCGCCGCTAAACGTGCGTCTTCGAGCGCGGGAATCGTCCTCCGTCGGTCCTGCTCCGTAGCCCGACCTTCTGGGTCAACTCTCGAACCGTACCGTACACGGTTATAATTGGAGATGAATACGGCTTCTTATTATCCCGTTTAACGGGCTTAAGCATTGCGGACCTCCGCACGCAAGTTATACCGGACCTTACGCGCTGACTGCAACCAAAAGTTAAGGCAAAGCGGGCGAAGAGCGGAATGAGCAAGCTCCGAGTTCGCTTCATTTCGAAACGTCGGACGGGCCGATCGGTTGACGTAGGAGTCCATCTCCGCGTCCCATGCTACCTGATCCATCCATCCGGTATCCGTTTGTCTCAAATGCTTCACCAAAGGACTACCTGCAAGAGGCGTCTTGCGGCGCGTGCGTACACTTTCAGGTAGTCGACCCGCCACTACCTCACGCAAAAGCTGCTTCTCGAAAAATAGAGGAAACGGTGGGAGCGCCAGAAGGAAATTCACGACCCGCAAATCCAAAAAGGGATGCCGTACCTCAACGGGGCAACGTGTTACTCCGGGATTTTCGTGTTCGAACATGGCAGACCAATGGGGCAACGAGAGCGATGCGTGAGCCTTGGGTAGGACGGGATGTGGGCGCGCGGCCGGAAGCTCGCTCCATTCCCTCGCTCGATCTTTCAGGTTCAAACGGCGCGCAAAGTCCGGCGCGAGCCAGCGCGGATATACCGGCGCGGTGGGATCTTTCCCGAAAAGGCCCTGCACGCGGCGTTTTATACCGGGGAAAACCGAGGGCCGCAGCCAGACATAGCGGGAAGTTTCCCGGAATAGGCTGCCCCATTCCTGATTTCGCACCAAGTCGCGCGTAAACGGCCACATCTGAAAGTGCATTAGGTTATCCGGGCCTTCGCCTGAAAGCACCACTCGGCAATCGGCGGCGATCGTCCGGAACTGGTCGAACAGGCCCGCAAAAAATGGATCGTCAACAGGCTCAGGCGAGCTCAATTCGGGGTCGTCCCAGCGCTCGAATGGTTGCAGGTGAGCCATGGTAATGCACTGCAGTGGGATCTTCAGGAATTCGGCCACTATGCGCGCATGTTCGGCGTCGTGATCTGGAATCGATGACGCATCGACTACGGTGTAGGCACGCAGATCCAGCGTTGCGCCGGCAAGCTCGCGCGCCGTTGTCGCTATTGTTGCGGAATCCAAGCCGCCGCTGAGCAGAATCCCGGCGCGATCCACGCGCGTGCGGTCCGACACGGCCGCTTGCAGTAAAATTTGAAAATGTTCCACGTAATCTTCGGCACGCTTGTAGCGGATATGACCTTCCGTGGGTGCTGACCAATAGCGCTGGATGCGCAGTCCTTCGGAACTGATGGTCATGGCATGAGCTGCGGGTAGGCGCCGGATGTCGCGGAAAGTGGTGGTAGCGACGTCGCAGTTCAACCCGAAGAGCAAAAAATCGCCGATTGCCGCATCGTTCAGTTCTTCGGAGATGCTCGGATGCTGGCGCAAGCAATCGAGCGTGTTGCTGAACAGAAAAAGCTCTCCCAGCTCGGAATAGTAGAAGGGCTTCACCCCGAAATGATCGCGCGCGCAAAACAGAAATTTCTTATGTGCGTCCCAGATCGCGAACGCGAAATCCCCGCGCAAATGCTGCACGCACTCCGCGCCCCAGGCGGCATACGCGCGCAGAATCAGGCCCGAGTCGGTCACAGCGCGCCCCGCGGCGCCGCGGCCCTGCTGCTGCTCGAGCTTCTTTTCCAATTCCTCGCGGCAGTCAATGCGCGCGTCCGCGGTAATCCACAACTGGCCGTCGAGACTCGCCGGCTGTCGTTCGAATTGCGCCTCGTTTGCGGTGCGCAGCATGGTGTGACCCAGGCCCATCGCGCCCTGTGACCAGGTTTCGCGCGCGTCTGGCCCGCGATAGGCAAGAAAATGCGCGAGCGCCTGCAACAGGCTCCGGTCCACCGGCGCGCCACTGCGATCGTATATGCCGACGATGCCGCTCACTCGGTTCGCGCCTCCAGAGGCGTTATCGGTCCGTCGAATGGAATGAAGTGCAGATGCTCCGCGTTTCGATCATTCAACACCGCGGAATCCAATTCCACCCACGCATGCGCTTCGAAGCGCTCGAATTCCTTGCGCGCTCCAATGCGCAACTCTGCCGAAATTCCGCGCCGCCGCAGCAGCCACCACAGAACCAGCGACTGCTCCAGGCAATTCGTGCCGAAGAAAACGTTGCGTGCCGCCGCTGCTTCCATTCGCGCGATTAATTCCGCGGACTCTCTTTGCGATGCGTTCCGGCGGCGCACAGTGGTATTCCCGGATGGAGCCAGCCATGCCAGCACACTCTTCCAACGCCGAAAGCCCGCTAGCCGCAAACCCAGCCAGGTGGCCAGAAGTCCGCCGGCCGCTTCCAGTACGATGCCGCGCTCGTAACCGCTAAGCCGCCAGAACTTTTGCCAGCGTTCCATCATGATTGCCTCAGCGGCACGAAACCCGCCCGTGTCCATAAAGCGTGCCGTGTCATTTCGAACCCGCTTGCCGGCACAAAGTCGCGCTCGTCACGCACTGGCCGCCGCGCCACGAATTTCGATCAGTCCCTCGCTCCGCATGGTTTCCAGCAGGGCTAGCAGATCGTCGCCGCAACGCACTTCATCCACTTCATATTCCTCGAGCAAGACGTTGCGCAGCTCCGTGACGCTCTTCGGTTGCTTCAGCAGGTCCCAAACACGCGCGCCGACCGGATTCATCCCGTAGTACACGCTGTTCTTTAGATTCAAAATCGCCGATTCCTCACCGAGAGGACACGAGACTTGTTCAGGTGCAGCCACAACAATCGTATGTAAGGAGATAGGTGCGTCCATTGCGGCCGCTCCCGTGGTATCGGGCTGGGGCAATTCTTCCGCCAGCCAGTTCGCCGGCGAACGACCGATTTGGCACACACGCCCTGCGTTACCGAATCGACCTCCCCTATTCTACTGTCACTCGCCTCGAACAGCAATGACGGAACTGGATTCATCCTGGTGATTCGGTTATAACGACCGAGATGCCTTCGCCTGCCATTTGCGTCGAAGCACTTGAAAAATATTTTCCTCCGGCACGATCAGGGTGGCGTGCGCTGCTCGATCCCGTCACGCGCCCTACAGAGCGCGCTCTCGCCGGGATTACCTTTTCGGTCCAGCCCGGTGAAGCGGTAGCAATCGTGGGGCAGAATGGCGCGGGAAAGTCCACGCTGCTGCGCATTCTCGCCACACTGATCCTTCCCACGCACGGTCGCGCGGCGATTTCCGATTGCGACGTCGAGCGCCATCCCTCGCGCGCGCGGCGTCAGTTTGGCTACCACACTGGCGGCGACGAGGGTTTCTACATTCGTCTCAGCGCCCGGGAAAATCTCAGTTTCTTCGCGGCCATGAACAACATGTCTCGCGCAGAAGCGCGCGCGCGCATCACGCTCACCGCTGAACGCATGGGCATCACTGCGGAACTGGATCGCCAGGTGCGCACTCTTTCCACGGGGATGACCCATCGCGTGGGACTCGCGCGCGCAATGCTCCATCAGCCCGCTGTGTTGCTGCTCGATGAACCCACCCGCAGCCTCGATCCGCTGGCAGCCGCAGATTTCCGGCGTCTGCTAAAGGACGATTTGGTGCGCCAGCACGGCACCACGCTGCTTTTCGCGTCGCACACGTTGAGCGAGGTCGCGGAAATCGCCGACCGCGTGCTCTTGCTCGAGGCAGGACGCGTGACAGCTTTTGATTCCCCACGCGGGCTGTGCGCAGCGGCCGGTGCAGCGAATCTCGACGATGCCATCGCGCGTCTGGCACGCCCCGCGCCTGCCGAGGCGCAGCCATGAATCTCGGGCGTACGCTGCGAAAAATTGCCGCCTTCTTCGCGCGCGATTTTGCGATTGCTCGCGGGTATCGTGGCGCGCTGTTGCTGGAAACGCTCGAAGCTCTTTTCGGCGTCGCCACCTTTTACTATCTGTCACGTTTCGTGGAAAGTCCGGAGCTTACTCGCGCGCTGCCCGACGGCAGCAATTATTTTGCGTTTGCGCTGGTGGGCTTCGCGTTTTTCGATTATCTCAGCGTTTCGCTCACCGCTTTCGATTCCAGCATTGAGGAAGCGCGGCAGAATCGCACGCTCGAAGCGTTGCTGGTGACACAGACTCCGCTTCCGGTGATCCTGGCGGGGTCGGCGGTGTATCCGTTCACGGCTCTGGCGCTGCGCACCTGCGTCTATCTTGCGTGGGGCGCATTGCTTTTCGATTTCTCGCCGCAGGCGGCGAATTGGCCGGGAGCCGCGGCAATTCTCCTCGCCTCCATTCTCGCCTTTGCAGGCCTGGGAATTATATCGGCCGGCTATTCGATTCTCTTTAAACGCGGAAATCCCGCGAAGTGGCTCGTGCTGGGGGTTTCCGGCCTGGTCGGTGGGATGATGTATCCGATCAGCGTGCTGCCGGGGCCGCTGCGATTATTGGCGCGATTGATTCCCGTCACGTACTCTCTGGAGGGAATGCGCGCGGCATTGCTCTCTGGCGCCGGATGGCGTGAGCTGTGGCCGTCGCTTGCGGCCTTGCTGCTTTTTGCCGCGATCCTGATTCCGTTGTCTTTCGTGGTGTTTGCCTGGGCGCTACGACGCACAAAGGTTACCGGCACGCTGACGCATATTTGAGTGTTGGGGAATAGAAATGCGTTAACGAAATATTCTGGAGAAGGCGAAACGGGGGGTCGAAAAAGCGGCAGCCATGACGCGGTGGCTTGGCTGCCTGCCATTCGAATCGATGAAATTCGGTTAGCTCGTCGCTTTCTGTCGACGCTTCAAGAAAAGCGACACTAGACCTGTACCCAGCAACAACATGGAAGTGGGTTCGGGTGTTGGCACGGACTTCACGCTGAGTGTGTAGCCACCATCCCCGGTAATATAATCGAAAAGTGCTTTGTTGCCGTGAAAGTCAGACATCGTAGGATCGCTTTCGGGACCGGTATAGAGTTGTGGCCCGGTCAAACTAAAAAGGCCGTCGGCGTCTCCAAAGGCGCCATCCATGCTCGAACTATAGAAAATCAGTTGGTCGCCGGGAACCGCTGACCCATCGATCGTCAAGTCGATAGGGGTTACGTAGAAACCTGCCCCTAGGTCGTAATTGCCGCTGCTAACGGTAAAGGTTACCGGCAGCTCAAAGGTGGCATCCACAGGGCCAGTCAAAGTGTAAGCAAGTAGCCCTGTACCATCGGCCCTAACCGTGCCAACCGAAAGCAGCAAAAAGAAAACAAATGCCAGCGCCGCAGAAATTCTATATTTCATTGAAAGCTCCCATAACCCAACCATTTGCCCGGGAAGGCCTGCGGTAGATCATCCCCGCGTTTGTTAACGTTGCAAGCGGGCGACCAGACTGGTTCAGCTATAAGTCCTGTCGTTTCATCACGGCTGAACTTCCAGAAAGGTGTCCGGTGGTAAATGCTTTCTCAATAATGAACGGCGATTGCCGAATCTCATTCTGCGCCTTTCGCTCGAGCTCAACGGCCTCTACCTAAGGCCCGCAACCCTGTCCCCTCGGGGAGCAAGTTCGTTTACGAGGGCCCGAGGATTTAGTTCCTGATTTCTGCCTGGGCGCTGCGTCGTAGGAAAGTTACCGCCACGCTCGCGCCCATCGGAGCGAGCGAATGTCTCGGCAGGCTTGTGGTACAGCATGCGCTGGCGTAGAGTTTTTCCATGGGTGCGAAAGACACCGCGATGAAAGTTCCCTTACTGGACCTAAAATCCGAATACGCGGAATTGCGCGATGAAATTCTTCCGGCGCTCGACCGCGTCTGCCGGAATTCGTCGTTCGTGCAGGGCGAGGAAGTCGAGGATTTCGAGCGCGAGTTCGCCGATTTCTGCGGCGTGAAGCACTGCGTAGCGCTAAGCAGTGGGACGGCCGCGCTGCATCTGGGCCTGTTGGCGCTCGGAGTGCAGTCCGGCGACGACGTCATCACCACGCCGAATTCTTTTCTCGCGACCGCGGAAGCTATCACCTATTGCGGAGCGCGCCCGGTGTTTGTTGACATTGACCCCGCCACGGCGAATCTGGATCCGCGGCTCATCGAGCGGTCCATCACGCCATGCACGCGCGTCATATTGCCGGTGCATCTCTACGGCCGTCCTGCGGATATGGACCCCATCCGCGAAATTGCCACACGACACCACCTTCGCATCCTGGAAGACGCCGCGCAGGCTCACGCCGCGCGCTATCGCGCTCAGCGGGTCGGCTCGCTCGGCCTGGCGGCGGCATTCAGTTTCTATCCCACGAAAAATTTGGGTGCCTACGGAGAAGGAGGCGCGCTTACGACGAACGATGACGCGATTGCGAAATTCGCGCGCGCGGCGCGTTCCCACGGGCAGACCGCGCGCTACGACCACGAATTCCCCGGCTACAATTACCGCATGCAGGGATTTCAGGGTGCCGTGCTGAGCATCAAGCTGCGCCGCCTGCACGCCTGGACGCAGAAGCGCCGCGAGATTGCCAAGGAATACCGCCGCTTGTTCGAAGGCGCGCGGCTGGAAATGCCGCAAGATGACCCACGCGATGAATGTGTTTACCACCAGTTTGTGATTTATGTGAACAACCGCAACTCCGTTATCGCGCAACTTGCCGCGCGCGGCGTTGACACCGCCGTGCACTACCCCAAGCCGATCCACTTGCAGCCCGCATACTCCTCGCTCGGCTATCCCGCCGGAACATTTCCAAATGCCGAACGCGCCTGCGAACGCGCCCTGAGCCTGCCGATTTTTCCGGGCATGACCGCCGAGCAAGTAAATTACGTCGCCGCGTCAGTGCTGGAAGTCGTCGCAAAAAAATAGCACGCGCTCCGGCAGTCAGTCGCTTTCCAATTTGAACCTCGAGCCGCGCAGCGAACTGCTTCCGATCGCGTTCTTGTCTCTCCGGAATCAGGATGAGTGTGTGTCCGGACCTTCTAGAGCCGGACCGGAGGAGGGTTGGAGACGATTTCGCGTGCATTGCGTTTACTGACCCAACAAGTTAACCAGGCAGTATGGAATTTGGCGTTGGCACTCTTGCAACCGTGCTATATTTTCGTTCGCGATTCTGTCGAGCAGCACACGCCGGGTGCCACGCAAGCACCTGAATGAGACAACCATACCGGCGAAAACGGAGGCAGCAATGACCCATTTCGGCCGGCCGATCGGGCTAGCGCTAGCGCTGGCGTTGTCAGCTACGATCGCACCCGCGCTAACGGCCCGTAACCATTTGGCTGCAGCCCGCCAGGCGGCCGCCGTCGCAGGCGCCGCCGCGAAACCGGCGATCCTCGCGGCTGGCACCACGGTTGTCGCGAAATTGCTCGCCAACTTAGATTCAGGTACTTGCAAACCTGGCGACCCCGTCGAAGCTGAGGTTACGCGGGACGTTTCTCAGAATCACAAGGTCGTTTTAAAAGCAGGCGCTCGCGTGATCGGACATGTCGTGGCACTCGATACGTCCGCGGCGCACACACCGGAGACCAGGATCGCAATTTCGTTCAAATCAGTCTCGATGAAGAGCGGCGAACAGGCGCAAATTTCCTTCGTCATACAGGCACTCGCGATTGCACCCGGGTTAAAAGAGAAAGACGAACTTCACGGTCGCCCAATGGAGGCCGCCGCTATTATAGCGGCCACTGGTAGCATCGGGGGACCACTTTCCGAAGGGTTGCTTCGACCGGAGGATTCAGGCGTTTACGGCATTGCGGGGCTCAGCCTCGCCGTGCTGACAACTGAAACAGGTTCGCAGTTTCCGGTCCTGAAATCGGCGAGCGAAAGAATCCGCCTCGCTAAGGGAACTCAGATGGTTCTCCGTGTCGTACAGAATTAGGACTGGCCGCAACACCGTTTCCCGAAGCTCAACGAGCGTGGCTCCGAGCGCGCCTGCGAACGCGCCCCGACCCTGCCGCTGTTCCCCAGCATGACCGCCGAGCAAATCAATTACGTCGCGACGTCAGTGCTGGACGTCGTCGGCAAGAAATAAGAACGCACTCAGGAAGTCAGTCACTTTCCAATGCGAGCGTCGAGCCGCGCAGCGAACTGCTTCCGATCGCGAGCTTGTCCCTCCGGAATCACGGCGAGTACTTTTGCGGACCTTTCAGAGCCAGACCGAAGGAGGGTTGGAGATGATTTCGCTCACACCGCGTTTACTGAGCCAACAAGTTAACCAGGCAGTATGGAATTTGGCTCTGGCACTTTTGCAGCCGTGGTATATTTTCACTCGCGATTCCGTTAAGCAAAACACCCCGAGTGCTTGGCAAGCACCTGAATGAGACAACCATCGGCGAAAACGGAGGCAGCGGTGACCTATTTTGGCAGGACTATCGCGCTAGCGCTGGCGGTGGTGTCGTCAACTTTGATGGCACCCGCAGCAATGCCTCGCAATCGTTCGGCTGAAGCCGGCCAGGCGGCCACGGCCACAGCCGCCGCGAAACCGGCATTCCTTTCGACTGGCACCACGGTTGTCGCGAAATTGCTTACCAGCATCGATTCAGGTACCTGCAAGCCTGGCGACCCCGTCGAAGCTGAGGTTACGCGGGGCGTTTCTCAAAATCACAAAGTCGTTTTGAAAGCAGGCGCTCGCGTGATCGGGCATGTCGTGGCACTCGATACGTCCTCGACACACACACCGGAGACCAGGATCGCAATTTCGTTCAAATCAGTCTCGATGAAGAGCGGCGAACAGGCGGAAATTTCCTTCGTCATACAGGCACTCGCGATTGCGCCGCGGTTAAAAGAGAAAAACGAACTTCAAGACGGTCGTGGGATGGTGGCCACCGAGATTACGGCAGCCACTGCCGGCGGTGACATCGGGGGACCTCTTTCCGAAGGGTTGCTTCGACCGGAGGATTCAGGCGTTTACGGCATCGCGGGGCTCAGCCTGGCCGTTTTGACAACGGAAACCGGTTCGCAGTTTCCCGTCCTGAAGTCCGCCGGCGAAAATATTCGCATCGCTAAGGGAACTCAGATGGTTCTCCGTGTCGTCCAAAATTAGTCTATCCTTTTCTTCGTGAGAAGCTTCGTCCAGCACCGGCGAGCTGCCGGTCACTCGTACCGCAGGCAATCGATGGGATCGAGGTTGGCTGCCATGCTTGCCGGATAGTAGCCGAAGAACACGCCCACCCCGACGGAGATTGCGAAACCAATCGCCACCCACAGATACGAAAGCGTCGCAGGAATCGAAGGCACCAGCGTGCGCACCAATAGAGATACTCCGGCGCCGATCAAGATTCCGATTGTGCCGCCGACCAGGGTGAGGACCACGGCTTCCAGCAGGAACTGCAAACGTATATCCGCGCGGCGGGCGCCGATAGCCTTGCGCACGCCAATTTCCTGCGTGCGTTCCGTCACGGAGATGAGCATGATGTTCATCACGCCGATGCCGCCCACCAGCAAACCGATGGAGCTGATCACCGTCGTGAGGATCACCAGCGCGCCGGTGAGCTGATTCCACAGATTGCTCAGAAAGTCTGGCGAGCTCAGCTCGAAATCATTCTCCTTTTCCGCGGGAACGTGGCGCAGGCGGCGCATCGCCTGAATCACTTCGCCTTGCGCCACTTCGATATTTGCGTTCTTAGGAACGGTGAATGCCATTACCAATTCTCTGGATCCCGGATATTCCTTTTTGAAGTTGCTCAGCGGGATGATGGCGAAGATGTCCACACCCGGACCGAGAAACAATCCCTGGTCGTGCTCGAAAACGCCGATGACTTCGTACAAGCCGCCATTGATGCGCACCGTCTTGCCCAGCGCGTCCATTTCGGGGAAGAGCGATTCGCTAATAGCGGCACCCAGCACCACGACGGGGCGAGCGTGCTCCTCGTCATAGTTGCTGATGAAGCGGCCGCGCTCGATGGCGAACAGCGGAATCGCCTCCGTGTACTCCGGCTCGGCGCCGCGCACGATTACTTTCTCGACGCTGTGATCGCCGCTGGTGATCAGGTTACTATCTCCGAAGAAAAAGCCGCGCGTGCCGATGGTGGTGACGATCTGCACATCGGGAGCGGCCTGGCGGATGTAGTCGGCATAGCTGTATTCAATGTATCGGCGCGTGCGAATGCGTTCCGGCATGCGTGACGGGTCCATCGCCGGCGGAAATCTTGTTAGAAAGTACGTGCGCGAGCCGAGCGCCTCCACCTTGTCCTGCACGAACTTATTCAGTCCTTGAATGATTGCTGCCATGGAGATCACCGACGACACACCGATGACGATGCCGAGTACGGTAAGCGCCGAGCGCACTTTGGACGAACGCAACGTGTCCATTGCGGCCAAAAAATTTTCCCGGGCCTGGGCGAGCGTCATGAGCGCCATCAGTCGGACCTCAAGGCCACTACTGGATCCAGCTGTGATGCGCGCAGTGCCGGATAG
>Ga0210405_10003641_pt1 | contig 14968 bp, 14 predicted proteins | sample IncBWH11MmetaG_FD_155492 | JGI IMG/M metagenome (GOLD analysis project Ga0210405, IMG submission 155492) | Forest soil microbial communities from Barre Woods Harvard Forest LTER site, Petersham, Massachusetts, United States - Inc-BW-H-11-M | ecosystem: Environmental > Terrestrial > Soil >... | reverse complement strand
GTTTTGGCGCCGGCCGGCGACGTCGTCGATGACCCGGTGGCGCGCGCCGAAGCGGCATTGGCGGAGCTGTCGAGCGAATTCTCGGGCTGGATGGATTCGGAGTGCGACCGGCTCGAGGCCGCACGGCAGGACGTCAAGCGCGACGGCTTCACCCAGAAAACCCACGACACGCTGTTCCGCGCCGCTCACGACATCAAGGGCGAAGCCGGCACGTTCGGTTTCCCCGCCGTCGTCGGTGCCACCGAAAGCCTGTGCCGGCTGATCGAGCATACGCCGGACATGCAGCGGATTCCGCTGACGCTGGTCGACCAGCACGTCGATGCCATTCGCGCGGTGGTCCGCGAGTATGCCCGCCCCGACCTGCTCGACGCCGCCACCGCGCTGACCAGGCGGCTGCGCGAAGTCACCGACGAGTTCCTCAAGGTGGAAAACAGCTTCCGGCCGGATTACCTGGAAAACATTTTTGCGCCGCCGCTGGTTCCCGGCGCTTAAGCTCAAGCCGCGACCGGGCAACCCTCGGCTTCGACGCCGTCTGCCACGAGCCCATCGCAGAACAAACGCGCTTCTTCGCGCGCGGCTTCGGTTGCGAAGCGGCGCAGCAGCGTGAGCAAGGGCTCCAGTTCGCCAAGATCCTGATCTTCGCAGCGCGTCAGCACGCGCTCGATCATCCGCCGCTTCAGCCGCGCGGCGTCGCCCGGCTCACTGGCAAAGCCGCCTTCGCGCATCGCCTCGATCGCTTCCTTGAAGGCGGGATAGGTCGAAGGTGGCAGCGCGGCCCGGTCGAATAGCGCCCGCAAACCAGCGTTGCCGCGGTCGTGAATGAGGCCCGAGACGCGCGCCACCGGCATGTCCGCAAGCTCGGCGAGCGCTTCCTCGAACAGCACCACATTGCCGGAGAGCAGCGCGCGTAAAATCAGGCCGGCCGTGAGCTGGCCGGTCAAACGCAAATGGCGGATCAGCGGGCGGACTTCTGAGGTTGCGCTGTCGGCGGCGATGGCGACCGTCGCCTTCTCGCAGGCCTCGCGCGTAATGCGCTGGGCGTGATCGAGGTCGAGCCAGGCGCGCCCGGCGACGAAGCCGGCGAGCGTCTCCGACAATTTGGCGACAAGAGTTTGGCGCGTCGCCGCCGCAAGATCGTCGCGCGCCAACAGCGGCTCGCGGATCGCGGCGAGATGACCGAAGCGCTCGACGATGCGATCGGTCGACGGCAGTGCGATATCGGCTGCGTGATTTTCGACGAGCACCAGGCAGGCTTCCGCGGTGCCGACTTCGGCGATTGCGGCTGCGACCGAGCGCGGCAGTGCCGCGCGGCTTGCGACCGCGGCCTGGACCGCCGCACCGCCGGTCGCCACCGCCTCGACCAGATCGGCATCGACGAACAAAGGCGACAACGCCAACACTGGCGCGGCAATACTCGGCTGATCGGCGGCAAGCGCAAAAATGATCGCCGGCGGCGCATCGGGGCTCGCGGCAAGAGCATCGGCGAGCGCGCGGCGCACCAGCGGCGACGGATCGTCGAGCAGCATCAGCATGGCGCCCTCGGCGGCGCCGAGATCGTCGGGCGACAGATCGGAATAGAGGAAGGCGCGCGCCAGCGCGCTGGTCGCTTCGGCGCGCTCGCCGGCCGAAGCGGTGCGTACCCATTGGAGAAAATGGCGGACGATCATTGCTCGTTCACGCAACGCGGGATCATTGCAGGGACGATCTTAAAGCGCGCCCGCTTAACAAAGCGTTCACCATAAATGTTTGCGATTGTTGCCGAAACGTTAAGAGCCCTGCCCCGGGTCGCTGAACAGATTGCGCATGTCGCCGCGGCGCGACGGCTGACCGGCTGCGCCGTTGCCGTCCGGCGACGCATTCGGTGTGGTCCAGAGCTGGCTGACGACAGCGGCGACCGGCGCGGTGCGTTCGGTATCCTGAAACAGCCCGTGGAACATCTGGTTCGCCGCCTGCGCCGCCGGCGTCGGCGTCGCCGCGGCGAACGCGCCGGTCATGCCGGCCGTATCGGGCACCGCCGCTGTCTTTGCAGCCAGCACAGCACTCGCGGGGCCCGGTGCCGCAGCTGGGGCCGCCGCAAAGGCGGCGAGATCCAAAGGGGCGCCGGTGGCTTGAGCGACGCTGAGCGTGCCGGGACTAACGGTCGCGCTGGCGGTTTGCGCCGCGCGCACCGCATCGTTGCGGGCGACGTCGTAGCGCGCGGTGAGAACGTCGCGCACCTGGGCGAGGCTGCGGGCGTGGCCGGTGGCCCGATCATAGAAGATCGAGGAATTGGCGTTGGCGGCGTGCGGGAAATAGTCGGTGGCCTCGGCATTCGGATTATTGGCGGCGAGCGAGATCAGCCGCGCTGCGCCGCCGGCGCCGAGAAAGTGGGCGATGTAGAGCTCGCCTTCGCTCGGCTGCCGGCCGAGTTTTGTCGCCAGATAATCGGCATTGGCCTTGGTGAAGGCGCCGGCCATGACCGCGTTCGCTGTCGGATCGTTGCGCAGCTTGAGAATCTCGGCGCGCATCGCCGGATCGGTCACCTGGTAATGGCCGGACGAGGTTTTGCTGATGGCGTCGGCATAGCGGCCATAGCCGAGCTGGGCGCCCGATTGCTTGATGGTGCCGAGCCAGGTCTGCTCGATGAACTGAAAAAGCCCGCGCGCCGACGACGTCGCGGCGCCGGCCTGCGGGTTCAAACCGGACTCGACCTGCGCCGTCGCCAATAGATAATTGAAGCTCGTACCGGTGGCCGCCGACGCCTGACGAATGGCGCCGGTCACCGTCGAACCGGCGGTGTAATTGCTGGGATCGACCAGCATTGCGTTGGCTCCCTCGCCGGCTCCCACCGGACTTAGGAATGATTAACGATTATGGTAAACGGGGGCTTAACGGAACCCGTGCATGATCCGGAAAAGTGGACACCGGTTTTCCGAAAGGATCATGCACCATCAAAATGCTAGAGCGGCATTCGGCCCAGTTTGGGCGATTGCCGCTCTAGCCGCGGAGACGAAAAGGAGGCGAAAAATGACCCAGCAGGCAGCGGTTCGGCACAAGCGCGGCGGGCTCTATTTCGAGGATTTCATCCCCGGCGAGACCGTCGAGCACCGCTATACGCGCACCGTCACCCAGATGGACAACATGCTGTTCTCCAACATGACGCTCAATCCGCAGCCGCTGCACATTGACCGGCAGTTCTGCGAGCAGGAGACCGAATGGGGCCAGCCGCTGATGAATTCGCTGTTCACGCTGGGCCTGATGATCGGCATCCAGGTCTCCGACATGACGGTCGGCACGACCATCGCCAATCTCGGCATGACCGAGGTCAAATTCCCCCACCCGCTGTTCGAGAACGATACCGTGCATTGCACCACCGAGATCATCGGCAAGCGCGAATCGAAATCGCGTGCCGGCGCCGGCATCGTCGAGTTTCACCACCGCGCCTACAATCAGAACAACAAGCTGGTCGCCGAATGCCGCCGCCAGGCGTTCATCCTGATGCGGCCCAAATAGCGATTCGGGCCCGATGCCATGCTGCTCAATCTCAACCAGATCGGCCAGATCGCGCTCCCGGTCAGCGACGTCGACCGCGCCGAAGCGTTCTACGAGACGGTGCTCGGATTGCGGAAGCTTTATCGCTTCGGCTCGCTGACCTTTTTCGATTGCGCCGGCGTCCGTTTGCTGCTGGAAAAATCCAACGATATGACCGGCACCAAGCGCGGCTGCATTTATTTTCGCTGCGCCGATATCGCCCTCGCCGTGGCCGAGCTGAAACGGCGCGGTCTGACCTTCAACAGCATGCCACATTTGATCGCCAAGATGGACGACCACGATTTATGGATGGCGTTCTTCACCGACCCCGACGGCCATACGCTGGCGCTGATGCAGGAAGCCCCCAAGGGATATGCGCCGCCAAAGGTCGCGGATTAGGACAATGAAGCTCAATTTCGTAACCCTCGACGTTTTCACGGCCACGCGCTTTGCCGGCAATTCGCTCGGCGTGGTGTTCGACGCCGACGGCCTCGACGCCGCGACGATGCAGGCCATCGCGCGTGAGTTCAATCATCCGGAAACGGTGTTCGTGCTGAAACCCAAAGCGGCCGGCAGCACGGCGGCCGCGCGCATTTTCACGCCCGGGCGGGAAATGCCGTTCGCCGGCCATCCGACCGTCGGCACCGCGCTGGTGCTGACGTTGCGCCGCGGTGCCGGCAATGACGTTGTGCTCGAGGAAAAGATCGGGCCGGTGAAATGCCGTGTCGACGCCGAAGGCGACGATCATGGCCGCGCCAGCTTCGTTATTCCGGCAATGCCCAGCGAAGTCGGTGCCGCCGCAAGCCGCGAGGCGATCGCGGCAGCGCTCGGCCTTGCGGTCGACGACATCGGCTTCGACGGCCATCAACCGTCGCGATGGTCCGCCGGCAATGCCTTCACGTTCGTTCCGCTGCGCAGCATCGAGGCGGTGCGGCGCTGTCAAATCGTGGATGGCTGCTGGGGCACCGGTTTCGACGCCCACGGCGCTGTCGGAGCTTTTGTTTTTTGCCGACAGACCGAGGATAAGCGCAACGACTTCCACGCGCGCATGTTCGCGCCGTCGTTTGGTGTCCGCGAAGACCCCGCCACCGGCTCGGCCGCCGCGGCATTCGCCGGATTTTGTGCAAAGTCATTGTCGCTCGGCAACGGCGAGCACCGCTTCGCGATCGAGCAAGGCTTTGAAATGGGCCGCCCGAGCCTGATCGAGCTCGGCGTGACCATGCAAGACGGCACGCTTGCCTCGGCAACCGTCGGCGGGCCCGCCGTCATCGTCACCGAAGGCACCATCGAGGTGTGATGCGCTCGCTCCTGTTCGTTCCGGCCGATAGCGCCAAAAAGCTCGACAAGGCGATGACGAGCGGCGCCGACGCGCTGATCGTCGATCTCGAAGACTCGATCGCTCCCGACGGCAAGGCGAAAGCGCGCAACAGCGCGGCAGCCTTCCTCAAGGATGCGATGGCCGCGGCGTCGCGGCCCTATATCCTGGTGCGCGTGAACGGGCTGCGGACCGGCCTGATCGATGCCGATCTCGATGCCGTCGTGCCGGCAAAGCCCGACGCCATCATGCTGCCGAAGGCGGAAGGCGGCGCGTCGGTGGTGCATGCCGACGCCAAGCTCGCGGTGCGCGAGGCGATCGGCGGCCTGCCCGACGGCCATGTCAAGATTCTCGCGCTCGCCACCGAAACCGCGGCCTCGCTGTTCGTCACCGGCACATTCGCCGGCTCGAGCGCGCGGCTCACGGGCCTGACCTGGGGCGCCGAGGATCTTTCCGCCGAGCTCGGCGCGCAGACCAATCGCGATGCGCAGGGCCGCTTTCTCGATCCCTACCGGCTGGCGCGGGTGCTGTGTCTGGCCGGCGCCGCAGCCGCCAATGTGCCGGCGCTCGACACCGTCTATGTCGATTTCCGCAACAGCGAAGGATTCAGGCGCGAATGCGAGGAAGCCTGCCGCGACGGCTTCGTCGGCAAGATAGCGATCCATCCGGCGCAGGTGCCGATCATCAACGAGGTGTTCACGCCGAGCGCGGATGCGCTCGCGCACGCGCAATCCGTTGTCGAAGCGTTTGCGCAAAACCCCGGCGCCGGTGTCGTCGGCATCGGCGGCATGATGTACGACCGCCCGCATCTGGCGCGGGCGCAACGGCTGCTGGCACAGGCCGCGCCGACGAAAGGTTCATAATCAAGGCCGCGCAATGATATGCGCCTGGCCCCCTGCGCCGCGCGAGGGAGCCGGCATCTGGCCGTCGCGCTACCTGAACTGCGGCGTAGCCGCCTAGCACGGTCTTATAACGCTCTCCAGGGCGTATCCGATCAACCCCAATCCACCAATTATTAAGATGCCGCCGACAGTTTCCATAATGGCCTGATGATTGGGATACCGACTTGCCATGTACGCAATGGCAGTCCCGAGCAGCAAGCAGGTCGTGCAAAATCCAGTAATCATCACTGACCACCAAAATTGATACTCAAAGCTGAGCTAATATATGCGTAGCTCAAAGTTCGCTTTGTGTTGGATGTCATAGTGCGAGCATTCGGCATCTGTTGCCCGTCCGAGGAGGGAGAGGGCAGCCATGGCCACAGCGTCGTGAGCTTACTGACAAATGCCGGCGCGCCGCGTCTCCCGATCGGGAGACCCCTATTTGGAAGCGACGGAAACGCGTTTTCCCGCGCCAGCCGTTTCGGAGGGATCAGCCCAGCAGCGGGCTCGCGTAGCCGGCAAAGAGCTTGACCAGATCAGCCTGCCGACGCGCACCGGTCTTCTGATAAAGGCGCTTGAGATGTGTTTTGACCGTGCCTTCGCCGATGCCGAGCGCCTCGGCGACCTGCGGCGCGCCGCCGACCTCAACGATGGCAAGCAGGACGCGCAGCTCCATCGGCGTCAAACGGTAGGTCTTAGCGACGGCCGCGGGCGGGGAACTCGTGGCCAACGCGGCCTTCTGCACGAACAGGGCAGCCGCGGACGCATAACTCACGCCAGCGCCACGGCGTGCGCCCGACGAGAGCGGCAGGACATGGGCGACATAGCGCCCGCCATCGCGCGCGACCAACGGCACCGCCACTCCTCTGACTCCAATCGCCGCGTCGCCAGTGGCGGCAGCCAGAAAGATCTCTCGTAACGCGTGGTTGACGTCCGGATCGCTGACGACGAGCCGACCGAGCGACGCGCGCAAGACCCCGCCGTCAGCAATCATGGTGCGACCCTCGGCGTTAGCGTGGGTGATGCGACCGTTCGAATCCACGAACAACATGGCTGCGCTCAGCCCGTCAAGCGTGTCGGCAAACGTGGCGGCCTCCGCCGTTTTGAACTCGATCAGCTTTCCAATCAGCACGGCCCGACGAAGGTGTGGAACCAGCAGCCGCAGCCGTGCGCGTGCCGACTCGTCAGCGATGCCTTGGCGTTCGTTGCGAAACAAAGCGAGCCCTGCGTGGCCTTCGGGCGCTTTGTCGAGATAAACACATATGTTGTCGATCCAACCTCGCGGCCGGACCAACTCCTTATAGAATCGTGTTTGCAGAAATTCGGCGTGCGACATGACTGTTGACGTACTGAAAACCTCACCGACGTCGAGCACGAAATAGGTGCCGCCCATGGGGTCGAGCGTCCTGTATTTCTCGACATAAACCTGACCATAATCCGCGGTGGCGAACTCGCGGAGGATGTTCATGTTCCTTCGCAAGGAATCATGCACGAACAGGCCACCTGCCGATCCGCCGACAAACGCCCCGATCCTGGGCAGAACGGCATTCCAGGCATCGGGATTCAACGTGCAGTCGTAAATCTCGCCGATCAGCTGCAGCAAGGTTTCGTCGAGGTCCATGCGCGGCGCCCTCAAGGCATCCGGTGGAAGATCGAACGCTCTTGGCACAACGCCATCGGCGCACGCTGCTATGATTGAAGAGAGCCTCGTTCAGCTGCCCTCTAAAAACTGCCTCTGGGCGGCATACTGACTTACGGCGCGCCGCATTGAATTGACGCCGCAGCTTAACGAGACGTCGTCAACTTCTACAAACGGTGCCGCTCATTTCAAATAACTGTAACCGGCAGTTGCATAGACGTCAAACCGATAAAATTGCTATGAGCGCACGCCCCAGTCAGCCCTTGGCGCGATATGCCGCTTTCGGATCGAACACCCGCTCATCGCGGAATTCGAGCGCCACCGCCCCCGACTTGCCGAGCGGCACCGCGCGATAAAAGCACGAGCGGCGGCCGGTGTGGCAGGCGCCGGCGATCTGCTCGACCTTGATCCAGACAGCATCCTGGTCGCAGTCGATGCGCATCTCGACCACGCGCTGGGTGTGGCCGCTCGTCTCGCCCTTCTTCCACAGCGCGCCGCGCGAGCGGCTGAAATACCACGCCTCGCCGGTGGCGATGGTTTTTGCCAACGCCTCGGCATTCATGTGCGCGACCATCAGCACGTCGCCGGACGCCGCGTCGGTGGCGACGCAGGTCACCAGCCCGTCGGCGTCGAATTTCGGCGTCAGCGCCAAACCTTCTTCAAGATCGGCGCTCGTTCCCGGCGGTGCGAAGGGTGATGTGTCGGACAACGAAGCCCCCGCTTTGCCGGCGTCAGCCCGCAGCCGCGGCGCCGCGCACCAGCGTCACGAACCGCATCTGGTCTTCGGGGCTGTCGCGGAACGTGCCGAGAAACCGCGTGGTCACGGTCGAGACACCCGGCTTGCTGACGCCGCGAACCGACATGCAGGTGTGCTCGGCCTCGATCAGCACGGCGACGCCGTGCGGCTTGAGCACGTCCTCTATTGCCCCCGCCACCTGCGAGGTGAGCTGCTCCTGGGTCTGCAACCGCCGCGCATAGACGTCGACCAGGCGGGCGAGCTTTGACAGGCCGACCACGCGCTCGACCGGCCGGTATGCCACATGGGCCTTGCCGTAGAACGGCATCATGTGGTGCTCGCAATGGGAGGTGAAGCCGATGTCGCGGATCAGCACGAAATCGTCATAGGGCTCGGTCTCGCCGAAGGTGCGGATGAGCGCCTTGGCCGGCACTTCGCGGTAGCCGCGATAAAGCTCGTCGAGCGCCGCGACCACGCGCTTGGGCGTAGCCTGCAAGCCCTCGCGGGTCGGATTGTCGCCGATATAGGCGATCAGGGCCCGCACCGCCGCCTCCGCCTCCTCGCGCGAAGGCCGCTTTTCGACCGGCACGGGAGCACTGTGCACGTGGTCGAACAGCGCGGCAGACCGTTGCTTGATAGCGGCGTCCATTGTCTCTCCAATCGCGCGGCACAAAGGCCGGGGTCTCGGCCCCCGGCCCGAACTTCAATTCCACCACGCCTGCGCCTATATAGTCGATTGGCGGGTGGAGACAATAAACCGAGGCACGGACAGTAAAGACCCGGCCAGGCAAATCTGCGGTTCTGCAATGCTCAACGAGGTCTACAATCGCCGCATCATCGAGCTGGCCGGGACGATTCCGCGGATCGGCCGCTTGGCCGCCCCCGACGCCAGCGCCACGGCCCATTCAAAGCTCTGCGGCTCGACCGTCACCATCGATCTGAAAATGGACGGCGACACGGTGACGGATTTCGCCCACGAGGTGAAAGCCTGCGCGCTGGGCCAGGCCTCGTCCTCGATCATGGCGCGCAACATCGTCGGCGCCAAAGCCGACGAGCTGCGGGCGCTGCGCGAGACCGTGCGCAAGATGCTCAAGGAAAACGGCGCGCCGCCGCAAAACGGCAAGTGGGCCGATATCGCCGTGCTCGAGCCGGTGCGCCACTACAAGGCGCGCCACGCCTCCACGCTTTTGACTTTTGACGCCGTGGTCGACGCCATCGGCCAGATTGAAGCCAAGCGCGGCGCCAAGCCGGCAGCGCCTTAGACCGAGGCCAAGATTGAGGCCAAGATTGAGATCATGACCCTCGACGACTTGTTCGACGCGTCCCGCCGCAGCCCGCGCCTCGCCGGCCGAGGATTTGTCAAAATCTATCGGCTCACGCTGTCCCCGCTGATCGGCTTTCATTGCCGGCATCTGCCGACATGCTCCGACTATGCCGACCAGGCGCTCGACCGCTTCGGCCTGTGGGCCGGCGGCTGGATGACGCTGGCGCGGCTGTTGCGCTGCCAGCCGTGGGGCACGTCGGGATTGGACTTCGTGCCGGAAACGTTGCCGGCAAAGGCGCGCTGGTACCTGCCGTGGCGTTACGGCCGCTGGCGCGGCGTCGACGACCGCCCCCGCGCCACGCCGGCGTGACGCTGCGCGCTCGCAGCGTCCCTTCTCCCCAGAGGGGAGAAGGACAGGATGAGGGGGTTCGGACGTCAGAGAAAATTCTGAAGCGTCCGGGCCCCCTCACCCCAACCCTCTCCCCTCTGGGGAGAGGGAGTTCGCATGTCCAAGCCGCTCGTCATTGCGAGGAGCGATAGCGACGAAGCAATCCAGATTATTGCGCCGATGCTTCAAGCTGGGCCAGCGGCTGCGACGCCGTAGGCGAGCCGAGCGCGACGGCCTTTTGGTACCATTGTCGCGCCTGCGCGGCGTCCGGCGCGGCGCCAATCGCACCGAGCCGGCGGATGATCAGCGGATCGAACGTGGCGCCGAGCGCCAGCGCTGCTTCCGCACTGCCCGCTTCGGCGGCGCGCCGCAGCAACAGCCGCGCCGCGGCCAGATCGCCGGTGCTGAAGGCATCTTTGCCGCGCTTGAGCAGCATGGCGATTTCGTCGGAAGCGAGCGATAGGGTAACGGAAGGCGCCGCTGCGGCATCGTTGCTCGGCGGCGCTGATGTCGGCTGCGGCGCCGGCGTGGGCGCCGGCGTCGGCGCCGGCAATACCGCCTCGACCGGCGCTGGTGACGCGTTCGCCTCGGTAAGACCGTGTTGCAGCAGAAGGCCCGCCGCGGCGGGCGTGCGCAACGGATCCTGCTTTGGCGTGTCCACGACGGGCGGCGGCACCTGAATGTCGGCGTGCACGACGTCGTGGCGCAACAGCCGCGTGCCCGACAGCGATATCACCAGCCACGCCACCGCCGCGGCGACGCCCGCGACGGCGCATAGCCGTAGCGCCATCGGCCACAGCGACTGAATGTCGTCCACCGGCGGCTCCGGGACCGCGTCGGGATCCAGCGCCAGCTGGCGTTGCAGCTTGACCATCGCGCGATCGCCGCTGAATGCATCGTCAGCGACGCCGATGCGCCACCGGCTTGGCGGCGATCGAACCAGCACGGCAGCGGGCCGCAACGGCTCCCGTTGTCCCTGCTCGCGCGCCCACGGGGGGGCATAGTGCAACGCTTCATCGAGGTCTTCGGCGTGGTGGATCGGAGAACTCATGATCGCCTCCCTGTGCTCTCAAGCTCCGATATTTCGTTACAAATCGAATTTCAGATCGTCTCCGTCATTAGTGTTGGCGCGCCTGCCACTGCAGAAATTGCTGGAACAATTGCTCGCGCTCGGGCGAGCTATCGGTGCCGATATTGGCACCGGCGGCGCGCTTGCCCGCCAGGAACTGATCGAACTGATCGCGCGTCGCCGCCGGCGCCGGCTGCGCCTGGCGATTTTGCGTGAGCCATTCGTCGGCGCCGGCAAACCGCGTCCAGCCCGGCAGCGTCGCGGCCAGATTGGTCTCGCGCCATTTCGGATGGTGCGGCGGCTTCTGCAATGCGGCGATCTTGGGAAAGAACGCATTGACGAAGCTGGCGATGCGCCGGTAACGGTCGGAATCCTTGGGCCAATTGTAGGCGATCAGCACCGCGCTCGCCGCGATGGTGTTGACGTCATGGCCGGCCTCGACCATGCCGGCATAATCGCCGTGGCCCAGCACCGCCGGCAGATAATCGGCCTGCAAGGGCTTCGAAAACGGCACCGACAGGAACTGAAAACCATCGCTCGAACGCAGCTTGCCCATGGCGCCGGTCGGCTTGCCGGCAATCAGGATGGTTGCCGCAAGCTCGCCGGTTTTCAGTTTTTCCAGCGCATCGCCCTGCCCCATATTCACTTCCTGCGGGTGCACGCCGAGGCGGCGGAAAATATCGCGGCTGGACAGTTGGCTGCCGCTGCCGATGTCGCTGAAATTGACCTTCTTGCCGTCGAGCTGTTCGAGCGAGGTGATACCGGAATCGGCGCGCACCACGACGTGCATCTCTTCGTTGAACAGTTTTGCGATATAGACGATCTTGTCGTCGATATTGCCGATCTCGTTGCTCTCCCGGAATTGGTTGAGAATGATCGACTGCGTGATGCCGAGATCGACGCCCTTGAGGAAGCGGACGTCGCGGATGTTCTGGCCGCCGCCTTTGCCGATCACCGGCAGGATGCGGAAATTATCGCCGTCATCGAGCACGTCGGACATGTCATAGGCGATGGTCAGATAGGTGGCGTTGGGATTGCCGGACACGATGGCGATCGTGTTGGCATTGAGCCGTTCGCCGAGCGTGCCCAGATTGGGCTTGTCGGGCAGCGGCCGCGCACCGGGATGCGCGGCATACGCCGCATAGACGGCTTGGAGGGAAAAGGCTGCGGCCACCAAAACCGCGACCAATACGCAAATCACCTGGAATGGCCGGTACGGCCACCGCAAGCCCCCCTTCTTCATAGTAAACCCCCGACGGCGGACTGCCGCTTACGCACACACACTGGCGTTGCAGACCGCAACGTTTGAACGCTCACCCTGCCGCGCTTGAGTTCTTAAACGCGTTTGATTGCGATACGCGTTGTGGCGCGGACTTGAGGGTCACGGTCGTCAGGCAATGGGGCGGCGGTATGATCTTGCCTTGATGATTCTTGGGCGACGCGCGCCGCAATTCCGCGCTCGGCCACAATTTGCATCTGCTCGGTCGCTTGATCGAATTATGGCGCGCCGCGACAGGGCCGCGGTTGCCCCATTGCGCGGCGAATTTCGCCTACTCCCTATCCACGTCGATATCAAAGGACCTACCTGCAGACTTGCTGACGAGGGCAATTGTCGTCAGAATTGCAACCATTGCGATAGTAGGGATTACGCTATGGCTGACAAAATAGACCCTTTCGATGTCAGAGCACTCGGTGACGCCGTCAACGATTCGGCGTCACGCGTCTCGACCATCTGGGTCACCTTTCTGATCTTCTCACTCTATATGCTTGTCGCAGCCGGCACCGTGACACAGCGTCAACTCTTTCTCGATGAACCGACGAAACTTCCAGTTTTGAATATCGACTTGCCCTTATGGTGGTTTTTTCTATTGGCGCCGATCTTATTCGTGATTTTTCACGTCTACGTACTCCTCCAGGTTTTACTGCTCGGACGCACGACGGCCGCCTACAATTCCGCTGTAGTGCCTCTTGGACTTTCGCCCGAAGAGAACGCCTCTTTGCGACAGCGCTTAGCCAACACGATATTCGCTCAAACCTTTGCGGGATCGCCGCGTGAACGGGAGGGATTTGTTGGCATGCTCCTAAGGAGTATGGTTTGGATTACACTGGCGGCGGCACCAATCTTGATTGTCTTGGCATTTCAATTGCGATTTCTTCCCTACCACAGCAACGTAGTCACCTGGACACATCGACTTCTAATCTTGATAGAGCTTGCGGCGTTCTTTTTCGTCTGGCCACTAGCACTCGATGCCCAAAGAGACTTTCAATCGTCAGAAATTCGAGCGGACCTTTGGCGCTTTGCGACACTCCCGATTTGGGTAATCGGAACGAAGAGCAAAAGAAACGACGCATGTCTTTGGCTACACGAACACTGGGCTCCACTATCAGCATGCCTTCTATATATATTAATCCCCTTATCGTTGGTGACATTTCCTGGTGAGCCGCTCGTAAATCTATTCACCGGAGAGTCGCTCGTCTCGGTACAGTGTACCAGATGGCTTTCTGGTGCATTTGACCGTCTAATCTTGCCGCGAATTGACATCTTTCTGGACGATAAGCTTTCGACAACCGAGCAGGCCATGGTCAACGCAAAAAAGTTGCCATTCGAAGGGCAACCGACGCACTCCTTTAGCGGTCGGGACCTAAGTTGCAGTGACCTGTCATCCAGCAACCTCCGTCGCGCCAACTTCGACTACGCCCGTATGACCAAGGTAGCCCTTGCCTATGCGAAGCTGGAGGGCGCAACTTTTGTTGGGGCGCACCTTGAAGGCACACATCTCGGAGCTGCCCAGCTTCAGCGCGCGGACTTTCGTTCTGCGGAACTTCAGGGCGCAGCCTTCTTTATGGGCATCACTTTAAGCGATGGCAGACCTCTCGGTAGCTCCAACCTGCAAGGTGCGATACTTAGTTATGCAAACCTGGAGGGCGCTTTGCTCGACGGCGCCCAACTTAACGGTGCTGACCTCGAAGGGGCCCAGCTTCTTGGGGCATCTCTTCGTCACGCCCAGTTTCGAGGCGCTAATTTTGACTTTGCTAATCTTATAGGCGCATCTGTTGTCGGCGCCCAATTTGAGGGTTCCTCTTTTAACTTCACCAATCTTCACGGCGTGGATTTTTCCGACGCAGCCCTTGATCATTCGGTACTTTCGCGAGTTCACATCAGGCATGCAAAAATAACGACTGCAGCGTGTGCAAACACTCGCGTAACGGAGCCACTATCGGATAGCACGTTTTCAGCGACGCCAGATGAGATTTCAAAATTCGCCGAGCGCATCGTTGCTAAAATTCCTAACCCTACCGTGAAAGAGAAAGTTGCGGCTCAGATTCGTGAGGCTCTAACAATGAAGACTTCAAAGGAGGAAATGGAGGCTTTTGCCAAAGTCTGGAATAGTTGCGAAGATTTGACAGCCAATATTTCTCAAGGGACTTTCGATAAGCAACGTGCAGCACTTCTTCGAAGTATGGCCTGTGATGCGCCTAAGGATCGCAAGGCAATTGCCTTGGGCATTATCCGTAACTGGATTTCCGCTCCTGATGCTCCGCCATCAGCGTTATCGATCCAACTCGCCCGTGACTTGCTCGGTCAGGACGAAAAACCGTGTGAGGCAACAAAGGACTTCGACGAAGACACATTGGGTAATCTACGTGAGGCCGCCGCAAAGGAGATTCCCACCGTGCCGTGAAATAGTCCTTTTCCTTCGCTTCCTTATTGCGCTAAAAAGCGCGCTTCGAGATCCCGCTTACCTGCGCTTGTTCGCAGGAGTGAGCAACAGGAGCTTTTGACAATGGTCGCCGTGACCTTTCCCGACGGCGCGCGTCGGGACTATCCGCAGAACACCACCGGCCTCGACATCGCCAAGGGGATTTCGCCGTCGCTTGCCAAGCGCACGGTCGCCATGGCGCTCGACGGCAAGCTTGCCGATCTGTCCGATCCGATCGACCGCGATGCCAAGATCGAGTTCCTCACCCGCGACGACCCGCGCGCGCTCGAGCTGATCCGCCATGACGCAGCGCACGTGCTCGCCGAGGCGGTGCAGACGCTTTGGCCCGGCACCCAGGTCACCATCGGGCCGGTGATCGAGAACGGTTTTTATTACGATTTCTTCCGCAACGAGCCGTTCACGCCCGAGGATTTCGCCGCAATCGAGAAAAACATGCGCGAGATC